>Ga0310839_100025_pt1 | contig 337989 bp, 303 predicted proteins | sample SM_ome_7_FD_201305 | JGI IMG/M metagenome (GOLD analysis project Ga0310839, IMG submission 201305) | Sorghum-adapted microbial communities enriched on stacked mutant (SM) sorghum from Joint BioEnergy Institute, Emeryville, California... ...
CCCGAGCACGCGAGCACCGCATCGCCTATCGTCGAAACAGAACACCCGAGGAGAACCGATGATCGCACCCCGGCCCTGGCTGGGTATTTCCACCCGCGATTGGTTCATTAACTCAGACACACCTCAGTGGCCAGGCCCGGGACGGCATCCATGTAATCGGCTTTGTCGGATTCTCGTGGGGTTCGATGAGACATTCCTACCTTAGCGGCAAGGATCTTGAGTTCGCCGTGCTAGTCCGCCCCTTCCCCGTCGGGTTGGATGCGGACAAGATTATCGATGAGCGCCTCCGGGTAATGCGAGAAGCGGGGCTTGGCCGGGCGGACGAATACCCAGCACAGGTGGTGCAGGAGAGATTCCTTCCCGTGGAGACATTCGATGTGGCGTCTGCCATGGTGGATCTCGGATACGTCGCAGACGGGTCATTCGCCGAGTACCGAGCGCAGGTCATGCAGCAGCGCAAGGCGTCAACGATTGGCCGGCTTTCTGACAACTTCTGGTTACGATACGGGCGGGACTCGATCTCGATCGCGTACTTGGCGCAACTTCAAGAGTTCTGTGCTACCGTGGGGCAGTCGCGGGTTCCGCTCGCGGGAGTACATTCGCCCCGCGAGGTGCTGATCGCACAGTTCGCCCCTTGCGTCGGCGGCCAAACGATAAGGCCCGTACCGGGTTCCGCACGGGCGATGTGTTTTGTTGTGTCGCCTTCCGACATGGTCGCACCGGAGAGTCTCGCCCGTGTGGCCTATGCCGCCCTAGAATCCTCCGCTACATGGGTTCGTTCTTCCGAACGTTCCCATCGAACCCCCGACGGATTGTCCGCTTGTCTGGCTGCGGTTCTCAAACCAGCTAATTTCTGATGGCACTCGAAGGATGTTTCACATGACTACGTCGACGATGGTGCTCGTCCTAGGCACAGCAGCAATCACGATCGTGCCGGTCAGCGGCCTCGTACGGGCCTTGGCCGCTCGCGAGGCTTCACCCCGCGCCCGCAAGCTGAGGTGATTGGCTGCGGGCTCGTCATCGCGGCTGAGGCGGCATACGTGGGCTGGCTCGTCGTTCACTACCTCGACCTTCGCGATGGGTGGGTCGACCTGGACAGCCCGGGCCTTCGCGTGCTCACCCAGGCCGTCGTCCTCCTGCTCCTTGCAGGAGGTATCGCGGCCCTGGTGGAGGCGGCGGTCAGTCGGCGGGAAAGCTCCGCTTCGCACATGGTCGATGCCAGCCACGCCCAGGAGTGATCGGTCTGGATTGCGGGGGGGGGCACAGGACTTCGGACGATCGCGGAGGGAGGAAGACGCGGCTGGCTTCTGCAGCGGCCAGCCATCGGGTCGCGGTGCTGATCGCCGTGTCGGTCATCGGTGCCCTGTCGGCCTGCCGGGCCGATGCTGCGACCGCGCCCGCGGCCGAGCCGGGTAGGGCCACGTGCCCCGAAACCTTCCGTGAACAAGCGCGGCCTCGGGCGAGCCGCGACGTTGATCTCGTACCGCGCGGCGCGGTGGACGCGCTGCTGTGCGTGTACCCCTTCGACAGCCAGGAGGAGCCCGGCACGTACCGGTTGGGCCACGAGACTCCCGTGCCCGCGGACGGGCTGGAGCCGCTGCTGGAACACCTCAACTCCCTCGACGGGGTCGACGCCTCGGCCGAGAGGGGATGCACCTTGATGGGCCACGACCAGTACCAGATCGTCCTCAACTACCCGGACGAAACCCACGCGCTCGTTCGCATCGACTACAACTGCGGTACCGCATCCTCGGCCGGCGCCGTACGCCAGATTCGCCGGATGGACAGGGTCCTGGGGTTCTGGCCCGACCGCTAGGCGCGCCTCCCGCTCGGGGTCTCCGTCAGAGCCGACGAACGACGAGCCCGGGTTTGACCTCTGATGCTGCCGACAACCGCATGATGTCGTCTGGATCGCTGGTGAAGACGATCGCGCCGTAGGCCAAGGCGATAACGACCACGATCGCGTCGACCACGTCGCCGGTGCCGGCCTTGCCGCACAGCACACCGGCCGCCTTGGCCAGTTCCAGCCCGACCGGCACCACCTCGCAACTGTGCAGGAATCTGCCCAGTCGAGCTTGACGGCGGGGGTCACGCCACGCCTGCCCCACGACGACGGCGGGGACGAGCAGGCGTCGCCCCTCTTCGATGGCCAGGTGGTGGATCGCCCACATCCGTCGATCATTTTGATCGACGGCAATCAGGGCGCCGGTGTCGTAGACGTACGGGATGCTCACGCTGCCGCCGATCGGGACGCGCTGATGGCCTGGGCGTCTGCGGCGGCCATTTCGGCCCGTGCTGCGGCCAGCTCTTCTGCCGTAAACGCCCCATGTTCGGCCTGCCAGTCAGCGACCAGCTTGCGCCCCACGCGCCGCCGCAGCTCCCACTCCGCCGCACTGGCCACCAGCCGTGACAGGGGAATACCGTCTTCGCGGGCGGCGGCATCGAGGGCCTCGACGAGGTCCTCGGGGAGCGTGATCGTGACCTTCTTTGTCGCCATACAATCACCATACAGTTATATGGCGAGTTGTCGGCTCGCCGCGTCCCCATCCATCTGGAGCGGGCCCCGACGCCGACTGCTGACCGCTGGGCGACGCGTAGGCTACGTACTCGTGGCCGATCTGCTCGGCCCGGCCGAGATCCGGGAACTCGCGACGCGGCTCGGCGTCGTGCCCACCAAGAAGCTCGGCCAGAACTTCGTCCACGACGCCAACACCGTACGGCGCATCGTGCGCACCGCGGACCTCGCGCCCGACGACGTGGTGGTGGAGGTCGGGCCCGGCCTCGGGTCGCTCACCCTGGCGCTGCTGCCGGCGGCCCGCCACGTGTACGCCGTGGAGATCGACCCACGGCTGGCCGGCGCGCTGCCGTCGACCGTGGCCCGGCACGCGCCGCAGTTCGCGTCCCGGTTGTCGGTGGTCACCGCCGACGCGCTGACGGTACGCGCGGCCGACCTGCCCGGGGCCACCGCGCTGGTGGCGAACCTGCCCTACAACGTGGCCGTGCCGGTCGTGCTGTACCTGCTCGGCGAACTGCCCGGCGTGCGCCACGGTCTGGTCATGGTCCAGCAGGAGGTGGCCGAGCGGCTCACCGCTCCGCCCGGATCGCGCGCCTACGGCGCGCCGTCGGCGAAGCTGGCCTGGTACGCGCAGGCGCGCCAGGCGGGTCGGGTGCCGCCCCGCGTGTTCTGGCCGGTGCCCAACGTGGAGTCCGGCCTGGTGGCGTTCACCCGCCGGGATCCGCCCGCCGCCCCCGAGCGCCGCGACGAGGTCTTCGCGGTGGTGGACGCCGCGTTCGCGCAGCGGCGCAAGACGCTGCGCTCGGCGCTCGCCGGCTGGGCCGGCGGCCCGGCCGCCGCCGAGGCGGCGCTGCGCGCCGCGGGCGTGTCGCCCACGGCGCGCGGTGAGCAACTGTCGATCGCGCAGTTCGCCGCGATCGCCGCCCACCGCCCGGGAACCGGTGCGGTGCAGCGGCCCGGTTCCGGGCGCGAACTGTAGGGTTTGGCCGGGCGCGAGCGAAGGAGGCAGCGCGGGTGGCCGAACCGCTGTGGACGGAGGAGGACGACGAGCGTCCCCGCTCCGCCGGTGGGGGCCCGATCCGGGTACGGGTCCCCGCGAAGATCAACCTTCACCTCGGGGTCGGCCCGCTGCGCGCCGACGGGTACCACGAACTCACCACCGTCTATCACGCGATCTCGCTGCACGACGAGGTGATCGCCCGCCCGGGGGACACCCTCACGCTCACCATGGAGGGCGAGGGCGCGGGGGAGCTCGCGCTCGACGACACCAACCTCGTGCACCGGGCCGTCCGCGCGCTCGCCCGGCACACCGGCCGCCGTGCGCACGCCCGGCTGCACCTGCGCAAGCAGATCCCGCTCGCCGCCGGTCTCGCCGGGGGCAGCGCGGACGCGGCCGCCGCCCTGGTGGCCTGCGACGCCCTGTGGGGCACCGGACTCGCCCGCGACCACCTCGCCGCGATCGCCGCCGAGATCGGCAGCGACGTCCCCTTCCTCGTGTACGGGGGGACGGCGCTCGGCACCGGACGCGGCGAGAGGGTCAGTCCCGTGCTGGCCCGGGCTGCGACGTGGCACTGGGTCGTCGCGGTCGCCGACGGTGGCCTGGCCACCCCCACGGTCTTCGCGGAGCTGGACCGCCTGCGGGCGGCGGGACGGGTCGACGGGGTCGGCCCGCCCGACGACCTGCTCGCCGCCCTGCGGCAGCGCGACCCCGAGGTCCTCGCCGCGGCCCTCGGCAACGACCTGCAGCCGGCCGCGCTGTCGTTGCGCCCGGCGCTCGCCGACACCCTGCGCGCCGGGGCGGAGGCGGGGGCGCTCGCCGGGCTCGTCTCCGGCTCCGGCCCGACGTGCGTGTTCCTGGCCCGCGACCCGAGTCACGCCCACGAGGTCGCCGGTGCGCTCGGCGCGGCCGGGGTCTGCCGAGCCGCCCTGGTCGCGCACGGGCCGGTCGCCGGCGCCCGGGTCGTCTGACCCGATCCCGCCAGTATCCTCGGGTCGCGTGGCCAATATCGCCAGCCTCGACCGCGTCTCGAAGGGGTACCCGTCCGGGCAGCTTCTCGACGCGGTGTCGCTCGGGCTCGACGAGGACGACCGGATCGGGGTCGTCGGGCTCAACGGCGCCGGCAAGAGCACCCTGCTGCGCCTGCTCACCAGGGCCGAGGAGCCGGACACGGGCCGGGTGACCCATCGGCGGGATCTGCGGATCGGCGTCCTGCCGCAGACCGTGGAGCTGAATCCGGGCGCGACGGTCCGCGATGTCGTCCTCGGCACCGCGTGGCAGCCCGCTGCGTTCGCCGCAGAGCACGAGTGGGCCGGCGACGCCGCCGTGCGCACCGTCCTCGACGGGCTGGGCATGCCCGGGCTCGGCCTGGACACGCCGGTGGGGACGCTCTCCGGCGGGGAGCACCGGCGGGTCGCGCTCGCCGCCCTGCTGGTCCGCGCCACCGACCTGCTCGTGCTCGACGAGCCGACCAACCACCTCGACGTCGCCGGTGTGCGCTGGCTCGCCGGACACCTGCTGCGCCGCCGTGGCGCGCTCGTCGTGGTCACCCACGACCGGTGGTTCCTCGACGCCGTCTGCACCCGCACCTGGGAGGTCGCCGACGGCACCGTGCGGACGTACGAGGGCGGGTACGCCGCGTGGACGCTGGCCCGCGCGGAGCGGGCCCGGCTCGCCGCCGCGGCCGAGGCGCGCCGCGCGAACCTGTTGCGCAAGGAGATCGCGTGGCTGCGCCGGGGGGCGCCCGCGCGCACCTCGAAACCGAAGTTCCGTATCGAGGCCGCGAACGCCCTGATCGCCGACGAGCCGCCGCCGCGCGACTCGGTGTCGCTACGCCGGCTCGCCACCGCCCGGCTCGGCAAGCAGGTGTACGAGCTGGAGGACGTCACGGTCACCCTGGCCGGGCGGTCGGTGCTCCGAGAGATCACCTGGCGGATCGGGCCCGGGGACCGGATCGCGCTGCTGGGCGCCAACGGCGCGGGTAAGACCACGCTGCTGCGCGTGCTGGCCGGTCTGCGCACCCCCGACGCGGGCCGGGTGGTGCGGGGCGCCACCGTGCGGGCGGCCCTGCTCAGCCAGGACCTCGCCGACCTGCCCGGCGACCGGCGGGTGCTCGAGGCGGTCCAGGAGGTGGCGCGGCGGGTCCGGATGGGCGCTCGGGAACTCTCCGCGGCCCAGCTCGCCGACGTGTTCGGCTTCCCCGAGCGGCGGCTGTGGACCCCGGTGGCGGACCTGTCCGGTGGCGAGAGGCGGCGTCTGCAACTGCTGCGGCTGCTCGCGGGCGAACCCAACGTGCTGCTGCTCGACGAGCCCACCAACGACCTCGACACGGACACGCTCACCGCCCTCGAGGACCTGCTGGACACCTGGCCGGGCACGCTCGTCGTCGCCAGCCACGACCGCTACCTGGTGGAACGGGTCACCGACACGGCGTACGCGCTGGCGGACGGCCGGCTGACGCACCTGCCCGGCGGGGTGGACGAGTACCTGGAGCGGCTGGCCGCCCCGGTCGAACGCCCCCGCGAGCGACCGCGGGAGCGGGTGGACACTCGGGCGGCGCGCAAGGAGCTGGCGCGGCTCGAGCGCCGCGTGGCCACGCTGGAGCAGCGCGAGGCGCAGCTGCACGAGCTGCTCGCCGTGCACGCCACGGACTACGAGACGCTGACCGCCCTCGACGCCGAGCTGCGGGCCGTGCGCGCCGAGCGGGAGCGTGCGGAGGAGGAGTGGCTCACACTCGCGGAGCGCGCCGAGGGGTGCTGACCGCCGTTTGCCAGAATCCGCTGTCATGTCGCACATCCCGGTAAACCACCCCTTGCGCCCGCTCTACCGGGCGGTGGCCGCCGTCATCGGGCTCTACGTCCTCGCGTTCGGGATCGTGGGCTTCGTGCTCACCCGAGGCACGGACCTGTTCGCCCGGTCGGATGTCTCGGCCCTCGGCCTGCCCACCAACCAGGCGTTCTCGCTGCTGTCCATCGTCGCGGGGGCGGTGATCCTGGTGTCCGTGGCCATCGGCCGGAACATCGACCGGATCGTCGAGCTCGGCGGTGGGATCGCGTTTCTGCTCGTCGGCACGGTGATGCTGGCGCTGCTGCACACCGACTCGAACGTCCTCAACTTCTCGCCCGTCACCTGCATCGTGTCGTACGTGATCGGCACGCTGCTGCTCGCGGCGGGCTTGTACGGCAAGGTCGCTCCGGCACGGCCGACCGCGCTTGAGGACGCGCGGGGGCGCGCCAGCGGTTGATCGGGCGATTTCCGGGCATGTTCGTGATTGTCCCGCCGATCGGCGGGACAATCCTTTTTTCAGCAGGCGCGCTCCAGGAGGCCCGGACATGCTCCACCTGCCCATCAACCACCCGCTGCAGCCCCTGTACCGGACACTCGCCGGTCTCGCCGGGGCGTACATCCTGGCCTTCGGCATCATCGGCATCGTCGAGACGTGGGGCACCCCGTTCTTCGGCCGTCAGCCCACCTGGGTGCTCGGATTGCGCACCAACCTCGCGTTCTCCGTGCTGTCCACCGTGGTCGGCGCGATCGTGGTCGTTGGGGCGCTGATCGGGCGCAACGTCGACCGTTTCATCAACATGATCGCCGGTGTGGTCTTCCTGTTCGCCGGTCTGATCATGTTGGCGCTGCTGCACACCGACCTCAACCTCCTCAACTTCACGGTCGCGACCTGCATCATGTCGTTCATCTTCGCGCTCGTGTTCGGGCTCGCCGGCCTCTACGGCAGGGTGGGCGACCCGAGAGAGGTGCGCGCCGAGGAGTCCTTCCGGCACGGCGGATACGACCCGATCCGGCACACGTGGCAGGGCAAGCCCATGCCGCACCGGCCCGAGGAGCCCGAGGAGCCGGAGCGGCACCGGTTCGCCTGACCCCTTCGCCTGACCCCGCGGCCCGGCCCGGTCGCGCGTCACCGACGGCGGGTCAGCAGGGTCGGCCGCGGCTCCAGGTGCGACAACCCGTTCCAGGCGAGGTTGACCAGGTGCGCGGCGACGACGGCCTTGCGGGGCCGGCGGACCTCCAGCCACCACCTGCCGGTCAGCGCCACCATCCCCACCAGTGCCTGGGAGTAGAGTTCGGCGAGCTTGGGGTCGTACCCGCGGGTCTTGAACTCCGCCCCGAGGATGTGCTCGACCTGGTGGGCGACGTCGTTGAGGATCGAGGAGAAGCTGCCGGAGGAGGAGCCGACCGGCGACTCGCGGACCAGGACCCGGAAGCCGTCGGTCTCCTCCTCGATGTAGTCGAGCAGCGCGAGCGCCGCCTGCTCCAGCAGCTCCCGCGGGTGACCGGCGGTCAACGCGCTGGTGACCCGGTCCAGCAACGCCCGGACCTCGCGGTCGACGACCACCGCGTACAGGCCCTCCTTGCCGCCGAAGTGTTCGTACACCACGGGTTTGGAGACCTTCGCCCGGGCGGCGACCTCCTCGATCGACGTCGCGTCGAACCCGCGTTCGGCGAAGAGCTGCCGGCCTATCGCGATGAGCTGCTCGCGGCGCTGCCTGGCCGACATCCGTACCCGGGAGTGGGGGTTCGTGGCGGGGGAGGCGGCCCGTGTCTTGACCGGGACGCCCGTGCGCGCCCGATCCTTCTTGGGATCTTCGACCACCCGGCTATCGTGCCAGTTTCGCGGTCACCCGATCGGGTGTAGGCCAGCGCACGTTGGACACCCAGCCGAGCTTCTCCATTAGCCAGATGGTGCGGGCGGACGGGTCGATCTGGCCGCGCAGCACGCCGTGTCGCGCGCAGGTCGGGTCCGCGTGGTGCAGGTTGTGCCAGTTCTCCCCGAACGAGATGATCGCCAGCGGCCAGAAGTTTGCCGCCTTGTCTCCCTCACGCGTCTGGAACGGGCGCTCGCCGAACACGTGGCAGACCGAGTTGATCGACCAGGTGACGTGGTGCAGCAGCCCGATGCGCACGAGCCCCGCCCAGAAGAAGGCGGTCAGCGCGCCGCGCCACGACCAGGTGAGCAGGCCGCCGAGGACCGCGGGCGAGACGGCGGAGAACGCCACCAGCCACGGGAACATCCGGTCGACCCGTTGGATGTCTTTGTCCGCCAGGAGGTCCGGCGCGAAGCGCGCGCGGTTGGACAGCTCTCGGTTGAACATCCAGCCGACGTGCGCGTAGAGCAGCCCCTTGGTCAGGCCCCAGAACGTGGCCCCGTACCGCCACGGTGAGTGGGGGTCACCCTCGACATCGGAGAACGCGTGGTGACGGCGGTGGTCGGCGACCCACTGGGTGGGCGCGCCCTCGACCGCCAGGCTGCCGGCGACCGCGAGCGTCACCCGCAGCCACCGCTTCGCCTTGAACGACCCGTGCGTCAGGTACCGGTGGAACCCGACGGTGACGCCGAGACCCGAGACGAGGTAGTAGACCGTCGCGAGCACCACGTCGGTCCAGGACAGCCAGCCACCCCACGCGACCGGCACCGCGGCGATGAGCGCCACGAACGGAACGATGACGAACGCCCACAGGCCGATCAGGATGCCGGGCTTCTGCCGGCCCTCGGTGAGCGGTTTCGGTCCCCTGTTCGCCGGGGCGGGAGGGGTGCTGTCGAGTGTGCTCGTGGACATCGGACCTCACAGAGCTGTGCTGAGCAATCTTCTCGGTTTCGCCGGCACTCCGCTGACTACGCCTACGTCACCGTAACTTACGGTGCCGTAGTTTGTCAGCGGTTCTGGGCATCCAGATTTGTCGTGCAGTTGTTCCCGGTCCGCGCGTGGTCCCGGTCCGCGCACCGCACAGTGGGTTGCGGCAGCGGCTGGACGTGGCCCGGCAGCAGCTGGCACGGCGATTGAGGGCTGTACCCCCGCCGGCGTGGACGAAACATCCCACGCACAGACAGCGGCACGTAGGTATCGGCCCCGTCCTGGGCGGTTCGGCTATCCGGTACTGTGGTAGAGGCGAACCGATGAGGTTCTGTCCTGTTTATGCCTTCCCGGGTCGTCTAATGGCAGGACGTCGGGTTTTGGTCCCGATTGTAGGGGTTCGAATCCTCTCCCGGGAGCCGCATGCCGAGCGTTGCCTGACTGGGTGCCTGCGCGGGCGGGGCCGCGACTAGCATGAGGGCCGCAGGCTGCCGTCAGGACGGAGTAGTCACGTGAGCGACGCCCGACCCCGCACCGTCGTCGTCCTCGCCGCCGGTGAAGGCAAGCGGATGAAATCCGCCCTGCCCAAGGTGCTCCATCCGTTGCTCGGTCGGACCCTGCTCGGCCACGTGCTGGCCGCGGCGGACATCCTGCGGGCACAGCGGACCTTGGTCGTGGTCGGCCACGGCGCCGACCAGGTGACCGCCCACCTGGCGGAGATCGCGCCGCACGCGGTCGCGGTCGTGCAGGAGGAGCAGAAGGGGACCGCGCACGCCGTCCGCGTCGCGCTCGCCGCCGTGCCCGACGGTGACGGCGGCACCGTAGTCGTGCTCAACGGCGACGTGCCGCTGCTGCGCCCGCAGACCCTCGCCGGCCTGGTCGAGCAGCACGAGGCGACCCGGGCGGCGGTCACCCTGCTGACCGCGGAGGTGGACGACCCGACGGGGCTCGGGCGGGTCGTGCGGGACGAGGCCGGCGGGCTCGCGGCGATCGTCGAGGAGCGGGACGCGACCGCCGAGCAGCGGCGGATCCGGGAGGTCAACGTCGGCGTCTACGCGTTCGAGGCCGGGGCGCTCGCCGATGCGCTGGGCAAGGTGAGCGCGGACAACGACCAGGGCGAGGAGTACCTCACCGATGTCGCGGGGCTGCTGGTCGGCGCCGGCCACCCGGTACGGGCGTACGTGACCACCGACTCGGTCGAGGCGGCCGGCTGCAACGACCGGATCCAGCTGGCCCAGTTGCGGGCGCTGCTGCGCGACCGGGTCAACGCCGACTGGATGCGGGCGGGCGTCTCCATCATCGATCCCGCGACCACGTGGATCGACGTGACGGTGACCCTGGCCCGGGACGCGGTCATCGAGCCGAACACCCACCTGCGCGGCGGGACCAGCGTGGGTGAGGGCGCGACCGTGGGGCCGGACACCACGCTCATCGACACGACGGTCGGTGAACGGGCGACGGTGGTGCGCGCTCACGCGGTCGGCGCGGTGATCGGTCCGGACGCGATGGTCGGGCCGTACGCCTATCTGCGACCCGGCACCGTGCTCGCCCACGCGGTGAAGGTGGGCACGTTCGTCGAGGTCAAGAACTCGCAGGTCGGCACCGGCTCCAAGATCCCGCATCTGTCCTATGTGGGGGACGCGACGATCGGGGAGCACTCCAACATCGGCGCCGCGAACGTGGTGGTGAACTACGACGGGGTGCGCAAGCACCGGACGGTGATCGGTTCCTACGTGCGCACCGGCAGCGACACGATGCTGGTGGCGCCCGTCGAGATCGGGGACGGCGCGTACACCGGAGCGGGGACGGTGGTGCGGCGCAACGTCCCGCCGGGCGCCCTGGCCGTGTCGGGCGGTCCGCAGCGCATCTTCGAGGGTTGGGTGGAGAATCGCCGCCCGGGCACCCCGGCGGCCGAGGCGGCCGCGCGCGCGAGAGCGGCGGCCGCTCGCGCGGCTGGGGCGGCCGCTGAACCGGACACCGGGGACGACCGGGCAGCAAACGGCATGCCGGCCGCGGGCGAGGCGGCGGACGGCGCGTGACCCAGACCACTTGGCGGCATCGCGCCGCGGTGCGATGAGGTTGCGCAGGCAGACTCGGTGCGCGCGCCGGATACTTGAGGCGTGCTCGAACAACCGCGAGCCCAGGGAGCGGACCAGGAGATGGGCGGAATCGTCGGCGAGAACCGGAAGACCCTGATGCTGTTCTCCGGCCGGGGCTTCCCCGAACTGGCCGAGGAGATCGGCGAGGTGCTCGGGGTGGCGCCGACGCCCACCGACGCGTACGACTTCGCGTCGGGTGAGATCTTCGTGCGGTACAAGGAGTCCGTGCGCGGCTCGGACGCGTTCGTGGTCCAGTCGATCACCTCGCCGGTGAACAAGTGGATCATGGAAACGCTGATCATGATCGACGCGCTGAAGCGCGGGTCGGCCAAGCGCATCACGGTCGTGCTGCCCTTCTTCCCCTACTCGCGGCAGGACAAGAAGCACCGCGGGCGCGAGCCCATCTCGGCGCGGCTGATCGCGGACCTGCTGCGCACCGCGGGTGCCAACCGCATCCTCACCGTCGACCTGCACACCGCGCAGATCCAGGGCTTCTTCGACGGTCCCGTGGACCACCTGTTCGCGATGGACACCCTCGCCTCGTACGTCGAGGAGAAGTACGCGGGGCGGCCGGTGACGGTCGTGGCGCCGGACTCCGGGCGGGTGCGCGTCGCCGAGCGGTGGACCGACCGGCTGGGTGGGTGCCCGCTGGCGTTCATCCACAAGACCCGCGACCCGATGCGGCCGAACCAGGTCGTCGCGAACCGTGTGGTCGGGGACGTGGCCGGGCGCGTCTGCCTCGTCGTCGACGACATGATCGACACCGCGAGCACCATCTGCCAGGCCGCCGAGATCCTCGCCGAGTCCGGTGCCGCCGACGTGATCGTGGCGGCGACGCACGGGGTGCTCTCCGATCCGGCGACCGAGCGGCTCAAGAACAGCCGGATCAGCGAGGTCGTGCTGACCAACACGCTGCCCCTGCCGCCGGAGAAGCGCCTCGACAAGATCACGGTGCTCTCCATCGCGCCGCTCGTGGGGCGTGCGATCCGGGAGGTCTTTGACGACGGCTCCGTGACCACGCTCTTCGGGGGCCTGAGCTGACCAACCGGGCCGACCGCGGGGCGCAACCGACGACCCGCCGGGCGCCCGGCGCGGACGTGTTCGGCGAGCGGGAGGGTCCCCGACTCCGGTACGCGGTCACTCGGCTAGACTGAGCGGGTTGCCACGGCGAGGGTGCCCCTGCCCAGCAGTACTCACGCGAGCGAGGCCGACAGGACGGCACCGTGATCGACGCGGTGCTCGGGCCACGCCCAAGCGCCCCGCCCGGCACCGCAGCCACCGTAGTCACGACGCTTCACGAACGCAGGAGTACTCCCCGTGTCCGAGGTAAAGATCAGCGCTGAGCCGCGTACGGAGTTCGGCAAGGGCGGCGCCCGCCGGATTCGCCGGGCCGGCAAGGTGCCCGCCGTGCTGTACGGCCACGGCGAGAAGCCGAAGCACATCTCACTACCCGCGCGCGAGTTCGCCGCCGCGATCCGTCACGGTGGCGCCAACCAGGTCTTCAACATCGAGATCTCCGACGGCACCACGACTCTCGCGCTGACCAAGGCGATCCAGCGCGACCCGGTCAAGGACGCCATCGAGCACGTCGACCTGCTGATCGTCCGTCGCGGCGAGCGGGTCACCGTCGAGGTGCCCGTCCAACTGGTCGGCGAGCCGGCGAAGGACGCTCTCGTCGTGACCGAGCTCGACCACCTGTCGGTCACCGCCGAGGCGATGCACCTGCCCGAGCACCTCGAGGTCTCCATCGACGGGCTCGAGGTCGGGGCGCACGTCACCGCCGGGCAGGTGCCCCTGCCGGCCGGCGCCGAGCTGGTCACCGATCCGGAGACGATCATCGCGGTGATCACCGCCGCGCCGACCGCGGCCGATCTTGAGGTGGAGACCGGTGAGGCCGAGGAGGCCGAGGAGGAAGCCAAGGCCGAGGCGGAGGGCGAGACGCCCGCCGAGGGCGAGCAGCCGGTGCCGCCGCGGGCCTGACGCCGGGCCCGACCCCCACCCGAACCGCATCCGTCAGGGAAGGTACGTGGCGCGCTCGCTCGCGGCACGTACCTTCCCTGACAGTGTCTTGTGAGGTGACCGATGCAGACCACGCCGTGGCTGGTGGTGGGGCTGGGCAATCCCGGTCCGGCGTACGCGGGCAACCGCCACAACGTGGGCTTTCGCATCGTCGACGAGCTGGCCGCGCGGATGGGCGCCAGCTTCGGCCGGCACCGGCGGGCGGTGGCCGCGGTTGCCGAGGGGCGCCTGGGCGGCGTGCCGGGTGGCGCCAAGCTGGTGCTGGCGAAGCCGTTGACCTACATGAACCTGTCCGGCGGGCCGGTCGTGGCGCTGGTCAACTTCTACAAGATCCCGCGCGAGCAGATCGTCGTCGTCCACGACGAGCTGGACATCCCGTACGGCCAGCTGCGGTTGAAGTTCGGCGGCGGCGAGGGCGGCCACAATGGACTGCGCTCGGTGTCCAACGCACTGGGGTCCCGGGACTATCTGAGGGTGCGGTTCGGGATCGGTCGGCCCCCCGGGCGGCAAGACCCCGCCGACTATGTCCTGTCCGACTTCTCCGCCGTCGAGCGCAAGGAACTCGACCTGCTCATCGACCGAGCGGCCGACGCCGTCGAAACGTTGATCGGCAAAGGGCTCGAACGGGCCCAGAACATCTACCACGCAAGCTGATGCCCGGTCGCCCGACCGGCCAGGGCCCCGGTCGCGTTTCCGACAAAGCCCCACGAGGGCGAGCGACCTCGTGCGACGCTGCATCGCGTCGTCAATACTGTCCGTGTTGACGACCGCGGAGTGGGTATGCGAGATCCGTCGGGCCTGCGGCGGACGACTCGGGCGAAGGTCGGGGACAGCCCGAGCGGCTGGCGCGCCGCGACGTGACTCGGACCGGGGTTGACGAGTGCGCACCCTCGACATCGGTGCGCTCACCAACGGCGGCGCGAGGGGGGGACCGGGTGACGCGACCGTTCGGCGAACCGCGCGAGCGGCTGACCGGTGATCCGTCTGCACCGTGGACCGGTGACGCGCCCCGGCTCGACGACGCTGCCTCCCACAACGACGCACCCTCGCCCTGGGTCCGGGAGCCTGAGGACGAGACCGACTCCGATCCGACCGACGACACCGCAGTCCTCGCCAGGGTCGGGGACGTTCCTGACCGGGAGACGGCGTACCACCAGGCGGCCCCGAACGGTGATCCCTTGAGCGGGGGTGTCACGGTGAGCGACGCCGCGACCGGGGACGGGCGTGGCGCCGACGACCTGATTGGCAGCCTGTTCGGCTGGGGCGGCGCGCACAGCGACGCCCTGCTGGCTCCGTCCCCGCCCGGCGCCGGTCGGGTCGCCGCGTTCGGCGACGGCACGCCCCGGCCGGTCGTGGATCGGCCGGCCAGGCCGAGCCTGGACCGGCAGGGGCGGTCGAGCGTCCGGCGCGGTCGCACGCCGCGGCACGGTGCGCGCCGCGCCCGCCTGAGCTGGGAGGCCCGGTACGTGCGGGCCCTGCTGGTGTCGGACTTCCTCGTCGGTCTGCTCGCCGGCGCGGTGGCGTTCTACGGACGGTTCGGCCAGACGGTCATGTCGCACAACCGGATCTACGTCGGGCTCTCCGCGGTCCTGCCGCTGCTCGTGGTCGGCGCGCTGATGCTGACCCGTGCCTACGAGCGCCGGTTCCTCTTCGTCGGGACGGACGAGTACCAACGGGTGATCCGCGCCGGCGTCTCGCTGACCGCCGCCATCGCGATCGCGGCGTACGCGGTGGACTATCCACTGGCGCGCGGTTACATGCTGATCGCCCTGCCCTCGGCCACGGTCGGCTGTCTGGTCATGCGGTTCGTCCTGCGCCAGCGGCTGCACCGCAAGCGGGCGCGGGGCGAGTGCCTCAAGCGGGTGATCGTCGTGGGGCACGAACTCGCCGTGATCCACATGACGCGCCAGCTGCGCCGCGAGCGGTACCACGGGTTCGAGGTGGTGGGGGCGTGCCTGCCGCCGGGTCATGACGGCGACGTGGGCCTGACGGTCTACGGAAGCTTCGACGACGTGGCGCAGGCGGTGAACGCGGCCGACGCGGACACCGTCATCGTGCTCTCCTGCCCCGAGCTCGACGGGCACACGCTGCGGCGCATGGCGTGGCAGTTGGAGCACGACGACATCGACCTCATTGTGGCGAGCTCGCTGATCGACGTGGCCGGTGACCGGACGACGATCCGCCCGGTCGACGGCCTGCCGATGCTGCACGTCGAGCACCCACGGCTCAGCGGCGGCTCCCGTGTCTTCAAGGAGATCTTCGACCGGGTCACGGCGACCGCGCTCATCGTGCTGCTGTCGCCGCTGCTGCTGGCGATCGCCCTGCTCGTCCGGCGCGACTCGCCCGGCCCGGTGCTGTTCCGGCAGGTACGGGTCGGCCGCGACGGTCGGCTATTCGTGATCTACAAGTTCCGCACGATGTACGTCGACGCGGAAGCGAGGCTGGCCGAACTGCGCCACCTCAACGAATTCGACGGCGTGCTGTTCAAGATGCGCAACGACCCGCGGATCACCCGCGTCGGCAAGTGGCTGCGCCGCTACTCGCTCGACGAACTGCCGCAGCTGTTCAACGTCGTGCGCGGGCAGATGTCCCTCGTCGGTCCGCGGCCGCCGCTGCCCGAGGAGGTCGCCCAGTACCCCGACGACGCCCGGCGGCGGCTGGTGGTCAAGCCCGGCATCACCGGCCTGTGGCAGGTCTCCGGCCGCTCCGATCTGTCCTGGGAGGAGTCGGTACGCCTGGACCTGCGGTACGTCGAGAACTGGTCGATCCCGCTGGACCTGGTGATCCTGCTGCGCACCCTGGCCGCGGTCGCCCGCGCCTCCGGCGCCTACTGACGCTCACGCCTCTCACGCCCCGGCATCACCCGGCCGACGGGTACTGCCTGACCAGGCTTCCGGTGCCGAGAACCTGCCCGTCGACCAGGACATCGTCGGTCGGCAGATCGTGCTCGGCTGGGACGAGGTCCCGGCTGACCGCCAGAACCATGCGGTAGTGGCGGTAGTCGTCGGTGCAAACGCCCGAGGCGACATGCCTCCCGGTGGTGATCCGCACGGTGCCGGTGTCGTCCACGTCGATACCGGCGAGCCAGCCTGGGCACGTGCCCGACTGCCCGGAAGAGAAGACCACCAGGACCTCCGTGGCGAAGTCGACGCCGGCCGGATCGCCGTAGATGCCGGGGCGCAGCGGGCGCCCCGACCGCCGCACATCCTCGGCGGGCCGGTTGTCCCGCCAGGCCCGTGCCGCGCTCTCCTCGTCGAAGGCGATCTCGATGAGCGCGTACCGGTTGCCGTCGGAGGACTCGAGACGACTCGCTGATTCGACGCTCCCGAGGGCTCCGCGGTTGCGCCGCAGCCGCCTGGCGGCACCGGACGGCCTGGTCCCGGAGCGGCCGGGTTGGGCGGTGGGCGAGCCGCCGGGCGCCTCGGTCAGCCGGTGTGAAGCCGACCGGCGCCCGGGCCCGGGGTGGCGGGGAACGCGACCGGCTTGGCGAAGCCGAGAGCGGCGAAGGCCGCGGTCACGGCATCCGTCACCAGCCCGGCGCTCGGCGCTTCGATCAGCGCCAGGACGCAGCCGCCGAAGCCGCCCCCGGTCATCCGCGCGCCCAACGCGCCGGCCCGCAGCGCCGCCTCCACAGCCACGTCCAGTTCCGGCACCGTCACCTCGAAGTCGTCGCGCAGCGACTCGTGCGACGCGGTCAGCAGCGGCCCGATCTCACGGGGACGCCCGTCGCGCAGCAACCGCACGGTGTCGAGCACCCGCTGGTTCTCGGTCACCACGTGCCGCACCCGCCGGCGGTCCGGGTCGGGCAGCCGCCGGAGCGCCGCGGGCAGGTCCGCCACCGCCAGGTCGCGCAGGGCGGCCAGGCCCAGTGTCGCCGCCGCCCGCTCGCAGGCGGCACGCCGTGCCGCGTACTCGCCACTGACCAGGCGGTGCGGGGCCCGGGTGTCGATGACGAGCACGGTCAGGCCGGCGGCGGCCGGGTCGAACGGGATGTGCTCGACCGCGAGCGTCCGGCAGTCCAGGAAGAGCGCGTGACCGGCCCTGCTGAGCGTCGCCGCGGACTGGTCCATGATCCCGCAGGGCATGCCGACGTACTCGTTCTCGGCGCGCTGTGCTAGCGCCGGGCGGTCGGCGACCGGCACGCTCAGCCCGCCGAGGTCGGCGAGCGCGGCCAGCACCGCGCACTCGATCGCCGCGGACGAGGACAGGCCCGCGCCGAGCGGCACGTCCGAGGCGACCGCCAGGCGCGCGGGCGGGATTTCGTAGCCGGCGGCCCGCAACGCCCACACGACACCGGCCACATAGGACGCCCAACCGGTGATCCTGTCGTCCGCCGTGAACCGTACCGTCTCGCCAGTCTGTTCAGAGTAGACAATCCACGACGGGTCATCGTGCCGGGAGGCGGCCACCGCGGTGCGGTGAGGCAGCGCGAAGGGCAGCACGAAGCCGTCGTTGTAGTCGGTGTGCTCGCCGATCAGATTCACCCGGCCGGGCGCCGCCCACACGCCAGCGGGCGGTTCGCCATACACGGTCGTGTAGGCCTGCGGCGCGCGGGCCTCAGCCTTCATGCGGTCACCTCCGGTGCGGGCCACCAGACCAGGCTGCGCCCCTACGCGCGCTCGCGGCCGGGGTTGACGCGCTCGCGGTAGTACCGCCAGGCGTCGGCGACCATGTCGGCCAGCGCCGGCTTCTCGGGCACCCAGCCGAGCTCGGCGCGCGCCTTGGCCGACGAGGCGACCAGCGCGGCCGGATCACCCTGCCGTCGTGGCGCAATCTCCACCGGCAGCGGGTGCCCGGTCACCTCGCGCACGACCTCCACGACCTGCCGGTTGGAGAACCCGTTGCCGTTGCCCAGGTTGTAGATGCGGTGCTGGGCCGGCTCAGCCGCCTCGAGCGCGAGCAGGTGCGCGCGGGCCAGGTCGGCGACGTGGATGTAGTCGCGGATACAGGTGCCGTCCGGCGTCGGGTAGTCGTCGCCGAACAGTTGCAGCTTCTCCCGGCAGCCGGCGGCGACCTCGAGCGCGAGCGGGATCAGGTGGGTCTCCGGGTCGTGCCGCTCGCCGACCGGGTGGTGGCCGTCGCGAATGAGCGCGCCGGCCACGTTGAAGTAACGCAGCGATACCGCGGCGAGCCCGTGCGCGGCGCATTCGGAGGCGAGGGCGAGATCGATGGCGAGCTTCGTCGAGCCGTACGGGTTGGTCGGCTCGGTCGGCGCCTGCTCGGTGACCGGCAGCTTGTCCGGGTTGCCGTAGACGGCGGCGGTGGAGGAGAACACCAGCCGGGGCACGCCCGCGGCGCGCACCGCGTCGAGCAGCGCGAGCGACCCGACGACGTTGTTCTCCCAGTAGCGCTCCGGGCGCACCATGGACTCCCCCGCCGCGATAAAGCCGGCGAAGTGCAGCACGGCGTCGAACTCCGGCGTCAGCACGCGGGCCGCGTCGTGGACGCGCCCGCGCACCAACGTCGCCCCGGCGGGCACGGCATCGGGGTGCCCCGTAGAGAGATCGTCGAGGATCACCACGTCGTGACCCGCCTCGACAAGGAGAGTCGATACGACACTTCCGATATAGCCGGCACCACCGGTAACGAGAAGCTTCACGGTCTGCCAGACTACGTCCTGTCGCGCCGCCAGTGTCGCTGCGGCTCTTGTCTACCATCGGCGACATGGAGTCCGACAGTCCCGGGCCCCGGCGGCCGGACCCTGAGCGGTCTCCGCCGGGCGCGGCGCGGGTCTTCGACCAACGGAGGCCCCAAGCGGATCCATTGCGGCTGCCCCGACAGCCTGGACCGCTCGCGCGCGGGGTCGCGCGCGCCGTGGTCCGCGGCGCCGACGCCGCCACCCGCTGGGTCACGCGGCTGCTCGGCGCCAGCCCGACCTCCGGGCGGGAGGAGATCACCGAGGCCGAACTGCGCGACCTGGTCGCCGCGAACACGGTGCTCGACCGCGAGGAGCGGCGGATCATCGACGAGGTGCTCGCCGCGAACGCCAGCATCGTGCGCGAGGTGATGGTCCCGCGCACCGAGGTCACCTTCCTGGACGCCGGCCTGCCGGTGCGCCAGGCGGCGGCGCTGGCCGGCGCCACCACCCACTCCCGCTTCCCGGTCATCGACGGCACCCACGACGACGTGATCGGCTTCGTCCACCTGCGCGACCTGCTCCTGCGGGCCACCGATCCGCACACGACCGTCCGTGAGCTGACCCGGGAGATCAAGCGGCTGCCCACGTCGAAGCGGGTGCTCGCCGCGCTGTCCGAGATGCGCCGGGAAGGGCACCAGCTCGCGGTGGTCATCGACGAGTACGGCGGCACCGCGGGCATCGTGACGCTCGAGGACCTCATCGAGGAGCTCGTCGGTGAGATCCACGACGAGTACGACGCGCCCGAACCGATCGAGCCCGAGGGCGCGGTGCCGGCGAACGTGGACGGCAGGCTCAACCTCGCCGACTTCGCCGAGCGCACCGGGCTGCGGCTGCCCGAGGGGCCGTACGAGACGGTGGGTGGCTTCGTCATGGCCGCGCTGGGCCGGTTGCCGGCGCTGGCCGACGAGGTACGGGTCGGCGGTTGGGTGCTGCGCGTCGCCGCCATGGACGGCCGACGGGTCGCCCGCGTCGCCCTGCTCCCGGCGCCGCCTCCGGGACGGCCTGAGCCCGCCCCGGAGACCGCCCCGACCACGCCGGTCGCGGCCCCTGAGCCCTGCACTCTCGCGGAAAATGCAGCGGCGGAGATCCACTGACCGGCATTTTCCGGGAAAGTGCCGGACTTCGCATGGCGTCTCGAACCGCGTCTATCGCCCGATCAGCCGCCCGAAGAGCCTGGCCCGGCGCGAGGGGCGACCGCTGCGCGCCTCCGCCGCGTCGGCCGAGGCCATCACCCGGAGCCCGGCGTTGATGCCCAGCCAGCGCAGCGGCTCCGGCTCCCACCGCGGTGACCGGTGCCCGACCCATGGCAGCGAGGTCAGGTCACTCTCCTCGCCCCGGATCAGGTCGGCCAGGGTCCGGCCGGCGAGGTTGGTGGTGCTGACCCCGTCTCCGACGTAGCCGCCGGCCCAGGCCAACCCGGTCGTCCGATCGAGGCCGACGGAGGGGAACCAGTCCCGGGGTACGCCGAGCGGGCCGCCCCAGGTGTGGGTGATCCGAAGATGCGGGCCGAGGACCGGGAACAGGTCGGTCAGGGTCCGGCGCAGTGCGGCGAAGACCGCCGGTTCCCGGTCGTACTCCGGGCGGACCCGGGACCGGAAGTGGTAGGGAGCCCCGCGGCCGCCGAAGGCCAGGCGGCCGTCGGCGGTCCGCTGCCCGTAGATGATCAGATGTCGGTAGTCGGCGAAGGTCTCCCGCTCGGCGAGCCCGATCTCCTGCCAGACCGCCTCGGGCAGCGGCTCGGTCGCGATCATGAGCGAGTAGATGGGCGCGAGTGCCCGCCGGTGGCCGGGCAGCGTGGGTGTGTAGCCCTCGGTGGCCCGCACCACGATCGGTGCGCGCACCGTCCCGGCCGCGGTGACCACCTGGCCGGGACGCAGGGCGAGCACCGGGGTGCGCTCGTAGATGCGCACCCCGCGGCGTTCGACCGCGCGGGCCAGGCCGCGGACCAGCCGGGCCGGGTGGATCGCGGCGCAGTGCGCGGTGTACGTCCCGCCGAGGACCTGGCTGGCCGCGCAGCGGGATCTCGCCTCGGCGGGGCCCAGGAGCGCCAGGTCGTCCTCGCCGAAGCCGAACTCGCGCGCGTCGTCCACCTCGGCACGGGCCCGCGCCAGCTGGGCCGGCGTGCGGGCGAGGACGATCGTGCCGCCCTTGCGCCAGTGGCAGTCGATGCCCTCCGTCGCGACCACCCGGCCGACCTCGTCCACCGTGGCGTACAAGGCCCGCTGCATCGCCACCGCCGCGTCCCGGCCGTGTCGGCGCGCCAGGGCCGACAGGGAGGTGGGAAACAACGCCGAGCACCAGCCGCCGTTGCGACCGGAGGCGCCGTACCCGGCGAACTCCTTCTCCAGCACGGCGATGCGCAGCGACGGGTCGGCGACCGCCAGGTAGTACGCGGTCCACAGCCCGGTGTAGCCGGCACCGACGATCGCCACATCGACGTCACGGTCGCCGGGCAGGGTGGGCCGCGGCGACAGATCGTCGTCGGCTGTGGCTAGCCACAGGGACAGGTCGCGCGGGGTCACAGTCGGCGCCACGCCTCGGTGAGCACCGAGCGCAGGATCTGCTCCATCTCGTCGAAGTGCTCCTGGGTGGCGACCAGCGGAGGAGCCAGCTGCACCACCGGGTCGCCCCGGTCGTCGGCGCGGCAGTAGAGGCCGGCTTCGAAGAGCGCCGTGGAGAGGAACCCACGAAGCAGCCGCTCGGACTCGGCCTCGTCGAACGTCTCCTTGGTCGCCTTGTCCTTGACCAGCTCGATGCCGTAGAAGTAGCCGTCGCCGCGCACGTCCCCGACGATGGGTAGATCGCGCAGCTTCTCCAGGGTCGCCCGGAAGGCATCCTGGTTCGCGCGTACGTGTCCGAGCAGGTCCTCCTGCTCGAAGATGTCGAGGTTGGCCAGCGCCACCGCGCACGAGACCGGGTGCCCGCCGAACGTGATGCCGTGCAGGAACGTGTTGGTGCCCTGCAGGAACGGCTCGATCAGCCGGTCGCTGGCGATCATCGCGCCGAGCGGCGAGTAGCCGGACGTCAGCCCCTTGGCGGTGGTGATGATGTCGGGCTGGTAGCCGTAACGCTGGGCGCCGAAGTACTCACCCAACCGGCCCCAGGAGCAGATCACCTCGTCGGAGACGAGCAGCACGTCGTACTCGTCGCAGATCTCGCGGACGCGCTGGAAGTAGCCGGGCGGCGGCGGGAAGCAGCCACCGGAGTTCTGCACTGGTTCGAGGAAGACCGCGGCGACCGTGTCGGGCCCCTCGCGTTCGATGGCCCGGGCGATCTCGTCGGCTGCCCACCGGCCGAACGCCACCGGGTCGTCGCCGTGCTCGGGCGCGCGGTAGAAGTTGGTGTTCGGCACCTTGATACCGCCGGGAACCAGCGGTTCGAAGTCGCTCTTGATGGCCGGCAGCCCGGTGATCGACAGCGCGCCCATGGACGTGCCGTGGTAGGCGATGTACCGGCTGACGACCTTGTGCTTGGTCGGCTTGCCGACCCGCTTGAAGTACGCGCGCGCCAGCTTCCAGGCCGACTCGACGGCCTCCGACCCGCCGGTCGTGAAGAACACCTGGTTCAGGTCGCCGGGTGTCAGCGTCGCGATCCGCTCGGCGAGCTGGATCGCGGTCGGGTGGGCGTACGACCAGAGCGGGAAGTAGGCGAGTTCGGCGGCCTGTTTCGCGGCGGCCTCCGCGAGCTGGGTGCGGCCGTGGCCGACGTTGACCACAAACAGGCCGGCGAGTCCGTCCAGGTAGCGGCGGCCCTGGTCGTCCCAGACGTAGACGCCCTCTCCGCGCACGATCGTCGGCACCTTCTCGGTGCGGTACGTCGACATGCGGGTGAAGTGCAGCCAGAGGTGGTCTGTCGGTTGGGCCATCTCGCAGAGCCTCGCTTCAAGTCCGCTGGGTGGTTCCTGCGGCCGGCGTCGCCGGCCTCGGCTGGCGTGGCTCCGCCAGCCTGATGCCTACGGTTATCGCACATCAGCGAGGCTGTAGCAAGTGCTTGTCGTTGCCATCTCCTTGATTCACGACGGATTCCGCATCGCTCGGCCGCGTCGTCGCTAGGCCGTTCCCCAGCTGTACGTCTGCTTGCGCAACTTGAGGTAGACGAACGCCTCGGTCGAGACGACCCCTTCGACGGCCCGCATCCGCTGCAGGATCTCCAGCAGGTGGTCGTCGTTGCGGCAGACCACCTCGGTGAGCAGATCGAACGAGCCGGCGGTGATCACCACGTAGTCGACCTCGTCAAGCTCGGCGAGGCGGTCGGCGATCTGCTCCAGGTCACCCGACGTGCGAATGCCGATCATGGCCTGCCGGGGGAAGCCGAGCTGCAGGGGATCGGTCACCGCCACGATCTGCATGACCCCGGCGTCGATCAGCCGCTGCACCCGTTGCCGCACGGCCGCCTCCGACAGGCCGACGGCGCGCGCGATCGTCGCGTACGCCCGGCGTCCGTCCTCCTGCAGTTGCTCGATGATCTGCTTTGCCACGTCGTCGAGCAGGGCGTGGGTCGCGCCTTCCCGGGTCACCAGCCGTCGTCCGGTCGATCCGGTGGCCAGGCCTGCGCCGTTACGGTCGGTGTGCTCACGTGCGACCATCCCTGCTCCCATATGAGTCGAAACCTCGCGTTGATGTCGACACCTCGCGTTAATTCTGTGGCCGCCGGGCCACTAGTGCCGTTGGGTGCCTACGTGCACGCTTTTCGTGGTGGACTCAGGAATTGGCAACCGAATCCCTTGTGGTGAGGCGTTCATCATGCCACGATCAGTCGTCATACTGGGATATTCGTACGAACCCTGCCGTCCGACGGAGGCGCTCGTCTCCGCCGGCGTGACCCCTCACAGGAGCCGTACATGCGAAACCGTCCTCATTTCCGGCCATCCCCGGAGGTCTCGGCGCTGTTGTCCGCGTCCCGGCTGTCGCGCCGCACCCTCATGCGCGGGGCCCTTGCCTCGGGCGCGCTGCTGACCGCTGGCGCCGCGCTCGGCGCCTGCGGCACAAGGGGCGCCCAGCAGACCGCGGCCAGTTGTGTGAGCGAGGACCTGTCCGAGACCGAAAAGAAGATCAACTTCTCCAACTGGCCTCAGTACATCGACGTCGACGAGGAGGACGAGTCGAAGCGCCCGACGCTGGAGGCGTTCCGGGAGAAGACCGGCATCGAGGTCACCTACAACGAGGACGTCAACGACAACACCGAGTTCTTCGGCAAGGTGCAGAACCAGCTCGGTTCCTGCCAGCCCACCGGGCGCGACATCATGGTGCTCACCGACTGGATGGCGGCCCGGATGATCCGTTTGGGCTGGCTGCAGAAGCTCGACAAGAGCCGGCTGCCCAACGTCGAGAAGAACCTGCTGCCGTCGCTTAGGGGACGCCCGTTCGACCGCAACGGCGAGTACGCCGTGCCGTGGCAGTCCGGCCTTGCCGGCCTGGCCTACAACGCCCGGGTGACCAAGGAGATCCGGAGCGTCGACGAGCTGCTCACCCGCCCCGACCTCAAGGGGAAGGTGACCGTGCTGTCCGAGATGCGCGACACGATGGGCCTGATGCTGCTCTCCAACGGGCACGACCCGGCCAACTTCACCGAGGCGCAGTTCGACGACGCGCTGGAGAAGCTGAAGCGGGCGGTCGAGTCCGGGCAGATCCGGCGGTTCACCGGCAACGACTACGCTCCGGACCTCGCCAAGGGCGACATCGCCGCCTGCATCGCCTGGTCCGGGGATGTCATCCAGCTCGGCTTCGACGACGACCAGATCAAGTTCGTCATTCCCGACTCGGGCGTCATGCTCTGGTCGGACAACATGCTGGTGCCCAACAAGGCCACCCACAAGGCCAACGCCGAGCAGCTGATGAACTACTACTACGACCCGGCGGTGGCGGCCCAGCTGGCGGCCTACGTCAACTACATCTGTCCGGTCCAGGGTGCGCAGGAGGAGATGGAGAAGATCGACCCGGAACTGGCGGAGAACCCACTGATCTTCCCCGACTCGGAGATGCAGGCCAAGTCGAAGGTCTTCATGGCCCTGACCGAAGAGCAGGAGCGGTCGTACGAGTCGAAGTTCCAGCAGGTTGTGGGAGCCTAGGCGAGTGCTAAGCAGGCGATGATGAGCAACGCACCGGCCGGCGATCTGTGTCTGGCCAACCTGACGAAGCGGTTCGGAAGTTTCACGGCGGTCGACGACCTCAGCCTGACCATTCCGCAAGGGTCGTTCTTCGCCCTGCTGGGGGCCTCGGGCTGCGGCAAGACGACCACCCTGCGGATGGTCGCCGGTCTGGAGGAGCCGACCGCCGGGCAGGTGCTGCTTGGTGACCGGGACATCACCCGGTTGCGTCCGTACCAGCGACCGGTCAACACGGTCTTCCAGAGCTACGCCCTGTTCCCGCACCTCGACATCTTCGAGAACGTCGCGTTCGGTCTGCGCCGCCGCGGCGTCCGGGACGTCGCGGGTCAGGTCCGGCAGATGCTCTCGCTGGTGCAGCTCGACGGGTTCGAACGGCGGCGGCCGGCGCAGCTTTCCGGGGGCCAGCAGCAGCGCGTCGCCCTGGCCCGCGCGCTGATCAACCGCCCCCAGGTGCTGCTGCTCGACGAGCCGCTCGGCGCGCTCGACCTCAAACTGCGCCGGCAGATGCAGATCGAGCTCAAGCGCATCCAGACCGAGGTCGGCATCACGTTCGTGCACGTCACCCACGATCAGGAGGAGGCCATGACCATGGCCGACACGGTCGCGGTGATGAACGCCGGACGCATCGAGCAACTCGGCGCTCCCGCCGAGATCTACGAGTTCCCGGCCAGCGCCTTCGTGGCCAACTTCCTCGGCCAGTCCAACCTGCTGTCCGCCGAGGTCACCGGGAAGTCCGGCGAGGACGTGCTGGTCGAGGCGTACGGGGCACGGTTCTGCGTGCCCGCGAGCCGCGCGCGGTGCATGCAGGGATCCGTGTACCTCGGGGTACGCCCGGAGAAGGTGCGCCTGGCCGCCAGCTCCGATGAGGTGCCCGGTGGCCACCAGTGGGTCGCCGGGGTGGTGACCGACTCGTCGTACCTGGGTGTCAGCACGCAGTACCTGGTCCGCACGAGCTGGGGTATCGAGATGTCGGTCTTCGCGCCGAACAGCCAGGCCGGTGGTCCGCTACCGGTCGGCGCGGACGTGGTCGTGCACTGGCTGCCGGAACATGCCTTCCTGCTCGCCAGGGAACGGGGGAAGGAGGAGTCCCCCGCCCCGGCTCGCGACCGAGTCGACACGGCCGGAGTCGTGTCATGAGTGTCCTCGCCCATGTTGGTGGGGTGGTCGGCGGAGGCAGTGAAGCCCCGCAGCACCCGGTCACCCCGGCCTCGGCCAGCCGGTGGCGCCGCCTGATGCCGTACCTGCTGCTTCTGCCGGGCGGGCTGTGGCTGACCCTCTTCTTCGCGGTGCCGGCGGTGCAACTCGTGGCCACCAGCCTCTACGACCCGAACGGCTCGCTCGCCACCGGCTACGCGATGACCTGGTCGTGGGAGAACTATCCGAAGGCGTTGCAGGCCTACGTGACGCACTTCGGCCGGTCGTTCCTCTACGCCGGCCTGGCGACGGTGCTCGCGGTGCTGCTCGGTTACCCGCTCGCGTACGCGATCGCGCAGAAGGCCGGCCGGTGGAAGAACCTCCTGCTGGTCTGCGTCGTCGCCCCGATGTTCACCAGCTTTCTGGTGCGCACCCTGGCCTGGAAGACGATCCTGTCCGACAACGGATGGGTCGTCGGGCTGCTGCGTGAGCTGCACGTGCTGGACGCCGACGGACGGCTGCTGGCCACCCCGGTCGCGGTGGTGCTCGGCCTGACCTACAACTTCCTGCCGTTCATGGTGCTGCCGCTCTACGCGAACCTGGAGCGGCTCGACGGGCGGCTGCTGGAGGCGGCCAGCGACCTCTACGCCACCCCGCTGCGGGCGTTCACCAAGGTGACCCTGCCGCTGTCGTTGCCGGGCCTGGTGGCGGGCACGCTGCTCTTCTTCATCCCGGCGGCGGGCGACTACATCAACGCCCGACTGCTCGGCACGCCCAACGAGTACATGATCGGCAACGTCATCGACTCGGCGTTCCTCGTCCGGCTCGACTACCCGCAGGGTGCCGCGCTCTCCGTCCTGCTGATGGTCGCGGTCCTGGCGATGGTGTTCGTCTACCTGCGCCGGGCCGGCACCGAGGAGGTGCTCTGATCGTGGGACACCGTCTGTGGCGGTGGGTCGCCGACCACTGGGTGATGGCCATCGGGCTGCTGGTGCTCGGCTATCTCTTCCTGCCCGTCGCGGTGGTCATCGGGCTCTCCTTCAACCGGCCGTCGAGCCGTCTGTCGTACGACTTCAACGAGTTCACGCTGGACAACTGGCGCAACCCCTGCGCCACCTCGGACATGTGCGACGCGGTCGTCCGCAGCGTGCAGATCAGCTTCATCGCCACGCTGGTCGCCACCGTGCTCGGCACGCTGATGGCGTTCGCCCTGGTCCGGCACCGCTTCCGGGGCCGCTCGGCGGTCAACCTGCTGATCTTCCTGCCGATGGCCACACCGGAACTGGTGATGGGCACGTCGCTGCTGGCGCTCTTCGTCGCCGCGGGGGTGCCGCTCGGCTTCTGGACGATTGTCATCGCCCACGTCATGTTCTGCCTCTCGTTCGTCGTGGTCACCGTCAAGGCCCGGCTCTCCGGGATGGACCGCCGGCTGGAGGAGGCGGCCATGGACCTCTACGCCAACGAGTGGCAGACGTTCCGGCGGATCACTCTCCCGCAGGTGCTGCCCGGCATCGTCGCGGCGGCGCTGCTCTCCTTCTCGCTCTCGTTCGACGACTTCATCATCACCAACTTCAACTCCGGCACCACCGTCACCTTCCCGATGTACGTCTGGGGAGCCGCGCAACGAGGGATTCCGCCGCAGGTGAACGTGATCGGCACGGCGATGTTCGTCGTCGCGATCCTGCTCGTCGTGCTGAGTTCGGTCCGGGGACGCCGGACCCGAGTGGCGGCATGATTCCGTCCGATGTCGCCCGCGCGCTCGCCGATGCCGTGCCCCGCCCGTACTGGCTGGACCGCCCGGAGCGGCCGGATCCGCTCCCGCCGCTGATCGGCTACGAGTCGGCCGACCTGGCGGTCATCGGCGGGGGCTATTGCGGGCTGTGGACGGCGCTGCTGGCCAAGGAGGCGAACCCGGGTCGCGACGTGGTGCTGTTGGAGGCGGGCACCTGCGGGTGGGCCGCGTCCGGCCGCAACGGCGGGTTCTGCGCCGCGTCGTTGACCCACGGGCTGGCCAACGGCATCGACCGGTTCCCCGACGAGATCGACGTGCTGGAGCGCCTCGGCCGGGAGAACCTCGACGCCATCGCCGCGACGATCGAGCGGTACGGCATCGACTGCGACTTCGAGCGGACCGGCGAACTGTCGGTCGCGGTCGAGCCGTACCAGGTCGGTGAGCTGTCCCGGGCCGCGGCACAGGCCCGCGAGTTCGGGCACGACGTGGTCCTGCTCGACCGCGACGAGGTGCGCGCCGAGGTCGACTCGCCCACGTACCGCGCCGGACTGTGGGACCGCGACCGGGTGGCCATGCTCGACCCGGCCCGCCTGGCCTGGGGGCTGCGCCGCGCCTGCCTGACGTTGGGCGTGCGAATCTACGAGCACACCCGGGTCACCGGACTCGGGCGGGACGGGGCGGCGCTGCTCGTCAGGACCGAGGACGGGCGGGTGCGTGCCGGCCGGGTCGCCCTGGCCACCAACGCGTTCCCGCCGCTGCTGCGCCGGCTGCGCCACTATGTGGTGCCGGTCTACGACTACGCGCTCATGACCGAGCCGCTGTCCGCGGCCCAGCTGTCAACCGTGGGCTGGCGCAACCGTCAGGGGCTGGCGGACGTCGGCCGCCAGTTCCACTACTACCGCCTCACCTCGGGAACCAGGGACGGGGGACCGCGCATCCTGTTCGGCGGCTACGACGCCGTCTACCACTTCGGAAACCGGATGACGCCGGCCCTGGAACAGCGTGCGAAGACCTTCACCACCCTGGCACGGCACTTCTTTGCGATATTTCCCCAACTCGCGGACGTGCGCTTCACCCACTCCTGGGGTGGTGTGATCGACACCTGCAGCCGGTTCAGCGCCTTCTTCGGCACCGCGTTCGACGGGCGGCTGGCGTACGCGGCCGGGTTCACCGGACTCGGCGTCGGCGCCACCCGCTTCGGGGCACGGGTGATGCTCGACCTGCTCTCCGGCTCGGAAACGCCGCTGACCCGGTTGCGCTACGTGCGCAGCAAACCGCTGCCGTTCCCGCCCGAGCCGCTGCGTTCGGTCGGCATCAACCTGACCCGCTGGTCCATGGCCCGGGCGGACGCCAACGAGGGGCGTCCCAACCTCTGGCTACGTACGCTCGATCGATTCGGATTGGGGTTTGATTCCTGATGCGCATCCTGTTCGTCGGCGCCGGCGGGGTCGGCTCCGCGGCGGTCGCGATCGCAGCCCGGCGCTCGTTCTTCGAGAAACTGGTGGTGGCCGACTACGACCTGGCTCGCGCTGAGCGGGCCGTGGCCGGCCTGGACGACCGCTTCGTCGCCGCGCGGGTCGACGCCTCGTCCGCCGAGGCGGTCGCGGCCCTGTGCCGCGAGCACGGCATCACCCATGTGCTGAACGCCGTCGACCCCCGGTTCGTCATGCCGGTGTTCGAGGGCGCCTTCGCGGCCGGCGCGGACTACCTCGACATGGCGATGTCGCTGTCGAAGCCGCACCCCGTACGCCCCTACCAGGAGTGCGGGGTGAAGCTGGGGGACGAGCAGTTCGCGGCGGCGGACCGGTGGGCCGAGGCCGGACGCCTGGCGCTGGTCGGTATCGGCGTCGAGCCCGGCATGTCGGACGTCTTCGCCCGCTACGCCGCCGACGAGTTGTTCTCCACCATCGACGAGATCGGGGTGCGCGACGGCGCCAACCTCACCGTCCAGGGGTACGACTTCGCCCCGACGTTCTCGATCTGGACCACCATCGAGGAGTGCCTCAACCCGCCGGTCATCTGGGAGTCCGGCCGGGGCTGGTACACCACCGAGCCGTTCTCCGAGCCGGAGGTCTTCGATTTTCCGGAAGGCATCGGGCCCGTCGAGTGCGTCAACGTCGAGCACGAGGAGGTGCTGCTCATCCCGCGCTGGGTGAAGGCCGGCCGGGTGACCTTCAAGTACGGCCTCGGTGCCGAGTTCATCGAGGTGCTCAAGACCCTGCACAAGCTGGGCCTCGACTCGACCGAGCCGGTGCGGGTCGGCGGCGTGTCGGTGGCGCCGCGGGACGTGGTGGCGGCCTGCCTGCCGGACCCCGCCACGCTGGGCGACCGGATGCGGGGCAAGACCTGCGCCGGTACCTGGGTGCGGGGGACCGGCAAGGACGGGTCGCCGCGCGAGGTCTACCTCTACCACGTGGTCGACAACGAGTGGTCGATGGCGGAGTACGGCCACCAGGCGGTGGTCTGGCAGACCGCCATCAACCCGGTGATCGCGCTGGAGCTGCTCGCCGCCGGCACCTGGTCCGGCAGCGGGGTGCTCGGCCCGGAGGCGTTCGCGCCCAAGCCGTTCCTCGACAAGCTCGTCGAGTACGGCTCTCCGTGGGCCATCCGCGAGCAGTGATCTCCCGACCGGTGGACGACAATGGGGGCGCATGTGCGGTACGGACCGATGTACGGTCCGGATCTGACCTTCCTCGGCGTCCCTCGGTGCACGCTGTCCGATCCGGACAGCTACGCCGACGCCGATGTGGTCATCATCGGGGCGCCCTTCGACGGCGGCACCTCGCACCGTCCGGGCACCCGGTTCGGGCCGATGGCCATCCGGCAGGCCTGCTACCTGCCGCACGACGGGTCGCGCCCCTCGCTTGCGCTGCGGGTGGACGCGCTGCAGGACCTGAAGGTCTACGACGCGGGCGACGTCGAGATGTTCAGCGGCGACATCGAGCGCTCGCTCAAGGCACTGGAATCCGCCGTGTACGCGGTGGCCGAGTCCGGCGCGATCCCGGTGGTCCTCGGGGGTGACCACTCCATCGCCCTGCCCGATGCCACCGGGGTGGCCCGAAAGCTGGGGTTCGGGCGGGTGTCGCTGGTGCACTTCGACGCCCACGCCGACACCGGTGACGTCGAGTTCGGTTCCCTCTACGGCCACGGACAGCCGATGCGGCGACTCATCGAATCCGGCGCGGTCCGCGGCGACCGGTTCCTGCAGATCGGGCTGCGGGGTTACTGGCCGGGCGCGGAGACGCTGTCCTGGATGGCGGCGCAGCGGATGCGGTCGTACGAGATGACCGAGATCGTCGTCCGTGGGTTGGACGAGTGCCTGACCGAGGCGTTCGGCATCGCCACCGACGAGTGTGACGGGGTGTTCCTCTCGGTCGATGTCGACGTGGTCGACCCCGGCATGGCGCCCGGCACCGGAACACCGGAGCCGGGCGGGCTCACCACGCGCCAACTCCTGGACGCCGTGCGCCGCTGCTGCTACGAGCTGCCGGTGGTCGGTCTCGACGTGGTCGAGGTGTCGCCGCCCTACGACCACGCCGAGGTCACCTCGTACCTCGGCAACCGAGTGGTGCTGGAGGCGCTGTCGGCGATCGCCCGGCGCCGCCGCGACGCCGCCGGCGGCCCGCCCTGGGATCCGCGCCAGCCCCTCCTCGACGGCCGCTGACCCCCGCCCTTTCCCCGCGATCTTGTACTTGCGGTGGGGATATGTCGTCCTGAAAGGTGCGAAACGCTAACCTTATCTGCAAGATCGACCAAAGGGGCGGAAGGCTGCGGATTTCCACAGCTCGGCCGGTTGTCCACAGTCGATCAGGAGGCGGCCCGCGTGGCCTTGCCGCGGCGGGCACCCTGCGGACATGGCAGCGCGTCTGTGGCGGGGCAGAGAACTGATCGCAGCGACCAGCCGCCAGGCGGTCCGCACCCGGGTGAACAGGGGCGAGCTACTCCGCGCGCGGCGGGGTGTGTACGCCGATCGGGCGTTGGACGACGAGGACGCGCTCCGAGCGCTGTTTCTCTGCCTCCCGCCCGAGGCGATGCTGGCACGGCAGAGCGCGGCCCGGCGATACGGCATCGACGTGCCCCGTGAGGACGCGGTGCACATCTACCTGCCGCCGGAGGTTGCGCGGCCCCGGTTGCCGGGGCTCGTCGTACACCACGCGGTGCTGCCGGTTCAGAACCCCACTGTGATCCGCGGCATTCCGTGCGTGCCGCCGGCCCGGTGCGCGGTCGACCTGGCGCGGACCGTACGCCGTCTCGACGCGCTGCCCGTGCTCGACGCGGTGCTGCGTGCCGGGCTGGCATCGCCCGAGGAGTTGCAGGCGGAGGTGCACCGGCACTCCGGACTCAGGGGAGTACGCCAGGCCCGTGAACTGGTCGTACTCGCCGACGGGCGCGCGGAGTGCCGACAGGAGAGCCAACTTCGGCTGGTGCTGATAGACGGCGGGTTGCCCCCGCCCGAGCCGCAGATCTGGGTCCACGACCGGGACGGGATACCGCGGTTCCGGATCGACCTCGGCTACCGGGAACAACGGGTCGGTATCGAGTACGACGGGGTCACGCACCTCGACCGGGACCGGTTCCGCTCCGACCGGGAACGGATGAACTGGCTCGACTCGCAGGGCTGGACGATGCGCTACTTCACCGACCGTGATCTCTACCGCCGTCCGGGCCACATTGTGGCGACAGTACGGGCCGCACTCACCTGATCCGCCCCCTCTCCATGTCGCGATCTTGCACTTGCGGTGCCGATAAAAGGGACGAAATTGTCTAAAAAGCTCACCGCAAGTGCAAGATCGGCCAGAAGCGGGGGACCCCTTTTCGTTCAGCCCCCGAAGGCGCTGTCCAGGATGTCCAGCCCGCGGTTGAGGGTGGCGTCGTCGATCACCAACGGCGGCAGGAAACGCAGCACATTGCTGTACGTCCCGCACACGAGGGTGAGCAGGCCGGCGCGGTGGCAGGCAGCGGAGATGGCGGAAGCGGCGGCCGGGTCCGGCGTGAGCCCGCCGGGCTGCACGATCTCCATCGCGAGCATCGCGCCGCGCCCCCGTACCTCGGCGACCCGGGCGTCCCGTGCCGCGATCGCCTTGAGCCGGGGCAGCATCACCGACTCGATCCGCCGTGCCGCCGCGCACAGGTCCAGCTCACGCATCGTCTCGATGGCGGCCAGCGCCGCGGCGCAGGCGATCGGGTTGCCGCCGTACGTGCCGCCGAGGCCGCCCACGTGCACGGCGTCCATCAGGTCCGCGCGCCCGGTGACCGCGGACAGGGGCAGGCCGCCGGCGATGCCCTTGGCCAGGGTGATCAGGTCCGGCTCGACGCCCTCGTGCTCGCAGGCGAACCACGTGCCGGTGCGGCAGAAGCCGGTCTGGATCTCGTCGGCGATGAAGACCGCCCCGGCCGTGCTCGCCCACTCCCGCAGCGCGGGCAGGAAACCCTCGGCCGGCACCACGAAACCGCCCTCGCCCTGGATCGGCTCGATGAGCAGGGCGGCGACGTTCTCCGCGCCGACCTGCTTCTCGATCATGTCGATCGCCCGGGCAGCGGCGGTCGCGCCGCCCAGGCCGCCGTCCCGCAGCGGGTAGGACATCGGCACCCGGTAGACCTCGCCGGCGAAGGGCCCGAAGCGGTGCTTGTAGGGCATGTTCTTCGCGGTCAGGGCCATGGTGAGGTTGGTCCGGCCGTGGTAGGCGTGGTCGAAGACCACCACCGCCGAACGCCCGGTCGCGTGCCGGGCGATCTTGACCGCGTTCTCCACCGCCTCGGCGCCGGAGTTGAACAGCGCCGAGCGCTTCTCGAACCCGCCCGGGGTGAGCGCGTTGAGCTGCTCGCAGACCGCCACGTACGACTCGTACGGGGCGACCATGAAGCAGGTGTGGGTGAAGCGCTCGGCCTGCTCGCGCACCGCCTCGACGACGCGGGGTGCCGAGTTGCCCACGTTGGTGACGGCGATCCCGGCGGCGAAGTCGATCCACTCCCGTCCGTCGACGTCGACGATCGTGCCGCCGCTGGCCCGCTGCACGTAGGACTGGATGGTGCTGCCCACACCGCGGGCGACCGCCGCGAGCCGTCGCTTGTGCAGCTCTTCCGACGACGTCATCTCACTCACCGAACGCGTGCATGACGTGCTTGATCCGGGTGTACTCCTCCAGGCTGTAGATCGACAGGTCCTTGCCGTACCCGGAGTGCTTGAACCCGCCGTGCGGCATCTCCGACACGAACGGGATGTGGGTGTTCACCCACACGCAGCCGAAGTCGAGGCGACGGGTCATCCGCATCGCCCGGCCGTGGTCGCGCGTCCAGACCGACGCCGACAGGCCGTACTCGACGCCGTTGGCGCAGCGCACCGCCTCGTCCTCGTCGGTGAAGCGCTGCACGGTGATCACCGGCCCGAAGACCTCGTTCTGCACGATCTCGTCCTGCTGCCGGACGCCGGAGACCACGGTCGGGGCGTAGAAGTAGCCGCGGTCGCCGACCCGCGATCCGCCGGTGTGGACGTTGGCGTGGTCGGGCAGCCGGTCGACGAAGCCGCTCACCCGGGCGAGCTGGTTTGCGTTGTTCAGCGGGCCGTAGAGGACGTCCTCGTCCGGCAGGCCGGTCTTGGTGTTGCGCGCCTGCTCGGTCAGCGCCGCGACGAGGTCGTCGTAGATGCTGGCGTGGGCGAGGACCCGGCACGCCGCGGTGCAGTCCTGGCCGGCGTTGAAGTAGCCGCCGACCGCGATCGCCTCCGCCGTGGCGGCGATGTCCGCGTCCTCGAACACGACCACCGGCGCCTTCCCGCCCAGCTCGAGGTGGGTCCGCTTGAGGTCGGGCGCGGCAGCCTGGGCCACCTGCATGCCGGCCCGCGTCGAGCCGGTGACCGAGACGAACTGCGGGATGGGGTGGGCGACCAGAGCGCGGCCCGTGTCGCGGTCGCCGCACACCACGTTGAAGACGCCGGGCGGCAGGAACTCGGCGGCGATCTCCGCCAGCATCAGCGTGGAGAGGGGCGTGGTGTCGGACGGCTTCAGGACGACGGTGTTACCGGCGGCGAGCGCCGGGGCGATCTTCCAGATCGCCATCATCAGCGGGTAGTTCCAGGGCGTGACCTGCGCGCACACGCCGATCGGCTCCCGCCGCACGTAGGAGGTGTGGCCAGCCATGTACTCGCCGGCGGAACGGCCCTCCAGCAGGCGCGCGGCGCCGGCGAAGAAGCGGAGCTCGTCGACGGCCGGCGGCAGCTCCTCGTCGGCGGTGAGCTGGCGCGGCTTGCCGGTGTTCCGTACCTCGGCGTCCACCAGCTCCGCCGCGCGGGCCTCGACGGCGTCGGCGAACTTGAGCAGCGCCTTCTGACGTTCCCCGGGGGTCACGTCGCGCCAGGTCTCGAACGCCTTGGCCGCCGCCTTCATCGCCGCGTCGATGTCCGCGGGACCGGAGATGGGGGCCTGCGCGAACGCCTCGCCCGTGCAGGGGTCGATCAGGTCGGCGTAGCGACCGTCCACCGGGTCGACGTACTCGCCGTTGACGAAGTTACGCAGCACCTGCTTGTCGGTCATCTTTCTGCTCTCCGGATAGGTGGCCGGGTTCGGGGGTCCGCGGTTGTAATCGTGGTCGTCTTGCCATCTTGGCCACTAAATCCGAGGCGGGCAAGGGCCGAGGCAACTGTTTTCGTTTATACGCCGGAGCCGGATCCGGGGCCGCGCACTCTCGTGCCGGAGCGCCGCCGGGAAGATCCATCAACCGGACATTCCCTGACGACGCCGCCGCTGCCTAGGGTTGGGCGCGTGCGGGTCCGGGTCGTCCTGTTCGTCGCGGCGGCCACCTGCCTGCTCGGCTGGGTGCAGAAGCTGCCGTGCCACGCGGCCGGCTGGCCGTACGAACCAGGGTTGATCTTCGGGCGGCGCTGCTACAGTGACCTGCCGGTGATCTACACCGAGCGCGGCCTCGCGGACGGGATCTTCCCGTACGCGCCGGAGGCGGGCGACGGCCTCGAGTACCCGGTGCTGACCGGCCTGGTCGCCGACCTCACCGCACGGCTGACCCGCTGGCTCGCGCCCGATCCGCTCGCTCCGGCGGCCCTGCGCGGCTACGTGGCGGTCAACGCGCTCCTGCTGCTGGGCTGCGCGCTGCTGGTCGCCTGGGCGACCGCCGCCACACACGGGCGTACCCGGGACGGGCTGCTCGTCGCGGCCGCCCCGACGCTCGCGCTCGCCGGCCTGATCAACTGGGACCTGCTCGCGGTCGCGGCCACCGCGCTCGCCCTGCTCGCCTGGTCCCGCGACCGGCCGACGCTGGCGGGTGCCCTCATCGGGCTCGGCGCGGCCGCCAAGCTCTACCCGGCCCTGCTGCTCGGCCCGATCGTCGTGCTCGCGGTCCGCAGCCGGCAGGCCGCGGCGGCGGTGCGTGCGGTGGCTGGCGCGGCCGTCGCCTGGCTGGTGGTGAACCTGCCGCTGCTGCTTTCGTACCCCGACGGCTGGGCGCGGTTCTGGCGGTTCAACGCGGACCGGGGCGCGGACTTCGGCTCGGTCTGGTACGCGCTGCGCCTGCTCGACGTACCCGTCGAACCGCTGAACCCGGTCGCGGCCGGCCTGTTCGCCGTCGCCTGTCTGGGCGTCGCGGCCCTGGCGCTGCGCGCGCCGCGCCCGCCGAGCCTGCCCGTGCTCGCCTTCCTGACCGTCGCCGCGTTCCTGGTCACCAACAAGGTCTACTCGCCGCAGTACGTGCTCTGGCTGCTGCCGCTGGCCGCCCTGGCCGGGATGTCCACCGTCGAGTTCGCGGCGTGGCAGGCGGCCGAGGTGCTCTACTTCCTGGCGGTCTGGCACTACCTGACGGTCGGCGAGACGTGGCACTACCCGGCGGCCACGTTCCTGCGCGTCGCGGTGACGCTGTGGCTGATCGGGCGGGTGGCGGTCCGGGCGTGGCGGCCGGGCGACGGCGGCGCTCAGCGCACGTGGAGCTTGCGCCAGAGGGTCCCGTCGGGGGAGAACGCCGCGTACCCGTCGGCCACGATGTCGAGCGCCACGTAGCCGCCGGGTGTGCGCCAGACGCGGGCCACGGGGGGCAGGTCGCCCGCCCGGGTGAAGGAGCGCCCGTCGGCGTCGCCGAGGAACCACTGGCGTTGCCCGTCGACGACCAGCAACCGGCCGTCGAGCAGCGGCACGGGCTCTCCCCCGATCGTGCGTGGTCCGCCGTCGCCCGAGTAGACGCGCTGGAACGGCGCGCCGGGCCGTGGCGAGTGGTAGACCGCGCGCACCAGGTCCGCCTGCCCGTCGCGGGTCACCACGACGGCGTACGTGTGGTCGCCGAGCATCCCCACCCGGGCGAGGTCTCCGGGCGTGTCGAAGTCGGTGACCGACCAGGTCGCGCCGCCGTCGCGGGTGACCGCCACCGCCGGCCGACCGGTCCCGGGCTCGGTCCCCCCGATCCACCAGCCGCCGTCCGCGCTGCGCCGCGCCGCCACCCAGCACACGTTCAGCGGCGGGTCCGCGAGGTCGCCGCGGTGGCCGAGCCCGGGGCTCCAGACCTCGACCGCCGCGCCCGCGCACCCCGCGCCCGGGCCCGGGCGCAGCAGCGGCCGGTCGTCGTCGTTCAGCGTGGCCGTCGCGCCGGAGCGTGTGACGGGTCGCCAGGTGGCGCCCGCGTCGGTCGAGATGACCGAGGTGCCGGGGGAGTGCAGCACGAGGGTGGTCTCGTCGAGCGCCACCACGTCGGGCAGGCGGTCCGGCGCCGCGTCGTGGCCGGCCACCGGGTACGTCGTCCAGGTGTCCCCGCCGTCGGCGGTGCCGGCGACGACGAGCCGGCACTCCGGGGCGTCGGGGCAGTCCGCGCCGAGCACGAAGCCGTGGTCCCGGTCGGCGAACTCCACGTCGCGCAGCACACCCGGCAGGTCGACCACCACCCCGTCGAGCCCGTGCACGGTGATCCCCGCGTCGGTGTAGACCGGCCCGGCCGAGGTCGGCTCCGGCCTCGCCGCCGGCGGCTCGGGCCCGGGGCCGTCGCCGCCGGACCGCTGCCAGATCGGGGCCAGGAACACGGCGGCGACCACGGCGAGCGCCGCCGCGCCCGCCCGGCCGGCCCGGCGGCGGCGCCGCAGCCGCTCGGCCCGGCGTCCGATCACCGCCAGGTCCGGCATCTCGATCTCGTCGAGGAGTCGGGTACGCGTCGCTGCGAGCCGCTCGTCAAGGTCAGGCACTCGCCACCTCCGCCTCGTCGGTCCCGCTCACCGCCAGCGTGGGCGCCGGGCCACGGCGCACGTCGCCGCTCGGCGCCCGCTCGGGGCGGTAGCCCTCGAGCCGCCCGGCGAGCGCCGCCCGCCCGCGCGACAGCCGCGACTTCACCGTGCCCACGGGCACGTCGAGCACGGCGGCCACCTCGTCGACGGACAGGTCGCCGAGGTAGTGCAGCACGACGACCTCGCGGAACTGCCGGGGGAGCTGCGACAGCGCGTCGCGCAGGTCGGCCCGGTCGGGCTCGGGGCCCGCCTCGACCAGCCGGGCGGCGGGCCGCTCCCGCAGCAGGATCGCGTCGAGCAGCCTGCGCCGCCGCCACCGCCGCCGGGCCACGTTGAGCGCCACCGTGCGCAGCCACGCCTCGGGGTTGCCCACGTCGGTCAGCCCGCGCGGACGGGCCAGCGCCCGCGCGAAGGCCTCCTGCACCGCGTCCTGGGCCTCGGTCAGGTCACCGGTGAAGGCGTACAGCTGAGCGGTCAGCCGCCGGTAGCAGGCGTGGTACAGCTCGGCGACCGCCTGCACCGGAGCCTGCCGACCACCGTCCATCGACCACCGACCCTTCCCGCCCGGACGCCTCCACGGTACGAGTCCCGGCCGGCGCGGCCGGTTCCCGCAGGGGCTGACAGAATGGCCGACATGTCCAACGAACGCGCCAGCGCCGGACAAGCGACGGCAGCGTCCGCGACGCGACGACCCCGGGTGCTCTCCGGCATCCAGCCCACCGCGGACTCGTTCCACCTCGGCAACTATCTGGGCGCGCTTCGGCACTGGGTGGCGATGCAGGAGACCCACGACGCGTACTACTGCGTGGTGGACCTGCACGCGATCACCGCCGGGCACGACCCGGCGCTGCTGCGGGCCCGGACCCGGACCAGCGCGGCGCAGCTGCTCGCCCTCGGCCTGGACCCCGAGCGGTGCACGCTGTTCGTGCAGTCCCACCTGCCGGAGCACGCCCAGCTCTCCTGGGTGCTGGGGTGCATCACCGGGTTCGGCGAGGCGTCGCGGATGACGCAGTTCAAGGACAAGTCGGCCCGCCAGGGCGGTGACCGGGCGTCGGTGGGGCTGTTCACCTATCCGATCCTGCAGGCCGCCGACATCCTGCTCTACCAGGCGGACGCCGTGCCGGTGGGCGAGGACCAGCGCCAGCACCTGGAGCTGACCCGCGACCTGGCGCAGCGGTTCAACACCCTGTTCGGGCGGACGTTCACGGTGCCCGAGGCGTACATCATGGGTCCGGCCGCCAAGATCATGGACCTCCAGCAGCCCACGATCAAGATGTCCAAGTCGGCCTCGTCGCCGGCGGGCCTGATCGAGCTGCTGGAGGATCCGGCCCGGGCGGCGAAGAAGATCCGGTCGGCGGTCACCGACACCGAACGCGACATCCGCTACGACCCGGCGGCGAAGCCCGGCGTGTCCAACCTTCTGACGATCTACTCGGCGCTGTCCGGCCGGTCCATGGACGATCTCGAAGCGGCGTACGCCGGCAAGGGGTACGGCGACCTGAAGAAGGACCTCGCCGAGGTGCTCGTGGAGTTCCTCCGCCCGATCCAGGAGCGGACCCGAACCTATCTGGACGATCCCGCGCAGCTGGACAAGCTGCTCGCCGTGGGGGCGGACAAGGCCCGTGCGGTGGCGTCGAGCACGTTGGCCACGGCGTACGAGAGGGTGGGCTTCCTGGCCCCGGCGAGGCGGCGGGACGGGGACACCGGGCGGGCGGGCTGAGTGCAGATCGGCGTGGCGATCGACATACCGGAGCCGTGGGGCTCGGCCCTGACCCGCCGACGCGTCGCGGCCGGTGATCTGCGCGCCCTGCACATCCCCGCCCACCTCACCCTGCTCGGGCCGACCGAGGTCGATCCGCTGCACGTCCCCGACATCGAGCGCCATCTGGACCGGGTCGCGGCCGAACACCCCCCGTTTCCGCTGCATCTGCGCGGCACCGGCACCTTCCGGCCGGTGACCGAGGTGGTTTTCGTCGCGGTCGCCGCGGGCATCAGCGAGTGTGAGCGGCTGGCCGCCGAGATCCAGGCGGCGCCGGTGCTGTGGCGCGAGCAGCGCTTCCCCTACCACCCGCACGTCACCGTCGCGCAGGACGTGCCGACCGAGGCGTTGGACGCGGTGTACGAGGACCTGGCGGGCTTCGAGGCGCGCTTCACTGTGGACGTCTTCACGCTCTTCGAGCACGACGCCGACGGTCGGTGGCGGGCGCGCCGGGCGTTCGCGCTCGGCGGGCCGTGAAGAACCCCGTCGAACCGCTGGTACGGCGGTACGAGCAGGTGATCGAGCGGGCCCGGTCCCGGTCCCGGGCGTTCGACCACCTGTGGCGGGCGAAGGATCGCTACGGCGAGTGCATGGGCGGCCGGCTGGCGGCCGGAATCGCGTACTACGCCTTCTTCGCGGCCTTCGCGCTGGCATTCGTCGCGTTCTCGATCCTCGGGTACGCGCTCGGCACCTACAGCGAGCTGGAGGGCACGGTCGCCGCGTACCTGGACCGGAACCTGCCCCAGCTGGAGGTCGAGCAGATCCGCCAGCCGCGCGGCACGTTCGCAGTCATCGGCTTCGTCGGCCTGGTGCTCATCGGCGTCCGGTGGGTGGAAGGGCTGCGCTCCTCTCAGCGGCTGATCTGGGGACTGGACCAGCAGCCGGGCAACCCGGTCGTGCGGCGGTTGGTGGATCTGGGGATGCTCGCCGGTCTCGGGCTGCTGTGGGCGCTGTCGCTGTGGCTGGCGGGGAGCATCGAGCGGTTCCTGACCCCGGCGCTGGGCTGGATCGGCGCGGTGCTCGGTTGGGCGGTGAACCTGGTGGCGGCCGCGGCTCTCCTCGCCGCCGTGCCGCGCCTGCGCATGCCGGCGCGGCGGCTGCTGCCGCCGGCGCTGCTGGTGGCGACCGGGATCTCGCTGCTGACCACCGCCGGGCAGGTCATCGTGCGGCGGACCGAGGACAACCCCGCCTACCAGGTGGTGAGCAGCGTCGCCGGGTTGCTGCTGTTCCTCTACCTGTTCAGTCAACTGCTGCTGTTCGCGGCGGCGTTCGCCGCGACCGGCGGGCGCGGGCCGGTGCGGGATCTGGCGACGGAGGCGGTCATGACCCCGGACCCAGACTCGAGTTTCACACCGAAACGGGGCGGCGGTGCGCCATGATGGGCCGAGTGGGGGCACTTGTGACGTTGGAGCTGCCCGGCGATTCGCCGATGCTCGAGTTGCCGTGGATCATCACGATCGGCCCGATGCGCGACGAGGAGGACTGGGAGCCGGTGGTCTGCGGGCCGTACGAGCGGCCCCACGCGCTCGCGCTCGCCGAGTCCGTCGTCGCCGACCAGGACCTCATGGCCGTCGTGGAGCCCGTGCAGCCGTACGCCACCGTGGACCAGATCCGCAGCGACATCGCGGCGTCGCGCGCGGCCGCCGAACTGGAGCGCGCCGAGGCGGGCAGGAGCGGGGTGACCGGCGGCGAGGGGGTGGGCAGCGACGTGGAGTACGGTGGGGCCGAGTACGACCCCAACGGGCGGGCCCAGGTGCAGATCGAGCCGGCGGCGCCGCCGACGCCGGAGGAGATCAAGGCGGGATTCGTCCGGATCGCCGAGCGGCTTACCGCGGACCCCGCTGCGCCGCCACGCTGACGGCAGCGCGGGCGCTCTGCCCGCCGTGCCCGGCCGCGCCCGTCACCCTAACGGCTGACCGGCCGCGTCGGTCGACCACCACGCCGCCGTGTCCGGTGGGAGCAGCGTGCCGTCGAGCGGTCCGCTCGCGCACAGCGGTGCGCCGGGCACCGGCGCCGGCACGGGCGCGGCGCCCATGTTGACCGCGCAGACGAAGCCGGGGTCGCGCGCGAAGACCAGCACGTCGGGCGACGGGGCCGGCAGCCAGCGCAGGTCGCCGTCGCCGAGCGCGGGGTGGGCGCGGCGGATCCGCAGCGCGGTCCGGTAGAGCTCCAATGTGGATTCTGGATCGCCGGCCTGGGCCGCCGCGGTCAGCGGGCCCCAGGTGTCCGGGCAGGGCAGCCAGGGCGCGGGGGCGCCGTCGGGGCTGAAGCCGTAGGGCGGGGTGTGGCCGGCCCAGGGCACCGGCACCCGGCAGCCGTCGCGCCCCCGCTGGGTGCGCCCGGACCGTTCCCACACCGGGTCCTGCAGCACGTCGTCCGGCAGGTCGGTCACCTCGGGCAGGCCCAGCTCCTCGCCCTGGTAGATGTAGGCGGAGCCGGGCAGCGCGAGCATGAGCAGCGCGGCGGCGCGGGCCCGCGCGACGCTGCCGTAGCGGGTGGTTGGCCGTACCGTGTCGTGGTTGCCGAGCACCCAGGTCGGCGCGGCGCCGACCGCGGACATGGCGGCGATCACCTCGTCGATGACCCGCCGCTGGGCCGGGCCGTCCCAGGGCGCGGTCAGGTAGTCGAAGTTGAACGCCTGGTGCAGTTCGTCGGGGCGCACGTACCGCGCGGCCCGGGCAGGGGTGGACACCCACGCCTCCGCGACCGCCATCCGCTCGCCCGGGTAGCCGTCGAGGATCTTCCGCCACTCCCGGTAGATCTCGTGCACGCCGTCCTGGTCGAAGTACGGTGTGGCCGCGGTGTCGAGCAGCCCGTCGCGCCGCCGGCCCACGTCGGGCAGCCCGTCGGCCTTGACCATGCCGTGCGCGACGTCGATCCGGAAGCCGTCCACGCCGCGGTCCAGCCAGAACCGCAGGATCGCCGCGAACTCCTCGCGGACCTCCCGGTTCGACCAGTCCAGGTCCGGCTGCGCGGAGTCGAACAGGTGCAGGTACCACTCGCCGTCGGCCACCCGGGTCCACGCCGGCCCGCCGAACACCGACTCCCAGTCATTCGGCGGGGCGTCGCCGACGCCGGGGCGGAAGACGTAGCGGGAACGCTGCGGGCTGCCCGGGGGCGCCGCGAGCGCCTCGACGAACCACGGGTGCGCGCTGGAGGTGTGGTTGGGCACGAGGTCGATGATCACGCGCAGGCCGCAGGCGTGGGCGTCGCGCAGCAGCGCGTCGAAGTCGTCCAGCGTGCCGAACATCGGGTCCACGTCCCGGTAGTCGGCCACGTCGTAACCGCCGTCGGCCATGGGCGAGGTGTAGAACGGGCTCAGCCAGATCGCGTCGACCCCGAGGTCGCGCAGGTACGGCAGCCGGGCGCGCACACCGGGCAGGTCGCCGATGCCATCACCGTTCGCGTCGGCGAAGCTGCGCGGGTACACCTGGTAGACGACCGCGGAGCGCCACCAGGGGGATCGAGTGGGCGAGGTGGCGCTGCCGTGGTCGGCCGTGGCGGGAGACAGGCTGCGTTCCACTGTGGATCCTTCCTCGGGCTAGCGGTGGATGGCGACGGCGTCGAGGCCGGCAACGGTGAGCGTCGCCCGGCCCTCGGCGTCGACGGTGACCTCGGTGCCGTGGAGCACGTCAGTGTAGGTGCCGGCGGGTAGTCCGGTGAAGACGGTCCGGGTGACCGGCTGCGACGCACGGTTGAACATCACGTACCCGCGGTCGCCCCGGGCGAAGCCCAGTTGGTCGTCGGTGGCCCACCAGTGACGTACCGGCGCCGCGGTGCCGACCGCGTTGCGGAATCCGACCATACCCGCCATCGCCCGGTGCTCGCACACGAAGGCGTCCGGCCCACAGCGGACCGGCAGGGTCCGTCCGCTGGCATCGGCCGGCGGGCCGTCGTCGAAGCCGGAGAAGTGGAAGCTCGACATGAGCATCGGCCGGCCGTAGGGCCAGGCGAGCAGAAACACCTGGGCGAGCCGGTAGAGCGGGCCGTCGGCGTAGGTCAGGGTAGAGCCGTCGCGCTGGCTGTCATGGCTGTCCACATATACCACCGCGTTGGGGGACGGCGCGAAATCGGCGGTCGGCACACCCAGCGGCTCGCCGAGGTCTTCCAGCAGCAGCAGCGAGCCGGACCGCAGCACGTAGCTGAGCTGGGGGCCGTAACGTGCCTCGATGAGCGCGCCGAGCGGCGCGTACTCGCTCGGTCGCACCGGCTCGCCCGCCTGGTAGAGCACCTCCTGGTAGAGGTACGCCGGGCGGTCCAGCCGGGCGGCGATCGCGGCGAGGTCGTCGGCGGGGATGTGCTTGGCGGCGTCGATCCGGAACCCGTCCACACCGAGCGCGAGCAGATCGTTGAGGTAGGCCGCGATGCGGTCGCGGACCGGCTCGGTCTCGGTGGCGAGATCGGCCAGGCCGAGCAGCGCGCAGTTCTGCACCTCGAACCGGCTGTTCCAGTCGGCGATGCCGTCGTGGCCGATCGGCCCGCCGACACGGACCTGGTCGCAGTGGTGGAAGTCGCCCGGCCCGTAGAGGCCGGGGTACTCGTACCGGCTGAACCGGGTACCCCCGGAACCCACGCCGGACGGCTGGGCGGTCATGTGGTTGAGGACCGCGTCGGCGTAGACCGCGACCCCGGCGGCGTGGCAGGCGCGCACCATCGCGGCGAACGCGGTTCGGTCGCCGCGCCGGCTGACAAGCCGGTAACTGACCGGCTGGTAGTCCTGCCACCACGGGTACCCGGGCAGCACGACGTGCTCCTGGGGCGGCGATACCTGGACCGCGCCGAAGCCGGCCGCCCCGAGCCGTGACGTGCACTCGGCCGCCACCGACTCCCACGGCCAGCCGAAGAGATGCACGATCACGTCGCGGCCCGCTCGGGTCGCCCCACCGACCGGAGCGCTGGCCGTCACCCCGGGCAGGAGCACGGCACAGAGCACGACGGCCGCGAGTGCGCGCAGCGCCCTGCCCGGGGTAGCCGAAGCCCTCATGCGCTCACCGCGACGCGGCGAACGTGCTCGCCACGCGCGGGGGCGACGGCGGTGGAGCCGCGCACGACGAGGTCCGGGCGGAAGAGGTACTCCGAGTGCGGCGCGCCCTGGCCGCGGATCTCGTCGACCAGCGCGCGCACCGCGGCCGCCGCCATCGCCCGCACCGGCTGCCGCACCGTGGTCAGTGGCGGATCGGTGAACCCGATCAGGAGCGAGTCGTCGAACCCGACCACCGAGACGTCGCCGGGCACGGACAGGCCGCGCCGTCGGGCCGCGCGGATGGCGCCGAGGGCCATCAGGTCAGACCCGCAGCAAATGCCGGTGACCCCGCGCTCGAGCAGCCGCGCGGCAGCGGCGTCACCTCCTTCGACGCTGAACAGGGACAGCTCGATGAGGTCGTCGAGTTCGGCGTCCGAGGTGTTCAGCAACTGTTGCATCGAGGCCCGGAAGCCGGCGACCTTGCGCTGGACCGGCACGTACCGCTCCGGCCCGGAGATCAGCCCGATCCGGCGGTGCCCGAGGGCGGCCAGGTGCGACACCGCCAGTTCGCTGGCGGCCCGGTCGTCGCAGGAGATGAACGGCGCGGGCAGGTCCGGAATGTAGCCGTTGATCAGCACGATCGGCAGGGGGCGGGCCACCAGCTTGCGGTAGCGCTCCGGGTCGGCGGTGGTGTCGGCGTGCATGCCGGAGATGAACACGATGCCGGAGACCTGCCGGTCGAGCAGCATCTCCACGTACTCGTCCTCGGTCACCCCGCCCAGGGGACGGCTGCACAGCACCGGGGTGTACCCCTCCTGCGCCAGCGCCGACTCGATGGCCTGGGCGAAGGCCGGGAAGATCGGGTTCTCCAGCTCCGGCACGACGAGCCCGACCAGTCCGGCGCTGCGCTTGCGCAGCCGCGCCGGGCGCTCGTACCCGAGGACATCGAGCGCGGTCAGCACCGCCTGCCGCGTCTCCGGCGAGACCCCGGGCCGGTCGTTGAGGACGCGGGAGACGGTGGCCTCGCTGACCTCGGCTTGTCGGGCGATGTCCGCAAGTCGCGCGCGCATGTCGGCACTGTAACGGCTGTCGCAAAATCTTGCTACAGACTTTGCAAGGACTTCCATCCCATGAAAGGACTTGCTAGCGTGCGCGGTAACACCGGGAATACCGACGCGAGGTGGATGTAACCGGTAGGGCGCCCTCGGTGGCGCGACCTTGATCGACAGGAGATCCCAATGCGCATCCGTAACGCGGGTGTGATCGTCGTCGCGGCCCTGGCGCTCGCCGCCGCGGGCTGCGGTGGCGACAAAGCGAGCGACAAGAGCAGCGACCAGAAGCAGCAGGGCGGGTCGTTGGTGATCTGGGCCGACGACAAGCGGGCGGCGGCCCTGAAGCCCTTCGCCGAGCAGTTCGGCAAGGACAACGGTGTGACCGTGGAGGTCAAGGCAGTCTCCAAGGACCTGCAGACGAACTTCGTCACGGCCACACAGGCGGGCAGCGGGCCCGACATCGTGGTCGGTGCGCACGACTGGATCGGCAACCTGGTGCAGAACGGCACGATCGAGCCGGTGCAGCTCTCCGCTGAGCAGAAGGCCAAGTTCCAGGAGATCGCCATCAAGGGCGTGACCTACAACGGCCAGCTGTACGGCGTGCCGTACGCGGTCGAGAACGTCGCGTTGATCCGCAATACCGAACTGGCGCCGACCGCGCCGAGCAGCATCGAGGACCTGGTCGCCACCGCGAAGCAGCTGAAGGCCGCGGGCAAGGTCTCCGAGCTGATGTGCCTGCAGGTGGGCCAGACTGGTGACGCCTACCACATCTACCCGCTGTACACCTCCGGCGGCGGTCACCTGTTCGGCACCAAGTCCAACGGGGACTACGACCCGACCGACCTCGGGGTGGGCAAGCCGGAGTCGATCGCCGCGTTCGAGAAGATCCGGGCGCTCGGCGAGAAGGGCGAAGGAGCGCTCAAGCGGTCCATCGAAGCCGGGAACGCCATCTCCACGTTCACCAGCAAGAAGTGCGTGTACCTGATCTCCGGCCCGTGGGCGATCACCGACATCAAGAAGGCCGGCCTGGAGTACGACATCACGCCGGTGCCCGGATTCACCGGTGGCAAGCCGGCGCAGCCGTTCGTCGGCGTCCAGGCGTTCTACGTGTCCAGCAAGGGCAAGAACAAGGCCGTGGCGCAGGAGTTCGTCGCCAACTACCTGACCCGGACCGAGGTCGCCAAGGCGCTCTACGACGCCGAGCCGCGGCCGCCGGCGCTCACCGCCGCGCTGGACCAGGTGAAGTCCAGCGACCCGGACGCGCAGAAGTTCCTCGCTGCGGGCGCCAACGGCGCGATCCTGCCGGCCATCCCCGAGATGGCCGCGATCTGGGACCCATTCGGCAAGGCCGAGGCCGCGATCGTCGGTGGCGCGGACGTGGCCACCACCGTGGCCGGGGCGGCGAAGACCATCTCCGAACAGATCAAGAAGTGACGGAAGGGGGGCGCTTGCCGTGACCACACAGCACGCGGCGCCCCCGACTTCCGGTCGGCGCGACGGCCGCCCGGCACCGGCGGTGCCCGGGCGGCCGCGCTCTACCGGGAGCCTGGGCGGGTTGGCCGGCAAGATACTGCTGCTCGGCCTGGTGGCGGCGATCGCCCTCTGGGGCGCATTCCCGCTCATCGCGGCCCGGGCCTGGCCAGGGCTCGCGGTCCTGGCCGCGGCCACTGCTTCGATCTACTACGTCTACCTGTCGCCGCGGCACGTCCCGGCGAAGTACCTCCTGCCTGGGACGCTGTTCCTCATCGCGTTCCAGATCCTGCCGGTGCTCCTGACGGTCGCCACCGCCGTCACCAACTTCGGCGACGGCCACCGGGGCAGCAAGCAGGACGCGATCGTCGCCATTCAGACGACGTCGATCGTCGAGGTGGCCGGCGGCACGGAGTACGGCCTGACCGTCGCCACCAAGGGAGAGCCGGCCAGCGGACCGCTGGTGTTCCTGCTCGTCGACCCCGCGGGGAACGCCTTCGTCGGCGACGCCGACGGGCTCACCCGGCTCCCCGCCGATCAGGTGACCATCTCGGGCGGGCGGGTGACCAGGGCGGCCGGCTACACCATCCTCAACCTCGCCCAGGCGGGCGCCCGCAGCCAGGAGATCACCGAATTCGCCGTACCCACCGCCGCCGGCGCGATCCGCTCCACCGGCGTCTCGCGCGCCTCCGAGCGTCAGGCGACCCGCAGGTACGACGCGTCGTGCGACTGCATCGTGGACACCACGACCGGCCGACGCTGGGTCGCCGACGAGGCGAGCGGCTCGTTCGTGGACCCCGCCACCGGGGAGCGGCTGGCGCAGGGCTGGCGGGTGACCGTGGGCCTGGCCAACTTCGCCCGCGTGGTCACCGACCCCTCCATCACCGGGCCCTTCTTCCGGACACTGCTGTGGAACTTCGGGTTCGCGATCGGCTCGGTGCTGCTGACGTTCGCGCTGGGTCTGCTGTGCGCGCTCGCGCTGCACTCCACCCGGGTCCGCGCCCGCAATCTCTACCGGGTCCTGATCGTGCTGCCGTACGCGATGCCGAGCTTCGCCATGCTGCTCGTGTGGCGGGACATGTTCAACACCGACTTCGGGCTCATCAACCGGCTGTTCTCGCTCCACGTGGACTGGTTCGGCGACCCGTGGGGGGCGCGGGCGGCGGTGCTGCTGGCCCAGCTGTGGCTCGGCTACCCGTACATGTTCCTCGTGTCCACCGGCGCCCTGCAGGCGATTCCGGCGGAGTTGAGCGAGGCGGCCGAGGTGGACGGCGCGTCCGCGTGGCAGCGGTTCCGGGCAGTGACCCTGCCCCTGCTGCTCGTCGCGCTGAGCCCGCTGCTGATCGCCTCGTTCGCGTTCAACTTCAACAACTTCAACGCGATCTACCTGACCACCGGGGGCGGGCCGTTCCCGCCGGGCAGGTCCGTGGCCGGCGCGACCGACCTGCTCATCACGTACACCTACCGGCTGGCCTTCGGCGGTTCCGGGGCCGAGTTCGGCTTCGCCGCCGCCGTCTCGGTCTACATCTTCCTGATCGTCGCCGTGGTGTCCGCGATCAGCTTCCGGCGTACCCGCGCATTCGAGGAGGTCTACTCGTGAAACGGTGGATCACCCAGGTGGGCTGGCGGCACGGGGTGGGCCTCGCGGCGGTGGCGTTCTCGCTGTTCCCCATCGTGTTCGTGCTCTCCGCGGCGCTCAACCCGCTCGGCACGCTCAACTCGACCCATGCCGTACCCACCGACGTCTCCGCGGAGAACTTCGTCAAGCTGCTGCGCACCCAGCCGTTCGAAAGCTGGTACGCCAACTCGATCCTCATCGCCGGGCTGACCTCGTTCGCCGCGGTGAGCCTGTCCATGCTCGCGGCGTACGTGTTCAGCCGGATGCGCTTCCACGGCCGGCGCGTAGGCCTGCTCTCCTTGCTGCTGATCCAGATGTTCCCGCAGTTCCTCGCGGTCGTCGCCATCTTCCTGATCTTCACCACGATCGGGGAGTACTGGCCGGCGATCGGGTTCAACACCCCCTGGGGACTCATCCTGCTCTACCTCGGCGGCGCGCTGGGCGTGAACACGTGGCTGATGAAGGGCTTCCTGGACACCGTGCCCAAGGAGCTGGATGAATCGGCCACGATGGACGGCGCGACGCACGCGCAGGTGTTCATTCGCATCATCGTGCCGCTCGTCTCCCCGATCCTCGCCGTCGTCGGCCTGCTCGTGTTCATCAGCACCATCAACGAATTCCTGATGGCCAACGTGTTCCTCACCGACCTGGACTCCAAGACCCTGTCGGTGGGCCTCTACGGGCTGATCTACGGTGAGCGCAACAACAATTTCGGCATATTCTGCGCGGGGTCCCTGCTCACCGCGATCCCGACCGTCGTGGTCTTCCAGTTCGTGCAGCGGTACATCGTCAGCGGGTTGACCTTGGGGGCGGTCAAGGGATGAGCCTGCTCCCCCATCACGACGGGTCCGCGCTGTACGTGCCCGAGCAGGCCCCGGAACTCGGCGACACGGTCACCGTGTTCGTGCGTACGCCGGCCGCGGTGCGCGCGGTGCATGTCCGGTCTACACCGGACGGTGAGCCGCGCTTCTCCGCCGCCGTCGTCGACCGTGTCGCCGGCGGGGAGACCTGGTGGCGCGCCGAGGTCGAGGTGCGCAACCCGGTGACGAACTACCGTTTCCTGATCGACGGCACCCTGTGGCTCACCGCCGCCGGCGTCGTCGCGCACGACGTGCCGGACGCGACCGACTTCCGGTTGGTGGCCGACGGACCGCCGCCGCCGGACTGGGCGGTGGACGTCGTGGTCTACGAGATCTTCCCGGACCGGTTCGCCCGCTCCGCGGCGGCCGCGCACCGGCCGCTGCCGGACTGGGCCATCCCGTGCGACTGGGCGAGCACGCCGGTCGCGGTGAGCCGACCCGAGACGCCGTACCAGTTCTACGGCGGCGACCTCGACGGGATCGTCGAGCGACTCGACCACATCGCCGACCTCGGGGCGAACACCGTCTACCTCACCCCGGTCTTCCCGGCTCGCTCCAACCACCGGTACGACGCCGCGGCGTTCGACCGGATCGACCCGCTGCTCGGCGGTGACGAGGCGCTGCGCCGGCTCGCGGACGCGGTGCACGCCCGGGGCTGGCGGCTGATCGGCGATCTGACCACGAACCACACCGGGGACACCCACCCCTGGTTCACCACCGCGGTGTCCGATCTGGACTCCGTGGAGCGGGAGTTCTACTACTTCGACGACGTTACCGGCGACTACGAGTCGTGGTGGGGCGTCACGACGCTGCCGAAGCTGAACTGGGCCAGCGCCGAGCTGCGCCGGCGGTTCTTCGGCGGCCCCGGGTCCGTGGCGACGCGCTGGCTCGACGTGCTCGACGGCTGGCGGGTGGACGTGGCGAACATGACCGGCCGGCTCGGCGCGGTAGACCACGCGCACGAGGTCGCCCGCCTCATGCGCACCGCGGTGGCGGCGGCACGGCCCGACGCGCTGCTCGTCGCCGAGCACGCGCACGACGGCACCGGCGACCTGGACGTCGGGGGCTGGCACGGCACGATGAACTACTCCGGGTTTCTGCGCCCGATGTGGAGCTGGTTGCGGGCGGACACCCTGGACCTGCCGGACTTCCTCGGCGTGCCGGGGGGCGTGCCGCGGCGCGGGGGACGAGCGGTGGTCGCCACGATGCGCGCGTTCGCGGCGCGGATGTCCTGGCGGTCACTGGTCACGTCGTGGAACCTCCTGGGCTCGCACGACACCGGCCGGATCCGCACCGCGGTCGGCGACGCGTCCCGGCAGGCGGTCGCCGCGGGCCTGCTGATGACGATGCCCGGCACCCCGATGGTCTTCGCCGGGGACGAGATCGGGCTGACCGGCGTCAACGGGGACGACTCGCGGACGCCGTACCCGTGGCACCGCCCGGGCTCCTGGGACGTCGCCACGCTCGCCCGCTACCGGGACCTGATCGCGCTGCGGCGCCGGCACGAGGCGCTGCGCCGGGGCGGGCTGCGGTGGGTGCATGTGGACGACGACATGCTCGTGTTCCTGCGCGAGACGGCGGAGCAGCGGCTGCTCGTCTCGGCCCGGCGGGCGCCGGGAGCGCCGGTGCGGATCGCTGGGCTCGGTCCGGCCGAGCCGGTGTACGGCGACAGCGGGCCACTGTGGCCGGACTCCGACGGGGCGGTGTGCCTGCCGGCGGACGGTCCGGCCTTCCACGTGTGGGCGATCGCCTGACCTCCGCCGACCGGTCGTTGACCGCGGGAAGGTCCGCGCGTTACGTTGCGCGAGCCAGTGTCCGGCTCGTCACAACGGGCCAGGAGGCTGGATCGAGCCGCATCAAGCGTGCAGCGACTGTCCAAGGAGGGCGCGCGCAGTGAAGCGAAAAGTCCAATGTGTCACAGTGGCGGCCGCGGCCGCGCTGCTGACCATCTCCGTCCCTGGCGGCGCCGGCGCACAGGCCGCCGGCATCGCGGACGGGCTCGCCGTTCCCGGCGGATCGATCTCCGCCAAGATCGACCCATCCCTCAACCCCCTGCGGGCGAGCGGCGCCCGGGTGACGGTGTCGGTACGGCTGGCCGATCCCTCGCTCGCCGAAGCGGTAGGCGAGAACGCCAAGCGGGTGGGCGCCAAGCTGTCCCGCACCGCGCAACGCGACCACGTCAACGCGCTCAAGGGCAAGCAGCGCGCGCTGATGGGCAGGATCGCGGCGCTGGGCGGCCGGGAGATCACCGCCACCCAGAAGGCGGTCAACGCCGTCGTGGTCAACGTCGAGGCGTCGCGCGTCGATGAGATCGCCGCGATCCCGGAGGTGGTCTCCGTCAAGCCGGTCCTCAACCGCGAGCTGGACCTGTCGGAGACCGTGCCGTACATCGGGGCCACCGAGTTGCACAACCGCACCCCGGGCCTGACCGGCGCGGGAATCCGGGTGGCCGTGCTCGACTCCGGCATCGACTACACCCATGCGCAGCTGGGCGGTCCCGGCACCGCCGCCGCCTACGAGGCGGCGTACGGCACGTCGGTGACCGACCCGCGCACCACCACGACCGACGGGCTGTTCCCGACGGAGAAGGTGATCGGCGGGTACGACTTCATCGGCGAGGCGTGGGTGCCCGGGCAGACGGAGGTGCCCGACCCCGACCCGATCGACTGTGGACCCTCCGCGATCCCCGCGCCCTGCGCCGGCGGCCACGGCACGCACGTCGCCTCCATCATCGCGGGCACCAACGGCGTCGCGCCAGACGCGAAGCTGTACGCGTACAAGGTGTGCAGCGCGGTGTCGACCTCGTGCAGCGGGGTGGCGCTGCTGCAGGCCATGGAGGCCGCGCTCGACCCGAACGGCGACGGGGACCTCTCCGACGCCGTCGACATCATCAACATGTCGCTCGGCTCCCCGTACGGTCAGCGTGAGGACGACCTGAGCGCCGCCTCGGCGCACGCGGTGCGGATGGGCGTCGTCGTCGTCGCCTCGGCCGGCAACTCCGCCGACAAGCCGTACATCACCGGCTCCCCGGCGTCCACGCCGGAGGTGCTCTCGGTGGCGCAGACCAACGTGCCGGGCGCCGCGGCCTTCGCGCTGCGCGTCGACTCGCCGGGCAGCATCGCCGGCGTCTACCGCAACACGAACACCGTCGACTGGGCGCCTATCACCTCGGGCTTCAGCGGTGAGGTCAAGTACGGCACCACGTCGCAGGAGCGGCTCGGCTGCGATCCGTACCCGGCCGGGTTCTTCGCGGGCAAGGTCGCGCTGATCGACCGTGGCGTGTGCGCGGTCAGCATCAAGGTGGACAACGCCGCGGACGCCGGCGCGATCGGGGTGCTCATCGCCAACAACGTCCCGGGCGCGGCGCCGTCGTTCTCGTTCGGCGGCCCGGACACGTACACCCCGCAGCAGACGCTGATCATCGGCCAGGAGCACGGCAACACGCTCCGGCAGGGCCTGGCCCAGGGTGCGGTCACCGTGACGGTCAACACGACCGACGCGACACCGCTGAAGGGCAGCATGGTCGCCACCTCGTCGCGTGGCCCGAGCATGTCGTACGTCGCGATCAAGCCGGAGATCGGCGCGCCCGGCGCCTCGGTCTCGGCCGAAGCGGGTACGGGGACCGGTGCGACCGCCTTCGGCGGCACCTCCGGCGCGGCGCCGATGGTGTCCGGCGCGGCGGCCCTGGTGCTGCAGGCGTACCCGGACCGCAGCCCGCTCGAGGTCAAGTCGGTGCTCATGAACACCGGCGAGACGAACATCCAGATCAACCCCGCGACCCAGCCCGGCCGGCTCGCCGAGATCACCCGGATCGGCGGCGGCGAGGTCCGGGTGAACCGGGCCGTGGACAGCCAGACGGCGGCGTGGGAGGCGAAGGGCGTGTCGGCCGCGCTGTCGTTCGGCTACCAGGCCGTGGACCGCGACCGCACGCTGACCAAGCGGGTGGAGGTGCGCAACTACAGCACGTCGACGCGCACGTACACCATCACCCCGTCGTTCCGCTACGCCGATGACGAGGCGAGCGGCGCGGTGAAGCTCAGCGCGCCGTCGACGGTCGTCGTCGGACCGAACAGGTCGGCGGTGTTCACCGTGACGCTGAGCATCGACGCCGACAAGCTGCCGGAGTGGGTGCTCGACGGCGGTCCGAACGGCGGCAACGGTGGGTTGCTGGCGGCCAACGAGTTCGACGGCTACCTGACCGTGTCCGGCGGCGGGGACACCGTGCACCTGCCGTGGCACGTGCTGCCGCACCGGGTGGCGGACGTGACGGTCAACAAGGACACGGTGAAGCTGGGCACGAAGCCGGTCGACGTCACGCTGAAGAACAAGACGCGCAGCGGCCAGGTCGGCACGGCGGAGGTGTTCGCGCTGACCGGCACCAGCCCGCGGATCCCCAAGCGCGAGCTGCCCGGCCCCGGCGACAACTTCGCCCTGGTCGACCTGAGGGCGGTCGGCGTGCGCGCCGACGACCAGGTGCTGCAGTTCGCCGTGACCACGTTCGGTGAGCGTTCGCACCCCAACGCTCCGGCGGAGTTCGACGTGCTCCTCGACACGAACCGGGACGGCACCGCCGACTACGTGGTGTTCAACGCCGACCTCGGCGGTGGCACCGACGGGCGCAACGTGGTGTTCGTCCAGAAGATCGGCGACACGAGCGCGTCGGCGTTCTTCTTCACCGACGCGGATCTCAACTCCGCCAACGCGATCCTGACCGTGCCGCTGGCCGCGGTCGGGCTCGCCCCCGGTCAGCAGTTCGACTTCGACGTGCTCGCCGGGGACAACTACTTCACGGGCGCGGTCACCGACGCCATCGAGGGCATGACCTTCACGGTGGGCACCCCGAGGTTCGCGGCCTCGGCCGACACGATCGAGGTGCCGGCGGGCAAGCAGGCGTCGCTCCGCATCTCGGCGGTGGAGGGCGGTGCGGCCGCCTCGCCGTCGCAGAGCGGTTTCCTGCTGCTCTACCGCGACGCCCTGGTGGGTCGGGAGGCCGACCTGATCACGGTGTCCTGACCACGGTTCGCTGATCGGGGTGCTCACCGCCGGTGAGCACCCCGATCAGCGTTTGGGCCAAGCGTCGGCCACAGGACCACCCGACGCCAATGGGAACCCGCGACGCCGCCGACGACTCGGGACAGGCGAGTCAGGTGTCGAGGGAGGTACCTTATGCCCGTCCCCGCGACCAAGGCCCGGTGGCTGGCGGCGCTCGCGGTGCTGCTGCTGGCCGGCTGCACACCGTCGCCTCCGGCGGCCGCGCCGACATACGCGGCCACACCCGGACCGACCCCGGCCGTGGACCGGCCGGCGGCGACGTCCGACGTGGCCGTCCTCGACTGTGGTGCGGTCGCGATGGCGTTCCCGGACCACGTCGTGCCGGACGGCGTCCCCGCGGCCGGACCGGTCTCGTTCGCCCCGTTCGACTTCGGCTTCGGGCAACCCGACGCGAGAGAACCCGACGCCCAGGGCTGGCGGTGGTACAAGACGCCGCTCGTCATCGAGAAGGGTGCGCGAGCCACGCTGACGATCCCGCGCGGGTACCGCGACGTCGCCAAGCTCACCTACGCCGGCAGCGGACACGCCACGACGTTCGTCGCCTGCACCGCGAGCCCCGAGTCCCATTTCGGCTTCGCGGGTGGGTTTGCGGTCCGGGAGCCGGTGTGCCTGCCGGTGGAGGTCGGGTGGGACGGCGGCAGCCAGCGGCTGATGCTCGGCCTCGGCAAGGCCGGCTGCTGACCAGCTGCTGACCGGCTGGGCCACGCCGGCGCCCGCGGCCGATCGCGGTCGCCGTTTCCTGCATATCGCGGTATCGCCCGCTCGGATCACCCCGCGACTTCCCGAAATTCGCGGTGTCCCGTGCCTTGATCGACTCGACATGCCGGGAAATTGCCGTATCGGCGGCCGCGGCTTCAACCGGTTGTTGCAACGAGGTATGGATCTTGGAGGATCGGGTTCATGCCTGGGAAACGGTTGTCGCCTCAGGAGCGGGCGCAGATTGAGGTGTTGTTCGGTCAGGGGTTGCGGTTCGGGCAGATCGCGGCGGTGATCGGTCGGGATCGGTCGACGGTGTGGCGGGAGGTGCGCCGGAACCGGACGAATGGGCGTGGTCCGGGGGTGCAGGGTGCGGTGCATCCGCGGGGGCGGCGGTCGGGTCATGTGCCGGGGCAGGGTTGTCCGGGTAGCTGGGGGCCGGCTTACGGCTGGCGGTATTCGCATGTGGTGGCGCAGCGTCACGCCGAGCAGCGGGCGCGTCGGGCGCGCACGGGCAAGCTGCGGCCACGATGGGGCCAGCCGATGCCGCCGTTGTGGGAAGTTGTCAAGGACAAGCTTGCCAAGCGGTGGTCACCGGTGCAGATTGCGCGGTGGCTGCGGCGTGAGTACCCCGAGTCCCCGGAGCGGTGGGTGTCGCACGAGACGATCTACCAGGCGATCTACTTTCAGGCCCGGGGCGGATTGCGCCAGGAACTGGCCCGGCAGGTCGCCCTGCGTTCCGGTCGCCGCCAGCGGCGTGCCCAGTCACGGCAGGCCACCGCGGGGCGGGGAAGTCGGCCGTGGGTGCGTGACTTTCACATCAGCACCCGCCCGGCGCAGGTGGCTGACCGGGCGGTGCCGGGGCACTGGGAAGGTGATCTGCTCATCGGCGCCCGTGGCGCCAGCGCGATCATCACTCTGGTCGAACGCACCACCCGCTACGTGATGCTCGGTGCCCTGCCCGAGTCACGGGTCAGTGAGCACGTCATCGACGTGCTCACCAGCCTGATGCGCCGGCTGCCCGCCGAGCTGCGCAAGACCCTGACCTGGGACCAGGGCATCGAAATGATCCAGCACGCCAACTTCACCCTGGCCACCGACTGCAAGGTCTACTTCTGCGACCCCCACTCACCCTGGCAGCGTGGCAGCAACGAGAACACCAACGGCCTGCTGCGCCAATACTTCCCCCGCTCCAGCACCAACTTCCGCACCTACACCCAAGCCGACCTCGACGCCGTCGCCCGCGAACTCAACGCACGCTCCCGCCAAACCCTGAACTGGCAAAATCCAGCTGAAGCGTTAGACGCCTACCTCGTTGCAACAGCCACTTGAAACCGCCGGCCTTGGTTACCGCGGTTTCCTGCAACTCGCGCAGCCCACACCGGCGGACACCGCGACTTCCCGCATCCGGGGACCCGCCAACCCCACGATTTCCCCAAAGTCGGTAGATCCCGCCGAGGGTGCGGACATGGCGGCGGCAGCAGTCTGTCACCCCCCCTGTCCTCCCAGCGCCGTGGGAAAGCGCTGCTCCGCGATGGTCCTCGGCGGTCGTCAGGCGGAGCCCGGTGTCGGCCGAGGTCGCCAGGCGGGGGCGGGTAGGGCAGGATACCGAGGCGTGAACACAGTTCGGCTCATCCTGCTCTACCTGCACCTCGTCGGGTTCGCCCTGCTGCTCGGCGGCTCGATCGCCCAGTACGTGTCCGGGCGGTTGAAGATCAATCTCGCCATGCTGTGGGGCGCGCTCATCGTGGTCGTGACCGGTCTGGGCCTCGCCGCGCCGCTGCGTGGTGGCGGAGACCGCGAGCCCGATCCGGCCAAGCTCGTCGTGAAGGCCGTCCTCGGGCTCGCGATCGGCGCGATGGTGTTCTTCTCGCGCAAGCGGGAGGCCGTCAACCGGGGCCACTTCCTGGCGATCATCGCGCTGACCCTCGTCAACGCGGCCGTCGCCGTGTTCTGGCGCTGACCGCCGCTCACACGTCAGCAGCGACCGGGTCAGCGGCGGTACGGACACGACTTGGTCACGGGAGCGTCACGGCACCAGGCAGACGGTGACGAGAATCCGCTACACGACGGATGACTTGCGTACGCTCCCGTCCGTTAGTTTGACCGCTACCTGGCGGTAGTTTGACCGCCACCTGGCGGGCACTTGGGGAAGGGAGATCATCTTGCGCACGAGGCGTGGGATGAGGGGCGTCGCGATCCTCGCGGTCGGAGGCATGGCACTCGCCACCGCCGCGGCGTGTGGCGAACCTCCGGCGGAGAACGGCGGCACGGGCGCGGGCGCGACCGAGTACACGGCCTGCATGGTCACCGACACCGGTGGCATCGACGACCGGTCCTTCAACGCGTCGGCCTGGAAGGGCCTGGAGGCCGCGAAGGCGCAGAATCCGAGCATCAAGACCCGGCACACGCAGTCCACCGCGCCGGCAGACTACGTGCCGAACCTGACGAACTTTGCGAACCAGGACTGCGACTTCATCCTGGCGGTCGGCGGCCTCATGCACGACGCGACCAAGGAGGTCGCCGAGGCGAACGCCGACAAGCAGTTCGCCATCGTCGACTCGAGCGCGCCGGCGCCCAACGTCTACTCCATGCAGTTCGACACCGCTCAGGCGGCGTTCCTCGCCGGCTACCTGGCCGCGGGCATGTCGAAGACCGGCAAGGTCGGCACCTACGGCGGCATGAAGATCCCGCCCGTGACCATCTTCATGGACGGGTTCGTTGACGGCGTGGCGCACTACAACAAGGTGAAGAACGCGAACGTCCAGGTGCTCGGCTGGAACAAGGAGACCCAGGACGGCTCGTTCACCAACGACTTCGTCAAGCAGGACGAGGGCAAGAAGGTCAGCGACACCCTGGTCGCACAGGGGGCCGACATCATCATGCCGGTCGCCGGCGGGGCGGGCCTGGGCACCGCGGACGCGGCTCTGTCCAGCGGTGGCAAGTTCTCCGTGATCTGGGTGGACGTCGACGGGTGCGAGAGCGCCGCCAGGTACTGCCCGGTCTTCCTGACCACCGTCGTGAAGAACATTCCGGACGCGGTGCGCGACGCCGCGCTGGAGGGCGCGAAGAGCGGTGGCAAGCTGCTCACCGGCGGGTTCATCGGCACCCTGGAGAACAACGGCGTCTCGATCGCGCCGTACCACGAGTTCGACAGCAAGGTGCCGGCCGAGCTCAAGGCCGAGATCGAGCAGCTGAAGAAGGACATCATCGCCGGCACGATCAAGGTTGAGTCGCCGGCCCAACCGAAGTGACCCACCGGCCGGTCCCCACGGTGCCGGGCACCGTGGGGACCGGCCGTGCCGCCGGTACCCCGGCAACCCGGTCGCAATCCGGGTCGGCGGCGTGGCACAGCGCAGCCACGCCCACGCGGGGCGGACCGGATGAGGCGGGCTGGATGAGGTGACTGGGCGCAAGGAAGGCGGAATCCGCTGAGACTCGAACTGCGCGGGATCACCAAGCGCTTCGGCGACCTGGTGGCCAACGACAGCATCACCCTGACCGTCGAGCCGGGGGAGATCCACGCCCTGCTCGGCGAGAACGGCGCGGGCAAGTCCACGCTGATGAACGTCCTCTACGGGCTGTTGCAGCCCGATGAGGGCGAGATCGTCGTCGACGGCGAGACCGTGCGCTTCAAGAGCCCTCGGGACGCCATCGCGGCCGGCATCGGCATGGTCCACCAGCACTTCATGCTCGTGCCCGTCTTCACCGTCGCCGAGAACGTCATGCTCGGCGCCGAGCAGGTCCGCGGCGGACCGCTCGGCTTCCTCGACCGCCGTCGCGCCCGCCAGCGGGTGATCGAGGTGTCCCGCCGGTACGGCCTGGAGGTGGACCCGGACAGCGTGGTCGAGGACCTGCCGGTCGGCGTCCAGCAGCGCGTCGAGATCGTCAAGGCACTCTCCCGGGAGATCGACCTGCTGATCCTCGACGAGCCGACCGCCGTGCTCACCCCGCACGAGACCGACGAGCTGCTGGAGGTGATGCGCGGGCTCAAGGCGGCCGGCAAGTCGATCGTCTTCATCACCCACAAGCTGCGGGAGGTCAAGGCGGTCGCCGACCGGATCACGGTCATCCGCCGGGGGCGGTGCGTGCGGACCACCACCCCGGACACCAGCGAGGAGGAGCTGGCGGCGCTGATGGTGGGCCGCGCGGTGCGCCTGGACGTCCAGAAGACGCCCGCGCAGCCCGGCGAGCCGGTGCTGAGCGTGCGCGGACTGGTCGTGCACGACGAACGCGGCCAGCGCGCGGTCGACGGCGTGGACCTCGAGGTCCGCGCGGGCGAGGTGCTCGGCATCGCGGGCGTGCAGGGCAACGGACAGACCGAGCTGGTCGAAGCGATCATGGGGCTGCGCCCCGTCCGCGCCGGAAGCGTCGTGCTCGGCGGCGAGACGGTCACGAACCGGCGGACCCGGGACATCCTGCGCGCCGGTGTCGGCTACATCCCCGAGGACCGCAGCGCCGACGGGCTGGTCGCCGACTTCACCGTCGCCGAGAACCTCGTGCTCGACACCTACGACCGGCCGCCGTACGGCTCGAAACTCGTGCTCGATTCCGACGCGATCGAGGCCGGGGCGCGCGACATGATCGCCCGGTTCGACGTGCGCACCAGCTCGCCGAACGCGCCGGTCGCCACGCTCTCCGGCGGCAACCAGCAGAAGGTCATCGTCGCGCGGGAGCTGGCCCGGCCACTCAAGCTCCTGGTCGCGGCCCAGCCCACGCGCGGTGTCGACGTCGGCTCGATCGAGTTCATCCATCAGCAGATCGTCGCCGAGCGGGACCGGGGCACCGCCGTGCTGCTGGTCTCCAGCGAACTGGACGAGGTCCTGGGGATCGCCGACCGGATCGCGGTCATGTGCGGCGGCCGGATACTCGCCACCGTCCCCGCGGACACCCCGCGCGAGGAGATCGGCCTGCTGATGGCGGGCATCTCCGTTGACGAGGAGGCCGTACCGTGACGACCGCACCCCCCGAGCAGAGCCCACCGGCCGAGGTCGGACCCGGCGGCGCCGGCGGCCAGGGCGGCCCGCAGGCCGCGGCCGGACAGGCTTTCCTGCCCGTGTTCGTGCGCAATCTCTGGTCGGCGAACACCGTCACGGTCAGCGTGCTCGCCATCGTGCTCGCCATGCTCTTCGGCGGCGTCCTGATCCTCGTGTCCGACGAGGAGGTGCTGGCGGCGTTCGGATACTTCTTCGCCGCCCCGAGCGCGGCGCTGACCGAGAGTTGGCGGGCCGTCAGCGAGGCGTTCACGAACCTGTTCAAGGGCGCGATCCTGGATCCGGAGCAGATCGGGGCGCTGGCGCAGGGCTCGGGTTCGTGGGAGCGGGTGCTGCAACCCATCTCGGAGACGCTGACCTACGCCGCTCCGCTGATCTTCACCGGGCTCGCGGTGGCGCTCGCGTTCCGCGGCGGGCTGTTCAACATCGGCGCTCAGGGTCAGGCGCTGCTCGGCGCGATCGGGGCGGGCGTACTCGGCTTCGCGCTCGGCCTGCCGCCCGTGCTGCACATGCTGGTGGCGCTGCTCGGCGCGGCGCTCGCCGGCGCCGCCTGGGGCTTCGTGCCCGGCATCCTCAAGGCCCGCACGGGCGCGCATGAGGTCATCACCACGATCATGCTCAACTACACCGCCGCGCTGTTCCTGGCGTGGCTCATCGTGCAGCGCGGGATCCAGGACCCCAACCGCACCGACGCGATCAGCAAACCCGTGCACCGCTCCTCCTACCTGCTCGACCTGCCCGGCCCCAGCCTGCGGGCGAACCTCGGCATCGTCCTCGCCGTGCTCGCCTGCGCGGCGATCGCCTGGCTGTTGAACCGCTCGACGTTCGGGTTCGAGCTGCGGGCGATGGGGTCCAACCCCGACGCCGCGCGGACCGCCGGCATGGGCGTGGCCCGCACGTACGTGCTCGTCATGGGTATCTCCGGCGCGCTGGCCGGACTCGGCGGGGCTACGGTGGTGCTCGGCACCGAGCACACCCTGACCCCGCAGGTCATCGGGCAGATCGGCTTCAACGGCATCCTGGTGGCGCTGCTCGGCCGGGCCAGGCCGTGGGGAGTGCTGCTGGGTGGTCTGCTGTTCGGGGCGTTGCAGGCCGGCGGCAACCGGATGCAGTCCTACGCCCAGATCTCCGTCGAGCTGGTAACCGTGCTGCAGGCGATGATCGTCCTGTTCATCGCCGCGCCGGCGTTCGTGAAGACCATCTTCCAGTTGCGTGCCGCGCGGGCGGCCCGACTGGAGACGAGCGTGGCGAAGGGCTGGTGAGAGCATGAGCACCGCGGTCGCCGACCTCACCACCACCGCCGCCGAGGCGCACCGGTACTGGACGCGCAACCGGATCACCGGAGCCGTGCTCGTGGTGGCCGGGCTGGCCGCCGCGGTGGTCTTCGGAGCGCTCGCTACCGACCGTGATGCACGATTCACGCTCAGCGAAGATGCCGCCGGGGTGGCGCTGTCCGTCAACGGCACCGTCGGCGCCGTCATCTTCGGGCTGATCGCGGCCGGCGCCGGCGGTGCGCTCTTCGCCACCGCCGCCAGGCGCTGGTACACCCTGCTGCTCGGCCTGGCGATCGGGGCGGTCGTGGTCTCGTCGCTGTGCTGGCAGGTCTCCTCGGCGCCGGGGGACCTGAACTACATGCCGCTGGTCGACGTCGCCCGCGGCACGTTCAACGCGGCGCTGCCGCTCATCTTCGGCGCGCTCGGCGGGGTGCTCTGCGAGCGGTCGGGCGTGATCAACGTCGCGATCGAGGGGCAGCTCCTCATGGGCGCGTTCGCCGGCGCGCTCGTCGGCACGCTCGCCGCCAGCGCCGTCGCGGGCCTGCTGGCCGCGGCCGTGGCCGGGCTGCTGATCTCCGCGGTGCTGGCGGTCTTCGCGATCCGGTACCTGGTCGACCAGGTCGTGCTCGGCATCGTGCTCAACCTGTTCGCCGTGGGCCTGACCGGCTTCCTCTACGAGCGGCTGATGCAGCAGGACGCGGCCCGGTACAACGAGCCGGTCGGGTTCGGGGTGTGGCGCATCCCCGTGCTCTCCGAGATTCCGGTGATCGGGCCGGTGCTGTTCGAGGCGCACCTCTTCCTCTACCTCGCCCTCGCCGCCGTGGTGGTCATCCACATCGGGCTGTTCCACACCCGGTGGGGCCTGCGCACCCGGTCCGTCGGCGAGCACCCCGTCGCCGCCGACACGCTCGGCGTGCGGGTACGGGGCACCCGCTACCGCAACGTGCTGCTCGGCGGCGTGGTGGCCGGCATCGGCGGCGCCTTCTACACGCTGTTCCTGGTCAGCCAGTTCACCAAGAACATGGTCGGGGGCAAGGGGTTCATCGCGCTCGCCGCGATGATCTTCGGCCGGTGGAGCCCGACCGGGGCCCTGCTGGCGGCCCTGTTCTTCGGGTTCGCCGACAAGCTCGCCACCTATCTCGGCGCGATCGCCAGCCCGATCCCGAGCCAATTCCTCAACATGTTGCCGTACCTGGCGACCATCCTCGCCGTGGCCGGCCTCGTCGGGCGGGTGCGGGCCCCCGCCGCGGACGGCAAGCCGTACGTGCAGGGCTGACCGGCTGCCCCGGCTCCGGCCTGGGTACGGCGACGGCTGGCCGGTCGGAACCGGGGATCTTCGCATCCACGATCGGCGACTGCGGGAGGATGAAGGGCGTGGAGATCGACTGGCAGGCGTTGCGGGCCGCGGCGACGGAGGCCATGCGCCGGGCGTACGCGCCGTATTCCAAGTTCCCCGTCGGTGCGGCCGCCCTCGTCGACGACGGGCGGATCGTCGTCGGGTGCAACGTGGAGAACGCCGCGTACGGGGTCGTGCTGTGCGCCGAGTGCGGCATCGTCTCCTCCCTGGTCGCCGGTGGCGGAGGGCGCCTGGTGGCCCTGTCGTGCGTGGACGCCGGCGGGGCGCCGCTGATGCCGTGCGGGCGCTGCCGGCAGTTGCTGTGGGAGCACGGCGGGCCGGACTGCCTGGTCGACGCGCCGGGGGCCCCGCTGCGGATGGCCGACCTGTTGCCGTACGCGTTCGACGTGCAGGATCTGGAGAGGACCTGAGCAGACACGCCGCGGGGAGGATCGAAGAGCGGTGGAGAACAAGTCCATCAACGCGGTGGACGTCATCCGCACCAAGCGCGACGGCGGGCAGCTGTCCGACGCGCAGATCGACTGGGTGGTCGACGCGTACACCCGGGGCCTGGTGGCCGACGAGCAGATGTCCGCGCTCGCCATGGCGATCCTGCTGCGCGGCATGAGTACCCGGGAGACCGCCCGGTGGACCCGGGCGATGGTGGCCAGCGGCGAGCGGCTGGACCTGTCGAGCGTGCCGCGGCCGACCGTGGACAAGCACTCCACCGGCGGGGTCGGCGACAAGATCACGCTCCCGCTGGCGCCGCTGGTCGCCGCGTGCGGAGCGGCCGTCCCGCAGCTGTCCGGCCGCGGCCTCGGCCACACCGGCGGCACGCTGGACAAGCTGGAGTCCATCCCCGGCTGGCGCGCCACGCTGTCGCGTGACGAGTTCCTGCGCCAGCTGCGCGAGGTCGGCGCCGTGGTCTGCGCAGCCGGCGACGAGCTCGCCCCGGCCGACCGCAAGCTCTACGCGCTGCGCGACGTGACCGGCACGGTCGAGTCGATCCCCCTGATCGCCAGCTCGGTGATGAGCAAGAAGATCGCCGAGGGTACGGGTGCGCTCGTGCTCGACGTCAAGGTCGGCTCGGGCGCGTTCATGAAGGGCGTCGCCGACGCCCGCAAGCTGGCCCGCACGATGGTGGAGCTCGGCCGGGCGCACCAGGTCAAGACCGTGGCGCTGCTCACCGACATGTCCGCGCCGCTCGGCCGTGCGGTCGGCAACGCGGTGGAGGTGGCCGAGGCCGTGGAGGTGCTCGCCGGCGGCGGCCCGCCGGACGTCGTGGAGCTGACCCTGGCGCTCGCCCGGGAGATGCTCGCCGCGGCCGGGCTGCCCGACGCCGACCCGGCCGCCGCGCTGGTGGACGGGCGCGCCATGGACGTCTGGCGCGCGATGATCCGCGCCCAGGGCGGTGATCCGGACGCGCCGCTGCCGAAGGCCCCCGAGGCCGAGCTGATCCGCGCCCCCGTGGACGGATATGTGTCTACTGTGGATGCATTCGCGGTCGGCGTCACCGCCTGGCGGCTCGGCGCCGGCCGGGCCCGCAAGGAGGATCCCGTCTCGCCGTCCGCCGGCGTCATCGTGCACCGGCGCCCCGGCGACCGGGTACGCGCCGGGGACGTGCTGCTGGAACTGCGTACCGAGGACCCGAGCCGGTTCCCGGCGGCGCTCGCGGTGGCCGACACGGCGGTCAGCATCACCCCGGCCCCGCCCGAGCCCCGCCCCCTGATCATGGAGAGAATCGCCTGATGCCCGAGCTCATCGCCAAGCCCACCCGGATCCCGGTGCCCGGTGGGAAGATCATCGACGAGTACGTGGGTCGGGTCAACACCGGCGAGTTCGCGGTCTCGATCGCGCACATGGTCGCGCCCGGAGGCTGGCAGGAGCCGGCGCAGACGCCGGAGTTCGACGAGGTCACGCTCGTGCTGCGGGGCATGGTCCGGGTAGAGACCCAGACCGGCGTGCTCGACGTGCGCGCCGGCCAGGCGGTGCTGACCCGGGCCGGCGAGCGAGTCCGCTACTCCACGCCCGAGGACGAGGGCGCCGAGTACCTGGCGGTCTGCCTGCCCGCCTTCGCCGTGGAGCTGGCCCACCGCGAGGCATGACCGGTTGGTGGGCCTGCGCGCTGCCTCGATAGGCTCCCGGCAAGCGCCTCAACCCCTGGATACGCCCGTGGCAGTACCCGCCCCCGATCCCGTCGCGGTCCGCGCGGCGAACCTCGATGAGCTGCGCCGGCTGGGCCTGCCGTTGCCTCCCCAGAACTTTCCGCTGGTCTGGGAGCGCGGCGACGGGGTGGCGCTGCGACCGGTGGCGGAACTGGAGGCGCGCGCGGCGATCCTGAACATGGTGCTGGCCCGCTGCTTCGGGATGCCGCGGGAGCTGGCGATGAGCTGGCTGCTCGACGCGCGTCTGGTCGACGCGGTCACGCCGCCCGAGTGGCGCTTCGTGGCCTCGGGCAAGGGAGACCACTGGTCGTTCGCCCTGCACCTCGACGCGCTCTACGCGCTGGCCTGGCTGCTGGGGCTCGTCGCGCACCTGGATCCCCTGGAGCCGCCGGACGACGGGTTGGTCACGCTATTCCCGAACCTGCCCGAGGGCGAGTCGTTCACAGCGTGGCGGTCCCGCACGCTCAGCGCCCCGCGTGAGCCCCGCGAGGCCGCGGCCATGCTCGACCGGTACTACTGCCTGGACTGGGCGTTCCTCGCGGCCGAGCAGCGCGGCGTGCCGGTGCCGGGCCGACTGGACTCCAACGCGATGGGGCAGCGGCGCTGGGCGCTCGAGTGGGCGGTGCTCTTCACCGGCCCGTACCACGAGCCTCCGGCGGGCTGGGAGGAGGTCGACCTCTCCACCTGACACCCGGCGGCCCGGCCGGGTTGCCCGGGGCGCGGACCCCCGGCCGGGTTCCCCAAGGGCGTCGACCTAGCTGAACCGGTAGGCGTCGAGCTGGACGGCCGCGGTGACCGTGAACGGCTCGGGCAGCGCCGACACCGCGTCCGGGTCGACGTGCCGGGCGCTCGGCCCCATCGCCACCAGGGCCCGCAGGTCGTCATGGCCGAGGTGCAGCGTACGGGTCAGCCGGCGCCGCAGGACCGGGCGGCCCAGTGCGGCGAGTCGCTCCTGCTTGCGCACGTCCACTCGCAGCAGGTCCAGGGCGCCGACCAGTTCGGCGAGGTGCTCCGGCTGCGGGGTCACCACGAGCAGTTCCCCGCCGGGGGCGAGGACCCGGCGGAACTCGGCCGGGTTGCGCGGCGCGAAGACGTTGAGCACCAGGCGCGCGGCGTGGTCGTGCACGGGCAGTCCGGACCACGCGTCGCAGACCACCGCGTCGGCGCGCGGGTGCGCCCGGGCGGCCCGGCGAGCGGCCGCCTTCGACGAGTCCAGGGCCAGCCCGACGGCGGCCGGCAGGGCGTCGAGCACGGCCGCGAGGTGGTAGCCGGTGCCGGCGCCCACGTCGACCACGAGCGGTGCGGGCGCGGCCCCACCGGCGCGGCGGTCCCGCGTCCCGGCCGTGGTCTCGGCCGGGCCGGGCACGGTGAGCTCGGCGGCGCGCTGCGCGAGCGCCTCGGCCACGAAGGCGTAGTGGCCGCGGGCGAGGAAGTCCGCGCGGGCGGCGACCATGGCCGCGCTGTCGCCGGGGTGCCGGACCGGGCCGGTGGTCAGGTGCAGGTACCCCTGCCGGGCCACGTCGAAGGTGTGCCCACGCGCGCACCGCACGGCCCGGTCGGCGGGCGCCAGGCCCGCGCCGCACACCGGACAGCGCAGGTACGCCAGAACCTCGGGCTTCATCGCGGGCCGATTATTCCCCGGTCACGGTGGCGCCGCGTCCTCGGCGGCCTTCGCTACTGTCTGACCATGGGAACCCCGGTGTTCGACGAGATCGTCAAGGCCCCCAAGGCGCTGCTGCACGACCACCTCGACGGCGGCCTGCGACCGGCCACCGTGGTGGAGCTCGCCGACGCCGTCGGGCACGAGCTGCCGACCACCGACCCGCAGCAGCTCGGCCACTGGTTCGTGGCGGCGGCCGACTCGGGTTCCCTGGAACGCTACCTGGAGACGTTCGCGCACACCGTCGCGGTCATGCAGACCCCCGAGGCGCTGTACCGGGTCGCCGCCGAGTGCGCCGTCGACCTCGCCGCCGACGGCGTGGTGTACGCGGAGGTCCGGTTCGCCCCCGAGCAGCACTGCCAGCGCGGCCTGTCGCTGCCGGAGGTGGTGGAGGCGGTGCTCGCCGGATTCGCTGCCGGCGCCGAACAGGTGGCGGCGGCGGCCGCCGCCGGCGCGCCGCTGGCCGCCGAGCGTATCCGCATCGGCACGCTGCTCACCGCGATGCGCCACGCCGCGCGCTCCATGGAGATCGCCGAGCTCGCCGTACGGTACCGGGACCAGGGCGTGGTCGGCTTCGACATCGCGGGCGCGGAGGCGGGCTACCCGCCGACCCGGCACCTGGACGCGTTCGAGTACCTGCACCGGGAGAACTTCCACTTCACCATCCACGCCGGGGAGGCGTTCGGCCTGCCGTCGATCTGGGAGGCGATCCAGTGGTGCGGCGCGGACCGGCTCGGGCACGGGGTGCGCATCGTCGACGACATCTCGCCGGACGGTCGGCTCGGCCGGCTCGCGGCGTACGTGCGGGACAAGCGGATCCCGCTGGAGCTGTGCCCGTCGTCGAACGTGCAGACCGGCGCCGCGCCCTCGATCGCCGCGCACCCGATCGGACTGCTGCGCCAGCTGCGCTTCCGGGTCACCGTCAACACCGACAACCGGTTGATGAGCGGCACCTCGCTGTCGCGCGAGATGGCCCTGCTCGTGGAGGCCTTCGGGTACGGCTGGGCCGACCTGCAGTGGTTCACCATCAATGCGATGAAGAGCGCGTTCATCCCGTTCGACGAGCGGCTGGCCATCATCGACGAGGTCATCAAACCCGGGTACGCGAAGCTGATGGCGGACGCCACGGCGTGACCGCGCACCGCGGCGCCCGGGTCACGGGCAGTCCGCCATCCGCTGCGCGACCTCGGGCACGCAGAACGCCGGCAGGTCGACGAGCAGGTTGTGCCCGTAGACCAGGACCGCGAAGCGGCCGAAGTCCTTGCGCTCGACGGGCGTGCCGAACTGGCGGAGCGCGTTCGCCTCCGTGCCGTACCCCGGGTTGTCCAGGTCGAGCACCAGGAACCGCGCGTCGTGGCGCGCGGGGTCGTACCAGTCCGCCCGCGACTCCCAGCGGTAGCCCATGATGCGGTCGCCGACCCCGATGGTGGGCGCCACGGTGACCCGCCCGCCCGTGTTCAGCGTGACGATGTTCGCGCCCCAGTAGCTGCCGATGCCGTGGGTGAGGTTGCGGGAGGCGAGCCACTGCCCGACGTCGTGGCCGTTCTCGACCACCGGCCGGTCGGCCGCGCGCACGACGAACGCGCACGCGAGCACGAGCAGCGCACCCGCGAGCGCCGGCACCAGCCGCGGCGCGGCCAACCGGTGCGCGAGGACCCGGCCGGCGAGGGCCGCGCCCAACGGCAGGACCACGGCGATCTGCCGGGTGCTCATCAGGTCGGTGGGCAGCGTGGAGGCCACGAACGCGCAGAGATTTACGCCGATCGCGCAGGCCAGGACCTGGGTCACCCGGTCGCCGTGCGACCAGCCGCGGCCACGGATGGTGGTGCGTACCGTGCGTATCGTCACCACGGCCAGGGCGCCGGTCACCAGCACGATGCCGGCGAGGTTGAGCACGCCCACCGCGACGCCGAGCGGACCAGGCAGGTCGGGGAAGTACGCGCCGAAGAGCACCGCCAGGGTCCGGATCAGCAGCCACACGTGCGTGCCCACCTTGCTCAGCGGGGCGAACTCGGCGATCGGAGCGTGCACGTGGAAGCCGCCGGCCAGCCGTACCGTGGCCAGGAACGCGCGGGCGAGCGCGACGGAGGCGACGGCCGCCAGCAACAGGTGCGCGTCCGGTCCGCGCCACCGGCGCGGCGCGAAGCGGCGCTCGCCGGCCATGCGGACCAGGCTGACCACGGCCAGCGGCAGCGCGCCCACGTACATGACGAGCGGGTCCGCGACCGTGCCCCAGGCCAGCAGCACCGCCACGGCGCACGCCAGCCAGCGGGGGACCCGGTCGCGCGGCGAGCCGTCGCGGCCGGTGCCCGCGCGGTCGAGCAGCAGCCAGGTCACGAGTAGCGGCACCGAGGTGCCGAAGTGGGCGGGCGAGCCGAGCACGATGGTGTATCCGGTCATCGGCCCCGGCACCAGCATGATGGCGACCGCGACGGCGACGCGGACCACGGCCTGCCGCCCGGTCGCCCGGCCCTTCGCCAGAATCGCGGCGAGCAGCAGGGCGAGCGTGTACGTCATTGCGGCGGCGGCGTGGATGACGTCGGCGTGGTAGCCGTAGACGAGTTCCACCAGCACGTACTGGAGGAGTTCGGTGGTGTAGAAGGACACGTCCGTGACGGTCCAGCCGCGCAGCAGCGGATTGCCGTGGATCATGTCCCACGCCTGGATCGCGTTGCTCGCCCCGTCCGCGTTGATGCTCACGGTGCGCGACATCCGCAGGTACCCGAAGAAGAGCCCGAGGATGCCCGCCGCCGCGATCAGCGCCGCCGCTGCCCGGTGCCGGCGTACCCAGGCCGATAACCGCTCCGCCGGATCGTCACCGGACGAGCCGGGGGCCTGGTCACGCGCTGCGGACATGGTCGGCGACGGCATGCGGACGTTTCTACCAGGCGGGGGCGGGAGGCGGTGGGCGATGCCGGGCGCATGGACGGGACGCGGGGTCGTCTGCCATGATGGGGTCTCGCTCACGCACCCGTCACGCTTCGTAGCTCCACTCAATACACCGGGCGATTGAGGATATGTACGATCTCGCCACACTGCGGATACAACGCGAATCTGGGCTTTCTCTTTGACACCGGGTCGTGATGGAATCTCGGGGGTCGTCCCGAGACGGTCAGCGGAGGGTGCACGTCACTATGCCGTGGGAATCAGGCCGCGGCGGGCGAACAGAGGGCGGTGAGGTGAGCAAGCGGGCTACCACGGAGAGAACGCTGCCGGGTCGTGGCCGACCCTTCCGGCAGTGGCTCCGAGACCTGCCCATCTGGTCGAAGTTGGGCCTCATCCTGGTCGTGCCCACGATCGCCACCGTCATCGTCGGGGCGAACGGCGTGATGGGGCACGTCGAGACGTACACCAACGCCGACCGCGCCCGGACGCTGTCCCAGTTGTCCAGGGACGCCGGACGGCTCGTCCACGAACTGCAGAACGAGCGGGCGGCGGCCACGCTGGTGCTCTCCGCGTCGGGTGGCGGCGTGGACGGGTACGTCGAGGCGTACCGCAGGCAGTTCCCGCTCACCGACGAGGCGCAGGCCAGCTACACCGTGCGCCGCTCGGGGCTCGTGGATCTGCCCCCGACCCTCACCGCCCTGCTGCGCAGGATCGACGGCCAGCTGTCCGAACTGCCCGCGTTGCGGAACAAGGTGGCCGCCCGCGAGGGCGTCTCGCTCACCCACACGGCTTTCTCCTACCGAGTGGTCATCGCCAACCTGATCGCGGTGCGTGAGTCGTCGGCGCAGCTGGCCGGTGAGACCAGCCTGAGCGACCGCATGCGCGCCGCCGCCGCGGTGTCCGCGATGAAGGAGGCCCTGTCCCAGCAGCGCGTCATCGTGCTGCGCGCGCTCGGCGAGCGGAGCCTGCCCCAGGCCCGGGTGCGGGAGTTCGTCGAGGCGATCGCCGCGCACGAGCAGGCGTTGCAGTCGTTCCTGCTGGTGGCGACCCCCGGGGAGCGCAGCTTCTACGACCTGAAGCTGTCCGGCGACGACCTGCGCCTGGCCAGGAAGTACCAGGGCACCGTCGAGAGCATCATCAACAGCGGCATAGCCGTCGACCGGAACTTCCGGCTCGAGTTCACACAGGAGCAGTGGGACTCCGCCCAGCGCGAGCACGCCAACCTGTTGCGCGAGGTCGAGGCCGAACTGGACAACCGGATGGAGGCGACCGCGACCGCGGTGCGCGACGGCGTGGTGCGCCAGGTGCTCCTGGAGACCGGCCTGCTGGTGAGCATGTTGGCCCTGGCGGTCGTGTTCGCCTGGGCGGTGGCCCGGTCCATGGCGCGCTCGCTGCGCGTGTTGCGTCAGGGCGCGCTGTCCGTCGCCCAGTACGGTCTGCCGCAGGCGGTGGCCAGGCTGCGTGACCCGGCGCTCGCCACCCAGATGTCGCCCAGCGAGGTCGCGGCCCAGATCGCCGAGCCGCTGCCGGTCCGCAGCAGGGACGAGTTCGGCCAGGTGACCGAGGCGTTCAACGCCGTCCACATGGAGGCCGTGCGGACCGCGGCCGAGCAGGCGGCGCTGCGGGCTTCGGTCGCGACGATGTTCGTCAACCTGGCCCGCCGGTCGCAGATCCTGGTCGACCGGCTGATCGGGCACCTGGACCGGCTGGAGCGTGGCGAGGAGGACCCGGACCGGCTGGCGGAGCTGTTCCAGCTCGACCACCTCGCCACCCGGATGCGGCGCAACGACGAGAACCTCCTCGTCCTCGCGGGCGCCGACTCCACGCGTGTGCAGCGCGAACCGGCCGCCCTGCTCGACGTGCTCCGCGCTGCCCAGTCCGAGGTCGAGCACTACACGCGCATCGAGTTCGGGGTCGTCGACCGCGACATCGAGGTCGCCGCGCACGCGGTCAACGACCTGGCGCACCTCGTCGCGGAGCTGCTGGACAACGCCACCACCTTCTCGCCCCCCGACTCCTCGGTCGTGGTGGAGGCCCGCCGGATGGGCGACCAGGCGGTGCTGCTCGTCGAGGACCACGGCATCGGCATCTCGCCCGAGCAGCTCGCGGAGCTGAACCAGCGGTTGGCGACGCCGCCGACGGTCGACGTGACCGTCTCGCGGATGATGGGCCTCGTCGTGGTCGCCCGACTCGCGGCACGGCACGGCGTGAAGGTCGAGCTGCGCCGGGGCCGGGAGCGCGGCACGGTCGCGGAGGTCACGCTGCCCACCTCGGTGCTCGTACCGCGTGGCGTGGCCGCGCGCGTGGCGGCCGGTGCGCGAGAGCTGCCGCAGCACCGGCAGGTCGCCGCACCGCGTCCCGTGGTCGGCGCACCGCTCGCGCTGGAGAGCAGCGCGTTCAGCGCCGCGTCCCACGCGCCGGCGCCGCCCACGCCCAGGCCGGACACCGGCGGTCCGGCCAGCCGGGGCCCGCTGCCCCCGTGGTCGGATCTGGCCGGCGTGGGGGCGAACGGGGCGGAACCGCCGACCCCTGCCCAGGCATCGCAGGGCACCGAGCCGCTGCCGCAGCGCCGCCCCGGGGAGAGCCGGATCGTGGACCGGCAGCTCGCGGAGGGGCAGCCGCTGATTCCGCGCCAGGTCACGCCGGAGCCCAACGGGTACCACTCCACCGGGGCGATGTCCGCGCCGCCGACCTTCCCGGTCTCGGTGCCGCCCGTCTCGGGTCCACCGGTGTCCGCCCCGCCGTCGTCCGCGCCGCCGTACTCGGTCTCGGCGCCGCCGGCGTCCGCGCCGCCCTTCCCGGTCTCGGCCCCGCCGAGAGCCACCACTCCTCGGCCGCACGCCGAGCCGGCAGACCAGGCCGGTTCCCCGCCGCCGACGTGGCCACCCGTCAGATCCGACGCGGCGAGCACACCCACGCCGCCGGCGGTCCCGGGCGAACTCGCCGCAGCGCTCGACATCACGACGGAGATTCCGAAGGTGCGCGGCGAGCAGGCACCCGCCGCACCACCGGCAGCGTCCGCGCCCACCGCCGTGCCTGCGGATCCGCACGCGGCCCGCGTCGCCGACGAGACGATGGAGCTGCCGATCTTCCGGGAAGTGGAGTCCGTCTGGTTCCGTACACGGCGACCCGTGCCCCAGACGACGCAGCCCTCGGCGACGAGCCCCGAGGTGGTCGGCTCGCAAGGCTCCGAGGACACCCAGGCGTGGCCCGCGCCGGCCGGCGCGGAGCAGGACTCTGGCAGGACTACGGGTAGCACATCAATGATCAGCATGCCGACTGGCCCGGGGGGCCCGACCGGCGAGCCGACCGCCGCAACGGCCTCCACTTCGCACTGGCACACCGCGGCGGATGAGGGCTGGCGAGCGGCTTCGGCCGCCGCCGAGATCCGCGTGACCGAGACGACGCCGGCCGGGCTGCCGAAACGTGTACCCATGGCACAGTTGGTCCCCGGTGGTGTGGACAGGGCCGCGAGCAGCAGTCAGCGGCGTACGCCAGACGCCGTGCGTGGGTTGCTGTCCGCATACCATCGCGGCGTGCAGCGGGGGCGCACGCAGCCCAAGGACTGGACGACGGCCGAGCCGGATCCGGCCGGGCCGCAAACCTCGCAGGCTGGCAAGGAGCAGGAGGCATGACGACAACGCAGGATCTGAGTTGGCTGCTCGCGAACTTCGCCGATCGCGTACCGGGCGTGGCCCACGCGGTCGCCGTCGCGGCGGATGGGCTGCTTCTCGCCGCGTCGCGGGATCTGCCGCGCGACCGCGCGGACCAGCTCGCGGCGATCGCGTCCGGCCTGGTGAGCCTGACCCAGGGCGCGGCCCGCTGCTTCGAGGGCGGCGCGGTGCTGCAAACCGTGGTAGAGATGGACAACGGATTCCTCTTCCTGATGTCTATCTCGGACGGTTCCTCGTTCGCCGTGCTGGCGGCGCGTAACTGTGACGTCGGGCAGGTGGGGTACGAGATGGCGCTGCTGGTGGACCGGGTCGGCGACGCGCTGACGCCCGCGCCCCGGGCCGCCGCGCCGATGTACGGGTAGCTCTCAGACACGGGGGCGACGAACAGCTCGCAGATACACGGGGGCGACGAACAGCGGGACGAGGGGGTGAACGGCGATGACCGACCGCGATGAGCCGACGGGTGCCCTGGTCCGCCCGTACGCCGTCACCCGTGGCCGGACCAGGCCTCGGATGGAGATTGCGCTGGAATCCCTCGTCGAGACGACGGTCCGTGGTCGGACCGCGGTCAACCACGAGTATGGATACAGCCGTGAGCAGCAGTACATCGTCACACTGTGCGATGGCCGGCTGCAGTCGCTAGCCGAGATCGCCGCGCGGATGCGGCTCCCGCTCGGTGTGGCTCGGGTGCTCATCGCCGACATGGCCGCCGACGGGCTGGTCGCCGTCTACGAGCCGACCTCGTTCGACGAGAAGGATGATGCGGTGGGCACGGAACTGCTGGAAAGGGTGCTGAGTGGACTTCGGAGGCTCTGACATGTCGGCCCGTCCCACGACAGGCCGGGTCACATCGGCGAAGATCGTCATCGCCGGTGGCTTCGGCGTCGGTAAGACGACGCTCGTCGGCTCGGTCTCGGAGATCACGCCGCTGACCACCGAGGCGATCATGACGTCGGCCGGGGAGGGCGTGGACGACACCCGCCAGGTGCCGGGCAAGACGACCACGACGGTCGCCATGGACTTCGGGCGCATCACGATCGACCGCGACCTGATCCTCTATCTGTTCGGCACGCCGGGCCAGACGCGGTTCTGGTTCATGTGGGACGAGTTGGTGCGCGGGGCGATCGGCGCGATCGTGCTGGTGGACACCAGGCGTCTCGCCGACTGCTTCGCGGCCATCGACTTCTTCGAGCACCGCCGCCTGCCGTACCTGGTCGCGATCAACTGTTTCGACGGGGTGCAGTACCACCAAGAGGAAGACGTGCGTGAGGCCCTCGCGATCTCGTCGCAGGTTCCGGTGATCACCTGCGACGCGCGTAACCGCGAGTCGACGAAGTACGTGCTCATCTCGCTCGTGGAGTACGTGCTCGCGATGCGGCGCCAGCGCACCCACGCGCCCGCCTAGTCACGCATTTCCGATCGCCGGCCAGCGGGAGATGGGTGGCCGGCGCTGACCGGTGCGCACCTCGGTGCTGACACCTACCCGGCGAGGCGCCGACGTCGCCGCAGGCCGGCGCGGACGGGAGCATACCCGTCGTCGGCCTGCGGTTGTACCTTTCGGGTTCAGCGGGATCCGGGCCAGCCGGACCCGGGGGGGGCAGCCGGATCCGAGGATCAGCGAGACCGGAGGATCAGCGAGACCCGAGGATCAGCGGGAGCGGTAGCCGCCCGCGGCGCGGTACTGGTACCCGTCCTCGTAGTCGGGCTGGTCCGAGTCCCGTGTCGAGTTCCAGCCCTGCGGCCCCTCGTGCCCCGGGCGTCCGTACCCACCGGCCTGCTGTCCGCGACGCCAGCCACGGAAGTAGCCCGACGTGTGCTCGGCGATGCGCGCCGGATCCCGGACGATCCGCAGTGGACGTTCCTGACCGTTCATCGGCGAGCCGGGCACCAGGTTCGCCTTGGGCACGCGCTTGGGAAGGCCGGCCCCGGTCTGAACGGCGACCGCTGGCCGCGCCGCCTGCTCGGCCGCGCGCCACCCTTCATCCGCGGCCCCCCACGCCCGCTCGCCGTCGCCGGCACTCCCGCCGAACCAGGCGGAGCGCGTGGCTGTGAAGATGAGCAGATCCTCGTCGCCGTCCTCCTGTGCGACGGGCGGGACCGAGATGGGGGCGGCACCGGGCCCTGGCGGGTTCGCGCGCGCACCGTTGTGGTCGGACGCGTTGGAGTCCACGAGACGCAGCGGGGGCGCCTCGAACCGCCGTGAGCCGCGCTCGTCGCCGTCGGTGCGGTGCAACGCCGGGTCGGGCAGCGGCGGCGGCTCGACCAGGCGCAGCATGGGCGGCTCGGGTGGCAGGTCGTCGGCCCGCCACGGCGGCGTGACGCGGTCATCCGAGCGCTGCGGAAGGTCCAGCGATGCCCCGTTGGTCGACGGGGCGCTCGCGTACGGGTCGCCCAGGATCGGGTCGGGCTCCCGAGGCCCAATCCCCGCAGCGCGGTCGTCGGCGTTGCCGACCAGCGGCCAGTTGGCCCGCGAGCCGGGCGGCGCCGGGTTGGTGGCGGCAGGTTGCCGCGGTGCGAAGCCGGTGTCGTCCGCGCCAGTGCCGGGCGTGATCGTCACGGTCGTGCGGAACGGTGCGGCCGGTGACACGGGTTGGGGTGCGGGCGAGACCGGCTCGGGCGCCATCGGCGTCATGCCCGGAGGCGGCGGTGGTACGGAGCGGGTCCGGTGCCCGTCGAACGACGGCGCGGGTGGCGCCGACAGCGGCGCTGACGTGCCGGCCGGAGGTGCGGATGTGGCGGCGGGAGGAGCGGACGTGGCGGCCGCGGGCGGTGCCGATGCGGGCGCGGCGCCGGCGCGGCCACGACGCTGGAGGGGCACGCGGATCCGGGCGTGCTCGGCGGTCCCTTCGCGCGCGGCCCGGAGCGCACCGCCACCGGGCGCCTGGTGCGCCGCGTGTGTGCGGCCGTACCCGGAGGCCGCGGCATCCGGGGCGGTCCGTTGCGCGATAGCGGTGATGAGCGTGGTGCTCGCCGCGTCGCAGGCGCGCACCGCGGCGACCGCTTGCCGTACGGTGGTCGCCACCGCATCGGCGAACGCCCGACCCGTGCCGTTGCGGCGCGGCGTCTCGGCGACGGCGACCCGCAGCGCGGTGACGGCCGCCGCGATCGTGGCGGCGTCGCCGACCCCGGTTTCGGCAAGTTGGTGGGCGAGGGCGTCCGCGCTGTCGTGGCCACGGCCCGACCCGGCACCGTTGACGAGACCGGGCTCGGGCAGCGCGTCGAGGACGACCAGCGGCACCGGCTCGGCCGGGTCCGGGTAGGCGCGCAGAGCGGCCGGGTACAGTTCGCGCAGCACCTCGCGCAGCGCCACCGCGGCCGCCTGGCGCCCGACCGCCACCGCGGCGTGGGCGGCGAGGACCGGTTTGAGGGCGGCCATCTCGCGGGGCACCGACTGGACCACGGCGGACAGGACGCCGGCCTGCAGCGCGCGGGCGAGCCCGATCGCGCGGCGCTGCGCCGGCGACGACTCGATCTCCTCGATGGACTCGTCGTCGGCGAAGCGCTCCGCGAAGTCGTCCACGGCGTCGTCGTCGGCGAAGGCGAGCGGACGGCCGGCGGCGGTCAACAGCGTGGTCAGGTAGTGGTCGTCGCTGTCCGTGGCGATGGCGACGCCGGCGGGGCCGCTGGAGCGCTCGGCCAGGACGACGCTGAGGTGGGCGTAGCCGGCGGGGTCGTCGCTGATGTCGCGGACGTCGAGCAGGCGCCCCGAGTCGTCGACCACCGCGATCGTCAGCGCCTTACCGACGACATCGGAGCGTGCGTGGTCAGCCGACGCTAGACCGCAGTACACCCGTACGAGCGCCACGCCGTCGTCCTCCTCCCGGGACAGATGTCGTGTGCCAGGTCTGATGCTCCCTGGTCAAGCTCACTCGCGCCAGTCCACAACCCCGGATATCTTGCCGATGATCGTGCGCCAGCCGAGAGTTGCCTGTTGTGCCCCGATTTTTCGTACGCGCCGCCGGCCGACGAACCCGCTGAGGCCACCCGAAGCCATGGCGCGCAACGCCTCGTCGAGATCGTCGAGCGGGGAGCCGGGGGCGAGCGCAGCCAGGATCGGCTCGATGCGCAGCGCGTACCCCAGATCCCGCGCGATCTCACCCGCGCTGATGATGAGCTCGGGGCTCCAGACATCGTGCCCACCGCGCAGGTTCTCCACTACGAGGTCGAGCTCGTAGGTGTCCTCCTCGCTCGGCGCCACGTCCTCGGGGCGGATCCGGTCGACCAGTTCGGCCCAGGTGTCGAGCTGCGTCAGGTCGTGGGGCTCGGCGGAGCGGACGAACTCCACGAGCCCTTGCTCGGTGCGGAACAGGTAGAGCCGTCCGGCGTGCGCGAGAAAGACGGGCACCTCTTCATCGCCGGCATCTTCGTCGCCGGCATCGGTCTCGTCGTCGAGGTCGGGCTCCTCCGCTTCGTCCAGCCCGTCCTCCGCGCGCGCCTCGTCTCCGCCCGTCCGGCGCGCGACCGCGTCGTCGTCCGCGTCGTCCTCCAGGTCGTCGTCGCGCACGTCGTCGGCTTCATCGAGGTCATCGATCTCCTCGCCGCCGCGGCGTCGGGCCGCCGAGTACGTGACCTCCGCCGCCGGGCGGTACGCCCGCAGGGTGTACCCCACGCCGGTGGGCAGCGCGATCTGCACGGGGTCGACGCGGACGTCCTGCCACAGGTCAAGGTCCGACACGGACTCGTCGAGGTCGTCGGCGTTGGGCCGATCGGGTGACTGGCGGGCCACGAGGTCCTCCTGCGCGGATGGGTGATGTGGCGCTGACCTACCCTAGTCGCCGCTCGCCCTGCCTTCGCCGCCGCACCCCACACTTCCGGCCGGAGTCCGCGGTTCGCGGCGGGTTCCCGAGGTCCGCGCTAATCGGTAGAGTGTCTACCTATGAAGGCGCACGCGCTGCACGGCCACCTGGACGCGCTGCTGCTCTCCGTGCTCGAGAAGGGGCCGCTGCACGGGTACGCGATCATCGAGGCGCTGCAATCGCGCAGCGGGGGCGTCCTCAACCTGCCCACCGGCACCGTCTATCCGGCGCTGCGTCGCCTGGAGCGGGCCGGCTACGTCGAGAGCGCGTGGAGCACCGTTAACGGCCGGCAGCGGCGCACCTACCGGCTCACCACCGCCGGCCGCGACGCCCTGGTGGGCGAGCGGACCGCCTGGCAGGAGTTCAGCGCGACGGTCAGCAGGTTCCTGGGCCAGCCGCCACCGACGCCGGCCTGACCCGGGGGCCCCACGCGGCGAACAGGTAACGCAGGCAGCGCAGCGCGGCCACGATCTGCCACGCGGTGAACGCGGCGACCAGCACTCCACCGACGGCCATCGGCGGCCACGTCAGCGCCTGGGGAACGGTCACGACCGTCCACACGAAGAGGGTCACGGCGAGCGCGGTGCTCAGCCCCAGCGTGCCGATCATGGGGAGCCCCAGCGCCCGGCACAGCCGCTGCGGGTCGCCGTTGCGGCGGGCCAGCCGACGTAGGCCGAGCAGGAGGGCCACGGCCGCGGCGGCGAGGACCGGGTGCAGGTGGTCCAGGGTGACGGCGGCGAGCAGGTAGCCGCGCGAGGGGGTGCGGTCCGCCCACGGCGCGCCCTGCCACATCCGGTCGCCGACGAGGAACCCGCCGGCCGCGACGGCCGCCACCAGCAGGGCGAGGCGGCGCGCCGCCCCCGCGGCGAGTTCCCGCTGGTACTCCGGCGCGATCCGGCTCGGTGCCCCGAACTCGGCGACCGCGCGCCGCTCGGCGTGCAGCGGGTCGACTCCGGCCGCCTGATACGCCACCGCCGCGTCGACCAGGCTGTCGCGGGCCTCGGCCAACATGTCGCGCTTGACCCGTCCGGGCCCGACCAGGAGCCGGTCCAACGTCCGCACGTAGTCCTCGATCGGTCCTGCGGCCATGACGGCCAGCCTGGCACATCGGCCCGGCGTGGACCTCCGGGAATGGCCCTGATTCGTGCCCTCAGGGGCGCCTGGCCCGACGGGTACCAGACCCCTCACAGGCCCTTGGGGTGCCAGACGGTCTTGATCTCCACGAAGGCGGCCATCCGCTCGACGCCGGGATCCGCGGTCCAGTCGACCGGCGCGGCCGGCGGGCGGACGACCCGCTTGAGGTTCTCCGCCGCTTCCTCCTCCAGCGTCCTGGCCAGCGCCGTGTCCTCGACTCCGGTGAGGTCGATCGCGTTGACGTCCATGTGCGAGGCGAGCCACGGCGCGATCTCGGCGACCCGGCCGGTCAGCACGTTCACCACGCCGCCGGGCAGATCGGAGGTGGCGAGCACCTCGGCCAGCGTGACCGCCGGCAGCGGGCGCGTCTCGGAGGCGAGCACCACGGTGGTGTTGCCGGTGACGATGGCGGGGGCGACGACGCTCACCAGGCCGAGCAGCGCCGGTTCGGCGGGCGCGACGATCCCGACCACCCCGGTGGGCTCGGGCGTCGAGAGGTTGAAGTACGGACCGGCGACGGGGTTGGCCCCGCCGTGCACCTGGGCGAACTTGTCGGCCCAGCCGGCGTACCACACCCAGCGGTCGATCGCCGCGTCCACCGTGGCCGCATCCTCGCCGAACGCGGCGACCTCGTCGACGAACTGCGCCCGCCGGCCCTCCATCATCTCGGCGATGCGGTAGAGGATCTGGCCCCGGTTGTACGCGGTGGCGCCCGACCACCGGGCGAACGCCGCGCGGGCGGCGACCACCGCGTCGCGCACGTCCTTGCGGGAGGCGAGCGCGGCGTTGGCGAGGAACTGCCCGTCCGCCGACCGCACCTCGTAGGAGCGGCCGGACTCGCTGCGCGGGAAGGCCCCGCCGATGAACAGCTTGTACGTCTTGCGTACCGACAAACGTCCGCCGATGGGTGCGACAGCGTCAGTGGGCAAGGTAGGCCTCCAGGCCGTGCCGGCCGCCCTCGCGGCCGTAACCGGACTCCTTGTACCCGCCGAACGGCGACGACGGGTCGAACCTGTTGAACGTGTTGGCCCACACCACCCCGGCGCGCAGTCGGTCGGCGATCTCGAGGATCCGCGAACCCTTCTCCGTCCAGATCCCCGCGGACAGGCCGTACGGCGTGTTGTTGGCCTTCTCCACGGCCTCGGCGGGCGTGCGGAAGGTGAGCACGGAGAGCACCGGCCCGAAGATCTCCTCGCGGGCGATGCGGTGCGCCTGGCTGACGCCGGTGAAGATGGTGGGGGCGAACCAGAACCCCCGGTCGGGCAGTTCACAGGGGGGAGACCACGGGACCGCCCCCTCGGCCGAGCCGACCTCGGCGAGCGCGCGGATGCGCTCCAACTGGGCCGCGGAGTTGATAGCCCCGATGTCGGTGTTCTTGTCCAGCGGGTCACCGACGCGCAGCCGGGCCATCCGGCGCTTGAGCGAATCCAGCAGCGGCTCGTAGATCGACTCCTGCACCAGCAGCCGTGAGCCGGCGCAGCACACGTGCCCCTGGTTGAAGAAGATGCCGTTGACGATGCCCTCGACGGCCTGGTCGATCGGGGCGTCGTCGAAGACGATGTTCGCCGCCTTGCCGCCCAGCTCCAGCGTGAGCCGCTTGCGGGTGCCGGCCACCGCGCGGGCGATCTCGCGTCCGACCGCGGTCGAGCCGGTGAAGGCGACCTTGTCCACGTCCGGGTGGGCGACCAGCGCGGCCCCGGTCGCCCCGGCGCCGGTGACGATGTTCACCACACCGGGCGGCAGGTCGGCCTGCTGGCAGATCTCCGCGAACACCAGCGCCGACAGCGGCGTGGTCTCCGCCGGTTTGAGCACGACCGTGTTGCCGCACGCCAGCGCCGGCGCGATCTTCCACGCGAGCATGAGCAGCGGGAAGTTCCACGGGATCACCTGAGCGGCCACGCCGAGGGGGCGCGGGGCGGGCCCGAAGCCGGCGTGCTCCAGCTTGTCCGCCCAGCCCGCGTAGTAGAAGAAGTGCGCCGCCGCGAGCGGGATGTCCACGTCCCGCGACTCCCGGATCGGCTTGCCGTTGTCCAACGACTCCAGCACGGCCAGTTCCCGGGCCCGCTCCTGGATGAGCCGGGCGATCCGGTACAGGTACTTCGCGCGCGCCGCGCCGGGCATCGGGCCCCACACCGTCCTGAACGCGGCCCGGGCCGCACGCACCGCCGCATCCACATCGGAAGGGCCGGCCTCGGCCACCTCGGCGAGCACCTCCTCGGTGGCCGGCGAGATGGTCTTGAACGTGCCGCCCTCGGCGGGATCGACGAACTCGCCGTTGATGAACAGGCCGTAGGACGGCTTGATGTCCACGATGGAGCGTGCTTCGGGAGCGGGCGCGTAGTCGAACATCGTCAGTCCAGGGTGAAGTAGTCGGGGCCCGAGTAGCGTCCGGTGCGCAGCCTGGTCCGCTGCATCAGCAGGTCGTTGAGCAGGGTCGAGGCGCCGAGGCGGAACAGCGACGGGTCCAGCCACTCGTCGTCCAGTGTCTCGTTGACGAGCACCAGGTAGCGGATCGCGTCCTTGGTGGTGCGGATGCCGCCGGCCGGCTTGACCCCGACCCGCCGTCCGGTCGCCGCCGCGAAGTCCCGCACCGCCTCCAGCATCACCAGCGTCACCGGCAGGGTCGCCGCCGGCGTCACCTTGCCCGTCGACGTCTTGATGAAGTCCGCGCCGGCGAGCATCGCCAGCCACGACGCCCGGCGTACGTTGTCGTAGGTCGCCAGCTCGCCGGTCTCCAGGATCACCTTCAGGTGCGCCGACCCGGCCGCCGCCTTCACGGCCACGATCTCCTCGTACGCCTGCCGGTAGCGCCCGGACAGGAACGCGCCCCGGTTGAGCACCATGTCGATCTCGTCGGCCCCGGCCGCCACGGCCGCCGACGTCTCGGCGACCTTGACCTCCAGCGGCGCCTGCCCAGACGGGAACGCGGTGGCCACACTCGCCACCCGTATCCCCGAACCGGCCAGCGCGGCCGCGGCCACCGGCACCATCGCCGGGTACACGCACACCGCCGCCACCGCCGGGCACGACCTGTCGGCCGGATCGGGCCGCTGTGCCTTCGCGCACAGCGCGCGGACCTTGCCGGGCGTGTCCGCGCCCTCCAGCGTGGTCAGGTCGACCATGCGGATCGCCAGGTCGATCGCCCACGCCTTCGCGGTCGTCTTGATCGAGCGGGTGGCGAGCATCGCGGCCCGCTGCTCGACACCCACCTGATCCACACCGGGCAGACCGTGCAGGAACGTCCGTAACGTGCCCTCGGACCGGGCGACATCGAGCACCGCCGTCACGTCGCCCAGTCTACGCACGCCACCCGATCGCGATCATGCCCCTGTGCGGTAGGTTCAGCGACCGTGGACGTACTCGTGGTGGACCACCCGCTCGCCCAGTCGCGGCTGACCGCGATGCGCGACGCCCGCACCGACGCGGCCGCCTTCCGCGCGGCACTGCACGAACTGGCCACCATGCTCGTGTACGAGGCGGCCCGCTCGTTCGCCGTCGAGGAGTATCAGGTCACCACACCGGTGGCGCCGGCCATCGGCACCCGGCTGGCCAAGCCGCCGCTGCTCGTGCCCGTGCTGCGCGCGGGGCTCGGCATGGCCGACGCCGCGCTGGCGCTGCTGCCCGAATCGTCCATGGGTTTCGTGGGCCTCGCCCGCGATGAGGAGACGCTGCGGCCGCGGGCGTACATGGAGTCGCTCCCCGAGGATCTCACCGGGAACCCGGTGCTGGTCCTCGACCCGATGCTCGCCACGGGCGGCTCTCTCGAGCACTGCTGCCGGCTGCTGCACGAGCGTGGCTGCACGGACATCACGGTCATCTGCGCGCTCGCCGCGCCCGCCGGGATCGAACGGCTGGAGCGCAGCGGGCTGCCGCTGCGGATCGTCACGGCATCGGTCGACCAGGGGCTCAACGACCGGGCGTTCATCGTGCCGGGCCTCGGCGACGCCGGTGACCGCCAGTTCGGCGGGATGCCGCGGTTCTGACCTCACGCGGGGTCACATGGCCGCGTGGGAGGAGTTCCTCGAGGAGTTCTTCGGGCGTCCCCGACGCGACGGCCCGGACCTCAGGGTGCTCGACGCGCTCACCGACCCCGAGCGGGAGCAGGCCGTCGACCTGTTGCTCACCGCCGCTTGCCGGGGCGACATCCGAGCCATCCAGGGCCTCGTGCACCTGCGGGCCAGGCGGGCGGTCGAACCGCTGCGCACGGTGATGCGCGAGTACGACGGATTCGTGCGGGTCTACGCCGCCGCCGCGCTGTGGTGGCTGGACCGCGACCCGCAGGCGCTGGCGACGCTGTGCCGCGAGGCGGTGCGCCGGCCCCGGCTGCGCGGCGCGCCGCACCGGGCGCACGCCGCCGCCGTGCTGAGCCAGATCGACGACGACGCGGCGCGGCGGGCGCTGGCGCAGGTGATCCACGATCCGGAGTACGAGCTGCGCTACCACGCCTACCACGGACTCGCGTCGGTCCTCGGGCGCCGCCGAGAGATCTGGAATTACGTCTGCAAGCCGGACATCCACCACCACGTGCGGGGCCGGATCGACGAGAGACTGCGCCGGGCCGGGCTGCTGCCGGCCACCCCGTAGCCGGGTTGCCGGCCGCCCGCCGGCCCAGGTGTCGCGCCCCCGGTTGCGGGTACGTCGTCAGCGTGGCGCAGGCGACCCTCGCCGACGAGCTGGTGCTGCTCGCGTACCGCGGCGACACCGGTCGGTCGACCGTCTCGCAGATCGCACTGGACCTCGGCCTGGCCGCGGCGATCCTGCTCGAGCTCGTGCTGCGCGGGCGGATCACAGTGGACGGTGGAGTGCTCGTCGCAGACCCGGCCGACACCGGCGAGCCCGTACTCGACGAGATGCTCTCGCGCATCCGCGCTGACGTGCCGCGCTCGGCCGCGTCGTGGGTGCAGCGGCTGCGCCACAACCTCCGCGAACTGGTCCTCTCCGGCCTCGTGCAGCGCGGGGTGGTGCGCGATCAGCCCGAGGCCGCGCTCGACCACATCCCGCTGCACCGTTACCCGACCGTCGACTCCACCCTGCAGCAGCGGGCCCGGGCCCGCCTGCTGGATGTCATCGTCCGGCGTGCGGTGCCGGACGAGCGCACCGCCGCGCTCGCCACGCTGGTCGCCCACGTCCGCATGACGCCGACCCTCGGGCTGACCGGCGGCGCGGTGGCCGACGCCCATCGCCGACTCGAGGAGGTTGCCGCGGGATTCACCGGCGAGGAAAACGTTGCGGTGGCGCTCGACCCGGCCGTGCGGCCGTCCGTGGCCGTGGTGGTCGACGCGCTCAACCGGGCGGTGTCCGCCGCCCTCGGACCGGCCACGATGCGACCGAGCGGATGACCCGCGGATCGCCGACGGGCGATACCGTGAGCGGCGTGACCACTCCTCCCCCGCCGCAGCTGCCTCCGGCGCAGGATCCGTTCGCGCCCGAGCCGGACCCGGCGCCCGGGCCCCAGTCGCCGCCACCGGGTCCGGCGTTCGGCCCGCAGTCGCCGCCGCCGTACCCGACGACGTCCTTCCCGTACCCGCCGCAGCCCCCGGTCGCGTACGGGCCGCCGGTGGTCGCCTATCCAGGGTACGGCGTGGACCCGGCGACCGGGCTGCCGTTGTCGGACAAGAGCAAGGTCGCCGCCGGGTTGTTGCAACTGCTCCCCGGCTTCTTCATGTGCCTCGGCGGGATCGGGCGCCTCTACGCCGGCCATACCGGGCTCGGCGCGGCGCAGCTCGTGACCAGTCTGATCGCTTGGATGGCCGCCTTCTGCGGGGCCTTGCTGAACATCTTCGTGCTCTTCCTCCCGTTGGTGGTCACGTTCAGCGCCTGGCTGTGGTTCGTCATCGACGGGATCGTGCTGCTCACCGGCCAGCCCAGGGACGGGTACGGGCGGCTGCTGCGCCCCTGACCGTCACGCGCCCCTGAGCGTCACCCGATGCCGAGCGCGGCCGCGGTCTCCGCGCGCAGCGTCTGGATGGCGGCCGCCGCCCGCTCGCGGGCGGCGGCGAGGTCTGCGTCGCGGACCGGCTCGGTCACCTCGAGGTACGCCTTGAGCTTCGGCTCGGTGCCCGACGGCCGCACCACCACCCGCGCGCGGTCGGTGCGAAGAATGAGCACATCGGCCTCGGGCGCTCGGTCCTCGACGTCGGTGACCGGCTGGTCGAGCAGCCGGTCCGGGGGCTGCTGGCGGATCCGCGTCATCGCGGCCGTGATCTGCGACAGGTCGTCGACCCGGACCGACACCTGCTCGGTGTGGTAGACGCCGAACTCCGCCGCGATCTCGTCCAGCCGGTCGGCGAGCGTACGCCCCTCGGCGTTCAGCCCGGCGGCCAGCTCGCAGACGAGCAGCGCGGCGGTGATCCCGTCCTTGTCGCGGACCAGGTCCGGCGCCACGCAGTAGCCGAGCGCCTCCTCGTACCCGAACACGAGGTCCTCGGCGGCCCGCACGATCCACTTGAAGCCGGTGAGCGTCTCCGCGTACGGCAGCCCCCGCGCGGCGCACATGGCGCGCAGCAGCGACGACGAGACGACCGTCGTGGCGTACGTGCCGGTCATGCCCTGGCGCATCATGTGGTCGGCGAGCAGGACCCCCACCTCGTCGCCGCGCAGCGCCCGCCACCCGTCGGGCGTCGGGATGGCCACCGCGCAGCGGTCCGCGTCCGGGTCGTTGGCGATCGCCAGGTCGGCCCCGGTCGCCTGCGCCAGCGCGAGCAGCCGGTCCATCGCGCCGGCCTCCTCCGGGTTGGGGAACGGCACGGTCGGGAAGTCCGGGTCGGGCTCGGCCTGCTCGGCGACGACGGCCGGGGCGGCGAACCCGGCCCGGGTGAGCGCCTCGACGAACAGCGGCGCACCGACGCCGTGCAGCGGCGTGTACGCGACCGTCAGCTCCTTCGGCCCCGCCGGGTCCACCACGGCCGCCGCCTGCGCCACGTAGGACGCCACCACGTCGTCGCTGAGCACCTCGCCCGGGTCACCCAGCGGCACGTCGGCCAGCCGCCGCACGCCGCGGATGGCCTCCTCGATCTCCGCGTCCACCGGAGGCACGATCTGGGCGCCCGCGCCGAGCCGGCCACCCAACCGCGTGCCCAGGTACACCTTGTACCCGTTGTCCTGGGCCGGGTTGTGGCTGGCGGTCACCATCACCCCGGCCACCGCGTCCAGTGCCAGCACGGCGTGCGCGAGCACCGGGGTGGGCAGCGGGCGCGGCAGCAGCAGCGCCGGCCGGCCCGTCCCGGTCGCCACCCGGGCGGTCTCCACCGCGAAGTCGTACGACCCGCGCCGGGCGTCGTACCCGATGACGAGCGGGCCCGGGGCGTTGCGGGCGGCGAGCCAGGTGAGCAGGCCGGCCGCGGCGGCGCGCACGACCGCGCGGTTCATCCCGTTCGGCCCCGCGCGCAGCGGCCCGCGCAGGCCGGCGGTACCGAACGTGAGGTGCCGCGAGAACCGGTCGGCGAGGTCCGCGGCGGCGGCCGGGTCGGGCAGCCGGTCGAGCACGCGGCGCAGCTCCGCCCGCGTGTCCGGTTCGGGGTCGTCGGCGAGCCACGCCTCCGCGCGCGCCCGCAGGTCGTCGAGGGTCGCCTCGTCGAGTGTCGCCGTCATGACCTCCGTTGATAACACGGGGCGCGACGCCGCGCCGCCCAAACCGAGGAGGCCGACGCGCCCCGCTCAGGCCGTCAGCTCGAACGAGCGCACCATCTCGTCGTAGATCACCTTGCTCTCGGCGAAGCGCGCGTCCGGCACGGTGAGGTAGAAGCTGTAGGCCTTGCCGTCCACCACGATCGCCCGCCAGATGCCGTGCCGCGCCTTCTCGCCCTCGCCGCACGTGTACTCCAGCTCCGCGGCCGGATGCCCGGCGAGCGTGGTGTCCCGCAGGTCGACCCGCGCGTACGGGGCCGGGCAGGTGGTCGGCTTCTTGAGGTTCTTCTCGGCGTTCTCCAGCATGCGCCGCGGGGTCGTGTCGAGGCTCTCGATGAGCAGGCGGACCTTGCGGGCGCCATCAGCCTCGGGGTCGAGGAAGTCGACGTAGACGCCGCCCTCGTTCCTCGTCCAGCCCGCCGGCACGTTCACACTGATCGCCCCGTACTGCGCGGCCTGGACCTCGGGGAAGAGCGGCTGGTCGGCGGGTGGCGCGCTGGACGCGCCGGCCTGCGGTGCCCCGCCCGCGGACTGATCGGGGTCCGGCCAGACGCTCACGGCCACGACGACCACCAGCAGGGCGGCGACCGCGCCGGCGAGCGCGACCCGGACCCGCGACGGCCATCGGCGCAGTGCGGCGAGCAGGGGGTCCAGCAGGGACGCGCGTGACCGGGCGTCCGGGTGTCCCCACGCCGCGCCGCCGGGCAGTTCGCCGGTGCGGGCGGTCCACGCGCCCGTGCGGTCGCCGGCGCCGGGGCCGCCGGGGGGCGCCGGCGGTGGGTACCCCGTCGCCGGCGCGACCGGTGCCGCGCCGCGACCCGCCGTCGCCGCCGTGGCGGCGGACCGGCTGCGCGCGATGGCGTCGGTGAGGGACTCGCCGGGCGCGAGCATCGCGCGACCGCCGACCTGTCCATTCTGGAAAACCGCGGGCGGTGTCGCGGCGCGCTGCACCGGCACCACGGCGAACGGGTCGGTGATGTCGTCGTGGGACCGGTTGGCCAGGGGGCCGGCGAGCAGGTCGCGCAGCGCGGCACGGGCGGTGGGCACGTCCCACCGCCGGGCCGGGTCCTTTTCCAGCAGGCCCATGAGCACGCCCGCGAGGGGTCCGGCGCGCACTGCCGGGGCGGGCGGGTCCTCGACCACGGCGCGCATGGTCTCGATGGGGTCGCCGCGGTCGAACGGCGGTCGGCCCTCGACCGCCGTGTAGAGCGAGACGCCCAGGGAGAACAGGTCGCTGGGCGGGCCGAACTCGCGCCCCATCGCCCGCTCGGGCGAGATGAAGTGCGGTGAGCCGAGCACCATGCCCGGCGTGGTCAACTGCACGTCGGTGGGCATCCGGGCCACGCCGAAGTCGGTCAGCACGCACCGGCCGTCCGAGCTGATCAGCACGTTGGCCGGCTTGACGTCCCGGTGCAGCACCCCGGCAGCGTGCGCGACCTCGAGCGCGCCGAGCAGCGCGATACCGATCTTCGCCACGGCGCGGGGCGGGAGCGGGCCGTCCTCGATCACGATGTCGGCCAGGCTGCGGGCGTCGAGCAGCTCCATCACGATCCACGGCCGCCCGTCCTCGGTGACCACGTCGTAGACCTGCACGACGCTCGGGTGCGACAGCGCCGCCGCCGCGCGCGCCTCCCGCAGCGTCCGCTCGTACAGCGCGTCCCGGTCGCTCGGCGCGAGCCCGGGCGGCAGCACGACCTCCTTCACCGCGACCTCGCGGCGCAACAGCAGGTCGGAAGCGCGCCAGACGGTACCCATGCCGCCGGTGCCGATCGCGGCGCGCAGCGCGTACCGCCCGCCGATGACGGTGCCGGGCGCGGCCCTGCCGCTGGGCGTGGTGCTCCACGTCGGAGTCTGGGAGGTCACTGCCTACCGCCGCGAGTGATCTCGAAGGACCGGAAACCAACGGCCTCTATCTTGCTGGTTGCGCGGCAAAAGGGAAAGTCGGGGCGTGATCGACCGCACGTATGGCCGCGCCGGTCCGACGCCTACGATCTGCGGTTATGAGCGAGGCGGCCCGCAGCGAGTCCGGTTTTCCGATCAAGCCGGTGTACGGCCCCGACGACGCGCGGGCGGACCTGCCGGCCCGGCTCGGCGCGCCGGGGGAGTACCCGTTCACCCGTGGCGTCTACCCGACCATGTACACCACCCGCCCCTGGACCATGCGCCAGTACGCCGGGTTCGGCACCGCGGTCGAGTCCAACGCCCGCTACCACCAGCTGCTCGCCGCCGGCACCACCGGACTGTCGGTCGCCTTCGACCTGCCCACCCAGATGGGGTACGACTCGGACGAGCCGTTCGCGCACGGCGAGGTCGGCAAGGTGGGCGTGGCGATCGACTCGCTCGACGACATGCGGGTGCTGTTCGACGGCATTCCGCTCGACCGGGTGTCGACGTCGATGACCATCAACGCGCCCGCCTCCGTGCTGCTGCTGCTCTACCAGTTGGTCGCCGAGGAGCAGGGCGTCGCGGGCGGGGCGCTGAACGGCACGATCCAGAACGACATCCTCAAGGAGTACATCGCCCGGGGCACGTACATCTTCCCGCCCAAGCCCTCGCTGCGCCTGGTGGCCGACACGTTCGCGTACTGCCGGGCCGAACTGCCCAAGTGGAACACCATCTCCATCTCCGGTTACCACATGGCCGAGGCCGGGGCCACGCCCGTGCAGGAGATCGCGTTCACGCTCGCCAACGGCGTCGAGTACGTCCGCACGGCGCTGGCCGCGGGACTCGCCGTGGACGACTTCGCCCCGCGCCTGTCGTTCTTCTTCGTGGCCCGCACGACGCTGCTGGAGGAGGTGGCGAAGTTCCGGGCCGCGCGGCGGATCTGGGCCCGGCTGATGCGCGAGGAGTTCAAGGCCACCAACCCGAAGTCGTGGATGCTGCGGTTCCACACCCAGACCGCCGGCGTGCAGTTGACCGCGCAGCAGCCCGAGGTCAACCTGATCCGGGTCGCCGTGCAGGCCCTCGGGGCGGTGCTCGGCGGCACCCAGTCGCTGCACACCAACTCCTACGACGAGGCGATCGCGCTGCCGACCGAGAAGGCCGCGCGGCTGGCTCTGCGTACCCAGCAGGTGCTCGCCTACGAGACGGACCTGACCAGGACGGTGGACCCGTTCGCCGGCTCGTACGCGGTCGAGGCGATGACCGACGAGATCGAGGCCCGGGCCGAAGCGCTGATGGAGCGGGTCTTCGCGTACGGGTCGGTGGTCGACGCGATCGAGGCGGGCTTCCAGAAGCGGGAGATCGAGCAGTCGGCCTACGAGATCGCGCAGCAGATCGATTCGGGTGAGCGGGTCGTGGTCGGGGTCAACCGGTTCACGGTCGACGAGGAGGAGCCGTACGAGCCGCTGCGTGTCGATCCGGCGATCGAGGAGGCCCAGGCGCGGCGACTGGCGGACCTGCGCGCGTCCCGCGACGCCACGGCGGTGCGGCGGGCGTTGGACGCGCTGCGCGTCGCCGCCGAGGGCAAGGACAACGTGCTCTACCCGATGCGCGAGGCGTTGCGCGCGCGGGCGACTGTGGGCGAGGTCTGCCATGCGCTGCGCGACGTCTGGGGTGTGTACCGGCCCTCCGACCGGCCCTGACTCGGGGCGCCGGCGAGGTGTGAGCGCGCCGGCACGGGGAATCCCACGCCCATGTGGTGGGCGAACGATGCCGGGTCGAGGTCTCTGGCGCCACGCGGTCCACCGGGCGCCGGCGGAGGCGAGAACCTGAACGGCAACCTGAATGACTTTCGGGATGTCGAGCGTGGCCAGTGACCGGCGTGGCCGTCACCCGTTGTACCAGGTGTGGGACATGCGTTGCCCGTGAGCCTGTCCGTGTCCGGACATGCTCACCAGGGGATTCGTGACGCTACGCGACCTGGCCGCTACGAAATTGATGTTGCGCAGCGTCACCGCAGGAGGTCTAGGCTGTCCGAGTCCCAATCCCGTCCACTCTCCTCAGATCGAGAACTCACCGTGACGAGCGCGCTCACGCTGCCCGGCGGCAGCACGATGACGTCCTCCTGGCCCGACACGCACCCCGGAGCCGACGCGCTACCCGGCCAACTCGACCGGTGGCTCGCCGCGCACGGTGCGGAGCTGGTAGCCATCCGGCGCCACATCCACGCGCACCCGGAACTGTCCCACCAGGAGTTTCAGACCGCCGCGCTGGTCGCCGAGAAGCTCACCGCCGCCGGCCTGTCGCCGCGCCTGCTGCCGAAGGGCAACGGCGTCATCTGCGACATCGGCCGCGGCGACCAGGTCGTCGCGTTCCGTGCGGACCTCGACGCGCTGCCGATGTCGGACCCCAAGGACGTGCCGTACCGCTCGACCGTGCCGGGCGCCTGCCACGCGTGCGGCCACGACGTGCACACCACCGTCGTGCTCGGCACCGGCCTGGCGCTCGCGCAGCTCGCCGCGCGCGGCGAGCTGCCCGGCCGGGTCCGGCTGATCTTCCAGCCCGCCGAGGAGACCGTGCCCTCGGGTGCGCCCGAGGTCATCGAGGCCGGTGGGCTCAAGGACGTCTCCGCGATCTTCGGGCTGCACTGCGCGCCGCTGCTGCCCTGCGGCCTGGTCGGCGTCCGTTCCGGGCCGTTCACGGCCGCCGCGGACATGCTGGAGGTGCGGTTGGCCGGGCGCGGCGGGCACACCGCCCGGCCCCACCTGACCGCGGACCTCGTGCACGCGCTCGGCCGGGTCATCGTCGACACCCCCGCGCTGCTGGCCCGCCGCGTGGATCCCCGGGCGGGGGTTTCACTGGTGTTCGGCGCGGTGCGCGGCGGCGAGGCGCCTAACGCGATCCCGACCGACGGGCTGGTCCGCGGCACCGTCCGGGTGCTCAACCGGGACGCCTGGCGCGAACTGCCCGAGCTCGTCCCGGCGGTGATCCGCGACGTGCTGGCCGGCAGCGGCACCGCCGTCGACGTGAAGTACGTGCGCGGGGTCCCGCCGGTGATCAACGACCGGCAGGCCACCGCGATCATCGCGGGCGCTGCGGGCGCCGCGCTCGGCGCGGACCACGTGGTGGAGGCAGACGTCAGCATGGGCGGCGAGGACTTCGCCTTCTACCTGGAACACGTGCCCGGCGCAATGATCCGGCTGGGCACCGGGCGGCCCGGATCCACCGACCGCTTCGACATCCACCAGGCCGCCTTCGACGTGGACGAGCGGGCGATCGGCTACGGCGTGCGGGTCATGGTGCACACCGCGCTCGCCGCGCTGTCGTCCTGACGGCGCCCCGGGCTGTCGCCCCGGCGACCGTTTCCGCCGTGCTGGTTTCGCGCGGTCGTCGCCGCGGCGCTGAGGGTTGCCCCGATCGGGGCATGGCGGACCCGGTCGGCGCTGATTAGCCTCCGTCTATGGTGACCGAGCTGCGGGTGCACGGGGTGTCCGGCGCCTCGGCGGGGTCCATGCTCGACCGCCCGCTGCTGCACCAGGTCGCCGGGGATCACGAGGCCGGCTTCTGGCGGCCACGCCCCGAGTACGGCAACACCACCGGGCCCGGTGGCGCGCTGCTCGAGGCCTACCGCTGGGGCAACCTCACCGCGGGCGCGGCGGCCCGCGCGCTGTGGCTGCTGCTGTCGCCGTTCATGCTCGCCAACGTGGTGATCTGGCTGCGGCCGCCGGCGGGGCCGCGCGCCGCGGTGATCACCCGGGCCCTGTGTCGGGTCTTCGGGCTCAGCATCACCGGCACGTTCGTGCTGTCGATCGTCGGCGTCTCGATGGACCTCGTGGCGTGGCAGTGTGCCGGTCCCGGCAACCCCTGCGCCGCCGGCCGGTCCTGGCTGGCGTTCCTCACCGCCGGGTTCTTCGCCCCGCCGGGCCGCCGCCTCGCGGTGCTCGCGCTCGTGCCGGTCCTCGCCGTCGCGCTGCTGTGGTGGCTCGCGCGCACCACCTGGGCCCGGTACGAGCGCTATCCGCTGTCCGAGCGGACCGATGGGGACGGGCTCGCCGCCGCCGGATTCTGGGCCGGCGGCGCGCTCGTCGGCCGGTTGCGCTCGATCCATGTGGCGTTCGGGCTCGGCACGGTGACCGCCGTGCTGGCCGCTGTCCTCGCCGCGCACGACCGTGCCCGGCCGGGGCTGCTCGCCGTGGGCGGCGTGGCGCTCACCCTGGCCACCGGGGTGCTGCTCGCCGCCTGTCTCGTGGCGGTCTGCCTGCCCGGCATGGTGTCGCGGGACCGCCCGGCCCGGTGGGCCGAGGGCGCCGCGCGCGGGGTGCGGATCGCCGCGCTCGTCCTGCTCGCCCTGACCCTCGGGTACGCGCTGGCGGGCCGCGGGCCGTGGGTCACCACCGGCGGGCTGCCCGGGTACGGTTCGGCGGTCACGATCCTGTTCGCCGCGCAGATCGTGCTGCTCGCGGCGCTCGGGGTCGTGGTCGTCGCCGGGCGGGGCGGGCGCGGGGCGATGCTCGGCGGGCTCGCGGCGCCCGTCCTCGCCTCGATCGCGCTGGGCATGGCCGCCGCGTTCACCGCCGGGCTGTCGTACCGGGTCGCGGACTTCCTCGACCGCGGTGACGTCCCCAGCTCCGCAGGCGCGGCGGGCTCCGGCGGCGCCTCGCCGGCCGCCGGCGCGCAGCCCGCGCTGGAGCCGCCGGCCGCCTACGAGTGGACGGCGTTCGGCGCCGTGCTGATGCTGGTCGCGGTGGCGGCCGTGGTGCTCGTGGCCCGCTGGCGGCTGCGCCCCCGGCTGCGCGCGCAGGCCGGCGCGGTGACCGACGCGGACTTTCCCGGCGACCGGGCCCGTGACCCGGCGCGGGCGTCGGCGATCGACGAGGCGATCGCCGACGCCCGCCTCACCGAGCATCTCGAACCGTTGCTGATGTGGGCGTACGTGCCGCTGGCGGTCGCCGCGGTGGTGGTCACCGGGTTCGCGCTCGCCGGCGTCGGCCCGGTGGACCTCGCCGACTCCGGCACACGCGCGGCCACCGTGCTGTCGTTCCTGACCAACCTCGGCACGTACGTGATCGGTCTCGCCGCGCTCGGCCTGATCGTCGTCGGCCTGCTCGCGTACCGGTACCTGGGAATCCGCCGGATCGTCGGCGTGCTGTGGGATCTGGGCACGTTCTGGCCGCGCCTCGGGCATCCGCTGGCCCCGCCCTGCTACGCCGAGCGGGTCGTGCCCGAGCTGGTCACCCGGGCGAGCCGGCTCGCCGAGGCCGACGGGGTGGTGCTCTCCGGCCACAGCCAGGGTTCGGTGCTCGTCGCAGCGGCCGTGCTGCAGATGCCGCCCCGGGCCCGCGCCGGGGTCGCGCTGGTCACCTACGGCTCGCCGCTCGGGCGGCTGTATGCCCGGCTCTTCCCGGCGTACGTCAACCCGGCCGTGCTGGCCGCCGTCGCCGACGCGGTCGGCGGTCGGTGGCGCAACCTGTGGCGCGACACCGATCCGATCGGCGGCCCGGTCGACGGGGCCGACAACGTGCGGCTGCGTGATCCGGTCGCGTTCGACGTGCAGTCCGGTGACACCGTGCCGCCGCGCATCCACGGGCACTCCGGATACCAGGGCCACCCGGCGTTCGCCGAGGCGGTCACCGACCTGGTGCGCCGCCTGTCGGCCTGATCGGGGCCGGGCCAGGGCCCGAGGCCCCGCCCGGTGCCGGCCGGCTTCCGGGTCCGGGGCTCGGTGCGGCGCCGGCCAGCGGCATCTGCGGCTCGGGCACCGCCGGTGCCCCCGGCGCCGTCGGCCGGCGACGGCGTCGCGCCAGCCACCACAGCGCCGCTGCGGGGAGGCCGAACAGGGCCAGGAACGGAAGCAGGAAGCCGAGCGCCACGAGCAGCACGGTCGCGGCGCGGAGGAAGGCGTCCCAGCCGGCCCGCAGCCCGCCCAGGAAACCGCCGCTCTCCTCAAGCGGCCCGCCGGTACGGCTGCGCAGATGCACGGTCACGGTGGAGAGCGCGGCGAGGTCGACCAGCCGTTGCTGGCGCGCCTGCAGCGTCGCCAGGGTGCTCTCCCGCTTCGCCAGCTCCGCCTCGATCGAGACGATCTCGCCGATGTTCTGCGCCCGGGCGAGCAGTTCGCGGGTCCGGTTGACGCTCGCCTGCTGCGAGGCGATCTGCGCCTCGAGGTCCACGACCTGCTGGGTCACGTCCTCGGTCGAGATGTTGCGCGACTGCTCGTCGCCCAGCTTGGCCAGCCCGTCGACGGTGGCGATGAAGCGCTCGGCGGGCACCCGCAGCGTCAGATGCGCCTCCGCCTGCTCGTCGCCGCTGGACCGCCGGTCGCCCGCCACGAACCCGCCGGCACCCTCGACGAGCGCGCCGACCTGCGCCGCGGCCCGGTCCACGTCGTCCACGCGCAGCGTGATGTCGCCGGTGTAGATGATCGACCGCTGCTGGGCGGGTGCGGCGTTCCCCGGCTGGGGCGCCTGCGCCTGGCCGCCCGCCGCCTGCTCGTCCGGCCCTCCCTGCGGTGGCGCCTGCTCGTCCGGCGCCGCCGGCGCGGCGTCCTGCCGATCGGGCGCCGCCGCCTCGCCGCTCGATCCGCCGGACGCGCTGCATCCCGCCAGCGCCAGCGTCGCGGCCAGCGCCGCGGCAGCGACCAGTCTGCTTCGTCTCATGGGTCTCCTCCTCACATCCGTCCGTGCCGATGAGATGCGCCGCGGCGCCGTACCGTTTCTGGCAGTCTGTTGCGATGGGGTCACGTTTCGACGGCCGAGGAGGTCACGGTGCGGTTGACGAAGTACTCGCATGCGTGTATTCGGATCGAGCGCGACGGAGCTGTCCTCGTGATCGATCCCGGGGCGTTCACCGAGCGGGAGGCGCTCGACGGCGTGGACGCGGTGCTCATCACACACGAGCACTTCGACCACCTCGACGTGGGTGCGCTCGCCGACGAGTTGGGCAAGCGGCCGTCGGTCACCGTCTACACGCACCCGGATGTCGTGCCGAAGCTCGGCGCGCTCGCGGGCGCGGTGACGAGCGTGACCTCCGGGCAGGAGTTCACCGCGGCGGGGTTCACCGTGCGCGCGTACGGCGGGCTGCACGCCGAGATCCACCCCGACGTGCCGCGGGTGGCGAACCTGGGCTTCCTGGTGGAGAACTCCGTCTACCACCCGGGCGACTCGTTCGACGTGCCGGAGGGCGCGGTCGTGGACACGCTCTTCGTGCCGGTGAGCGGCCCGTGGCTGAAGCTCTCGGAGTCGGTGGACTTCGTGCGCGCGATCGCGCCGCGCCGCGCCTTCGCCCTGCACGACTGCCTGCTCAGCGAGGCGGGCCACGCGGTGACCGACGGGAACATGTCCCGGCTGGCGAACTGCGAGTACGCCCGGCTGGAGCCCGGCAGCACGGTCGAGGTCTGATCGTCGAGGTCTGATCGACGCCGCCGTCCGATGCGCGGATGCTCGGCGTGCCGCGTGTGGACCGGCCCCGCCCACCGGGCGCGCGGCTAAGCTGACGCGTCGTGGACGAGGTGATCCGCAGGCTCTACGCGCTGCCGCCGGAGCAGTTCGTGGCGGCGCGGGACGAGGCGGCCCGCCACACCCGGGATCCGAAGCGGGCGGCGCAGATCGTCAAGCTGCGCAAGCCCACCCAGGCGGCCTGGATGGTCAACCTGCTCGCCATCAAGCGGCCCGACCTGCTCGCGGACCTCGCCCAGTTGGCCGCGGCGCTGCGTGAGGCGCAACGGGAGCTGCGTGGGGCGCAGCTGCGGGAACTCTCCACCCAGCGCCGGGCTACCGTCGCGGCCCTCGTTGACGAGGCGCGGCGGCTCGCCGTCGAGGCGAAGCCGGCGCTGGGCCGGGGTGCGCACCTGCCGCTCGGCGACGTGGAGCAGACGTTGCAGGCCGCGCTGGCCGATCCGGAGGCGGCCGAGCTCGTGCGCTCGGGCCAACTGGTGAAGGCGATCGAGTACGCCGGGTTCGGCGAGGTGCCCAAGCCGCAACTGCGCCTGATCACCGGTGGGTCCACTGCGGAGGAAGCGAAGCCGGCGGCGGACCGGCGCGCGGCGCAGCGCGAGCTGGCCGCGGCCCGCAGCGAGCATGCGAAGGCCGAGAAGGAGCTGGAGCGCGCGGCGGCGGCCGAGCGTGAGGGTGCCCGGTTGCTGGCGGAGCTGGAGCAGGAGCTCGCCGAACTGCAGCGGCGCAGGGACCTCGCCGACGAGGAGCTGGGCCGGCGCAAGCTGGCGCGCAAGGCGGCCGAGCGGGCGTTGGCGGCGGCCCGGCGCCGTCTCGGCGAGGCCCAGGCGGCCGTGGAGGAGGCGCGGCTCACGGGCCGCACCCGGACCGGCTAGCGCCGGGTCACAGGTCGGGCGTGGCGGTGCGGGTGGGCCGCGCCCGCAGCGCGTCCACGTAGTCCTTGGGCGCGCCGGCCTTCTCCGCCGCGTTGGCGATCTCCGAGAGGTACCACGCGGTCGGCAGGCCGCCCTCGTAGCCGTCGAACACGTACACCCACGCGGTCACGTCCCCGTCCAGCGTGGCGACCCGTACGTGCAGCTTGCGGTAGGTACCCGCGGTGACACCCTCGACCTCGTCGAGTTGGGCCTCGTCGCGGGGGTGCACGTCGTAGAGCGCGACGAAGACCCGGTCGTCCGGTGACTCCACGATCGTCGTCACCGCGCCCTCCCAGCCGAGCATCTCCTCGCCGGCGAAGGTCAACCGCCAGCCCTCCAGCCAGCCGGTACCGATCATGGGCGAGTGCGGGCAGTAGGCCCGCATCCGGGCCGGGTCGAGGTTCGAGCCGTACGCGGCGTAAAGACGCACGACGATGACGATAGCCCCCTGCGGCGTGGGAGAGAATATGACCCGTGCCGCCGGCGAGACGACAGCGGAGCGTAGCGGCCCGAGCACGACATGACCGAGGCGTACCGGATGCGAACGGGGGCGAGAACCACCGTGAAACGCGTTGTAATCATCGGCGGGGGACCAGCCGGTTACGAGGCGGCGCTCGTGGCCGCGCAGCTCGACGCCGATGTCACGGTGGTGGAGGCCGAGGGCGCCGGAGGCGCCTGCGTGCTGCACGACTGTGTCCCCTCGAAAACCTTCATCGCCAGCTCCGAGGTGGTCACCAGCTACCGGGACACCGAGGAGTTCGGCATCCGGGTCGACCGCAACGCCGCGGTGACCGTTGACGCGCGGGCCGTCCACGAGCGGGTGCGCCGGCTCGCCGCGGCTCAGTCGCAGGACATCCACGCGAAGTTGATCAAGGCGGGTGTGACGTACGTCCACGGCACCGCGCGGCTGGGCGAGAACACGCTCGGCCACCACCACCAGGTCCGCGTGACCCCCGCCGACGGGAGCCCGCCGTACACGATCGACGCGGGCACGGTCGTGATCGCCACCGGCGCAACCCCCCGGATCCTGCCCGGGGCCGAGCCCGACGGGGAGCGCATCCTCACCTGGCGGCAGGTGTACGACCTCGACGCGCTGCCCGAGCACCTCATCGTCGTCGGATCCGGGGTCACCGGAGCCGAGTTCGCCTCCGCGTACCTCGCGATGGGCGTGCCGGTCACGCTCGTCTCCAGCCGCGACCGGGTCATGCCGCACGAGGACGTGGACGCGGCGATGGCGATCGAGCGGGTGTTCCGGGCGCGCGGCATGCGGATCCTCAGCAACTCCCGCGCCGCCGTCGTGCGCCGGGTGGGCGACGGCGTGCTCGTGGAGCTCACCGACGGGCGCACGGTCGAGGGCAGTCACGCGCTGATGGCGGTCGGCTCGGTGCCGAACACCGCGCGGCTCGGTCTGCAGGAGTACGGCGTGACCGTCGCCCCGAGCGGGGCGGTGACCGTGGACCGGGTGTCGCGCACGAACGTACCGGGCATCTACGCGGCCGGCGACTGCACGGGGGTGCTGCCGCTGGCCAGCGTCGCCGCGATGCAGGGGCGGATCGCGATGTGGCACGCCCTCGGCGAGGCGGTGTCGCCGCTGAAGCTGAGCACCGTCTCCGCCAACGTCTTCACCGACCCGGAACTGGCGACCGTGGGCGTCTCCCAGGCCGACGTCGACTCCGGCCGGGTGCCGGCGCGGCAGGTCATGCTGCCGCTGGCCGGCAACGCCCGCGCGAAGATGTCCGAGGTATCCGACGGGTTCGTCAAGCTGTTCTGCCGCCCCGCGAGCGGCCTGGTCATCGGCGGGGTCGTGGTGGCCCCCAAGGCGAGCGAGCTGATCCTGCCGATCACGATGGCCATCGAGAACCACCTGACCGTGGACCAGCTCGCCCACACCATGGCGATCTACCCGTCGCTGTCCGGGTCGGTGACCGAGGCGGCCCGCCAGTTGATGCTGCACGCGGCCGACTAGCCGCGGCCGTGCCCGCCCGATCGAGCCGGGGTCGCCACGGTGGTCCCCGCGCGCCTCGACCGGCTGCGCCTCACGTGATGCGGCAGATGACCGCGCCGGCGCTCACCACGTCGCCGACCGCCGCGGTGAGCCCGCTGACCACGCCCGCCTTGTGGGCGTTGAGCGGCTGCTCCATCTTCATCGCCTCGAGCACCACGACCAGGTCACCCTCGGCCACGGTGTCGCCGTCGGCCACCGCGAGCTTGACGATCGTGCCCTGCATCGGTGAGGTGAGCGCGTCGCCGCTCGCCGCCGCGGCGTGCCCCCGCCGGGCCGCCGAGCGCCGGCGCGGTGCCGAGCCGCGCGGGGCCGGCGTACCACCGAGGAAGCCGGCCGGGACGCTGACCTCCAGCCGCTTGCCGCCCACCTCGACCACGACGGTCTCGCGCTCCTCGTGCTCGGCCTCGCCGGTCCCTGCGGGAGCCCCGGCGAACGGCGGCACCTCGCCCGCCCACTCGGTCTCGATCCAGCGGGTGTGCACGGTGAACGGCTCGGAGACGAACGCCGGATCGCGCACGATCTGCCGGTGGAAGGGCAGCACCGTGGCGATGCCCTCCACGACCATCTCGTCGAGCACCCGGCGGGCCCGCTCCAGCGCCTCGGTCCGGGTCTCCCCGGTGACGATCACCTTGGCCAGCAGCGAGTCGAAGTTGCCGCTGATGACCGAGCCGGTCTCGATGCCGGTGTCGACCCGGACACCGGGCCCGGACGGCAGCCGCAGCCTGGTCACCGTGCCCGGCGCGGGCAGGAAGCCGCGCCCCGGGTCCTCGCCGTTGATGCGGAACTCGATCGAGTGGCCCCGGGCCGGCGGATCCTCGCTGAACCGCAGCTTCTCGCCCGCCGCGATGCGCAGCTGCTCGCGCACCAGGTCGATGCCGGTCGTCTCCTCGGTCACCGGGTGCTCGACCTGCAGCCGGGTGTTGACCTCCAGGAAGGAGATCGTGCCGTCCTGTCCGACGAGGTACTCCACGGTGCCCGCGCCGTGGTAGCCGGCCTCGCGGCAGATCGCCTTGGCGGACTCGTGGATGACCGCGCGCTGCTGCGGGGTGAGGAACGGCGCCGGGGCCTCCTCCACCAGCTTCTGGTGGCGGCGCTGCAGCGAGCAGTCGCGGGTGCCCACCACGACCACGTTGCCGTGCTGGTCGGCGAGCACCTGCGCCTCGACGTGGCGGGGCCGGTCGAGGTACCGCTCGACGAAGCACTCCCCGCGGCCGAAGGCCGCGATCGCCTCGCGGGTCGCCGATTCGAACAGCTCGGGAATCTCTTCCAGCGTGCGGGCCACCTTGAGGCCGCGCCCGCCGCCGCCGAACGCCGCCTTGATCGCCACGGGCAGCCCGTGCTCGCGCGCGAACGCCACAATCTCGTCGGCGTCGGCGACCGGCTCGGCCGTACCCGGCACCAGCGGCGCGCCGGCCCGCTTCGCGATGTGCCGCGCGGTGACCTTGTCGCCGAGGTCACGGATCGCCTGCGGGCTCGGGCCGATCCAGGTCAGGCCCGCGTCGATGACGGCCTGTGCGAAGTCGGCGTTCTCGGCGAGGAACCCGTACCCGGGGTGCACCGCGTCCGCGCCGGCCGTCGTGGCGATGTCGATCAGCTTGTCGATCCGCAGGTACGTCTCCGCGGCGGTGTCGCCGCCCAGCGCGTACGCCTCGTCGGCGAGCTTGACGTGCAGGGCGTCGCGGTCGGAGTCCGCGTAGACCGCCACGCTCGCCAGCCCCGCGTCGCGGCATGCGCGGACGACGCGTACGGCTATCTCACCCCGGTTGGCGATCAACACCTTGTGCACGACTACGCCCTTCCACGCCGACCCGTCTGCGCCGCAGTGTAACGCCGGAGTTGATCATGATTTGACGGCGTGGTGACCCTGACCCGTCTCCGGGTGTCGCGACCACGTCGTTAAACACGTTGCCACCGGGCGATGTCTTGTCTAGAGTCAGACCGGCACAGCCTTGACATCATGATGACGTCAACACGACACCATCCGTGGAGATGGAGGCGGGGGAAATGATGATCGAGACACGCGGCCTGCGGAAATCGTTTCGCGGCCGAGGGAAGACCGGGACCGTCGACGCGGTCCGCGGCGTGGACCTCTCGGTCGGCGAGGGGGAGATCTTCGGCTTCCTGGGCCCGAACGGCGCGGGCAAGACGACGACCCTGCGCATGCTCGCCACACTCCTGCAGCCCGACGGTGGCGAGGCGATGGTGGCCGGGGCGGACCTGCGCACCCAGCCGGGCGAGGTGCGCAAGCGCATCGGCTACGTCAGCCAGGGCGGCGGGGTCTGGGACGACTCGACCGCCCGTGAGGAGCTGGAGCTTCAGGCGCGCCTGTACGGCATGACCAAGGCCGAGGCGCGGTCCCGGGCCGAGGCGGTCATCCGGGCGTTCCAGCTCGAATCGTTCGCCGACCGGCGCGCCAGGACGTACTCGGGCGGGCAGCGGCGCCGGGTGGACATCGCGCTGGGTTGCGTGCACCGGCCGCGGCTGGTCTTCCTCGACGAGCCGACCACCGGCCTGGACCCGCAGAGCCGTGCGCACATGTGGGACGAGGTGCGGCGGCTGCGCGAGATGGGGATGACCGTGTTCATCACCACGCACTACCTCGACGAGGCCGACGCCCTCTGCGACCGGCTCGCGATCATGGATCACGGCCGGATCGTCGCCGAAGGCACGCCGGCCCAGCTCAAGCGGGAGATCGCCGGCGATGTCGTCACGCTCGGCCTCAACGGCGCCGGCACCACCGCGCGCAAGCTGCTCGAGGGCGAGCCGTACGTGCGCGGCATCGAGTCGGTCGAGAACACCCTGCGCCTGTACGTGGAGGTGGGCGCGGCCGCGATCCCGCAGATCCTGCGGCGCCTCGACGACCAGGGGATCGCGCTGCACTCGGTCGAGCTGCACCGCCCCAGCCTCGACGACGTCTTTCTCGCCAAGACCGGGCGTTCCCTGCGGGACGAGCCGGCCGCGACCAAGGGGGGTAACCGATGAGGAAGTTCCTTCGCGACACCTGGCTGGTCTTCACCCGCCAGCTCCAACTCCAGGTCCGCCAGCCCGTCTGGGTGGTCGTCGGCCTGCTCCAGCCGCTGTTCTTCCTGCTGCTCTTCGCGCCGCTGCTCGAGGGCATGATGAAGCAGGCGGGCGGCACCCGCGCCGAGGCGTACCAGTGGTTCATCCCCGGTCTGCTCGTGCAGATGGCGATGTTCGGCACGCTGTTCGCCGGGTTTGGCATCATCGCCGAGCTGCGGGCCGGGGTGATCGAACGGATGCGCGTCACCCCGGTGAGCCGGGTGGCCCTGCTGTTCGGGCGCACCGGCCGCGACATCGTCACGCTGTTCGTGCAGTGCCTGCTGCTCGTGGTGCTGGCGATCCCGTTCGGCCTGGAGGTGTCGGGTGGGCCGCTGCTGCTGATGTTCGGCATGATCGCGCTGATCGGAGTGCTGTGCGCCTCCGTCTCCTATGGACTCGGCCTGCTCACCCGCAGTGAGGACGCGCTGGCGCCCATCATGAACACGTTCTCGTTCCCGCTGCTGCTGACCGCCGGCATCCTCCTGCCGCTCAGCAACGCGCCCGGCTGGCTGCAGGCGATCGGGGACGTCAACCCGTTCACCTGGGCCGCGGACGCGTCCCGCGAGCTCTTCCAGGGCCACTGGGACGCGACGGTCGTGTGGCAGGCGCTGGCGATCCTCGGCGGGCTCGCCGTGCTCGGCGTGGTCTGGGGAGCGCGGGAGTTCTCCCGCAGTGTCCGCTGAGGACGTTCAGTTCGCCCTTCCATGAATTGAGATCTCTGTCTCACTTCCGTCGGGGCGCTCCCGCGGCGCGGCTAGCGTGCGGGAGTGCCCCGACTGCGCCGCGACCCCGTGACCCTGCTCGTCTACGCCCACCTCGGGGTGTGGGGCTACTTCCTCTACGGCTTCGGCCCGGTCGTCCCGCTGCTGCGCGACGAGCAGGGGGTGAGCGCGAGCGTGGCGAGCCTGCACGGGACCGCGCTGGCCGTCGGGGCGGTCGCCGCCGGCGCGCTGTTCCCGGCGCTGACCCGCAGGTTCGGGCGCGCCACCACGCTGTGGTCCGCCCTCGTCGGGATCGGCGTGACGGTGGCCGTGCTGTCCCTGGCCCGCGCGTTACCGGCCACGCTGCTCGCCACGGTCGCCGTGGCGACGTGCGGGTCGCTGCTCATCAACGCCGTCGTCGCGACCCTCACCGCGTACCACGGCGCGGCCGGCCCGGCCGCGATCTCCGAGGCGAACGCGGTGGCGTGCGGGATGGGGGTGGTGGCGCCGGCGGTGGTGGGCCTGACCGTGCGGGCCGGGCTGGGGTGGCGGCCGGGGATAGCCGTCGTGGTCGGCTTGGTCGGACTGCTCACCGTGGTCGCCCTCGTCGCCCGGATCCGCCTGCCGTACGGCGTGCCCGGGGCCGCCGCCGACGTGTCCGCCCCGAGGCGGCTGCCCGCGCCGTACTGGCTGGCCTGGGTGACGATGGCCGCCACCGGCTCGGTGGAGGTGTGCGCGTCGCTGTGGGCGGCGGAGGTGCTGCGCGGGCGGGCGGGGATGGACGCGGGGAGCGCGGCCGCGGCGGTGTCCGCCATCGTCGCCGGGATGTTCGTCGGCCGGCTCGTCGGCGGCCGCCTCGCGCTGCGGACGGGTCCGGTGCGGCTGCTGCTGTGTGCGCTGGCGCTCAGCGGCGCCGGGTTCGCGCTGTTCTGGCTGGCGACCGTGCCGTGGCTGGCCGTGCTCGGCCTGCTGGTGCTCGGGCTCGGCAACGCGATGCACTATCCGCTGGGCATCTCGCTCGCGCTGCGCGCCGCGCCCGGGCAGGAGGACCGGGCGGCCGCCCGGGCGTCGTACGGCATGGCGCTCGCCTTCGGCGTATCCCCGTTCGTGCTCGGCGCGGTCGCCGATGCCGTCGGCGCCCACCGCGCCTTCCTGCTCGTGCCCGTCTTCCTCCTGGTGGCCGCGGGTCTGGTCACGCCGCTCGGCCGGCGGCTGCCCGCCGTGCCGGCCCGCGCAGCCGCCTGACCAGCCGGTCAGCGGCGCAGTGCGGTCAGCGGCGCCGGGCGAGCGTCAAACCGTCGGCGATCGGCAGCATCACGGCGTCCACCCGGTCGTCGGTCATCACCACCTCGTTGAACGCCACGATCGCCTTGTCGTCGTCGCTGCGCGGATCCAGCACGCGGCCGTGGCGCAGCACGTTGTCCACCACGAGCACGCCGCCGGGTCGCATCCGCGGCACCAGCTCCGCCCAGTACGTCGGGTAGTTCTCCTTGTCGGCGTCGATGAACGCCAGGTCCACGCGTGGCTCGGGCGGCAGGTCCCGCAGCGTGTGTGTCGCCGGGTTGATCCGCAGGTCGATCCGATCGGCCACGCCCGCGCGTTCCCAGTAGCGCCGCGCCACCCGCGTGTACTCCTCCGAGATGTCGCAGCAGATGAGCTGGCCGCCGGGCGCGAGCCCTCGGGCGATCGACAGCGCCGAGTAGCCGGTGAACGTACCGACCTCCACCGCGAGACGCGCGTTGAGGATCCGGGCGAGCAGCGTGAGGAACGCGGCCTGGTCGGGGGCGATCTGCATGTCCGCCCGGTCGCCCATCGTCGCCTGGGTCTCCTCGATGAGCTCCTGGGCTATGGGATCGGGGGTGGCGCCGTGCGCGACCACGTACGCGTAGAGGTCGTCGGTGTAGGTGAGCGGTCGTCTGGTCATGTGCCCGACGTTAGTTGGTTGCGCCACAGGGCGGTGATCGATGTGCCGAGTTCGACCAGCAGACGCCGCAGGAGCGGCAGCGACAGGCCGACGACGGTGCCGGGGTCTCCGTTGACCGACTCGATGAACGGGCCCCCGATGCCGTCGATCGTGAACGCGCCGGCGACCTTCAACGGCTCGCCCGTCGCGACGTACGCCTCAATCTCGGCGTCGGTGACGTCTGCGAACCGGACCAGGGTCGAGGCGACCGCCTCGGCCACCTTGCCGGTGTCCATCTGGATCACGCTGTGCCCGGTGTGCAGCATGCCGGCGTGTCCTCGCATCGCCCGCCAGCGCGCCACGGCCTCGTCGGCGTCGGCAGGCTTGCCGAGGATCTGCCCGCCGAAGGCGAGCACCGAGTCGCAGCCGAGCACGAACGTGTTGCGCGCCGTCGGCCGGCGCTGGCGCAGCAGGTCGGCGACGGCCTGAGCCTTGAGCCGGGCCAGCGTCAGGCACAGCGTCTCGGGAGTGGTGGCGTCCGCGGCGGACTCGTCGACACCGGAGATGATCACTTCCGGGTCGATCCCGGCGGCCAGCAGCATGCGCCGGCGCGCAGGACTGGCGCTCGCGAGCACCAGGCGTGGCTTGCTCATGTCGGATCACGCTACCGTGGCGCGAACGATCCGGCCGGCAGCGCCGTGCGGTCTGTTGTAGATCAATACATATGCATATACTGCCGGTCATGCGGCGCGCTCTGGCGGTCCTGGTCGGTGTGGCGCTCGCGCTGTCGGTGCCCGTTGCGGCCTCGGCCGCGCCCAGCGACGCCGAGCTGGCGCTGCGCTGGGCGCCCATCCACTACCAGGACACCGACTCGTCGGACTACGACGCCGACTACCTGTCGGCGGTGGACTTCGACGGTGAGTGGGACACGCTCAACAACTGGGAGCACCAGGACGACTCGGTGGCCCGGTTGACCGGGACCGTCTACTACTCCGTGGTCGAGACCTCGACCCACTGGTTCATCGTCTACGCCTTCTACCATCCCCGGGACTGGGTCGAGTGGGACCCGTTCGGGATCGACAGCCACGAGAACGACATGGAGGGCGCGCTGCTCGTGGTGCGTCGGGACGCCGGGTACGGGGTGCTCGAGGCGATGATCACCGTCGCGCACACCAACTTCTACTCGTACACGCCGTCCGGCAGCCCGTACACGGCCGGGCGGGAGACCGTGGACGGGCGGGTGCTGCTGCGCCCGTACGGCGGGGTGAACCGGCCGACGACGTTCCAGGAGGCCAAGGGCCACGGCGTGTACGCGTGGGGCGGCGGCGAGTTCCCGGGCGGGGACGGCGTGGTGTACTACCCATCGGCGTCGGCCGCCGAGGTGCCCTCCGACGGCAACGACCGGTCGGTGGCGTACCGGCTGGTGCCCATCTTCGGCGGCGCGGGCATGTGGGCCCGCCGCTTCGACCCGGTGACGTTCGCCTCATTCGGCACCTTCCGTGGCGACAACGGCAAGGACAACGCGGCGAACGCCCCGTGGGGCTGGGACGACCACGACGACGGCTCGGACCTGCCGCGCGGCCTGCTCGCCACCGACCCGGCGAAGCTGGTCTCCGTCTACTTCGGCAACGAGGGTCCGTTCTCGCTGACCTACACCCGCAACGGCTACCGCTAGCCGCGCCGCTGGCCCCGCTGATCGCGAGTGGATCTAGAAGAGTTGGGGTCATTATGGCGACCCCAACTCTTCTAGATCGCCGGCTACTCGGCCCGCCAGCCGGCGGCTTCGAGCGCTCTGCGCAACTGGGCCGCCACCTCGTCCGGTCGATGCCGGACCTGAAACGCGGTGAAGCGCAGGATGCGGTCACCGCGGATCCACACGTCGTTCTGCCGGCGCATGTCCTCCTCCCAGTGGCGTACGTCTATGTGATGGGCGCCGTCAACCTCCGCGTGCAGTCGCCACCGCCGCCAGTACGCGTCCAGATAGCGCACCCGGCCGGCCGCGTCGGTGCGGCGCTCCTGCAACTCGGGCAGCGGCAGCCCGAAGCGCCGGCACAGCCGGACGAGATCGATCTCCGCGAGCGCCTGTGCCCCGCCGGCGATGTCGTGGGCCGTTTCCACCACCAAGCGCCGTCGGCGCGCCTTCGGCAGCACCGCCACCACCTCGAGCAGGTCGTCGGGCGCCACGAGCCGCTGCTGGCACGCCATGACGAGGATGGTGCGGGCTTCCTCGTCGCTGCGTGCCCAGCTCGCCGCGTCCACAACCGAGCGCGCCATCACGGTACGGTTCGGCAAACCGGCCCGCACGTGTTCGTCTGGCAGGACCGCTGTGCGGTGCACGAACACCGCGGGCAGGTCGGGCGGCAGGCGGCGTAACAGATCCGCGTACCCGTGCCTGGCCGGCACGAGCACATCCACGCGGTTGGTACGCAGGTGTCGCAGGCCGCCGTCGATCGCCGCGGCAACCCCGGCGAGAACGGCTCCCGGTCCGGCGGTCAGCACGGCCACCCACAGTTGCTGCGTCCACGTCAGCCTGCCGGTACCGGTGACGAGGATCCCGCGGCAGATGGACCGCCATCGCCCCCGCTCCACCAGGTGACGCACCCGGGGTCGGCCGAGGTGCGCCACCGCTTGGCGGGTCGTGACGACCCCAGCCTGCTCGAACAGCAGCCACTCCCACGCGGGAGCGTCGTCCGCTGGCAGGGGCCCGTGGCTGGTCAACACCGGGTGAGTGTCGAACGGGTCCGGGGCACCGGCAATGCCTGTGGATAACGGACCGCCGCGACGTCGATCGAGAAGAGTTGGGGCTGCTACAGCAACCTCAACTCGTCTTGATCGGCGGATGACGCCAGGCGCCGGGCCCCGGGCGCCAGGTGCCGCCGCCCGGCCGGCCGCTGCGCGCCCACCGGGAGACCTCCGCCGACGCGGGTGGGGCCGCACGGCGCAGTGACAGCACGCCGAGCAGCGCGGCGATCTCCTCGGCGGTGGGCGCGCCGCGCACGATACGGATGATTGGCGCGTTGTGCACGGCCGCAGCCTACCGGAGCGGTCCCGGCGTACAGGCCTGCGAGCATGGCGGCATGGACATCGAGGTTCGGCCGGTCGACGCGGGACGCTGGGACGACCTCGTCACGCTGTTCAGCTCCAGCGGGGCGTGCTCCGGCTGCTGGTGCATGTGGTGGCGGCTGACCAACCGGGAGTTCACCGCCAACGGTGCCGCGGGCAACCGCATGGCCCTGGAATCGCTGGTGCGCTCCGGCGCGCCGGTGGGGCTGCTCGCCTACGTCGACGGTGAGCCGGTCGGTTGGTGCGCGGTCGCGCCGCGGCCCGAGTACGCCCGGCTGGGCCGCAGCCGGGCTCTCGCGCTCACCGGCCTCGACGATCCTTCGGTCTGGTCGGTGGTGTGCTTCTTCGTGGCGCGGCGGCACCGCCGTGCGGGCGTCGCCGGCGCTCTTCTGGACGCCGCCGTGGCCCACGCCACGGCGGCCGGTGCCGGAGTGATCGAGGGGTATCCGGTCGCGGCCACGGGCGACGGAAGCCCGGCCTCCCTCTACACCGGCACGGTCAGGCTGTTCGCGCGGGCCGGCTTCACCGTGCACGCCGAACCCGCCGGCCGCCGCATCGTGATGCACCGCCCGGCGCGCTGACGTGGCACGCTGCATGGCGTGCTCGACATCCTCGCCCCCCAACCGGCGCCGCCGGCCCTGCTCGTCGCCGCCACCGCCGTGCTCGCGCTGGCCACCGTGGTGGTACGGCGGGCGTGGCGGCTCGCTCGCAACGCGATCACCATCGCCCACGAGGGAGGCCACGCGCTGGTCGCGGTGCTCACCGGCCGTCGGCTGCGGGGTATCCGGCTGCACTCGGACACCTCCGGCCTGACCCTGTCCGCCGGCCGGCCCACCGGGCCGGGGATGGTGCTCACCCTGTTCGCCGGGTACGTCACCCCGTCCCTGCTCGGCCTGGCCGGCGCGTGGCTGCTGTCGGCCGGGCGCATCCGGCTGCTGCTGTGGCTCGCCGTCGCGCTGCTGCTGGCGATGCTCGTGATGATGCGCAACGGGTACGGCATCCTCGCGGTGCTCGCCACCGGAGCGCTGGTGTTCGCCGTCTCCTGGTACGCGTCGAGCGACGCGCAGGCCGTGTTCGCCTACGCGGCCGTCTGGTTCCTGCTGGTCGGCGGCGTCAGGCCGGTCGGGGAGGTGCAGCGGCTGCGCCGCCGCGGCCGGGCCGTCGACTCCGACCCCGATCAGTTGGCCCGCCTCACCCGGATCCCGGGCGTCGTCTGGGTGGGTCTGTTCGGCCTGGTCAACGTCGCCGCGCTCGCGGCCGGGGTCGCGCTGCTCGTCGAGCCGGTCGGCGACTGGGTGCGGGACCTGCTGGCCCGCTGATCCGCTCGCAGCGGGCTATCCTCACCCGCGGCCCGTGGTCACCGCGACCGGTTTTCCCGGGCGTGGTTCTCCCGCGCGTGGCTCTCCCGGGCGTGGCTCTCCGGTCGCGCCGACCGGCGTCACAGCGGGATGTTGCCGTGCTTCTTCGGCGGCAGGGTCTCCCGCTTGGTGCGCAGCGCCCGCAGCGCCCGGACGACCTGGATCCGCGTCTGCCGCGGCGGGATCACCGCGTCGACGTACCCGCGCTCGGCCGCCACGTACGGATTGACCAGCGTGTCCTCGTACTGTGTGATCAGCTCGGCGCGCAGCGCGGCCGGGTCGGCCGCCTTTTTGAGCTCCGAGCGGTAGAGGATGTTCACCGCGCCCTGCGCGCCCATCACCGCGATCTGCGCGGTCGGCCAGGCGAAGTTGAGATCCGCGCCGAGGTGCTTGGAGCCCATCACGTCGTACGCCCCGCCGTAGGCCTTGCGCGTGATCACCGTGACCTTGGGCACGGTCGCCTCGGCGTACGCGTAGAGCAGCTTCGCGCCGCGCCGGATGATGCCGCCCCACTCCTGGTCGGTGCCGGGCAGGAACCCGGGGACGTCCACGAAGGTCAGCACCGGGATGTTGAAGGCGTCGCAGGTGCGCACGAACCGGGCCGCCTTCTCCGAGGCCGCGATGTCCAGGCAGCCGGCGAAGTGCATCGGCTGGTTGGCCACCACGCCGACCGGGCGGCCCTCGACCCGCCCGAAGCCGACCACGATGTTCTGCGCGTACAGCGGCATCACCTCGAGGAACTCGCCGTCGTCGAGCACGTGCTCGATGACCTGGTGCATGTCGTACGGCTGGTTGGCGGAGTCGGGGATCAGCGTGTCGAGTTCGCGGTCGGCGTCGGTGAGGGTCAGGTCCGCCTCGACGGGGTAGGCCGGCGGATCGTCGAGGTTGTTGCTCGGCAGGTAGGACAGCAGCGCCTTGACGTACTCGATCGCGTCTTCCTCGTCGGTGGCCAGGTAGTGGGCGTTGCCGGACCGGGTGTTGTGGGTGCGCGCGCCGCCCAGCTCCTCGAAGCCCACGTCCTCGCCGGTCACCGTCTTGATGACGTCCGGCCCGGTGATGAACATGTGGCTGGTCTGATCCACCATGACGGTGAAGTCGGTGACCGCGGGGGAGTAGACGGCCCCGCCCGCGCAGGGCCCCATGATCAGGGAGATCTGCGGGATGACCCCTGACGCCCGGACGTTGCGGAAGAAGATGTCGCCGTAGAGGCCGAGCGAGACGACCCCCTCCTGGATGCGCGCGCCGCCCGAGTCGTTGATGCCGATGACCGGGCAGCCGATCTTCATGGCGAGGTCCATGACCTTGACGATCTTGGTGCCGAAGACCTCGCCGAGCGAGCCGCCGAAGACCGTGAAGTCCTGCGCGAACACGCACACCTGGCGGCCGTCGATGGTGCCGTACCCGGTCACCACGCCGTCACCGTACGGCCGCTCCTTGTCCAGCCCGAAGTTCGTCGACCGGTGCCGCGCGAGTTCGTCCAGCTCCACGAACGAGCCGGGGTCCAGCAGCAGCTCGATCCGTTCGCGCGCGGTCTTCTTGCCCCGCGCGTGCTGCTTCTCGATCGCCCGCGCCGAGCCCGCGTGCACGGCTTCCTGAATGCGCCGCTCGAGGTCGGCGAGCTTGCCGGCCGTGGTGTGGATGTCGGGCGCGGGTGTCGGGTCGCCGGTGGGAGTGGTCTGGTCGCTGACGGTCTGCTCGCTCACGCGAGCGATCGTACGGGCCGCCCCGGCGACACCCCTGGTCGCGGGTGGGCCGGCCGCGGCGGGCCACGGTAGAAAGGAGGGATGGGTGCGTCGCCGTACACCGACCTGGACCGGCCGCCGCTGCGCGCCGAGAGCCTGCGCCGGGCCCTGATCGTGCCCGGAGGGCTGTGGACCCGGCTCGAGGTGCGCGCGGAGACCGGCTCGACGAACGCGGACGCGGTCGCGGCGGCGCGCGACGGCGCGCCCGAGGGCCTGGTGGTGGTGGCGGAGCGGCAGGCGGCGGGGCGTGGCCGGCTGGGGCGGCGCTGGGAGTCGCCGGCCAGGGCGGGCCTCGCCGTGAGCGTCGTGCTGCGACCGGCCTGTCCGACCCCGGACCGGCCGGCGGTGCCGGTGAGCAGCCACGGGTGGCTGCCGCTGCTCGCCGGTGTCGCGATGGCCGAGGCGGTGGCCCGCCTGGCCGAGGTGCCCGTCGGCCTGAAGTGGCCCAACGACCTGCTGGTGGAGGGTCGCAAGTGCGGCGGGATCCTCGCCGAGGCCGTGCCGGCTACGGTCGGTGACGCGACCGGCGCGACGAGTGCGGTCGTGGTGGGCATGGGGCTCAACGTCACCCTGCGCCCCGACGAACTGCCACACGCCGACGCCACCTCGCTGTCGTTGGCCGGGGCGGCCTGCACGGACCGCGACCCGCTCTTGCGGGCGCTGCTGCGGTGGTTCGCGGCGTGGTACGGACGGTGGCGCGCGGCCGGCGGGGACCCCGAGGCGAGCGGGCTGCGCACGGCGTACGTCGAGCGGTGCGCCACGCTGGGTCAGCAGGTGCGGGTCGCCCTACCGGCCGGTGGCTCGCTGGTCGGTACGGCGACCACAGTGGACGCCGATGGGCGTCTGCTGGTGCGGACGGCCGAGGGGACGAGGGCCGTCGCGGCCGGTGACGTGGTGCACGTGCGGCCCGGGCCGCCGTCGACCGCAGACTCCGGGACGGTCGGGTGACACCGCCCCTGGCGGGGACCGGCTACCGTCAGCGCGGACAACGGCGCGCGAAGCATCGACGCATAGGGAGGTTGCGGTGGCGTTCCCCAAGGACGTGCTCACCAGCGACGAGCACGTGGTTCTGCACCTGCACCCGCACTGGAAGGCCCTGATCCGGCCGGTCTTCGTGCTGGTGGTGGCGCTGGCGGCGGTCGTCGCCAGCCTCATCTTCCTGCCCATGCTGGCCACGTACGTGGTCGGTGGCCTGGCGCTGATCGCGGTGCTGTGGTTGGCGCTGTGGCCGTTCCTGGTCTGGAAGACGACCCACTACGTCTTCACCAACGAGCGGGTGCTCATCCAGATCGGTGTGTTCTCCCGGGACCGGCGCGACATCCCGTTGGCGCGGGTCAACGACCACTCCATGAGCCAGACGTTCGTCGAGCGCATCCTGGGCTGCGGCACGCTGGTCATCGAGTCGGCCGGCGAGCGTGGCCAGTCGGTCCTGCACGACATTCCCGGCGTGGAGAAGGTCCAGACCACGCTCTACGAACTCGTCGAGGCGGACCGCGACAAGCACTCGCTGGGCGACGACGAACTCCGCCGTGCGCTCAAGGAGGCCCAGGCGGAGTAGTGAGGCCCGGCGTCCGGGGAGTAGTGAGGCCCGGCGTCCGGGTGGGGCCGCCGGGCTGAAGGCCGGCGCATGGTCCGGGAGTGGGTCGCGACCGCCGTCGCGGCCCCTCCCGCGCGCCGGGGGATCACCTCGTGCCGCGCTCGCCCGCGAACTCGACCTCGAGCGGACCGGTGAGCTCGTCGAGTTCGGCGGGGACGGGGTCGGCGACGGGACGGGCGGCGGGGAAGACGAAGGTGCGGTACGCCCAGAACCGGAACAGCGTGCCGAGCACCAGGCCCACCGTCTTGGCGATGTTCGAGGCGATCAGGCCGGTCATCGAGAGCCCGTACACGGCGAGCGCCAGCACGCCCAGTTCGATCAGCAGACCGGCGAGGTTGAAGCCGAAGAACAGGACGTACTCGCGGCGCAGCGTCGACTTCGGCCGGTCGCGGAAGGTCCAGTGCCGGTTCATGAAGTACGAGGTGGTGGTGGCCACGACCGTCGCGGCGATGTTGGCCTTGAGCCGGCCCTGAGTGAGGCCCGTCAGGAGCAGCGCATTGAACACGCCGTAGTTGATGCCGGTGTTGATGACGCCGATGGTGCCGAACTTCGCGAACTCGCTGGCGAGTTTCTGCCAGCGCCGCCACAGGCCCGTCTCCGTCAGCCGCTCAGGAACAAAACGCACTCGGCTACCTTACGGGACGAGGGCAACACATCGGGGTCTACCTACCGGTAGCGCTACAGCGGTCACTTTCCGTGATAGACGCGCCCGGTACCCCGTACATGTGCCTCGGCCGGCGGCCCCTCGCCCTATTCCCCGGGTCAGGCGCCCGAGCGCCGCGCGTGCGCCTGCGTGGGCGCGGCGAGGAAGACGAACCTCCGGTACGACCAGAACCGGAAGATCGTGCCGAGCACCATGCCGACCCCCAGCGAGGAGATGTTGTCGGCGAGCTTGGTCTGGAAGACCCCGGGCCACACGCTCCCCAGGCCGTAGTGGCTGATGGCGAGGCAGGCCAAACCGATGGCGAGCCCCACCGCGTTGAAGAAGAAGTACAGGCCGTACTCCCGGGCGAGCCCGGAGCGCTCGCGGTGCCGCCAGGTCCAGAACCGGTTCCCGATGAAGGCCACGGTCGCGGCGACGACGGTGGCGGCGGCCTTCGCCGTCAGCGTCTCCCATCGTGCGAGCAGGAGGATGTTGTACAGGCCGGCGTCAACCACGTACGCCACCGCGCCCACGACACCGAACTTGCCCAACTCGCGGAACAGGTGCTGGAACCTGGCCAGGAGCCGCCGGACTACCGCCCCGCCGATGGCCTTGGGCTCGGCTTGTTGGATCGGCACGGCCCGAGCGTACCGGGTGAGGAGGGGCCGCGTTGGGCGCATGGGGCATCGCCGCCACCGCGCGATCCCGTGCCCGCTTCGGCGTCCCGGCTCGCCCGTACCGCGGTGACCTGCGCACACGTGCTCGTTCCGTTCCCGAAAAGGGCGTCTGAGCGCAGAAAAGGCTCCCTTGTGCACATCTTCACAAGCGCTCCTGATGCCTGAACCGTGGCGGGGGCTTACGCTGTCGGCAACTCCGCCGTCCCCGCGGCGTGGCGTGGGCTCAGCCCGTCACGCCCGCCGGTCAGCGTCGACCACGAGGAGAAGCGCCATGTCTGCACCAGCCGTCATTCCAGGGCTCGAATCGGCCCCGACCTCGCACCCGAAACTCCTCGCCTGGGTGCGTGAGGTCGCCGAGCTCACCACGCCCGACCGGGTGGTGTGGTGCGACGGGTCGGAGGAGGAGTGGCGTCGGCTCACGGACGAGCTGGTCGAGGCCGGCACGCTGGTACGGCTGAACCCCGAGCGGCGGCCCAACTCCTTCTGGGCGCGCACCGACCCCACGGACGTCGCGCGGGTCGAGGAGCGCACCTTCATCTGCTCCGTGGACGAGGCGGACGCCGGGCCGACGAACAACTGGGTCGCCCCGTCGGAGATGAAGCGCGTGATGACCGACCTGTACCGCGGGTGCATGCGCGGCCGGACCATGTACGTCATCCCCTTCTGCATGGGCCCGCTGACCGCCGAGAAACCGATGTTCGGTGTCGAGATCACCGACTCGGCGTACGTGGTCGTGTCCATGCGCATCATGACCCGGATGGGCGCCGCGGTGCTGGAGGCGATGGGCGACGACGCGGAGTTCGTGCCGGCGCTGCACTCGGTCGGCGCGCCGCTGGAGCCCGGCCAGAAGGACGTGCCCTGGCCCTGCAACCAGACCAAGTACATCTCCCACTTCCCCGAGACGCGGGAGATCTGGTCGTACGGCTCGGGGTACGGCGGCAACTCGCTGCTCGGCAAGAAGTGCTACTCGCTGCGTATCGCGAGCGTGATGGCGCGGGACGAGGGCTGGCTCGCCGAGCACATGCTCATCCTGAAGCTGACCTCGCCCGAGCAGAAGGTCTACTACATCGCCGCCGCCTTCCCCTCGGCCTGCGGCAAGACCAACCTGGCGATGCTCGAGCCGACGATCCCCGGCTGGAAGGTTGAGACGCTCGGCGACGACATCGCCTGGATGCGGTTCGGGCCCGACGGCCGCCTCTACGCCGTCAACCCGGAGTACGGCCTGTTCGGGGTGGCGCCCGGCACCGACTGGAAGACCAACCCCAACGCGATGCGCACCCTCGCGGTGGGCAACACGATCTTCACCAACGTGGGCCTCACCGACGACGGGGACGTGTGGTGGGAGGGGATGGGCGAACCGCCCGCGCACCTGACCGACTGGCGGGGCCGGGACTGGAGCCCCGATTCCGGCGAACTGGCCGCGCATCCGAACTCCCGGTTCTGCACGCCGATCACCCAGTGCCCGATCCTCGCCGACGAGTACGAGGACCCGAACGGCGTACCGATCTCGGCGATCCTGTTCGGCGGCCGGCGCAAGACCACGATCCCGCTGGTGACCGAGGCCCGGGACTGGGTGCACGGGGTCTACATGGGCGCCACCCTCTCCTCGGAGACGACCGCCGCCGCGACCGGCCAGGTGGGCGTCGTGCGCCGCGACCCGATGGCGATGCTGCCGTTCATCGGGTACAACGCCGGCGACTACTTCCGCCACTGGATCGAGATGGGCAAGGGCGTGGACGGGGACGCCTCGAAGCTGCCGCGGGTGTTCTACGTCAACTGGTTCCGCCGGGGCGACGACGGGCGGTTCCTGTGGCCCGGCTACGGCGAGAACTCCCGGGTGCTCAAGTGGATCGTCGAGCGCATCGAGGGCCGCGCGGCGGCGGTGGAGACGCCGATCGGTTACGTGCCGACCGAGGACGCCCTGGACCTTTCCGGCCTGGATGTCCCGATTGAGGACGTGCGGGCGGCGCTGCGCGTGGACGTCGACGAGTGGCGCGCGGAGATTCCGCAGATCGTCGAGTGGTTCGAGAAGTTCGGTGACAGGCTGCCCGGCGTGCTGTGGGCGGAGCTGGACGCGCTGAAGGCGCGACTCGGCATGGAGTAACCGGACACGGCGGACAGATCACCGGATGGGTACACGCGGCCGGCCGTGGCTGGTTAGGCTGCGTCAAGTGAAACTCCCTCACAGCGTGATCTACTCGTTGTACGAGCGGCGCCTCGCCGCTTCGCTCGCCGGCAAGCCGCGCCCCCGCCACGTGGGCGTGATTGTCGACGGAAACCGGCGCTGGGCTCGGGAGATGGGGTACGTCGACCCCAACGACGGGCACCGCGTCGGCGCGCAGCGGATCAAGGAGTTGCTGCGCTGGTGCGACGAGGCCGAGATCGCCCATGTGACGCTGTGGCTGCTCTCCACCGACAACCTGTCCCGCCCCAGCGAGGAGCTGAATCCGCTGCTGGACATCATCGAGAACCTGGTGACCGAGCTGGCCGAGGACGGGCAGCCCTGGCGGCTGCACATGGTGGGCGCGCTGGACATGCTGCCGTCCCACCTGTCCCAGGCGCTGAAGAGTGCGGAGGACCGTACCGCCGACCGCGAGGGCGGCGCCCAGGTGAACATCGCGGTCGGGTACGGCGGCCGGCGGGAGATCGCCGACGCGGTACGGTCGCTGCTGCACGAGCACGCCCGGGCCGGCACGAGCATCGAGGAGCTGGCGGAGATCCTCGACGTCGACCACATCGCCCGGCATCTCTACACGAGGGGGCAGCCCGATCCGGACCTGGTCATCCGGACCAGCGGCGAGCAGCGCCTGGGCGGGTTCCTGCTGTGGCAGTCGGCGTACTCGGAGTTCTACTTCTGCGATGTCAACTGGCCCGACTTTCGTCGGGTGGACTTCCTGCGTGCCCTGCGGTCGTACGCCAACCGCCAGCGTCGGTTCGGCACCTGAGCACGCGTGCACTGAGGCGCCTCGTCAGGCGGCGGTCGGTGGGCGGATCAGCGCGTCCAGCCTGCCGGTGATCCGGGCGATGGCGAGGTGGTCGACGTAGTCGCGCGAGGCGACGATCTCGCCGTCGCGGACGCGCAGTACGAAGACGCACGGGACTCGGAACGGCCCCTGGTCGCCCTCGCCCTGGTACGCGAACTCGGCGATGATGACCTCGGGGTCGGCGGTGTCGTGGATGACGATGTCCGCGGCGTGGTAGCCGCGCAGCGCGGGGTTGCCGCCGGTCATCCCCGCGAAGTGCCGCCGCAGCTCCTCGCGGGTCCGCATCGGGCAATCGCCGAGTGGAGACATCGGGTGTTCGACGTAGGTGTGCTGCGCGTACAGCGCGGCGAGCCGGTCGACCTGCTCGGTGTCTCCGGCGACGAGCCTGGCCACGCCGTCGACCAGCTGGTGGAACACGTCGTGAGGAGTCCGCGGCTGGGCCATCATTACCTCTGCCGTGGTAGAAAGCGGAGTAGGGACTCCGATTATACAGTATCAGCTCCGGTTGGATAGCGGATGGAGATCGCTTGCGTCGTGACGCGCGGGAGAACCGCGACCGCATCCTGGCGGCCGCGGAGCAGGTGTTCGGCGAGACCGGGCCGGCCGGCTCGACCGAGGAGGTGGCCCGACGGGCCGGTGTCGGAGTAGGCACGGTCTTCCGGCACTTCCCGACCAAGCGTGAGCTGATCGACGCGACCCTGGTGCGCCATTTCCAGCTGCTCACCGAGCGAGCCGAGAAGCTCGGAGCGGCCGCGGATCCGGGGGCCGCGCTGCGGGCGGTGCTCGAAGCGATGATCGCCAGCGCGAGCACCAAGGTCACCCTGCTGGCCGCGCTCGCGCAGGAGGCCGAGGCGAGCGCCGCGCTGCGGGAGGCCTCGCGAAAGCTGCGGGAGGCGGTGGATTCGGTGCTGCGGCGGGCGCAGCGCTCCGGGGCCGCGCGGCCTGACATCTCCGTAGACGAGGTCTACCTACTCGTCCGCGCTCTGGCCCAGGTCTCTGTCGCGCAGCCGCCGAGCACCGTGCGCAAGGCCCTGGCCGTCGTGGTGGACGGGCTCGCCCGGACCTAGCGGTGGGGCGTCGCAGGCGATGGTGCGGGAGACCGCCGTCCCGGTCGGGTGTCCGTAGGGACGCCGGCTACTCGTCCTCCCCTGTCGCCACCCGTTTCCCCCTCGGCGCCAGCGGCACGACCGAACCCTGGGGCGCGTGGGCGATCAGGTACCCCTCGACGAATCCCGAGTTCCGGTCGCCGATCTCGGTGTCGACCTGGTCGAACCTGGTGATCACCAACTCGTGCAGCCGGTCGAGCTTCGCGTCGAGGCGGACGTAGCAGTGAGCCGCGACGGCGACGACGGTCGCGGTCGCGCCCGTCGCGATGCCCGTTATGGTGACCGCGTCCGGGATACCGGCGCCGCCGGTCGCGACCACGTTCGCCGTCACAGTGGCCGTCACCGATATGACCGCGACGAGGATGCCCGCCCATCTGAGGGCCATTCCCCCTCCTTCAGCCGCCGCCCGGCTGCCTTTTCCGGCGGCCCACCCCCCGATCGCGCAGGCCCTTCTTACCGCAGCTGGGGCGTAACTCGTCGTGATCTCCGCTGCCGCCCGCACGGCGGCAGCGGAGCTGTCCACGCTATCGGCGAAGCTAACTGGCGTCCCGGCGGAGTTCAAGCGGTCCCACGGACGGCCGGTAGGCCAGATAGCGGACCGTCTCCCTGATGTGGTACTTCTCCGCTTCCGGCGTCTCGGGGTCCAGCAACCGGCGGAGCAGCGCCTCGACGTCCGGATCCATCACCGGCGTGGTGGGGCGTGCCGGGGCCGAGCGGTCCCAGCCGAGGATTCGGAAGGCGGTGCGGGCGTGGATGCCGAGTCCTTCGCAGAAGGCGACCACGCGCTCGGGCTCCGGGTCCGTCGACCAGTCGCCGCGCGTCCAGCGGTGGATCGTCTGGCGTGAGACGCCCGTGCGCCGGGCGACCTCACTTCCGGTCCACCCGCGCGTCACGCGGGCTTCCGCCAACGCCTTGCGCACGAAGGCCGCGAAGGCCTGCTTGCGGCCGACGGGACCGGCCGGGGGAATACCTGAGGGACTCTCGGGCACCGGCAGACGATAGGTGCGGTGGCGTGCTGGTGCGGCAGGCGAACCCGTGGTGTCCTGTGCGCGTGACAAAACGCGCTCGCCGTTCAGTCCGCTTCTGCCGTGACTGAGGGGTGTCACGCCGGCACCGTACCCGTACAGACGGCGCGCTGTAATCGTCCGAACGGACGATGCTGTATCGCGCACGTGACACTCTATGTTCGTCACGTACGCGAGACATTCCATGGGAACGTGGTCACGCGTGGGGGGCATTGGATGACGCTTGGATTGAGCAGGGGCCGAGGGCGAGAGCGGAGGGGCCGGGGGGTGTGGCGGTGAACGAAGTCCTCGCCGTATGCCTCGTCCTGGTCCTCGCCACCTCCAGTTACGCCGCTGGACGCCTGCACGCCCAACTCGGCTACCGGCTCGGGTTCCGCAGCGGCTACCGGCAGGGATTCGGCGACGGGGACCGCGCGGCTCGGCTCCACGAGCGCAGGGACGTGGTCGCCGGCAGCGCCCCGATGGCAACCGAGGTGCCTGCGGTCGCCGAGGTGCCCACGGTCGCCGCGCGGGCCAGCGTCGCGCCGGCCACGGTGACGGCGAGTCCTGCCGCCCCGGGTCCGTCGGGCGCGCCGGCCGCCGGCACACCGACCCGCGCCGCCGGACCGGCGGCGCCTGCGGGAGGGCCGCGCCCCGCGGTGCCGGGATTCGAGCTGCGCGGCGGTGTCCCCAGGCTGCCGTTGCGGGCTCCCGAGCGCGGCACGACGAATCACGCGGCGGTGATGCGGGGCACGATGTACCACTCGACCGGAATGGTGGGGGCGCGCGGCGGGCGGCATGCCCACCCGGAGTAGCACCCCGGCCCGGAAGGATTTTCCCTTTAGCCCGGATTAGTGATGTGATGCACATCACAGTTCTCGCGCCTCTCGGTTCACAAGAGCCTCAAAGTGCGCAAGGGTGAGCGGCGGCGCGGGGTCCGGCCCGCGCCGGCGGGCGTCGCGCGGCGAAGCCCGCGGTCACGCGGCCCGATCGCGAACACCAGCGCGGTGCCGCGAACGCATATCCGTCGGCGAAGGGACACGACCGCGTGAGACGGCTGTGGGGCCGGGTGGTGGTGCGCACGCTCGCCGGTCTCCTCCTGGCGTTCAGCGTGGCGGGTGGCCTCTACCTCCGCGGGGGAGCGCCGGACACCCGCAGCGGGATGGACGACGCCCGGCAGGCTGGCCTCGGCTTCCTCTACGCCACCGAGCAGCAGCGAGCGGCCGAGCAGGACGCGAAGAACAAGGCGATGGCCGAGGCGCAGGCCGTGGCCGCGAAGGCCCGCGCCGCCGAGGAGGCGGTGCGGCGCAACCAGGCGGCCAGCCGGTCCCGGGTCGACATCGGACCCATCCCCGAATCCTGCTCGGTCTACCAGGGCAACCGCGCTATCGGCTGCACGCTGCTGCTGCAGTGGGGCTTCGGCCTGGACCAGATGCCCTGCCTGGACAAGCTGTGGACCAGGGAGAGCGGTTGGTCAACCACCGCGAGCAACAGGTCGACCGGTGCGTACGGCATCCCGCAGGCGCTGCCCGGCTCGAAGATGTCCAAGTACGGCGACGACTGGCGCACCAACCCGGCCACCCAGATCAAGTGGGGGCTCGACTACATCAAGGGGCGGTACGGCACCCCCTGCGGCGCCTGGTCGTTCTTCCAGTCGCGCGGCTGGTACTGACGGGGCGCCTTACGCGTCGCGCGCGCTCGGTGTCAGCCCGGCGCGGCGGGCTGAGGCGTCCTCCTGCGCCAGTCGGCGCAGCGCGATCAGCGCCGCTTCGCCCAGCACCGTGCCGATCACCACGGCCTCGACCATCGCCGCCCGGTCGCCCTGGGCGAGCACGGTGTCGACCTCCTGCTGCGCGATGACCTCCGCGGCCCGGGCGTAGCCGTCGAGGCAGGCCATGAGGTCCTCCTGGCCGAGGGCCCGCCACGCCGCGATCACCTCGGCCAGGCGGTCCAGGGCCGGCGCGTCGGGTTGGACCAACCAGCCCCGCGTCCGGACGAACGACTCCGCCTCGGCTCGCGCGTGCGCCGCCGCGTCACCGGACCCCCGGCGCGCCGACTGCTCGGTTGCCCGATGCGCCACGCCGAGCAACTCGTGCTGGCCGATTCCCGGCTCGTCGACGGCGGCGAGGACCTCGCGGGCCGCGGCGACGGTGAGGCCGCCGACATCGAGCAGCGCCCGGATGAGCCGCAGGCGATGCAGATGCTCCTCGCCGTACGAGGCCTGGTTCGGTGCGGTCGCGGCGCCGGGCGGCAGCAGCCCTTCCCGCAGGTAGTACTTGATCGTCGGGATCGATACGCCGCTGCGTCGGGCCAACTCGCCGATCCGCATGGTCGTCGTCCTCCGGCTTGCGTCATGGGCTCACTTCATGGATAGTCTAACTATCCGATAGTGGATAGTGCTGCTATCCAATCACCGATAGAGGTGTGCCGTGTCAAAGATCTTCCCAGGACGCATGACCGCCGACCTCGACGGGGACTTCGTCGTCTTCCTCATCGGCATGCGCATCAACAAGCCCTGGAAGCTGCACAAGTGGCTGCCGGTCCTGCGGGCGATGGCCCCGATGCTGCGCGTGCTCTCCGAGCGCCGTGACCTCGGGCTGCTCGGCTATCACACGTGGCTCGGGCCGTCCGGCCCGATGGTCGTGCAGTACTGGCGCAGCGTCGAGGACCTGGAGCGCTTCGCCCGCGATGCCTCGCTGCCGCACCACCCGGCGTGGCGCGCCTTCAACCGGGCCGTCGGGGCGAGCGGGGACGTCGGCATCTGGCACGAGACCTACCTGGTGCGCGCGGGGGAGTACGAGACGGTGTACGGGAACATGCCCCGGTTCGGGCTGGCCCGGGCGGGTGCGCACCTGCCGGTCTCGGCGAAGGGCGAGACCGCCGCGCAGCGCCGCAGCTCCCGGCGCCCCGGGCCGGACGTGCCGGACGGCTCCTCACTCCACCGTGGAGTTCGTACCACGGGTTAGGACAAACCGTTGCCGACCGCCCACCCCGACCGTACCGTGACACTGACGGCTGCGGGGTGGTGAGGCGCATGCGCGAGGTCGACCTGGTGATAGTCGGCGCCGGGCCTACGGGCCTGTTCGCGGCTTACTACGCCGGCTTCCGCGGTCTGTCCACCGTCGTGGTCGATGCGCTTCCCGAGCCCGGCGGCCAGGTCACCGCCATGTACCCGGAGAAGCTCATCTTCGATGTCGCCGGGTTTCCGGCGATCAAGGGGCGGGACCTGATCGCGAACCTGATGGAGCAGGCCGCGCAGTTCAACCCGGAGTACCGGCTGGGTGTGCGGGCGACGGACCTGTCCTATCTGGATGGGAAGCCGGTGCTGCGGCTCGATGACGGCAGCGAACTGCTCTGCGGCGCCGTCATCATCACCGGCGGCCTCGGCAGCTTCTCGCCCCGGCCGCTACCGGCCGCCCAGGGCTTCACCGGCACGGGCGTGGTCTACTTCGTGCCGCACCTCGACGACCACGCCGACCAGGACGTCCTCATCGTCGGCGGCGGTGACTCGGCCTTCGACTGGGCGCTGGCGCTGCAGCCGATCGCGCGATCCGTCACGCTCGTGCACCGCCGGGACAAGTTCCGGGCACACGCATCCACCGTCGCCAAGGTCCAGGCCCTGCCCATCGAGATCATCGTCAACGCCGAGGTGACGAAGATCCTGGGTGACGGGCAGGTGACCGGGGCGGAGGTGTCCCAGCGCGGCAGCGGGGTGCGGGAGGTGCCCGCCCACACGATCGTGGCGGCGCTCGGCTTCACCGCCGATCTCGGGCCGATCGCCGAGTGGGGTCTGAACCTGCGGCGGCGCAACATCGTCGTGGACAGCACGATGGCGACCAACCTGCCGCGGGTCTTCGCCGCCGGGGACATCACCGAGTACCCCGGGAAGGTCCGGCTCATCGCGACCGGGTTCGGTGAGGCGGCAACGGCGGTGAACAACGCCGCCGTCGCCATCGATCCGTCCGCGCACCTGTTCCCGGGACACTCCTCCGACACCGGCTGATCAACCGCCGACCGCCAGCACCTGTGCCAGTCGGGGCGGATCCGCGCCGGGGCGGGCGCACGCGAGCGCCCCGGCCGCGCACACGAAGCGCAGCAGGTCGGCGAGGTCCCGCGGCCGACCCGCGTGCAGCGCGGCCAGCAGCGCGCCCATGGCCGCGTCCCCGGCCCCGATGGTGTCCACGACGGTGACCGGCGGTGGGGTCGCGGAGGTCTCGGCCTCACGGGTCAGGGCGGTGGCGCCCGCCGGACCGTGGGTGAGCACGACCAGACGCGGACCGCCGTCGGGGTCGGCGTCGGCGAGCCAGCGGCGGGCCGTCGCCACCGGCTCCACCCCCGGGTACGCCAGGCGCAGGTCCTCGTCACTGGCGCGTACGACGTGCGCCAGGCGGACCAGCCGCTCCAGCCGCTCGCGCGCGCCGGGGGTGGCGAGCGCGACGTCCCGTACGTTCGGATCGAAGGTGATCGTGCACCGCGGCCGATGCCGCTCGACCCATGCCTCGAGCGTGTCGGCGCCGGGTGGCAGGAAGGCGGCGAGCGAACCGATGTGCAGGATGTCGCCCGGCTGCGGCTCGGGCAGTTCGCCGGGGCGCCACTGGAAGTCGGCGGCGCCGGCGAGCCAGAAGTCGTACCTGGCCTCACCCTCCTCGGTGAGCGTGGCGAGCGCGAGGGCGGACGGCTCCGCGGCCGGCACCAGGTAACGAGTGTCCACATGAGATTCTTCGAGCCGTCGGCGGAACGCCGTACCGAACACGTCGCGCCCCAGCCGGGCGGCCATCGCCACGGGCGCGCCGAGCCGGGCGGCGGCCACGGCGGTGTTGGCCGGGCCGCCGCCGAGCGCCGGGCGCAGCATCCCGTCCCCGGCGGGCAGCAGATCGACGACGTTCTCGCCGGCTACGATGATCATGGGTGCCGGGTCCCGGGCCGGCCCTCTCTCACCCCTCGTCGATCGGCGACCCGTCGAAGTCGACCACCGAGTAGCGGCGCAGCTTCTCCAGCCGGTGGTACGAATCCACCACGCGGATCGTGCCGCTCTTCGAGCGCATCACGATCGACTGGGTGTACGCGCCGCCGGAGCGGTACCGGACACCCCGCAGCAGGTCCCCGCTGGTGATGCCGGTGGCGCAGAAGAAGATGTTCTCGCCGCGTACCAGATCGTCGGTGGTGAGCACGCGGTCCAGGTCGTGCCCGGCGGCCTGTGCCTTCTCGCGCTCGGCCTCGTCGCGCGGCCACAGCTTCGCCTGCATGGCCCCGCCCATGCACTTGAGCGCGCACGCGGCGACGATGCCCTCCGGCGTGCCGCCGATGCCCATGAGCACGTCCACGTCGGACTGTTCCCGGGCCGCCGAGATGGCCCCGGCGATGTCGCCGTCGGTGATGAACCTGATCCGAGCGCCCGCCTCGCGTACCTGCTTGACCAGCGACTCGTGGCGGGGGCGGTCGAGGATGCACACGGTCACGTCGGAGACGCCGGAGCGCTTGACCCGTGCGATGCGCCGCAGGTTCTCGGCCACCCCCGCCTCGATGTCGATGACGTCGGCGCAGTCGGGGCCCACCGCCAGCTTCTCCATGTAGAAGACCGCGCTCGGGTCGAACATCGCACCCCGCTCGGCGACGGCGAGGACGGCGAGCGCGTTCGGCATGCCCTTGCTCATCAGCGTCGTGCCGTCGATCGGGTCGACCGCCACGTCCACCTCGGGCCCGGTCCCGTCGCCCACCCGCTCGCCGTTGTACAGCATCGGGGCCTGGTCCTTCTCGCCCTCGCCGATCACCACGACGCCGCGCATCGGCACGGAGTTGATCAACCGACGCATCGCGTCGACCGCCGCCCCGTCACCGCCGTTTTTGTCGCCCCTGCCCACCCAGCGCCCGGCCGCCATCGCCGCGGCCTCGGTCACCCGGACCAGGTCCAGCGCCAGGTTGCGGTCGAGATCCTGCGGTTGGCGTACGGGCGTGTCCGTCCTGGCTGTCTCGGTCATGGCTGCCTCCCTTGCATCACCATCACCACGAACTGATCCTGTCAGACCGGGGTGCGTCGAGGCCGAACGGGCCGCATTCGCACGTGCGGGAGAATGGACGGGTGAACGCGCCGACGAACGTGGTCAAGGGACGGACCTGGCGGGACATGCTGATCTCGCTGGTCGTACTGCTCGTGCCGGTCGCGCTGCTCGTCGCGTTCGCCTCATTCGTACGGGAAGGCCGCCCGGCGTCCGTCCTCGACCCCGCGCCGGTGGTCGCCCAGGCGCAGGCCGCCGGTCGCTTCCCCGTGACGGCCCCGCAGGGCCTCGGGGAGGGGTGGCGGCCGGTGAGTGCGAACTTCCGCACGTCCGCCGACGGGGCAACGCTGCGCATCGGTTATGTCACCCCCGGCGGTGACGGCGTCCAGTTCGTCTCCAGCGACGTGCCGGCGCAGCAGCTGCTCGCCAACGAACTCGGCGACCAGGCGCGCGCGGTGGGCACCGAGACCATCGCGGGCCGGTCGTGGCAGCGGTACACGGCGCGGCCAGGCGAGACCGCCCTGGTGCGGACAGAGCCGGACCACACGCTCATCGTCGTCGGGCCCGCCACGCTCGACGAGCTGCACACGCTCGCGGCCGCTATCGGCTAACCTGCCCCCGTTCCACCGTTTGGGGGCATGACGTCCCCGAACGACGGATCGCGACATCCACCCCTCACGGATTGGGAGCAGGCACGTGAAGACCCGACGCGTGGCCCGGGTCGGTATCGCCGTGGTCGCGTCGCTCGCGTTCGCGGCGGCCGGATGCGCCACCGCTACCGAGACCCGGGGCACCAGTTCGCCAAGCTGGGTGGCCCCGTCCGCCGCGGACGCCAGGAAGGACCTCCTCGCCTCCGTCGAGCACTTCAAGACCACCTCGTTCAAGGCCTCCGCGAAGGTGTCGGACGGCGCGACCGTGGAGGTCCAGATGGACCCTGCCGCCAAGGTCGGTACCAAGAAGATCGTGGTGACCGTCCCGCAGACCACCTCCTCGATCGTGGCGGAGCTGCGGGTGACCGGCGGCAAGAGCTACGCCAAGGTGGAGTTCAACAACATGTCCCAGGCGCCGAGGCTGCCCACCGGCTGGATGCAGCTGGATCTGGCCAAGCTCGACAAGCCCAAGAACTACATGCTCGAGGATCCCGATCCGGCCAATCTGGCGGCCGTGTTCAACGGGCTGCGCACGGTCCAGCGCGACGGGAAGGGCAGGTTCACGGGCACCCTTGACCTGACCAAGGTCACCGGCTCGGCGCTGGTGGACAGTGACGTGGTCGCGAAGCTCGGGGACAAGGCGACCGAGGTTCCGTTCCACGCGGCCGTGGACGGCCAGGGGCGGATCACCTCGTTCACGCTCCGCGTGCCCGCGTACGGGTCGAAACCGGCCGAGACCTGGGAGGTCACCTACACCGACTGGGGCGCCCCGGTCACCGTGGACAAGCCGAGCAAGACGGTCGCCCCGAACGCCGCGGCGTACGAGTTCTTCAACGCCTGACGGATCTGACTATTCGGCCTCGGCGCGCGCGGCCCGAGCCGCGTCCAGCCGCTGCCGCGCGCCGTCGAGCCAGCGTTGGCACACCTCGGCGAGGCGCTCGCCCCGCTCCCACAGGGCGAGCGCCTCCTCCAGCGTCGTCCCGCCCGCCTCGAGCCGCTCCACCACGGCCGCGAGCTCGGCCCGTGCCTGCTCGTAGCTGAGTTCCTCGCTCATCCGCCCGCCTCGCTCGTTCGCGGTTCCTCGCTCATCGCGCCCCTGCCCAGGACGTGTCCGCCACCGTGGCGGTGAGATCACCCCCGGCCAGCCGCACCCGCAGCGTGTCCCCCGCCGCGACCTCGTCGGGGCGCCGCAGCACCCCGCCGTCGGCGCGCTGCACCACCGCGTACCCGCGCTCCAGCGTCGCGGCGGGCGACAGCGCCCGCAGCCGCGCCAGCGTGTGGGCCAGGTCGCTGGCCGCCTCCCGCAGCCGGTGGTCGAGGGTACGCCCGGCGCGCTCGCGCAGCGCCGCCACATCGGCGCGCCGCTGCTCGACGATGACCTCCGGCCGGGCGAGGACGGGTCGCGTGCGCAGCGCGTCGAGCCGGTGCCGCTCGCGGTCCAGCAGGTGGATCACCGCCCGGTCGAGCCGGTCGCGGGCGAGTCGGATGAGCCGAAGCTCCTCACGCAGGTCCGGCACGACCCGCTTGGCGGCGTCGGTCGGCGTGGACGCCCGTACGTCGGCGACGAAGTCCACCAGCGGGGTGTCGGTCTCATGCCCGATCGCGCTCACCACCGGCGTCCGGCAGGCGAACACGGCGCGGCACAGCGCCTCGTCGGAGAACGGCAGCAGGTCCTCGATCGAGCCTCCGCCACGGGCCAGGATGATCACGTCGACCGCAGGGTCGTGGTCGAGGACGCGCAGCGCGTCGATCATCTGGGGGACCGCGGTGGGGCCCTGCACGGCGACGTTCACCACTCGGAACTCGACCGCCGGCCACCGCCGCCGCGCGTTGGTGAGCACGTCGCGCTCGGCGGCGCTCGCCCGGCCGGTGATCAGGCCGATGCGACCCGGCAGGAACGGCAGGGGACGCTTGCGGGCCGGGTCGAACAGCCCTTCGGCCGCGAGCAGCCTCTTCAACCGCTCCAGGCGGGCGAGCAGCTCGCCCAGGCCGACCTGGCGGATCTCGTCTGCGCGCAGGCTCAGCGTGCCGCGGGCCGGGTAGAAGTCGGGTTTGCCGTGCAGCACCACCCGGGCGCCCTCGGCGAGGCCGGGCGCGCCCAGGTCGAGCACGTCCCGGTTGGTGGTCACGGTCAGGCTGATGTCGGCCGCCGGGTCACGCAGGGTGAGGAAGACCGTGCTGTTGCCGGGCCGACGGGTGATCTGCGCCACCTGCCCGTCCACCCAGACCCAGCCGAGCCGGGCGATCCACGAGCCGAGCTTCTGGCTCACCACCCGGACCGGCCACGGCTCCTCCGGTGAGCTGGGCTTGGTCTGGGCCGGCTCGCTCATGCCGGCCAGCCTAGGCGACCCATCCGCGCGCCGGCGCCGCGGACAGCGGCTCGAACCGGTCGGTCGTCCGGTCACAGAACGTGGCATGGTCCGTGCCCGTCGCCCGCGCCGTACGATGGACCGGTGACCGGAGACCAGCCCCGCAAGCGCGTCCTGCTCGCCAAGCCCCGCGGCTACTGCGCCGGCGTCGACCGCGCGGTGCAGACCGTCGAGGAGGCGCTGGCGCTCTACGGGCCACCGGTCTACGTGCGCAAGGAGATCGTGCACAACCGGCACGTCGTCCAGACGCTGCGGGAAAAGGGGGCGATCTTCGTCGAGGAGACCGACGAGGTTCCCGAGGGCTCCATCGTCATCTTCTCGGCGCACGGGGTCGCGCCCGAGGTGCACGAGCAGGCGCGGGCGCGGCGGCTGAAGGTGATCGACGCCACCTGCCCGCTGGTCACGAAGGTGCACCAGGAGGCCCGCCGGTACGCGGCCGAGGACTACGACATCCTCCTCATCGGACACGCGGGCCACGAGGAGGTGGTCGGCACGACCGGTGAGGCGCCCGACCACATCCAGCTCGTGGACGGGCCCGACGCGGTCGACCAGGTCACGGTGCGGGACCCGGCGAAGGTCGTGTGGCTGTCCCAGACCACGCTGTCGGTCGACGAGACGATGCGGACCGTCGAGCGGCTGCGCGCGAAGCTGCCGCTGCTGCAGTCCCCGCCCAGCGACGACATCTGCTACGCGACGTCGAACCGCCAACAGGTGGTCAAGCAGATCGCACCCGAGTGCGACGTGGTCATCGTGGTCGGGTCGCAGAACTCGTCGAACTCGCAGCGCCTGCGTGAGGTGGCGCTCGACGCCGGGGCGCGCGCCGGTTACCTCGTGGACTTCGCCCACCAGATCTCCGAGGACTGGCTCGCGGGGGCCACGACCGTCGGCGTCACCTCCGGGGCGTCCGTGCCGGACGAGCTGGTGATGGATGTGCTGTCGTGGCTCGCCGAGCGGGGCTTCACCGACGTCACCGAGGTCACCACCGCGAATGAGAGGCTGACCTTCTCGCTGCCCCAGGAGCTCAAGCGGGACATGAAGGCCGCCGCGGCCCGCCGCGGCTGAGCGCGAAGGCCGCCGCGGCGCGCCGGAGTGGCCTCGCCAGCCTGCTGCTCGCCGCCGCCTGTCCGCCGCCTACTCGCCGACCAGCTCCAGCGCCTGCGGCTGCCTGGGCGCCACCTCGACCTGGGCCGGTGTCGGGAGCGCCTCGTCGGAGACCCCCAGCTCGGCCAGCTTGCGGGCGCTGACCAGCACCCGCGCCTCCAGCGAGCCGATGGCCTTGTTGTACGCGGTGACCGCCGTGCCGAGCGCCCCACCCAGCCTCGCCACGTGCTCGCCCAACGTCGTCAGCCGGTCGTACAGCTCCCGCCCCAGCCGGTGCACGGCCAGGGCGTTGCGGGTCAGCGCCTCCTGCCGCCACGCGTACGCGACGGTGCGCAGCAGCGCCACCAGCGTGGCGGGCGTGGCGAGCACCACGTTGCGGGTGAACGCGTGCTCCATCAGGGTCGGGTCGCGCTGCAGCGCCGCGTCGAGGAACGGGTCGGCCGGGACGAACAGCACCACGAACTCGGGCGTCTGGTCGAACGCCCGCCAGTACGCCTTGGCGCTCAACGCGTCCACGTGCGCGCGCAGCGCCTTGGCGTGCGCATCCAGCCGCTCGGAGCGGGTGCGCTCGTCGCGCGCCTCCATCGCGGCAAGGTAGGCGTCCAGCGGAGCCTTCGCGTCGACCACCACCGACCGCCCGCCGTGCAGCCGCACGACCAGGTCGGGTCGCACCCCGCCGTCGTCGGTGGCGCCCGACACCTGCTCGACGAAGTCGCAGTGCTCCACCATGCCCGCCGCCTCCACGATGCGGCGCAGCTGGTGCTCGCCCCACCGGCCGCGCACCTGCGGCGCGCGCAGGGCGGCGACGAGCTGCTTGGTCTCCGTACGCAGCGCGGCGGAGGTCTCGTGCACCGCGCGCACCTCGGTGCGCAGCTCGGCGTACGCGTCGAGCCGGTCGCGCTCCAGCTCCGCCACGCGCTGCTCGTACCGCGCCAGGGCCTCGTGCAGCGGGGCCACCGCCCGCGCCACGGCCTCCTGCGACTGGGCCGTCGCCTCGAACTGGAGCGCCCGTAGCGACTGGGTCAGGCGCTCCTCCCCGTCGCGGGCCGCCTGCAGCGTCGCCTCCAGCCGGGCGACGTCCGCGGCAGCCCGCTGCCGCGCGGCGAGCCAGCCCAGTGCGGCACCAGTGGCCAAACACACCAGAACGACCGCCAACGTCGGAAACGTCACGCGCAGATCATGCCCTATGGGTGCGACACGCTACCGTCGAAGGCATGGAGTGGCTGCTTCTCGTCGTGGTCATCGCCGTCGCCGGGCTCTGGTTCGTCCGGTCCAGCAAGGCTCGGCAGGCGCGCGAGCTGTCGGACGCCCGCGAGGAGGCGCTGCGGTGGTACGAGCGGCTCGGCGGGCAGATCATGAACCTGCAGGGCGACGAGCCGGCCGTGCGGCAAGCGCTCGCCGACGCCAGCGAGCGGTACACCGCGGCCGGCGCGCAGCTCGAACGGGCCACGACGGTGCGCCAGTACGCGCTGGTGCGCGAGACCGCGCTGGAAGGGCTGGCCTACGTGCGGGCGGCCCGGATCGCGATGGGCCTGGACCCCGGCCCCGATCTGCCGCTGTCGGCGGAGCAGGCCCGGGCGGGCACGATCACCAGGGAGCGCGAGGTGGACGTCCAGGGCCATGTCTACCGGGCCTCGCCGCAGCCGAGCGACCGCACGCCGTACTACTACCCGGGCGGCTACATCCACGGCCGGCCGGTGCCCGGCGGGTGGTACTCGGAGCCGTGGTGGAAGACCGCGCTGGTGGCGGGCGCCTGGGGCCTCGGCTCGATGATGATCTTCAACGCGCTGCTGTCGCCCATGTGGGGCGACAGCGGTTACGACGCCGGGTTCCAGGACGGCCTGGAGTTCGCCGACGCGCACGGCTGGGATGTCGGCGGCGAGGCTGGCGCCGATGCCGTGGCGGGTGACTTCGGCGGCGCGGACTTCGCCGCGGGTGACTTCGGCGGCATGGACTTCGGCGGTGGCGACTTCGGTGGCTTCTGACGCGCTGTGACGTCGCCGCACGTCGGCTCCAGCCGACCGAAGGTGACCGGAGAGGGATCGCCCCGTCATGCGGTCCGACGGTAGGAGCGCCAGGGCCCGCCCGGGCGAGGCGCGGGCCGGCCCCGGCGACCGCCGTCAGGGAGTGACGGCGGCCGTCGACTCCGCGTCGACCGCGGGCTGGGCGAACTGGGCCTCGTAGAGGCGCTGGTACGCCCCGCCTGCCGCGACGAGTTCGGCGTGCGTGCCCCGCTCGACGATCCGGCCGTGCTCCAGCACGAGGATCAGGTCCGCGTCGCGGATGGTGGACAGCCGGTGGGCGATCACGAAGCTCGTCCGGTTGGCCTGCAACGCCGCCATCGCCCGCTGCACGAGCACCTCGGTACGGGTGTCGACCGAGCTCGTCGCCTCGTCGAGGATCAGCAGCGACGGGTTGGCCAGGAACGCCCGGGCGATCGTGATGAGCTGCTTCTCGCCGGCACTGACGTTGCTGGCCTCCTCGTCGATGACGGTGTCGTACCCGTCGGGCAGAGCATGCACGAACCGGTCTACGAACGCGGCCCGGGCGGCGGCGACGATCTCCTCCTCGGACGCGTCCGGGCGGCCGTAGGCGATGTTGTCCCGGATGGTCCCGGCGAACAGCCACGTGTCCTGCAGCACCATGCCGATCTGGCCGCGTAGCTCGTCGCGGCGCATCGTGCTGATGTCCACCCCGTCGAGCCTGATCTGTCCGGAGTCCAGTTCGTAGAAGCGCATCAGCAGGTTGACCAGCGTGGTCTTGCCGGCGCCGGTCGGCCCGACGATCGCCACGGTCTGCCCGGGCTCGACGACGAGCGACAGGTCCTCGATCAACGGGCTGTCCTCGGTGTACCGGAACGACACGTGCGAGAACTCCACCCGGCCGCGCCGCTGCTCGGGGACCTGCGGCGTGGCCGGGTCCGGGCTCTGCTCGGGCGCGTCGAGCAAATCGAAGACCCGTTCGGCCGACGCGATGCCGGACTGCACCAGGTTGGCCATCGACGCGACCTGGGTGAGCGGCTGCGTGAACTGTCGCGAGTACTGGATGAACGCCTGCACGTCGCCGAGGCTCATCGCGCCGGACGCGATGCGCAGCCCGCCCACGACGGCGACCGCCACGTAGCTGAGGTTCCCGATGAACATCATCGCCGGCATGATCGTGCCGGAGATGAACTGGGCGGCGAAGCTGGCCCGGAACAGGTCGCCGTTGTGGCGGGCGAAGGCCGCTTCGACCTCGCGCTGCCGGCCGAACACCTTGACCAGCTCGTGGCCGGTGAACGCCTCCTCGATATGCGCGTTGAGCGCGCCGGTGTGCGTCCACTGCGCGATGAACTGCCGCTGCGACCGCTTAGCGATCATCCGGGTGACCACAATGGAGAGTGGTACGGCGACCAGTGCGATGACGGTCAGCAGCGGCGAGATGACGGCCATCATCACCAGCACCCCGACCACGGTCAGCAGCGAGGTGAGCAGTTGGCTGAGCGTCTGCTGCAGGCTCATCGCGATGTTGTCGATGTCGTTGGTGACCCGGCTGAGCAGCTCGCCGCGCGGCTGCCGGTCGAAGTACGGCAGCGGCAGGCGGTGCAGCTTCTCCTCCACGTCGGCGCGCAGTTGCCGGACGGTGGCCTGCACGACGTTGTTGAGCAGGTACCCCTGCAGCCACATGAGCACGCTCGCGCCGGCGAACAGGGCGATGGCGAGCAGGAGCACCCGACCCAGGGCGGCGAAGTCGATCCCGACGCCGGGTGTCACGTCCATCCGCGCCAGCATCGCGGCGAAGTTGTCCTGGCCGGCGGCGCGCGCGGCGGCGACGGCCTGCTCCAGCATGGTGCCGGGCGGCAGCTGCCGGCCGATCGCGCCGGCGAAGATGACGTCCGTGGCCCGGCCGAGGATCTTCGGCACGAGGACCGACAGCGCCACGCTCGCCACGGCCAGCACAACCACCAGGACGAGCGACAGCCGGTGCGGGCGCAGCCGGCGCAGCAGCCGCACCGCCGAGGGCCAGAAGTTCATCGCCTTCTCGGCGGGCATGCCCATTCCCATCGGGTGCCCGCCGCCGGGCCGGCGGCCCGCGGCCGGCAGCCGCGCCGGCGTCGCCCCTGTCGCCGTTGCGCCGCGCGCCCCCGCCGGCGCTGCTCCTGCCGCCGCCGCGCGAGACGGCTCGCGGCCGTTCGCCTGTGCTGGTACGCCCCCGCCCGTCTGGCTCATGCCGCCGCTCCCACCGTCAACTGGGACTCCACGATCTCCACGTACGTGGGGCAGGTGGCGAGCAGCTCCTCGTGCCGCCCGATGCCCACGATCCGGCCGGCGTCCAGCACGACGATCTGATCGGCGTCCATGATGGTGGACACGCGCTGGGCGACGATGAGGACGACGGCGTCGGCGACCTCCGACCGCAGGGCGGCCCGCAGCCGCGCGTCGGTGCCCACGTCCAGGGCCGAGAACGAGTCGTCGAACAAATAGATCGCCGGCCGGCGCACCAGGGCCCGCGCGATGGCCAGGCGCTGCCGCTGGCCGCCCGAGACGTTGGTGCCGCCCTGGGCGATCGGGGCGTCCAGCCCGCCCGGCATCGCCTCGACGAAATCGCGCGCCTGAGCGATCTCCAGGCAGCGCCACAGCTGCTCGTCGGTGGCGTCCGGGTTGCCGTAGCGCAGGTTGCTGGCCACGGTGCCGGAGAACAGGTACGCCTTCTGCGGCACCAGCCCGATGCGGCGCCACAGCTCGTCGGGGTCCTGCTCGCGGACGTCCACGCCGTCGACGAGCACGCTGCCGGCGGTCGCGTCGAACAGCCGCGGCACCAGCGACAGCAGGGTGCTCTTGCCGGCTCCCGTGCTGCCGATGACCGCCGTGGTCTGGCCGGCGACGGCGCGGAAGCTGATGTCGTGCAGCACCGGTTGCTCGGCGCCGGGGTACTGGAAGCTGACCCCGCGGAACTCGAGTTCGCCGCCGCCGCGGACGACCGGGGCCGGCGCGGCGGATGGCGCGACCGACGGCGCGGTGTCCAGCACCTCCGTGATGCGTTCGGCGCAGACCGCGGCCCGGGGCACCATCATCACCATGAAGCTGGCCATCATGACCGACATCAGGATCATGATCAGGTACTGCAGGAACGCGGTGAGCGCGCCGATCTGCAGCTGACCGGCGTCGATGCGCAGCGCGCCGAACCACAGCACGGCGACGCTGGACGCGTTGAACATCAGCATCACGGTCGGGAAGACGAGCACCATCAGCCGCCCGGCGCGCAGCGCCGTGTGGGTCAGGTCGGTGTTGGCGACGGCGAAGCGCTGGGTCTCGTGCGGCTCGCGCACGAACGCCCGGACCACGCGGATGCCGCCGATCTGCTCCCGCAGGATCCGGTTCACCCGGTCGATGCGCTCCTGCATGAGCCGGAACTGCGGGATCATCCGTCGGACGATCAGGCCCACGGCCAGCACCATGACCGGCACGGCGACCAGCACCAGCCAGGACAGGCCCGCATCCTCCTGCAGCGCCATGATGATCCCGCCGATGCACATGATCGGTGCTGTGACGAGCATCGTGCAGGTGAGCACCACGAGCATCTGCACCTGCTGCACGTCGTTGGTGGTCCGGGTGATCAGCGACGGCGCGCCGAACCGGGCGACCTCGCGGGCGGAGAACTCGTTGACCCGGTGGAAGATCGCCGAGCGCAGGTCCCGGCCGAAGCTCATCGCCGCGCGTGATCCGAAGTAGACGGCCGTGACCGAGCCGGCGATCTGGGCCAGGGTCACCAGGAGCATCCAGGCCCCGGTCCGCACGATGTAGTCCGTGTCGCCCTTGGCCACGCCCTGGTCGATGATGTCGGCGTTGAGGCTGGGCAGGTACAGCGCGGCGAGGCTGCCGACGAGTTGAAGCAGCACCACGAGTGCCAGCTCCCGCCGGTACGGCCGCAGGTAGGTACGGAGCAGTCTGATCAGCACGAGTGGCCTTCCCGTTGATCGGCGGTGTCGTCGGCGCTGCCGTCGCGGCGCAGGACGCCGTCGAGCAGGAGGTCGACGATCTCGTGGGGAGAGAGCGGTTGGTTGTCGGTGATCATGGGATGGGAGCCGGCGAAGGTGACCAGCCGCAGCAGCCGCGCCACCTCGGGCAAGGGGCAGCGGAACCGGTCCCGGTCCGGTTCGAGAAGGACGACGATGCGGTCGAGGATCCCGGCGTGCGCCAGCCGGGCGGTGCGCCCGATATCGCCCTGCGCCAGCCGGGCGGTGCGCCGAGGAGACTCGGTCTCCTCGGGCGGCGCGTTCATCCTGAGCGCGATCATCAGGGTGAACACCCGCTGCAGCCGCCGTTGCAGGACATCGGTCACCGCGATCAGGCGCGGCCGCAGGGGCAGCGACGGATCGATACGGGCCAACTCGCCGAGCGTCGGCAGCGGGTCGAAGGCGGCCCGGATGGTGCTCTGGATCAGCTCGTCCTTGTCGCGGAAGACGCGGAAGATGGTGCCCTCGGCCACACCCGCCGCCTCGGCGATCTGCCGGGTGGTCACCCGGTGGCCGTACTGGCATACGAGGGGGAGCGCCGCGGCGATCAGGGACGCGCGGCGGTCCTCGGGCGCCATGGGTCGCGCCCGGCTCGGTTTTGTCTGCGAGGACGGCACGCGGGCGAGCATAACTGAGTGAGTCACTCACTCACCACTGGAAACCGCTTCATCCTGTGATCCAGGTCACACGAGACTGTCGAGCCACTGCCGGTGCAGCGTGGCGTAGCGGCCGCCGCCGGCGATCAGCGCCTGCGGCGCGCCGTCCTCCACGATCTGCCCGTCGTGCAGGACCAGCACCCGGTCGGCGATCTCGACTGTGGACAGCCGGTGGGCGATGACGATCGCGGTGCGGTCGGCGAGGATCGTGCGCAGCGCCCGCTGGACCAGGCGCTCGGACGGGATGTCCAGCGACGAGGTGGCCTCGTCGAGGATGAGTACGGCCGGGTCGGCGAGGAACGCCCGGGCGAAGGCGACGAGCTGCCGCTGTCCGGCCGACAGCCGACCGCCGCGCTTGTGGATCTCGGTGTCGTACCCGTCGGGCAGTTCGCTGATGAACTCGTGCGCCCCGATCGCTCGCGCCGCCGCTTCGATCTCCGCCCGGGTCGCGCCCGGTCGACCGAAGCCTATGTTGTCCGCGACCGTGCCGGAGAACAGGTAGTTCTCCTGCGTCACCATGACCACCGCGCGGCGCAGGTCGTCGTCGGCCAGTTCGCGCAGGTCCACGCCGTCCAACAGCACCGCGCCCGTGACCGGGTCGTAGAACCGGGCGACGAGCTTCGCGATCGTGGTCTTGCCCGCGCCGGTCGCGCCGACGAGCGCCACCGTCTGCCCGGCGGGGATGTGCAGGTCGAACTCCGGCAGGATGAGCCGGTCCGGGCGGTAGCCGAAGCTCACCCGCGCGAAGCGCAGTTCGCCCCGCGGTTCGGGCAGCGGGGTCGGCGCGGTGGGCTCGGGCACCGATGGCCGTTCCGACAGCACGCCGGACAGCTTCTCCAGCGCCGCGGTCGCCGACTGCAGGGAGTTGTAGAACATCGACAGTTCCTGCATGGGCTCGAAAAAGCGCCGCAGGTAGAGCAGGAACGCGGCGAGCACTCCGACCTCGGTCTGGCCATGCAGCACCCGGTAGCCGCCGTAAGTGAGCACGACGGCGATCGTGACGTTGCCGATCAGCTTGATGCCCGGCCCGAAGATCGCGACGAGGCGGAAGGCGCGCAGGTTGGCCGCCCCGTAGTCCTCGTTGGCCCGGTCGAAGATCTGCTGGTTGCGCGGTTCGCGACGGAACGCATGCACCGCACGGATACCGCCCAGCGACTCGACGAAGTGGATGATCACCAGTGCGACCGTCTCACGGGTGCGCCGGTACGCCACGGACGAGGACCGCTGGAACCAGCGGGAGAGGACCAGCAGGAACGGGAACGACAGCAGGGTGACCAGGGCCAGGGGCGGATCGAGCCAGAGCAGGATCCCGGCGACCGACACCACCGACAGCCCGGCGAGCACCAGATCGTCGATGCCGCCGTCGATGAGTTCGGCGATCGAGTCCATGTCCGAGGTGAGCCGGGAGATCATCCGGCCGGAGGTGTAGCGCTCGTGGAATCCGACCGACAGCCGCTGGAAGTGGTCGTACACCCGCTTGCGCAGGTCGAGCAGCACGGCCTGGCCGATCCGTCCGGACAGCGTCAAGAAGCCGCGCTTGCCGACGTACTCGACGGCGGCGGCGAGCACGAACGCCACCGCCACCGCGACCAGCACGCCGGCGTCCCCGTCCGCGGCCAGCGGCGGGATGCCCAGGTCGATGCCGAGCCTGACCAGGTACGGGCCGGCCATCCCCGCCGCGTTCTGCGCCAGCAGCAGGACCACCATCAGCGCGATGAGGCGACGGTGCGGGCGCAGCAGCGAGCCCAGCAGCCGGCGCGAGTCCGCCCGCAGCCGCACGACCGCGGCCGCGTCCGGGGACTCCGCCGCGGTCCGCTCGGCGTCCTCGTCGGTGGCCACCCCCCGCCAGGCCTCGAGGTCCACGCTCACCGCACGCTCACCTCCGCCTCCTGGGAGAGCACGGCCCGGTACGCCGGTTCGCTCGCCATGAGTTCGGAGTGCGTGCCGACGGCGGCGATGACCCCGTCGCGCAGCAGCGCCACCCGGTCAGCGAGCGCCACAGTGGATGGACGATGGACGACGATGAGCGCGGTCGTGCCGTGCAGCACGCGGGCGAGCGCCTCCTCCACGAGGGCCTCGGTGTGCACGTCCAGCGCCGAGAGCGGGTCGTCGAGGACCAGCACGCGCGGCCTGCCGAGGACGGCGCGGGCGAGCGCGAGCCGTTGGCGCTGCCCACCGGAGAGCGACAGCCCCTGCTCGCCGACCCGGGTGGCGAGCCCCCACGGCAGGTCGTAGACGAACTCGGCCTGCGCGACCGCGAGCGCCTGCGCGATCTCCTCGTCGGTCGCGTCGGCGCGGCCGAGGGTGAGGTTCTCCCGCACGGACATGGAGAAGAGCGTCGGTTCCTCGAACGCCACGCCCACCACGCCCCGCAAACAGGAGAGTCGGATGTCGCGGATGTCGCGGCCGTCCAGCGTGATCCTGCCGCCGGTCACGTCGTACAGCCGCGGCACCAGGGAGACGAGCGTGGTCTTGCCGCTGCCCGTGGCGCCCACGATCGCCAGCGTCTCCCCGGGGCGTACCTCGAGATCGACGCCGCGCAGCACCGGTTCATCAGTACCGGGGTAGCGGAAGTGGACCGCCTCGAAGCGCAGATGGCCGGCGGTGGTGGCGGGCGCGACGGCGACCGCGCGGGGCCGGTCCACGATGGACGGCCTGGTGTCGAGGACCTCGAAGATGCGGTCTGTGGCGGTCATCGCCTCCTGCGCGTTCGCGATGATCCAGCCCAGCGCGTCGATCGGCCAGATCAGCATGATCTGCAGTGACACGAACGCCACCAGCGCGCCCAGCGTGAGCCGGCCGTGGGCGACCGCGACCGCCCCGGCGACGAGCACGACGGCGAGGGTCACATTCGGCACCAGGTCGAACTGCGCCCAGGACCGGGCCAGCAGCCGTGCCTTGCCCACCGCAGTGTCGTGCAGCCGCCCCGCCCGGGCCGCGAACCGCGCGGCCATGTGCGCCCGCCGTCCGAACGACTTGATCAGCCGGATGCCCTGCGCCGACTCCTCGACCAGCGTGGCCAGGTCGCCCTGCTCGTCCTGCACCTGCCGCGACAGCCGCAGGTAGTGGCGGCTGAAGTGCCGGCTGGCGAGGAACAGCGGCACCGCGCCGACCGCCACGACGACGCCGAGCGGCCAGTACAGGTGCAGCAGCAGCGCCACCACGACTGCGACGGTGATGGTGTTGATCACGAGGAAGATCAGCCCGAACGAGAGGAACCGCCGGATCACCCCGAGGTCGGTGGTGGCCCGGGAGAGCAGTTGCCCGGACTGCCACCGGTCGTGGAACGCAACCGGCAGCCGCTGCAGGTGGGCGTACAGGTCACGCCGGATCGCGGTTTCGATCCCCGTGGCCGTGCTGCCCCCCACCCAGCGTCGGATGAAGACCATCACGGCCTCCACCAGCCCGAGCAGCAGGGCCAGCGCGCCGAGCCACACCAGGCCGGCGGCGTCCCCGTCTCGGATCGGCCCGTCCACCACCCGCTGCACCACGAGCGGCACCAGGATGCTCGCCGTCGTGGCGGCGATCCCGGCGATCAGCAGCCATGCCATCTGGCCCGCGTACGGGCGTACGTACCGGCGCAGTCGCCAGAGGTTGGTGACGGCACGGTGACGGGGCGAAAGCACACCGTGACGCTACCTGCCGGTCAGGTAGTTCTCACCCGACTTTCGTGCGCCAACAGCCACGCCTTCACGTCCAGGCCCCACCGGTAGCCGCCCAGCGTGCCGTCGGTGCGGATCACGCGGTGGCACGGCACGAACAGCGCCGCCGCGTTGCGCGCGCACGCCTGCGCCGCCGCGCGGATGGCGGCCGGGCGCCCGGCGAGCGCGGCGAACGCGGTGTAGGTGACCGGCTCCCCGGGCGCAAGGTCGCGCAGCAGCTGCCACGCGTGTTCGAGGAATCTTCCGTCGCTGTGCTGGCGCACCGGGATCTTGCCTACTGCCGTCAGATCGCCGTCCAGATAGGAGAGCACGGCGTCGGTGACCGGCCCCAGGTCGGCGCGCTTGCGCGGCTCGGTGGTCCAGCGCAGTGCCGGGTGTACGGGCGCCAGCAGCGCGTCCAGGTCGGTGGTGAACCCCGCGGCGAGCACCTCACCGGCGTCGGTGGCGACGACCGTGAACGGGCCGGCCGGCGTGTCGAGGGTCGCCGTGTCGAGCGTCGTCTCGGCTGTCAGGGTCGTCGGCGTTGTCGAGGTCATGCGGCTCTCCAGAGTCTGCGCACGGCGTACGAGCGCCAGGGGCGCCACCGCCGGGCGTGTTCGGTCAGGCGGGTGGGGTCGTCGGGCAGGCCGAGCGCGGCCGCGCCTCGGCGCACACCGAGGTCGGTGGGCAGGAACGCGTCCGGGTCCCCGAGCGCCCGCAGGGCCACGTAGCTCGCCGTCCAGGGCCCGATGCCCGGGATCGCGGTCAACCGGCGGGTCACCTCGGTCCGGTCCATGCCCCCGTCGAGATCCAGCTCACCTGCGGCGACCATGCGGGCCAGCGCCCGCAGCGTCGTGCGCCGCGCGGCCGGCATGCCGAACGCCTCGTCGGGCGCGTCGGCGACCGCGGCGGCGTCCGGGAACGCCGCCACCGCCCCGCGCCCCTCATCGGGTTGATCATGAGCTTGGCGACCATCGGCTCGGCGTGTCGTGCGGTCAATTTCATGGTCAACGGGGGTCAGGGCGTGCACCAGGCGGGCGAGCACGGTGCGCGCACCGGCGACCGAGATCTGCTGGCCGACGACCGCCCGGACCGCGATCTCGAAGCCGTCCACCGCCCGCGGGACGCGCACCCCCGGCTCCTTGTAGACGAGCGGGGCGAGCGCCGGGTCCTCGGCGAGCGTGGCGTCCACCGCCACCGGGTCGGCGTCCAGGTCGAGCAGGCGGCGGCAGCGGGCCACAGCCGGGGCGAGGTCGCGCACGTCGGCCAGGCGCAGCGTCGCCGCGACGTACCCGTCGTGCGCGGTCAGCTCGGCCGCGCCCAGGCCGTGCGGCAGGCGCAGCGCGCGGCGGTAGACGCCGTCGGCCACTTCCTCCACACCGGGGACCGCCCGGGTGGCGAGGAACTCCCACAACGACTCGGCGTGCATGGGGCGGCGGTACGCCAGCCGTACCGTGAGTGTCCCGGGGCTGGCCAGTGCGCGCCGCGACTTCGCCGCGGCGCGCAAGGCCGACGGCGCGCAGGCGTAGACCTCGCGCACCGTGTCGTTGAACTGGCGCACCGAGCCGAACCCGGCCGCGAACGCGATCTCGGCGAGCCCGAGATCGGTGGTCTCGATGAGGATGCGGGCGGTCTGCGCGCGCTGCGCCCGGGCGAGCGCGAGCGGTCCGGCACCGAGTTCCGCGGTGAGGATCCGGTGCAGGTGGCGTTCGGTGTAGCCGAGCCGGCGGGCGAGCCCCGGCACGCCCTCGCGGTCCACGACGCCATCGGCGATCAGGCGCATCGCCCGGCCGACCACGTCGGCCCGGATGTCCCACTCGGGGGAGCCGGGCGCCGCGTCCGGGCGGCACCGGCGGCACGCCCGGAAGCCGTTGCGCTGGGCCGCCGCGGCCGACGGGTAGAAGCGCACGTTGTCCGGCTTCGGCGTGAGCGCCGGGCAGGACGGGCGGCAGTAGATGCCGGTGGAGGTGACGGCGGTCACGAACCACCCGTCGAACCGGGGGTCGCGGCTCGCGACGGCCCGGTAGCAGCGCTCGAAGTTTAGCTCCACGCCCTCGATACTGCTCCCGCGCGCGGCTTCTGGCTCGCGGAAATCGGACGTGGCCGTGGCCACCGTCCGGGGGGGCCGGGGCGTTACCGCCGCGGAACCGCCGCAGTGATCTCGATCTCGAGCAGCGCGCCGGGCAGGAACAGGCGGCTGACCTCGACGGTCGTGCTCGCCGGCCGCGCACCGGCGAACACCCGGCGGCGCACGGCAGCGTAGCCGGGCAGGTCGTCGAGGTTGGTCAGGAACGTGCGGACGTGCATCACGTCGGTGAACGTGGCGCCGTGCGCTGCCAGGATCTGGCCGATCAGCTCGAACACCCGCTCGGACTGCGCGGTGATGTCCCCGGGCGCGAACACCTCGCCCGCGTCGTCGACCGCGACCTGCCCGGACAGCATGAGGAGCGCGCCGTCGGCGAGATCGAGGCGTGCCACGTGGGAGAAACGGTTGCCGAAGGGAGCGGCGACGTCGGCTGGATTGTCGAGCGTGAGGCGCACGGTTGCTCCTTGTCAGACGAGGACGGAGAGGTCGGCGTTCTGGTCGGGCGCGGCCGACAGGACCCGGGCGGCGGCGCGAGCGACCGGCGCGGGCCGGTCGCCGAGGTGGCGGAGCGCCAGGTTGATGTCCTTGCTGGCGAGGGCGATCGGGAACCATGCGCCGGTTGCGGTGGCGCGTTTCGCAGCGCCGCCCAGCGGACCTGTGCCGAGCGCAGCGAGCGCCACTGACCGGTCGACGCCGACCGCGTCGGCGACCGCGACGGTGTCGCGGAGCGCGGCCATCGCGGTGACCAGCGCGGTGTTCAGGACCAGCTTCAGCGCGGAACCCGCGCCCAGGGCGCCGCAACGCCGCACCGTGCCCAGCGCCTGGAGAACCGGTGCGGCCCGGTCGACGGCCGCCGGGTCGCCGGCCGCCAGGACCGTGAGCCGACCGGCCTGCGCCGCGTCGACGCTGCCGACCACCGGGGCGTCAACGAGATGCACCTCGGCAGGCAACCGCCGAGCCAGTTCGGCGACGGCGTCCGGCCCGATCGTGGACATCTGCACCAGACACGTACCGGGCCGCAGCGCAGCTGCCGCGCCGCCAGGACCGAACAGGACGGTGTCGACGGCGATGGCGTTGGACAGCACGGTGATCACCGTGTCCGCATCGGCCACTGCTGCGGCCGGGGAGGCGGCTCGACGGGCGCCGGCCCGGACGAGGCGCTCGCTGCGCGACGTCGTGCGGTTCCACACCGCGACCTGGTGGCCGGCCGCCAGGAGTCGGCGGCAGATCGGGGTACCCAAACGCCCCGTACCGAGGACGGCGATCGTCTCCACGACGAGGACGCTAACCGCGGTAGCGAGATGCTTCCAACGAATGTTTCGCAAGGGTGCGTTGCGTATCTAGCATGGCTCGGTGGATGTCCAGTCGCTGCGGGTGTTCCGCGCGGTGGCGCGGCGCGGCTCTATCACCGCCGCCGCCCGCGAGCTGCGCTACACACAATCGGCGGTCTCTCGACAGATCGCCGCGCTCGAAGCGGAGATCGGCGGCCGGCTCTTCGACCGGCTACCCCGCGGCGTGGCCCTCACCGAGGAAGGGCGGTGCCTGCTCCCGCATGCCGAGGCCGTGCTGGACCGGCTGACCCTGGCCCAGCGTGACCTGGAGGCGATTCGCGGCCTCGGTGCCGGCACGTTGCGGGTCGCGGCATTCTGGACCGCGGCCGCTGCGCTGGTGCCGCGCGCCCTGGCCGCGTTCCGCGCGGCACACCCGCAGGTGAGCCTGTCGCTTGCCCTGGACAGGACACCCGCGCTGCTGGACCGGCTGGTCGCCGGCGACGTCGACCTCGCAGTGGTCAGTGCGGCACCCGAGCGCCCGCTCGACACGTCCCGATTCGAGTTGCGTCATCTGCTCGACGAACACCTGCTGGTGGCGGTGTCGCGGGACCACCGCCTGGCCCGGCGCCGGGTCGTGCGACTGGCCGAGTTGGCCGACGAGTACTTCATCCCCGGCTCGGCCACGGACGAGGAGAATCTGCTGCGGGCGAGTCTCCCGAGCAGCTTCCAACCGCGGGTCGAGATCGTCGCCGCCGACTGGACCGGCAAACTCGGCTGTGTGGCGGCCGGACTCGGGGTGGCGCTCGTCCCCGCGCTCGCCGCGCGCTCCGTTCCGGCAGACGTCGCGCTGCTCCGGTTGCGCGACGACGATGCCATCGTCCGGCGGATCTTCGCCGCGACGGTCGCGGGCCGCCACCGCCCGGCCGCGGTCACCGTTGCGCTCGACCACCTCAAACAGGTCGCCACCGAGCTGTGGTGACCAGAAACGGCCCCGGTCGGTCCACAAACTGCGCTGGTTGCCCACGAACTAAGCTGGTTCGTCGTGAGCCTGACCATCGGCATCGTCGGCCTGCCCAACGTCGGCAAGAGCACGCTGTTCAACGCGCTGACCCGCAACGCCGTGCTCGCCGCGAACTACCCGTTCGCGACGATCGAGCCGAACATCGGCGTCGTCGGGCTGCCCGATCCCCGGCTGGACCGGCTCGCCGAGATGTTCGGCTCCGCCCGCGTGGTGCCGGCGCCGGTGACGTTCGTCGACATCGCCGGCCTCGTGCGCGGCGCGTCCAAGGGCCAGGGGCGGGGCAACGCGTTCCTGGCGAACATCCGCGAGGCGAGCGCGATCTGCCAGGTGGTGCGCGCCTTCTCCGACCCGAACGTCGTACACGTCGAGGGCAGGGTGTCCCCGAAGGACGACATCGAGACGATCAACACCGAGCTGATCCTCGCGGACCTGCAAACGCTGGAGAAGGCGCTGCCCCGGCTGGAGAAGGAGGCGAAGACCCGCAAGGACCGGGCCCCGGCACACGCCGCCGCCGTGGCCGCGCGCGATCTGCTCAACGGCGGTGAGCTGCTCTACACCGGCGCCGCCGCGGCCGGCATCGACCTCGCCGAGCTGCGCGAGCTGCACCTGCTCACCACCAAGCCGTTCCTGTACGTGTTCAACGTCGACGAGGAGGAGCTGGCCAACGCCGCGTTCCTCGACGAGCTGCGCGCGCTGGTGGCCCCGGCCGAGGCGGTGTTCATGGACGCCAAGGTCGAGTCCGAGCTGATCGACCTGCCCGCCGACGAGGCCCGGGAGCTGCTGGAGTCGATCGGCCAGTCGGAGCCGGGGCTGGACCAGCTCGTTCGCGTCGGTTTCCGCACGCTCGGCCTGCAGACGTTCCTGACCGCCGGCCCCAAGGAGGCCCGTGCCTGGACGATCCCGGTCGGCGCCACCGCGCCCGAGGCCGCCGGCGTCATCCACTCCGACTTCCAGCGCGGCTTCATCAAGGCCGAGATCGTCTCCTACGACGACCTCATCGCGGCCGGGTCGATGGCCGCGGCCCGCGCGGCCGGCAAGGTCCGCATGGAGGGCAAGGAGTACGTGATGCGCGACGGCGACGTGGTGGAGTTCCGCTTCAACGTGTGACCCCAGACCGCACGATCGGCGAGGACACCGGGTGTCACGGGGTCCCGGTGGTGTCGTGGGTGATGGCGCGGTAGGCGTCCTCGATCCGGGCGGCCAGCGTGATCTCGCCCAGGCTCGGCTCGCCGCCGTCGGGTGCGCCGACCCGGATCTGCGTACACCCGTTGACACGGCGGATCTCCGGGCACAGCTGCAACGCGTCCGCCGCGACCTTCACGCGTTCGGTGAGCTGGGCGTGCTGCGCGTCGTCGAGGTCCAGGGTGCGGCAGATCTCCGTGCCGTCCCGCGTCCACCCGGCGAGGAGAGCCAATGCGTCGCTGACGTAATCGCTGTCCCGCGATTTGCGCCACTTCGCTCGCACGAGTCGTAATCCTTCCCCTGGCGTCGTTGCCGGTTTGTAGCCGAGTCGTTGCCAGGTCGTCATGGTCGGTGCTGCCAGTGTGCCGGGCCGGAAGCGGCCTGTCCACGGCCGCTCTCCCCTCTCTTGCTGGCCTAGCGGACTACCCCGCCACCCGCCGTTCGGCTTGGTCTGGCACGCTTGAGCGCCGTGCATACCGATCGGGCGAGGCTGCAGGTCATCGTCGGCGCCGCCATCATCGCGGACGGTCGACTGCTGGCGTGTGCGCGCTCCGGCCCGCCCCCGTTCGCGGGCAAGTGGGAGTTCCCCGGTGGGAAGGTGGAGGACGGCGAGACCGAGGTCGAGGCGTTGATCCGCGAGTGCGAGGAGGAGCTCGGCGTGCTCGTCGCGGTCGGCGGCCGGGTCGGCGAGGACGTGCTGCTCGGGCACGGCGCCGCCGTGCTCAAGGTCTACCTCGCCCGTCTCGCCGACGGCCGCGTCCCCCAACCCCGCGAGCACGCCGAACTGCGCTGGCTCGCCGCCGACGAACTCGACACCGTTCCCTGGTTGCCGGCCGACGCGCCGATCGTGGCGGCGCTGCGTCCGCTTCTCGAGCAGAACTGACCCACATCCGCTCGACAACTAAGGATTGCCTACCCTAAGCTGGCCCAGGTTGTGACGGGGCGAGCGACAGGAAGCGATCGGGATGGCAAGCACGGCACGGCGTGCCCTGGTGCTGGGGGCGGGCCTCGTCGCCCTCCTGGTCGCGGTGCTCGCCAGCCTGGCCGTGGGGAGCAAGGCCATCCCACCCCTGGACGTCCTGCGCGCGCTGACCGCGTCCGACGGCAGCGAGGCGAGCACCATCGTGCGGTCGCTGCGCGTGCCGCGTACCGTCGTCGGAATCGAGGTCGGCGCCGCGCTGGCCCTCGGCGGGGTGGTTATGCAGGCACTGACCCGCAACCCGCTCGCTGACCCGCGCATCCTCGGCGTCAGCGCCGGCGCCTCGCTCGGTGTCGTGACGGCGATCGCCGCGTTCGGGATCACCACGCTGGCCGGGTACGTGTGGTTCGGAGTCGCGGGCGCCGCCGTCGCCGGTGTGCTGGTCTACACGGTCGCCAGCCGAACCCGCACGGGCGCCAGCCCGGTCACCCTCGCGCTCGCCGGCGCCGCGCTCGACGCGAGCCTCGGCGCGATCGTGTACGCACTGCTCGCCGTCGACGCGCGGACGTTCGACGAGTTCCGGTTCTGGGTCGTCGGCTCGCTCGCGGGCCGCACCCCGGCCACTGCCCTGCAGGTGCTGCCCGTGCTGCTGGTCGGCGCGGTGCTCGCGCTCGCCGGCGCCCGCGGCCTCGACGCGCTCGCGCTCGGCGAGGACGTGGCCCGCGGCCTCGGCCACCGGGTCGGGCGGTTGCGCGTCGGTACCGGCGCGGCGGCCGTGCTGCTCACCGGCGGCGCCGTCGCCGTGGCCGGACCCATCGCGTTCGTCGGCCTCGCCGTACCGCACCTGGTCCGGGCGCTGGTCGGCGCGGACCACCGCTGGGTGCTCGCGGTCAGCGCGGTGATCGGGCCGATCCTCGTCCTCGCCGCCGACGTGGCCGGCCGGGTGGTCACCCCGCCCGCCGAGGTGCCGACCGGCGTCGTCACCGCCCTGGTCGGCGCGCCGCTGCTCATCCTGCTCGTGCGCCGGGCCCAAAGGGTGGTGGCAGCGTGAGCGCGAGGAGCGCAGCGAAGCGGAGCCCCGCAGCCGCGAACGAAGGCGTCGCGGTGAGCGCGAGGAGCGCAGCGAAGCGGAGCCCCGCAGCCGCGAACGACGGTCTCGCGGTGGGCGCCGACCCGGAACCCATCGCGACGCTCCCCGGTCACCTCGTCGGGCGGGCCGGGCCCGTGTCGGTGCTCGTGCACCGGCGGGCCCTGCTGGTCGCTGCCGCGCTCGGCGCGGTGCTCGCCGCAGCGGTCGTGGCCAGCCTGTCGTTCGGCGAGGTCACCGTGGCGCCCGGCGCCGTCGTGCGCGTCCTCGTCACCGGCGGTACCGAGTACGACCTGATCGTGCGCGAACTGCGGCTGCCCCGCACCCTCCTGGCGGTCGTGGCCGGCACCGCCTTCGGGCTCGCGGGCGCGCTCGTGCAGAGCGTGAGCCGCAACCCGCTCGCCAGCCCCGACGTCATCGGCATCACGCAGGGCGCTGGGCTCGCGGCGACCGTGGCGCTCGCCGGTGGTGCGGCGGCCGCGCTGGTCGCGCCGAGCGCCCTGGCCGGCGGCCTGCTCGCGGCGGCGGCGGTCTTCGCCCTCGGGTCCCGCCACGGACTGGCTGCGCAGCGGTTCGTGCTGGCCGGCGTCGGGGTGTCGTTCGCGCTGCGCGCGCTCATCGAGATCGTGCTCGTCTCCGCCGACGCCATCGACGCGCAGCGCGCCCAGATCTGGCTCATCGGCTCGCTCAACGGGCGGGGCTGGACCGAGTCGGCCGGCGTCGGTGTCGTGCTCGTCGCCGCGCTGCCGGCGCTGGCGTGGGCCGCCCGGGCGCTGCGCACGACCGCGCTGGACGACGACACCGCCCGAGGGCTCGGCGCCCGTCCCGCCGCCCGGCGGCTCGGGCTCGGCGCGGTCGGCGCGGTCCTCGCGGCCGCGGCGACCGCCCAGGTCGGGGCTGTCGACTTCGTCGCGCTGGTCGCGCCCCAGGTGGCCCGCAGGCTCGCCGGCACCGAGCGGCCGCCGCTCGTCGGCGCGGCGCTCGCCGGCGCGGCCCTGGTCGTGCTCGCCGACCTGGCCGGGCGCCGGCTGCTCGCCCCCGTCCAGTTGCCCGCCGGCGTGCTCACCGCCGCCATCGGCGGGCCGTACCTCGTCTACCTGCTCGTGAAGGGTCGCCGCTCGTGACCGCCGCACTGACCACCGTGGACATCATCGCCGGCTACGAGGACCGGACCGTGCTGAACGGACTGTCCGTCGAGGTGCCTACCGGCCGGTTCACCGTCGTCATCGGGCCCAACGCCTGCGGGAAGTCCACGCTGCTGCGTACCCTCGCCCGGCTGCTGCGCCCCCGCGCCGGCACCGTGCTGCTGGACGGTGCCGACCTGCACCGGCTGCCGCCCCGCGAGGTCGCCACGCGGCTCGGCGTACTGCCGCAGAGTCCGCTGGTGCCCGAGGGGGTGACCGTCGCCGAGCTGGTCGCGCGCGGGCGCTCGCCGTACCAGCGGTGGTGGCGGCAGTGGTCGAGCGCCGACGCGCAGGCGGTGGCGACGGCGCTGCGGCTCGCGGACGTGGCCGACCTGGCGGAGCGTCCGGTGGAGGCGCTGTCCGGGGGGCAGCGTCAGCGGGTGTGGATCGCGATGGCGCTCGCCCAGGACACCGAGGTGCTGCTGCTCGACGAGCCCACCACCTACCTCGACCTGGCCCACCAGATCGAGGTGCTCGACCTCCTGCGCCGGCTCCAGCGCGACGGGCGCACGGTCATCGCGGTGCTGCACGACCTCAACCAGGCGGCCCGCTACGCCGACCACGTCATCGCGATGCGCGACGGGGCCGTCGTCGCCGCCGGCCCGCCCGGCGAGATCCTCACCGCGGCGCTGGTCCGCGACGTGTTCGGCCTCGACTGCGTCGTCGTGCCCTGTCCGGTCACCGGCGCGCCCCTCGTCGTGCCCGGGGCCGGCCAACCACAACCCGTTATCGATGAAGGAGTGATCAGTGCGTAAGTTCCTGGGGCTGCCGGCGGTGGCCACGGTGCTGGTGGCCGCGGTGGCGCTGGCGGGCTGCGGTTCGGCGACCGGGCCATCCGACGCCGACGTGACGGGCGAGACCCGCGAGATCGTCCACGCGATGGGCACGACCCTGGTGCCGGCGCAGCCGAAGCGGGTGGTCGTGCTGGACACCGACAAGATGGACACGGCGTTGACGCTCGGTGTCAAGCCGGTCGGCGCGGCCCGGGCGGGCGAGCTGACCGGCTGGCCGACGTACTTCGGCCCCGACGCGACCCAGGGCATCACCGAGGTCGGCACGCTGCAGGAGCCGAACCTCGAGGCGATCGCGGCGCTGGCGCCGGACCTGATCCTCGGCTCGAAGTTCCGGCAGGAGAAGTACTACGACGAGCTGAGCAAGATCGCGCCGACGGTCTTCACCGAGAACGTCGGCAAGCCGTGGAAGGAGAACTTCCTCCTCGACGGCGAGGCGCTGGGCAAGGGGAAGGAGGCGCGCGACCTGCTCGCCGCGTACGAGGCCCGCGCGAAGGCGCTCGGCGCGAAGCTGGGCGACGCGGCCGCGCTGAAGGTCTCGGTTGTGCGCTTCATGCCGACGGAGATCCGGATGTACGGCCCGGAGTCGTTCTGCGGCATCGTGCTGGCCGACGTCGGCGTGGGTCGGCCTGAGCGGCAACTGCTCGCCGACAAGGAGGACCGGCGCTTCGACAGGATCAGCCCGGAACGGGTGTCGGAGGCCGACGGTGACGTGATCTTCGTGACCGCGTACGGCGAGAAGGCGGCCGCCGAGCAGGCGAAGGTGACCGCCGGCCCGCTGTGGCAGTCGCTTCGCGCGGTCCGGGAGGGCAGGGTGCACGTCGTGCCGGACGAGACCTGGATGACCGGCATCGGGGTGACCGCGGCCGGCAAGATCCTCGACGACCTGGAGAAGTACCTCGCCCGGTGATCCCCTAACGGCGGCGGCCCGGTCACCCTCGAGGGTGACCGGGCCGCCCGCTACGCGTGTACCGGTGCCGGGCTCACGCCGGCTTGGGGGGAGTGGGCGGCTGGTAGCGCAGGCGCTCCGGGGGCAGCGGGAACTTGAGGTCGTCGCCGAACGGCGAGGCCGCGCCGGAGCGGTCGAGGGTGAACTCGGTGACGCCCATCCGGCCGTCGTCGTCCACGGCCGCCACGACCGGCTGGGGCGTGGGGGAGTGCCACCGCACGCCGGAGGGCACGTGCGGAGCCGGTGACTCCGTGACGTGCACGTTCGGCTGGTTCACCCGGGCGCCCTCCAACTGATCTCTCCGGAAGATCTTACGGCCGATAATCGTGATCGGGTCGAAACGCCGGTCAACGACCCGTTCCTTCATCGGAATGATCGCGTTATCGGTGATCTTGATGTGCTCCGGGCAGACCTCGGTGCAGCACTTGGTGATGTTGCAGTAGCCGAGACCCTGCTCCGCCTGGGCCAGCTCCTTGCGGTCGGTGCGGACGTCCAGCGGGTGCATGTCCAGCTCCGCGGCCCGGATGAACAGGCGGGGGCCGGAGAAGGCGCGCTTGTTCTCCTCGTGGTCGCGGATCACGTGGCAGGTGTTCTGGCACAGGAAGCACTCGATGCACTTTCGGAACTCCTGCGACCGCTCGACATCGATCTGCTGCATCCGGTACTCACCGGGGGCCAGGTCCGGCGGCGGCGCGAACGCCGGCATCTCGCGCGCCTTCTCGTAGTTGAAGGACACGTCGGTGACCAGGTCGCGGATGACCGGGAACGTCCGCAGCGGGGTGACGGTGATGGTCTCCGACTCGTCGAACGTCGACATCCGCGTCATGCACGCGAGCCGGGGCAGGCCGTTGATCTCCATCGAGCAGGAGCCGCACTTGCCGGCCTTGCAGTTCCAGCGACAGGCCAGGTCGGGAGCCTGGGTGGCCTGGACCCGGTGGATGACGTCGAGGACGACCTCGCCCTCGTTCACCTCGACCTGGTAGTCCTTGAGCTCGCCGCCGGAGCCGTCGCCCCGCCAGATCCTGAAGTGACGCTTCGTACCCATCAATCCTCACCCTTCATGCTGGCCACCGCCGCGTCGTACTCCGCCAGCTCCTCGTCGGTCATGTACTTGGCCAGCTCTGCGCGGTCGAACAGCGTGAGCAGCTCCGGCGGCATCTTCGGCAGCTCCTGGCGGGTCAGCCGGACCTCGCCGTCCGGGTCCAGGGAGCAGACGAGGTTGATCCGCCGCCACTCGGGCCGCATCGTCGGGAAGTCCTCCCGGGTGTGGCCGCCGCGGGACTCCTCGCGCTCGAGCGCGGCCTTCGCGGTGCACTCGGAGACCACCACCATGTTGCGCAGGTCCAGCGCCAGGTGCCACCCCGGGTTGTAGCGCCGGCCACCGGTCGCGCCGACCTTGCGGATCCGCTCCTTGAGCTCGGCGAGCCGCTCGATCGACTCCTCGAGCTCGCTGCGGCGGCGGATGATGCCGACCAGGTCGCCCATGACCTGCTGCAGCTCCTGGTGCAGCGCGTACGGGTTCTCCCCGGCGTCGCCCCGGTTGAGCGGGGCGAGCGCGGTCTCCACCGCCGCCTCCACGTCCTTCGCGGCCACCTTCGGCCGGGATCCCGCCAGGGAGTCCACGTACGCCGCGGCGTGCTCACCGGCACGCTTGCCGAAGACCAGCAGGTCGGACAACGAGTTGCCGCCCAGCCGGTTGGAGCCGTGCATCCCGCCGGAGACCTCGCCGGCCGCGAACAGGCCGGGCACCTTCGAGGCCGCCGTGTCGGCGTCGACCTCGACCCCACCCATGATGTAGTGGCACGTCGGGCCGACCTCCATCGGCTCCTTGGTGATGTCGACGTCGGCCAGTTCCTTGAACTGGTGGTACATCGACGGCAGCTTGCGGCGGATCACCTCGGCCGGCAGCCGGGTGGAGACGTCCAGGTAGACCCCACCGGCCGGCGTGCCGCGGCCCGCCTTGACCTCCGCGTTGATCGCCCGGGCGACCTCGTCACGGGGCAGCAGCTCGGGCGGCCGGCGGTTGTTGTCCGGGTCGGTGTACCAGCGGTCCGCCTCCTCCTCGGTCTCGGCGTACTGCTTGCGGAACACGTCGGGCACGTAGTCGAACATGAACCGCTTGCCCTCGCTGTTGCGCAGCACGCCGCCGTCGCCGCGGACCGACTCGGTGACCAGGATGCCGCGCACGGACGGCGGCCAGACCATGCCGGTCGGGTGGAACTGCAGGAACTCCATGTTGATCAAGGTCGCCCCGGCGCGGAGGGCCAGCGCGTGGCCGTCGCCGGTGTACTCCCAGGAGTTCGAGGTCACCTTGTACGACTTGCCGACGCCGCCGGTGGCCAGCACGATCGCGGGCGCCTCGAAGAGCACGAACTCCCCGCTCTCGCGGTAGTAGCCGAACGCCCCGGCGATCCGGCCGTTCTCCAGCAGCAGCTCAGTGATCGTGCACTCGGCGAAGACCCTGATCCGGGCCTCGTAGTCGCCGAACTCCTTCTTGTCCTCCTGCTGCAGCGAGACGACCTTCTGCTGCAGGGTGCGGATTATCTCCAGACCGGTGCGGTCGCCGACGTGGGCCAGGCGCGGGTACTCGTGGCCGCCGAAGTTGCGCTGCGAGATCTTGCCGTCCTTGGTCCGGTCGAACAGCGCGCCGTACGTCTCCAGCTCCCAGACCCGCTGGGGCGCCTCCTTGGCGTGCAGCTCGGCCATCCGGTAGTTGTTGAGGAACTTGCCGCCCCGCATGGTGTCCCGGAAGTGGACCATCCAGTTGTCCCGCGGGTTGACGTTGCCCATCGCGGCGGCGGCGCCGCCCTCGGCCATGACCGTGTGCGCCTTGCCGAACAGCGACTTGGAGATGATCGCCGTCCGCTTACCGGCCAGCCGCGCCTCGATCGCGGCCCGCAGGCCGGCGCCGCCGGCGCCGATCACGACCACGTCGTACTGGTGTCGTTCGATCTGAGTCATCGTTGGTCGCCCTTAGTTGAAGAGCCGAAGGTCGGTGATCCACCCGGCGGAGACGGACATGATGTACGCGTCGGTGAGCATCACCGTGAACAGCGAGATCATGGCGTAGCGCCCGTGGTGGGGGTTGAGCTTCGAGACGAAGGTCCAGAAGCGGTAGCGCAGCGGGTGCCGCGAGAAGTGCTTGAGCCGGCCGCCCACCGCGTGGCGGCAGGCGTGACAGGACAGCGTGTAGCCGGCGAGCATCACCCAGTTGAACGCCATGATCAACGTGCCGAGGCCGACGCCGAAGCTGCCGTCCGGACCGCGGAAGGCCAGCAGCATGTCCCACAAATTGATCAGGAGCACGACCGCCGCGAAGTAGAAGAAGTACCGGTGGTAGTTCATGAGGATCAGCGGGAAGCGGGTCTCACCGGTGTACTTCTTGTGCGGCTCGGCGACGGCGCAGGCCTGGGGCGACAGCCACAGCGAGCGGTAGCCGGCCTTGCGGTAGTAGTAGCAGGTGACCCGGAAGCCGGCCACGATCGGGAACGCGATGATCCCGAGCGGCAGGAAGAAGGGCAGCGCCGGCAGCCAGACCCCGAAGTGCGACGAGCCCGGCACGCACGACTCGCTCACACACGGGGAGTACAGCGGCGTCAGGTAGTGGAAGTCGTCGACCCAGTACCACTTGCCCATGAAGATTCGGATCGTCGTGTAGATCACGAAGATCGCCAGGACCGTGCCGATGGTGACCGGGGGCAGCCACCAGCGGTCGGTGCGCAAGGTCCGGGCCTGGATCGAGGCGCGCGGCCGCTGCCCGACCGGCCCCGTTGCCGTAGAACTCATCCCTGTTCGCTCCCTGACGGGCTCATATCGGTCCGCGCCGCGCGGGCACGGGACGGCCCCGGCCGCACCGGCGTACGTCGTGCTCACGGTACGCCCTGTGTTTACCGTGATGTTCGCTGGGAGTCTCGCCCGTGACGTCGGCCGACGAAACCCCGGGACGGCCGGTGCGGCCCGTTTGTGCACAACTTCACGCCCCCGCGCCGGCATCTTCAGGGAAAGTGTCCCAAAGTTGATCTCTATTGGCGCATTTTCCCTGAAGATGCCGGGAGGAGCTGTAGACAGCAGAGGCACCGACTGGTGATCGTGCGCGTGCCGCGCCGCGGAAGGCCGGCGGTCAGCCGGAGGCGCCGCCGGTGAAGTTCCACGAGGCCAGGCGCAGCGCGGGGGCGGTCCACTGGGCGATCGACCAGTTACCCGGCAGAGCGTCGGCGTGCGCGCCCACGCCCAGCACCGCGCCCGGCCCCAGCGCCTGGGGGTACGACTGGGTGAACCGGAAGTTCGCCAGCGGCCGGGTCACCTCGCCGTTCTCGATCAGCCACACCCCGTTGCGGGTGAGCCCGGTGACGACCAGGGTCTTCGGGTCCAGCACCCGCGTGTACCACAGGTCGGTCACCAGCACGCCGCGCCGGACCTCCGCCACCAGCGCCGCCACCGACGAGTCCGCCACCGGCCCGGCCACCTCGGCCACCTCGCCGACCGCCGCGCTCGCCGGTTCGAGCCGGAGGTTCAGCGGCATCGGGCCCCACGAGGCCGTCCCGGCCCCGGCGTGCCCCGTGGACTCGGTGCCCGCCCTCGCCGCGGTACGCCGGTCGTGCGCGACCGCCCGGCTCACGCCGGCCTCGACGAGCACCAGGCGCCGTCGGGGCGTGCCCTCCGCGTCGTACGGCAGTGACACGTTCGCCCCGTCGACCGGGTCGTCGACGAGCGTCACCGACGGGTCGAACTGCGCCTCGCCGAGCGCCACGAACGACCGCCGCTCGACGTGTGCCTTGCCGTTGAAGCCCCAGACCGCCAGGTTGGTCAGCAGGTCGGCCACGGCTGTGGGCTCGAGGACCACCTCGTACCGGCCGGGCGGCAGCTCGACCGGGTCGACCCCGGCGCGCGCCTTCGCCACCGCGCGCGCGCCCAGCACGGCGCCGTCGAGATCGGACAGCGCGGTCGCCGCGAGCCGGGCCACGCCGTCGGCGCCCCGGGTCCGGGCGATGCCGTCCATCGCGGCCTGGGTGGTCCGCCCGGTGACCGACTGCCCGGCGGAGTTCACGAACGCCCCGACCCAGTACCCGGTGCGCACGTAGCCGGCCGCCTCGAGCCCGCCGGCGGCCTCGACGAACGCCCGGACCCGCTGCGCGCGCTCGTCGGGCGTCGCTAACGCGGTCGCCGGATCCCAGCCGCCCGCGCCCGCGGGGACGGCCGGTGGCGCGAGCCCGGCCCACGCCGGGTCGGCCGGGGCGTGACGCAGCGCGGTCACCGTGCGGTCGACCAGGCCGGCCAGACCGTCGCGGGTGACCACGGTCGTCACCCCGGTGGCGGTCCGGCCGTCGGCGTGCAGCCGTACCCGCACCTGGGTGGTGGTGTCGGCGACGTTCTGGTGGATGAACGAGTTCGCGAACCGGGTCAGCGCCAGCGCGTAGTGGTCGACGCTCACCTCGGCCTCGGCGCCGGGCCCGGCCGCGGCCCGGACCAGGTCGAGGACCCGCGCGGCGAGGTCCAGCTGCTCGTTGGCGTCCATGCGCTCGTTGGCCTCGATGGTGGTCACGCCCGCACCCCCACTCGTACGTTGCGGAACCGGGCCGGCGCCGCGGGGTGGCCGGTGTGGCCCACCTGCCCGGGCTGCCCCTTGCCGCAGTTCGGTGTGCCCCAGGGCACGATCTCCGACGACAGCATGTCCATCGAGCGCCAGAACACCGGCCCGATGCCGGTGTACGTGGGGTTGCGCAGCATCCGCCCGAGCTTGCCGTCGCGCACCTCCCAGCCGATCTCACAGCCGAACTGGAAGTTCAGCCGCTTGTCGTCGATCGACCAGGATCGGTTGGTCTCCATGTAGACGCCCTCGTCGGTCGAGGCGATGATCTCCTCGAGCGTGTGCGGCCCGGGTTCCAGGCCGACGTTGGTCATCCGCACCATCGGCAGCCGGGCCCAGCCGTCCGCGCGGACGCTGCCGGCGTAGTCCAGCCCGGCCACGGCCGCGGAGTCCCGTCCGGCGAGCACCCCGACCCAGATGCCCTCGCGGACCGCGTCGCGCCGGGTCGCCGGGGTGCCCTCGTCGTCGTAACCGAAGCTGCCCAGCGCCCCGGGGATCGTCGGGTCGATCGTGATGTTCATCAGCTCCGATCCGTACCGCAGCGAGCCGAGCTGGGCCAGGTCCAGCCAGGAGGTGCCGGCGAAGGCGGCCTCCCAGCCGAGGATGCGGTCCAGCTCGATCGCGTGGCCGACCGATTCGTGGATCTGCAACGCGAGCTGCTCGCCGCCGAGGATCAGCGTGGTGGTGCCGGACGGGCACAGCGGCGCGGTGAGCAGCGCGCGGGCCTCCTCGGCGACGCGCGGGGCGTGCGCGAGCAGGTCCAGCTCGGTGACGAGCTCCCAGCCGCGGGTCCCGTACTGGCCGCGGTAGGACGGGTAGGAGCGCCGCTGCGTCTCGCCGTCGCCGATCGCGGTGGCGGAGATGCCGCCGCCGCACTCGCGGATGTGCTGGTCGATGCGGTGGCCCTCCGAGGAGACGAACCACTTGCGGGTGTCCCAGATCTGGTAGAGGCCCTCGGCGTGGTCGGCGCCGTGCTCGCGCATGGTCCGGGTCGCGGCCACGAGCAGGTCGCCCTTGTCGGACAGGGGGACGTCCAGGGGGTCCACCTGGCAGTCGCTGGCCCAGGAGTCCGCCACGGGCGTGGTGGCGACGAGGTCGATGCGGGGCCCGGGCACGGTCGCCGAGGCGGCGGCGATCTCCGCCGCGCGGGCGCCCGCCTGCCGCGCCGCGCTCGAGGTGAGCTCGGGTACCGCGTAGAAGCCCCACGAGGAGCCGACCAGGGCGCGTACGCCGATGCCGGCGTCCTCGTCCTGCGTCAGCTCCTCGATCTCCCCGTTGCGGGCGGACATCGACTCGTAGCGTCGGTGCATCACCCGCGCGTCGGCGTACCGGGCGCCCGCGGCCAGCGCCGCCTCGACCGCCGCGGTCGCTGCGTCGAAGTGCGTCATGATCTCAACCCTAGGGGAGCGACGGGCGCCGTCGGGCGCCCGTTCCCGGGCCGGCGGGGTGCGCGCCCATGTAGGTCGTTTTCATCGCCCGGGATTCGTTGTAACTTCCCTCCAACAGCGGCGGCGGGAGGTGCGCGTGGCGGCTGCGGTTGTGCCGGAGCAGCGCCCGGAGTCGGACCCCTACCTGCGGGTGCGGGATCTGCGGGTGCGGTTCGACACCGAGGACGGCGTGGTGCAGGCGGTGGACGGGCTCTCCTTCGCGGTCCAGCGCGGGCGCACGCTCGGCATCGTCGGAGAGTCCGGATCGGGCAAGAGCGTGACCGGGCTGGCCGTGCTCGGGCTGCACAACGCGAAGCGGACCCGCATCGAGGGCGAGATTCTCGTGGGCGGCCGCAACGTGGTGGGCATGCGGGAGGAGGAGGTCAGCCGGCTGCGCGGCCGGGACATGGCGATGATCTTCCAGGATCCGCTCTCCGCGCTGCACCCCTACTACACCGTCGGTCGGCAGATCGCCGAGGCGTACCGCGTCCACCATCCGAAGGCGGGCCGCAGACAGGCGTGGGAGCGCGCGGTGGAGATGCTGGCGCGGGTCGGCATCCCGCAGCCGGCGCGACGCGCCCGCCAGTACCCGCACGAGTTCTCCGGCGGCATGCGGCAGCGGGTGATGATCGCGATGGCGCTGGTCAACAACCCCGATCTGCTCATCGCCGACGAGCCCACGACCGCGCTGGACGTGACCGTGCAGGCGCAGATCCTGGACCTGCTCGCCGACCTGCAGGCCGAGTTCCACTCCGCGATCATCCTGATCACGCACGATCTCGGGGTGGTCAGCCAGGTGGCCGACGACGTGCTGGTGATGTACGCCGGGCGGTGTGTCGAGCACGGCACCGTCGAGCAGGTGCTGCGCCGCCCGCAGCACCCGTACACGTGGGGGCTGCTGTCCAGCGTGCCGTCACTGCACGGCGACGCGGACGCGGACCTGCTGCCGATCCCGGGCAACCCGCCGAGCTTGATCAATGTGCCGTCCGGCTGCGCGTTCCACCCCCGCTGCCGGTACGCGCTGCGCGACGGCGGCCCCTGCGACGTCGAGGTGCCCGCGCTGCTGCCGGTGGCCGAGCCCGGCCACGGCGTCGCCTGTCACCTGCCGCCGGACGACCGGGTGGCCATCTACCGCAGGGACGTGGCGTCGGTGGGGGTGGCCCGGTGACCGCCGCGCAGATGACCCCCGCCCCGACGGCCGCCGAACCGGGGGCCGCGCCGCCGCCGTTGCTGACAGTCGAAGGGCTGACCAAGCACTTCCCGGTGCGTTCGGGGGCGTTCGGGCGCAAGGCGTTCGTGCGCGCGGTGGACGGTATCGACTTCGAGGTGCGCCCCGGCGAGACGCTGGGCCTGGTGGGCGAGTCCGGCTGCGGCAAGTCCACGACCGGGCGGCTGCTCGCCCGGCTGCTGGAGCCGACCGGCGGGCGGATCACCTTCGACGGACGCGACATCACCCACCTCGGCCGCCGCGAGTTGCGCCCGTTGCGCCAGCAGTTGCAGATCATCTTCCAGGACCCGTACGCCTCGCTGAACCCCCGCCACACGGTCGGGAAGATCGTGGCGATGCCCCTGATGGTCAACGGCATCGATCCACCTGGCGGGATCAAGCGGCGGGTGCAGGAGCTGTTGGAGATCGTCGGCCTGAACCCGGAGCACTACAACCGCTACCCGCACGAGTTCTCCGGTGGGCAGCGCCAGCGGATCGGCATCGCCCGGGCGCTGGCCCTGCGCCCGAAGCTGATCGTGGCCGACGAGCCGGTCTCCGCGCTGGACGTGTCGATCCAGGCGCAGATCATCAACCTGCTGCGCGGCCTGCAACGCGAGCTTGGGCTGGCCTTCGTCTTCATCGCGCACGACCTCGCGGTGGTGCGCCACTTCTGCCAGCGCGTGGCGGTCATGTACCTCGGCAAGATCGTCGAGATCGGCGACCGGGACGACATCTACACCCGGCCGCGCCATCCGTACACCCGGGCCCTGCTGTCGGCCGTGCCCGAGGTGAACGGGTCGGCCCGGGAGCGCATCCGCCTGGTCGGCGACGTACCGACCCCGCTGAACCCCCCGTCGGGTTGCCGGTTCCGTACCCGCTGCTGGAAGGCGACCGAGGTGTGCGCGACGCGGGAGCCACCGCTGGTGGGTGACGGCGACGGCACCCGGGCGGCGTGCCACTACCCGGAGCAGGGCCCGGGCCAGTCCGTCGTGGACGGCAGGGAGGGTGCGATGGAAGGCAGGGCATCGTGACGGTCACCCCGGCCGAGCAGGCGGCCGAGGCCGCGGCGGTCGGCGCCGGCGGCGTCGGCCCGGAACGCGAGCTGATCGGCCGATCGCCGGGGCGGTTGGCGCTCATGCGCCTGCGGCGCGACCGGGTGGCGATCGTCAGCGGCGCCATGCTGCTGGTGTTCATCCTCGTCGCCGTCTGCGCCCCGCTGATCGAGCGGCTCTACGGGGTGGGGCCGCTGGACCGTTTCCCGGACCGCCTGGACGCCAACGGCTTCCCGCTCGGGTACGCCGGCGTCGACGCCGATCACTGGCTGGGTATCCAGCCCGGCATCGGGCGGGACATCTTCATCCAGATCGTGTACGGGCTGCGCACCTCGTTGATGATCGCGTTCACCGGGGCGACCCTGACGCTCATCCTCGGCATCGTGCTCGGGATCGTGGCCGGCTACCTCGGCGGGTGGGTCGACGCGGTGATCACGTGGGTGCTCGACCTGGTGCTCGCGTTCCCGTTCTACATCTTCTGCTTCGCGATGGTGCCGCTGGCGGTGCACCAGTTCTACGGGCCGCGCGACCAGGAGTCGGTGTGGTTCCGCCCCGCGCTGCTCGTGCTCATCTTCGTGTTGTTCAACTGGACCTCCACCGCCCGGCTGGTGCGCGGCCAGGTGCTGTCGCTGCGGGAGCGGGAGTTCGTGGAGGCGGCCCGGGCGTCGGGCGCGGGCCTCGGGCACCTGCTGTTCCGCCAGCTGCTGCCCAACCTGTGGGCGCCGATCCTGGTCACCTACTCGCTCAACCTGCCGTCGCTGGTCACTGCCGAGGCGGCGCTGTCGTTCCTCGGCATCGGGGTGCTGGAGCCCACGCCCGACCTGGGCCGGTTGATCAGCGACAGCGTGCTCTACATCCGCGACGTGCCGAGCTTCACCATCGTCGGCGGCACGACGCTCTTCCTGCTCGTGCTCGCGTTCAACCTGTTCGGTGACGCGGTGCGCGACGCGCTCGACCCCAAGTCGACCCGGTAGGACAAGATGCTGCGTTTCCTGGTCAAGAAGATCCTGCTGGCGTTGACCACACTCGCGGCGGTCAGCGTGCTGACGTTCGGGCTGTTCTTCGTGGTGCCGACCAACCCTGCGGAGCTGATGTGCGGGCAGGGCAAGACCGTGTGCAGCGCGGAACGGGTCGCCATGATCGAGCGGCGGATGGGCCTGGACCAGCCGATCCACAAGCAGTACGTGGACTTCATGCGCGGCATCTTCGTGGGCCGCACGATCGGCAGCGGCGAGACCGCCCGCGAGTGCCCCGCACCGTGCCTGGGGTATTCGTTCCGCAGCGACGAGCCGGTCATGAACATCGTGGCGCGGACCCTGCCGGTGACGCTGAGCATCGTCTCCGGCGCGGCGGTGGTCTGGCTCGTGCTCGGCGTGTCGATCGGCATGATCTCCGCGCTGCGCCAGGGGACGGTGTTCGACCGCATCGCGGTCGGCACGTCGCTGGTCGGCGCGTCCATGCCGATCCTGCTGTTCGGCCCGCTGTTGCTGATCGTGCTGGTCTACGAGACCGGCCTGCTCAGCTACCCGCGCTACACGCCGATCACCGAGAACCCGCTCGCCTGGGCAAGCGCGCTGGTGCTGCCCTGGTTCGCGCTCGGCTTCCTCAACTCGGCCACGTACGCCCGGCTGGCCCGCGCCCAGATGCTGGAGACGCTGTCGGAGGACTTCGTGCGCACCGCCCGGGCGAAGGGCCTGCCGAAGCTCGCGGTGTACGCGCGGCACGCGCTGCGCGCCGCGATCACACCGATCGTGACCATCGCCGGGCTGGACATCGGCATCTACCTGGGCGGCACGGTGATCACCGAGACCGTGTTCGGCTTCACCGGGCTCGGCAAGACCGCGCTGAACGCCGCGCTCAACCTCGACATGCCGATCGTGATGGCGACCGTGCTCCTGGCGGCGGTGTTCGTGGTGGCCGCCAACGTGGTGGTGGACGTGCTCTACGCGGTCATCGATCCGCGGGTGCGGCTCAACTGACGCCGCATCGATGGGCGTAGCGAATTCGCCGTCCGGCCGTTACTGTGATGAAACTTACCTTCACGACAGTGAAGCCGCGGTTCCGTTTTCTTTCACCGACCGGAGGGGCCTGATGCGACCAAGACTCGCGGTCGCCACCGTCAGCGCGCTGGCGCTGGTGGCCACCGCCGCCGCGTGCTCCAAGAACACCGGGGGGCAGCAGGGCTCGACCCAGGACGAGGTCCAGCAGACGAGCGTGATCGCCACCGACCCGAAGGACTCCATGGGGCCGGCGCCGGCGATCCCGGGCGCGGTCAAGGGCGGCACACTGCGGCTGCTCACCGAGTCCGACTTCGTGCACCTCGATCCGCAGCGCACGTACACGTTCGCCGGCATGGCGACGCTGCAGATGATCACGCGCACGCTCACCGTCTTCCGGGAGGACGGCCAGGGCAAGCTGACGCTGGTCGGCGACCTCGCGGAGAACCCGGGCAAGGACGTCAACGGCGACTGCAAGACCTGGGAGTACACCCTCAAGAAGGGCATCAAGTTCGAGGACGGCCGGGAGGTGAAGGCCGCCGACGTGGCGTACGGCATCGCCCGGTCGTTCGAGGAGACCATCGACGGCGGCCCGACGTACATCCAGGAGTGGCTGGCCGACGACCCGGTCTACAACCGGACCTACAAGGGTCCCTACACCTCAGGCACCGACCAGGTGCCCGGCCTGGAGGTGAAGGGCGACTACCAGCTGGTGTTCAACTTCAAGCGGCCGCAGTGCGACCTGCCGTACGCGCTCGCCCTGCCCACCTCGGCGCCGGTGCCCAAGGACAAGGACACGAGGACCGACTACGACCGGTCGGTGGTCTCCTCCGGGCCGTACAAGATCAAGGAGTACGTCAAGGACACCCGGCTGGTCCTGGACCGCAACCCGCACTGGGATCCCAACACCGACCCGCTGCGCCACGACTACCCGGATGAGATCGTGATCGAGATGGGCCCGGACTCGGTGGCCGCGACCGAGCGGGTCATCGCCGGGCACGGTGACGACCAGTACGCGGTGGCCTGGGACGAGGTGCCGCAGTCCCTGGTGAACCGGGTGCTCACCGATCCCGCGCTCGCCAACCAGCGTCTCCACCGCAACAGCCCGTCGGTGTGGTACCTGACCATCAACACCGAGCGGATCACCGACGTCAACGTCCGCCGGGCCATCGCGTACGCCATCGACAAGCAGGGCCTGCTGGCCACGCAGGGCGGTGAGGCGGCGGGCCAGGTGATCCACACGATCCTGCCGACCACCACCATCGGACGGGTCGACTACCCGAACCCGTACGACGGCGGCCCCAACGGCGACCCGGAGAAGGCCAAGGAGCTCCTCGGCGGCCAGAAGGTGAAGCTGGTCTTCCTCTCGCGCACGTCGCGGTTCGGGCAGACCACCGCGCCGATCGTCAAGGAGAGCCTGGAGCGCGCCGGGTTCGAGGTGGTCGTCTCGTACAACGAGGACGCCTTCTCCACCGCCAAGAAGCGCGGCAACGAGTACGACCTGTACCTGAACAACTGGGGCGCGGACTGGCCCAGCGCGGTCTCCACGATCCCGATGCTGTTCGACGGCCGCAAGCTCGCCCCGCAGGGCAACTCCAACGTCTCGTACCTCAACGCGCCGGACGTCAACGCCGAGATCGACCGGGTGCTGCAGCTGCCGGCGTCCGAGGCGGCGGCGGAGTGGGCCAAGCTCGACCAGATGATCATGGAGAAGCACTGCCCGACGGTGCCGCTCTACCAGACCAAGACGCTGATCGTGCACGGCGCGAAGGTCGGCGGGCTGTTCGTCTCCGACCAGTTCGGCACCTTGGTGTTCTACAACGCGCACATCAAGCAGTAGTGCCTCACCCGAGCCCTCACCACCCTTCCACCAGCGGTGCCCCGGCCCTCACGGGCCGGGGCACCGCCCGTGTCGGCCGGGAAGGCACGAGCCGCCGTGGCGACAGGGCTCGGGGCCGGGCGGCTGCTCACAGCGACAGGCTGCGGCGCACGAAGTCCAGTTGCAGCGGCAGCAGTCGCTCTGCCACGCCACCGGCCGCCATGTGGGTCGCCTCGGTCAGCGGCAGCACGGCGTGCTGCCGCCCGGCGGCCAGCAGCGCCGCGGACAGGCGCAGCGAGTGCGCGGCCACCACGTTGTCGTCGGCCAGGCCGTGGATGAGCAGCAGCGGCCGGGCATCCTCCGGCCGCGCCGGCGGCTCCGCGGCCATCGTGACCAGCGAGTGGTGCGCGTAGACGTCCGCGTTCTCGTCGGGCAGCCCCAGGTAGCGCTCGGTGTACGCGGTGTCGTAGAGCGCCCAGTCGGTGACCGGCGCGCCGAGGATGCCGCAGTGGTAGACGTCCGGGCGGCGCAGCACGGCCAGCCCGGCCAGCCAGCCACCGAATGACCAGCCCCGGATCGCCACCCGGGTCAGGTCCAGGTCGGGATGCTTGTCCGCCAGCGCGCGCAGCGCGTCCACCTGGTCGGTGAGGATCACGTCGGCCATCCGGCGGTGGATCACCTTCTCGAAGCTCGGCGCCACGCCGGGCGTACCCCGGTTGTCGATCGTGACCACCGCGAAGCCGGCGTCCGCCCACCACTGCCGCTCCAGCCACTTGCCGCGTGCCGCGATCACCTCCTGGTGCATCGGCCCGCCGTAGATGTCGACGAGCACCGGCAGCCGCCGCCCGCTCACGTGCGCCCGTGGGTAGACCACGCCCGTCGGCAGCCGACGGTCGGTGAACCGCTGCAGGACCGGGCGCGGCGCGTACGGCGGTGTGGCGGCGTGCGATGTCAGCCGGCCGACCTCGGCGCCGCCCCGGTGGACCGTCCAGACGGTGCCCGGGTGGTCCAGGCTGGCCCGCCCCACCACCAGGGTGTCGCCGCCCACGTGACCGCTGTGCCAGCCGGGGTCCGCGGTGATCCGCCGGACCTCCAGGTGCGCGTGTCCGGCCCCGGTCGACACGCGGTACAGGTGCTGCTCGGCGGGCTCCCCTTCGCTCGCCTCGACCAGCAGGTCCGCGCCGCCACCCCCGCCCGTGGCGGGCAGATGCCCGCACACCCGGCGCACGTACAGCCCGGGCGGGGTGAGCAGCGTGCCGTCGGCGAACAGGCACCGGGCGTCGTAGCCGTCGTGGACCAGCTCCCCGCCGACGAGCACCCGGCCGTCGGGCAGATGGGTGGGTGTGCCGGGGATCGGCTCGACCCACCGGGGATCGGCGAGCTCGACGTGCACCTGGGTCTCGCCGGTGCGCGGGTCGATCGCGAGCACGAGGCCGTGCTGCTGCAGCCGGCGCAGCACGGTGATCAGCGGGGTGCCGCCCCCGCTCGGGCTCCACCGCACCGAGACGAGGTACGGGTAGACCTCGCGGTCCCAGTGCACGTCGACCCACCCGCCGTCGAGGTCGAGCAGGTGCAGGGTCACCTCCGCGTTCGGCGCGCCCGCGTGGGGGTACGCCACCGTTCTCGGCTCCCGCCCCGGCGCGGCCGGGTCGTGCAGGTGCCAGCGCGGCACCCGGCTGTCGTCGACCCGCGCGGCGAGCAGCGACCTGCCGTCCGGCGCCCACCAGAAGCCCCGGTACCGGCCGAACTCCTCGGCCGCGATGAACTCCGCGAGGCCCCAGGTCACACCCCGGTCCTCGCCGCCCAGCAGCACGTCCTCGCCACTGGAGAGGTCGAGCACGCGCAACGTTCCTTCGGTCACGTACGCGACGCGCTGACCGGTCGGGTCCGGCCGCGGGTCCACCACCGGCCCCGCGGTCGGCAGTTCGGTGGTCTCGCCGGTGAGCAGGTCGGCGGCGAACAGCCGCCCGCCGAGCGGGAACGCCGCGACCGTGGCGGCCGGGTTGGTCGCGTAGGAGCCGATCCCACCGGCGCTCAACCGCAGCCGTTCCCGCAGCGCCTGCTCCTCCGGCGGGAGGTCGCCGTCGCCGGCGAGCAGCGTCGTCGGATCGGCGATCTCGCGCTCGCGCCCCTCGGCCACGTCGTACACCCACAGCCGGTCGACCCGGTCGTGCGGCCCGGCGGAGCGCAGGAACACCACACGGGCGCCGTCGGCGGCGACGGTCACCGCGCGGGGCGCGCCGTAGGTGAATCGCCGGGTACGTGCTGACTGCTCGGGAAAGTTCCCCGTTGCGGACTCCACGTCACTGATCGTGACGTGTCCGGCGGGATCTCGCGACCGCTTGCCGTCATGTCGCGGGAAAGGATGGGCCTTGGCCGTGCGTACAGTGGTGCGGTGAGCTACCTTCCCGCCCGGCGGATCCTGTTCGTCCACGCGCACCCCGACGACGAGTCGATCGGCACCGGCGCGACCATGGCCAAGTACGCCGCCGAGGGCGCGCACGTCACGCTGGTGACCTGCACGCTCGGCGAGGAGGGTGAGATCCACGTCCCCGAACTGGCGCAGCTCGAGGCGGCCCAGGCCGACCAGCTCGGCGGCTACCGGATCGGTGAGCTGGCCGCGGCGTGTGCCGCGCTCGGGGTGCGTGACCACCGGTTCCTCGGCGGCGCCGGGCGCTACCGGGACTCGGGGATGCTGGGCACGCCGGCCAACGAGCACCCCCGCTGCTTCTGGCGGGCCGACCTCGACGAGGCGGCCGGGCACCTGGTCGAGATCATCCGCGAGATCCGCCCGCAGGTGCTCGTCACCTACGACCCGAACGGGTTCTACGGGCACCCGGACCACATCCAGGCGCACCGGGTGGCGATGCGGGCCGCCGAGCGGGCCACGGCGGAGGGCTTCGGGCCCCAGAAGATCTACTGGACCGCCATGCCGCGCAGCGTGCTGGAGTCGGGCCTCGCGGCGTTCGCCGAGTCGTCGCACAACCCGTTCGAGGGCGTCGAGCGGGTCGACGACATCCCGTTCGGCTCGCCGGACGAGGAGATCGCGGCCAGGATCGACGCCACGAAGTACGCCGACGCGAAGGTCGCGGCCATGCGCGCGCACGCCACCCAGATCCCGCCGGAGTCCTGGCTGTACGTGATCGCCGGCAACTTCGGCGAGGAGTTCATGGGCGTGGAGTACTACCGCCTCGCGTCGGGTGTCCGGGGGCCGGGCACCGGGCCGCACGCCTGGGAAGAGGATCTCTTCGCGGGCCTGGCGGTCGGCGACGGCACGGCGGCGTGGGACCGGTGAGCCGCGCGGGGGATCTTGCGCTGCGCGCGGCCGGGGGCCTCGTCGCGCTCGCCGGCGCGGTGCTCACTGCCGTGATCGAGCTGTTCTACACCCCGCTGTACGTCGGCCCGGTCCGGGTGCCGGCCACCCTGGTGCTCGCGGTGCTGACCAACGTCGCGCTCGTCTGGTTCGCCCACGCCACCACCGGCAGCAAGCCGTTCGCGCTCGTGCCCGGACTGGTGTGGATGGCGCTGATGGTGGTCGGGGCGGGCGGCACCACCGAGGGCGACATCGTCCTGCACGACATCTTCGGTCTCGCGACGATCTTCGCGGGGGTCGCCGGGTACACGTTCGCGGCGTACCGCCTGATCATTCCTCGACCAGCGCCAGGTCCTCCGGCAGCAGGCCCGCCTTCGCCGAGCCCGCCCGCGCCAGGGCCAGTTGCCGGTCCAGCTCCGCCAGGGCCCGCTCGCGGCCCGGCCGACCGGCACACGCGCTCTTGAGCATGCGCAGCGTGTGCACCAGCGCCTGCTGGACCTGCGGGTGGGGCGCCGCGTAGATGCGTAGCTGGTCGAAGGCGTCGCGGACGTACTCGCCGTGGTCCAGGTCCTCCGGGGTGAGCAGCACCCGCCCCACCTCATCGCAAACGGACTGCGCGGGCAGGTCGACGAGGAGCAGCGGGCGCATCACCGAACCGATCCGGTGGATCGTCTCGACGGCCGTGGTCGGGTCGTTGACCGCAGGGGAGAGCGCCCGCAGCGCGATGTCGTTGAGCTGGCGCAGGCCGAAGTCGATGTCCTGCTGCATGCTGCGCTCGGCACCGACGATCACCGCCTCCGCCACCAGCCGGGCGACGTGCGCCTGCTCCTCGGCCGGCGGCACCGGCCAGATGGTCGCCAGCGGCGTGTCCCGGGTGAGGTAGGCGCCGACCCGCGTCTCCAGGCGTACGACGCTGTTGTCGGGCACCGCGCCCACCACCGCCCGCCGGCTGATCTGCTGCACCCAGCCGTCGGCCGGCGCGCACACCACGAACGGCGGTCCGAGCGCGGACACGTCGGGCGGTGGCACGGGCTTGGCCACCTGCATCCCGATGTGCGGCCCGTACGGCAGCTCGGCGACGAGATCCAACGTCTCCCGTACCACCCGCTGCATGATGCGCCCGACGTACTGGGCGCGGCTGAGCCGGTCCAGGAAGATCACGATCCCGATCACCGAGGCGAGCGTGAGCAGCAGCGCGAACAGCACGGTGTACCGGGGTGAGCGGCGCGCGCTGGCGTCGATCTCGGTCAGCGCGATGACGCAGAACGCGAACGTGGACAGCAGCAGCCCGATGAGGACCTGACCGTTGCGGTCGCGCCAGAACCCCCGGAGCACGCGCGGGGAGAACTGCCCGCTGGCCAGCTGCAGCGACAGCAGGAGGAGCGAGAACACCACGCCGGCGGTGGTGATCGTCGCGCCGGCGATCGTGGTGAGCAGGGTGGTCGCGACGCCGGGGGTGAAGGTCAGTGCCTTCGGGAGCGGTCCCGCCTCACGCCGGTCCAGCTCGGCGAGCGCGATCGCGAGGAGAAAGGAGGCGATCACCATGGGCACGGGCAGGAACAGCAGGCTCTCGCGCAGCCGGTGCCTCAGCGCGCGCCACCGCAGCCGCCGCACGTGCGGAGCCACGCTCTGCTCGTGCTGCTGCGCCTCCTCGTGGTGGTCGTGGCGGTGCCCCGGCGTGTCGCCTCCCGGCCGGATCGGCGTGTCCGGACCGTCTCGCGTGCTCACTCCGCGCAGGGTAATCGCTCGATCACGTCTGGTGGAGCGCGAACTCGTATTGCGGCCGCTGCTACCGACAGGTAGAAGTTCATGGTGGCGGTGCAGGTGATGAAGGAGGATCTCGGCATGCGGGACCGATGGCGGGAGATCGGCCTGCTCGCGGCGGTGTTGTGCGGGATCGCCGTGGTGGCGCGGCTCGTCGCCCGGTTCTACGCCGGTGACGACGTGGGCCGGCAGGACACCGTGGCCTGGGTGGCGTACGGGGCGGTCGCGCTGACCCTCGCCGTCGCGGCGGTGGTGTGGGGGCGGCGTCACCCCATGGGCCGGGTGGCGGCGGATCTGAGCGGTGGCGCGCTGGTCGGTTGTCTGTTCTCCGTCCTCGTCGGGCCCTTCATCAGCGGCGGCACCCCCTTCGCCAACGGCCCCGGCTTCTTCTTCAGCACCATCTGGCTCTACGGCGGCGTGGCGATCGGCTCCTCGCTGCTGGCGCTGCTGGTCCTCACCGCGCTCGGCCAGGACCACCGGTCCCGGGCGCTCAAGCGGTTCGCCGAGACCCAGCGGGCCCGGCCACGCCGCCCGGTGCGTCGCTGAGCAGCCGCCCAGTCACCGCGCCCGGGAGAGCCGCCACGTCACGTACCTGTGGTGGGTGGTGAAGCCCAGCCCCGCGTAGAGCGCGACGGCGGCGGTGTTCTCCTCCTCCACCTGCAGGTAGGCGCGCGTCGCGCCGAGTTCGCGCGCCCAGCGCACGAGCGCGTGGGTCATCCGCCGGGCGAGGCCGGTACGCCGCGCGTGCGGCGCGACACCGACGAGTGAGATGCCGAGCCACTCGCCGGTCACCACACCCCGGGCCGTCCCGAGCAGTTCGTGGTCGCCGTACACCTCGGCGAACCGGACCTTCTCGACCGCGGTGAGCACGTGGCGCGCGGCGGCGGGCAGCGGCCCCTTGCGCGCGGCCACCGCGGCGAGCCACTCCTCGGACGGCGCGGCGGCGAGGCGTACCACGGGGTCGTCGGTGGCGGCCGGGCCCGGGGTGGGGATCGCGCGCAGCGGGGCGGTCTGCACGAGCACGCTCGGCTGTGGGGTCCAGCCGGCGGCGGCCAGTGCGTCCGGCACGGCGGCGGCGAGCGGCAGTGGCGTGGTCACCCGTGGCGGAAGCCCGCGCTCGGTGTACCACGCCGCGACCGCGTCGAACGCCTGGGTGAGCGGCGCACCGGGATCGCCGAGCGCGAGCGCCGAGTTGGCTCGGCTCGTCCAGCCGTCCGCCGCGCGGAGCAGCCACTCGCCGAGCTGCGCCGTGTCCGGCGCCGGCCAACCCTGCGCGGCGACCCGTTCGAGTGCTGCGATGCGGCGGTTGCCCGGACGCCACGGAGGTACGCGCTTGCCGGCGACGACGTCCCCGCGGGCCACCCGGTGGCGGACGCCATCGATGTCGCGCACCACGAGATGCTCGTCACCGAACTCGACGAGCTCGCCGAGGAGGTCGCCGAAGAGCGGCCGACCGTCGGCTGCAACCCGGACAAATCGCCGCACAACAACGCGATGGCCGACGTCCTGGTGTCGCAGCACGATGTCACCCCTCCCGCCCGAGATACTAGGCTCGTACGCGCCGCCGACATGTCGGCGAGCAGGCACGTGTGAGAGGACGACCCGTGACCTACATCATCGCCGAGCCGTGCGTCGATCTGCTCGACAAGGCATGCGTCGAGGAGTGCCCGGTCGACTGCATCTACGAGGGCAACCGGATGCTCTACATCCATCCGGACGAGTGCGTCGACTGCGGGGCCTGCGAGCCGGTGTGTCCCGTCGAGGCGATCTTCTACGAGGACGACGTGCCCGAGCAGTGGAAGGACTACGTCACGGCCAACTACGAGTTCTTCGAGGATCTCGGTTCGCCCGGTGGCGCGTCCAAGATCGGGAAGATCGACAAGGACGCCGCGTTCGTCGCGGCCCTGCCGCCGCGTGAGGTCCAGCACTGAGGCACCGGGGTCCGGCCAGGCTGCCCGACTTTCCCTGGGACCGCCTGGAGCCGGCCAAGGCGGTCGCCGCCGCGCACCCCGACGGGTTGGTCGACCTGTCGGTCGGCACGCCCGTGGATCCGGTGCCGTCGGTGATCCAGTCCGCGCTGGCGAAGGCGGCGGACTCGCCGGGCTACCCGCTGACCGCGGGCAGCCCGGCGCTGCGCGCCGCGATCGAGGCCTGGGTCAGGGCGCACTGCGGCGCGACCGGGTCGTTCGGGGTGCTCCCCACGATCGGATCGAAGGAGCTGGTGGCCTGGCTGCCGACGCTGCTCGGCCTCGGCCCCGGCGACGAGGTGGTCATCCCGTCCATCTGCTACCCCACCTACGAGATCGGCGCGTTGCTCGCCGGCTGCACCGTCGTGCGCTCCGACTCTCTCGTCGCGCTCGGGCCGGCGCCCCATGTGCGGCTGGTGTGGGTCAACTCGCCCTCGAACCCGACCGGGCGGGTCCTGCCGCCCGAACACCTGCGCAAGATCGTCGACTGGGCGCGCGAGCGCGGGGTGGTGGTCGCGTCGGACGAGTGCTACCTGCCCCTGGGGTGGGAGACGTCGGCCGCGTCGATCCTGTCGGTGTGCGACGACGGCTACGCCAACGTGCTGGCCGTGCACTCCCTGTCCAAACGCTCCAACATGGCCGGGTACCGCGCCGGGTTCGTCGCCGGTGACCCGGCCCTCGTCGACGAGCTGCTCGCCGTCCGCAAGCACGCGGGCATGATGGTGCCCGGACCCGTGCAGGCCGCCATGGTCGCCGCGTTGTCCGACGAGTCCCACGTGGCGCAGCAGCGGGAGCGGTACGCCGGCCGCCGCCGCGTGCTGCGCGCCGCGCTCTCGGCGGCCGGCTTCACGATCGACCACTCGCAGGCCGGCCTGTACCTGTGGGCCACCCGCGGCGAGGACTGCTGGGCCACGGTGGACTGGTTCGCGGCCCGAGGGATCCTCGTCGCGCCGGGGTCGATGTACGGTGCGGGCGGCCAGCGCCACGTGAGGATCGCGCTGACCGCGCCCGACGAGCAGATCGCCACCGTCCCGGCCCGCCTCGCCTGACGCGGATCCGGACTGCGCGACGTCCTTGTTCTTGCGGGGTCGACTTCTTGCGGGGTCGACGGCCCTCCAGATGCAGAAAGTCGCGGTGTCCGACGCTGTAAGCAGCGCGATTTCCTTGTAATGGGGCTAATCGTGGGCCTCGGACAGCGCGCTTTCTGGGGAAACGGAGTCGATCAACGGCCGGGACCACGCGATATTCAGAAAGTGGTGCCCGGATGGGCCGACGCGACACCGCGAGATTCGGGAAGTCGCGCGCACCCGGATCAGCCGGGGGCCGCTGTTCCCCGGATCAGGCGTTCGCGTGCAGGGCGGGGTTGAGCGTGATGCCGCCGCCCTGGCGCGGCCGGGCCTCCAGCGCGCCGGTCACCGAGTTGCGCAGGAACAGCAGGTTGCTCATGCCGGAGAGTTCGACCGCCTTGACCACACGCCCGTCCGGCAGGGTGACCTTCGCGCCGGCGGTGACGTAGCAGCCCGCCTCGACCACGCAGTCGTCGCCGAGCGAGATGCCCACGCCCGAGTTGGCGCCGAGCAGGCAGCGCTCGCCGATCCGGATGACCTCCTTGCCGCCGCCGGAGAGCGTGCCCATGATGGACGCTCCGCCGCCGATGTCGGTGCCGTCGCCCACGACCACGCCGGCCGAGATGCGGCCCTCAACCATGGACGCGCCGAGCGTGCCCGCGTTGAAGTTGACGAACCCCTCGTGCATGACGGTCGTGCCCGGGGCCAGGTAGGCGCCCAGCCGTACCCGGTCGCCGTCGGCGATCCGCACGCCGGAGGGCACGACGTAGTCCACCATCCGGGGGAACTTGTCGACGCCGTACACGGTCAGGTGGCCGCCGTTCGCCCGCACCGCGCGGCGCAGCTCGTCGACCCGGTCGGGCGGGCACGGTCCGGCCGACGTCCACGCCACGTTCGCCAGCAGCCCGAAGACGCCCTCGAGGTTCACCTCGTGCGGGCGGACCAGCCGGTGGGACAGCAGGTGCAGGCGCAGGTACACGTCGTACGCGTCGCGCGGCACCTCGTCGATGGACGCGGTCGCCACGCTGACCTCGGTCACGGTCAGGCCGGGCAGCGCCCCCGGGCGCTCCGCCTCGGCGGGCGGGCGCTGCTCGGGCGCCGGGCCGAGCCCGAGCGAGGAGTACCAGACGTCGAGCACCTGACCCTCGGCGGTCACGGTGGCCAGACCGCGGCCCCAGGCGGACTCTCCAGAGTGCGTCACGATGCCAAACCGTACCAAGCGGCGATCAGTACGATGGCCGGTCATGGGCAACCCGCTGACACCCGAGGTGCTGAACGATCCCGTCGCGCTCACCCGGGCCCTGGTCGACATCGAGTCGGTCTCCGGCAACGAGCGGGAGATCGCCGATGCCGTCGAGTCGGCGCTGCGCGGCGTGGGCCACCTGCGGGTGGACCGGCTGGGGAACACCGTGGTCGCCCGGACCGACCTCGGCCTGCCGCAGCGGGTCGTGCTCGCCGGGCACCTGGACACGGTGCCGCTGGCCGACAACTTCCCGTCCCGCGTGTCCGGCGACCTCATCTACGGCTGCGGTACCTCGGACATGAAGTCCGGCACCGCGCTCGCCCTGCACCTGGCGGTCTCGGTGACCCGGCCGCGCTACGACGTGACGTACCTGTTCTACGAGGCCGAGGAGGTCGAGGCCGAGCGCAACGGGCTGTACCTGGTGAGCAGGTCCCACCCGGACTGGCTCGCCGCTGACTTCGCGATCCTGCTCGAGCCGACGTACGGCGTGGTGGAGGCCGGGTGCCAGGGCTCGCTGCAGGCGTGGGTGCGCACGCGCGGCCGTCGGGCGCACAGCGCGCGGTCGTGGCTCGGCAGCAACGCCATCCACGCCGCGGGCGAGGTGCTGCGGCGCCTCGAGGGGTACCAGGCGCGCAGCGTGACGATCGACGGCTGCACGTACCGGGAAGGGCTCAACGCGGTGCGCATCTCCGGTGGCGTGGCCGGCAACGTGATCCCGGACGTGTGCGAGGTCCAGGTGAACTTCCGGTTCGCGCCGGACCGGTCCGAGGCCCAGGCGGCCGAGCACGTGCGGGAGGTGTTCGCGGACTGGGAGGTGGAGGTGTTCGACAGCGCCCCGGGGGCCCTGCCCGGGCTGACCGCCCCGCCCGCCCAGGAGTTCCTCGCCGCCGTCGGTCAGCCGCCGGCCGCCAAGCTCGGCTGGACCGACGTGTCACGGTTCGCGGCGCTCGGCGTACCGGCGTTGAACTTCGGCCCGGGCGACCCGAACCTGGCGCACACCCGGGAGGAGCACGTCGAGATCAGCAAGATCAACTCCGGGGCGCAGACGCTGCGACGCTGGCTCGAGGGCTGACCGGCTCGTCCTCGCCTGGCCGTTGGCGGGGCGGCGCGGCGCGGCGCAGGGCGAGCGTCTCACGGATGCGCCGCTCGATCTGGCGGCGTACGCGGAGCAGCTCGCTTCGGCTCAGCGGTCGGCTCAACACGCGCACCACCTCCGTCGGCATACCGCGTAGGTACCTAATGAGACGCGCCGGGCGACGAAAAGGTTGCAGCCGAAGTTCCCGATAGGTTTAGCGACATGACGTACGACATGGGGCGTGATCGGGCCGGTCCGCCCGAGCGCCACCGGGGGGCGGTCACGCTGCGCCGCGAGGCGATTCCGAAGGGGACGGCCGACCAGCGGCTGCTCGATTCGCGGGCGCCCGCCGACTGGCGGGCCCGGGACGCGTGGCGGGCGCTGCGGATCGTCTCGGAGTTCGTCGAGGGGTTCGACACCCTCTCCGACCTGCCGCCCGCGGTCAGCGTCTTCGGCTCTGCGCGCAGCAAGCCGGACAGCGTGGAGTGCCAGATGGCCGAGCGTCTGGGCGCCGCCCTCGCCAAGGCCGGGTACGCCGTGATCACCGGTGGCGGGCCGGGGGTGATGGAGGCCGCCAACAAGGGCGCGGCGCAGGCCGGCGGGCTCTCGGTCGGGCTCGGCATCGAGTTGCCGTTCGAGCAGGGCCTCAACGAGTGGGTCGACATCGGCATCGACTTCCGCTACTTCTTCGCCCGCAAGACCATGTTCGTCAAGTACGCGCGGGCGTTCGTGGTGCTGCCGGGCGGCTTCGGCACCATGGACGAACTCTTCGAGGCGCTCACCCTGGTGCAGACCAAGAAGGTGATCCGCTTCCCCGTCGTGCTCATGGGTACGGCGTACTGGCGGGGCCTGCTCGACTGGATGCGCGACACGATGTGCGCGGAGGGCAAGATCAGCCCGCTCGACCTGGAGCTGATGTGCGTCACCGACGACGTGAACGAGGCGGTGGCCCACATCGCGGAGGCCGACGCCGCGCTCGCCGCCGAGCAGGAGGCGATCCAGCAGGGTGCGTTCGAGCGGACGGCGGCCGCCCAGCGCGAGGCCGCCGACGCCGCCGAGGCGACGAGCCGGGCCGAGCGTGGCGGCACAGCCGCGCACGGTGGCGCAGCCGGCAGCGGCGCCGCGACGCGGGGGTGAGGGGTGGCCGCGATCTGTGTCTTCTGCGCGTCCTCGCGCACCCTGCCGCAGCGCTGGTTCGACCTGGCCAGCCGGACCGGCGAGGAGTTGGCCCGCCGCGGCCACACGCTGGTCTCCGGCGGCGGCCGGGTGGGCATGATGGGCGCGGTGGCGGTCGCCGCCCGCGCCCACGGCGCGCACACGCTCGGCGTGATCCCCGAGCAGTTGCTCGTGCGGGAGGTCGCCGACCTCGATGCCGATGAGCAGGTCGTCACGCCCGACCTGGCCACCCGCAAGACCGTGATGATCGAGAGATCGGACGCGTTCCTGACGCTGCCCGGCGGGCTCGGCACGCTCGACGAGCTGTTCGAGGTGTGGACCACGGCGGGCCTGGATCTGCACCGCAAGCCGATGGTGCTGCTCGACGTCGACGGGTGCTACCAGGGGCTGCTCTTTTGGCTGCGCGAGCTGGTGGAGCCCGGTTTCGTGCGCAAGGACGCCCTTGATCTGCTGATCGTGGCGGACTCCGTGCCGGCCGCCTTCGACGCCATCGAATCGAGGTTGGGATGACCTGGACGCTGCGTGAGGCCGTACAGCGGCACGTCGATCTCTTCAACGCGGCCGTCCGCTCCGGGGACTACTCCGACTTCCTCGCCACCTTCGCCGATGACGCGGTCATGCGCTTCGTCGGTGTTCCGGCCGGCCCCTTCCGGGGAATCGGCGAGATCGCCGCCGCGTACGCGGCCCAGCCGCCGAGCGGCACCATCACGATCCGCTCGATCGAGGAGGTGTCCCCGGACACGGCGCGGGTCGCCGTCGACTACGACACGGGCGGGTCGGGCAGCATGACCGTGCGGTGGCGGGACGGTCAGGTGGTCGACCTGGAGGTCTCCTTCGACTGACCGGCCCTCGACCGTCAGGGTCGGGCGGTGTCGCCGTGCCGGCGCGTCGTACCCACGTGGTGTCATGGCGGGCGTGAGCGAACGGGGTCGGTGGACGTACCGGCTGGTGCGTCGGCGAGCGCCGGCCCAGCCGGCGCTCGCCGACGACCCGGCGCAGCGCGCCATCGTCGACCACACGGACGGTCCGCTGCTCGTCGTGGGCGGGCCGGGCACCGGCAAGACCACTGTGCTGGTCGAGGCGGTGGCCGCCCGGGTGCGCGACGGGGTCGACCCGCAGCGCATCCTCGTGCTCACGTTCGGTCGCCGGGGGGCGGCCCGGCTGCGCGACGCGATCGAGGCACGCATCGCCGGTGAGCTCGTGGCGGGCGGCGAGCCCACCGACCGACCGCGCACCACGACCCAGCCGCTGGTCCGCACGTTCCACGCCTACGCCTTCGGGATCCTGCGCCGGGCGGCCGCAGAGCAGGGTGAGCCCGCGCCCCGCCTGCTCACCGGGGCGGAGCAGGACGCCGTGATCCGCGAACTCGTGCGCGCCGACCCGGACGACGACCCGGTCGGGTGGCCGGGCTCGCTGCGCGCGGCGCTCGCGACCCGCGCGTTCGCCGGGCAGTTGCGCGACCTGTTGCTGCGCGCCGCCGAGCGGGGCATCGGCCCGGACGAGTTGGCCGAGCACGGCCGGCGGCTGGGCCGCCCGGACTGGGTGGCCGCGGCGCGGTTCATGGAGCAGTACGTCCAGGTGCTCGCGCTGCGGGACGCCACCAGTCGCGGCTCGATCGCATACGACAACGCGGAAATCGTCCGGGCGGCCAGCGCCCTGCTGGCCGACGACCCCGCGCTGCTGGCCGCCGAGCGCCAGCGTCTGTCCTATGTGTACGTCGATGAGCTGGCCGACACCGACCCGGCCCAGGTCGAGCTGCTCGCGCTCGTCGCGGGCGAGGGCAAGCCGCTGGTCGCGTTCGGTGACCCGGACTCCTCGACGTACGCGTTCCGTGGCGCGGACCCGTCCATCGTGCGCACCTTCGCCGAGCGCTTTCGCACCGCCACCGGCAGCCGCGCGCCGACCGTGACCCTGACCCGGTGCTACCGGGCGCACCCGACGCTGCTGGCGGCGACCCGGCGGGTGGCGCGACGCCTGCGCGGACCCGTCGGTCACCGCGCGCTCACCCCGGCCGCCCCACCGGAGAGCGGCGCGGCCGGGCAGCCGGTGCCCCCCGCCGTCGAGGTGCGCACCTTCCGCTCGGCCACGAGCGAGGCCGCGTACGTCGCGCACCGGCTGCGTGAGGCCCATCTGGTGTACGGGCTGCCGTGGTCACGGATGGCCGTGGTGATGCGGTCGACCGCGCGGCACCTGGCCCCGGTGCAGCGCGCGCTCGCCCAGGCCGAGGTGCCGACGGTCACCCACGCCGAGGACCTGCCGCTGCACGCGCAGCCGGCGGTGGCGCCCCTGCTGCTGCTCCTGCGCTGCGCCCTGCGGCCCGAGCGCCTGGACGAGGACGCCGCGGTGGCGTTGCTGCACTCGCCGCTCGGCGGCGCGGATCCGATGGCGGAGCGCCGCCTGCGGCAGGGGCTGCGGGCGATGGCGCTCGCGGCCGGCGACCGGCGCTCCTCGGGTGAGCTGCTCGTGGCGGCGCTGCGCGACCCGGCCGAGCTCGCCGCGATCGAGCGGCGCTGGGCCGCCCCGGCCCGCGCGGTCGCCCGGCTGCTGGAGACCGCCCGGGCAGCGGCGGCGCGCCCGGGCGCCACGGCCGAGGACGTGCTGTGGGCGGTGTGGGAGGAGAGTGGCCTCGCGCAGCGCTGGGCGGCGGCGAGCTTGCGCGGGGACGTGCGCGGGGGCGGCACGGCCGACGAGCACCGCGCGGCCGCGGCCGACCGTGACCTGGACGCGGTGGTGGCGCTCTTCGACGCGGCGGCGCGATTCGCCGACCGGTTGCCCGGCGCGGGGGTCGAGGTGTTCCTCGACCACGTGCAGAGCCAGCAGTTGCCGGCCGACTCGATCGCGCCGACCGCCGACCGGGGCGACGCGGTGGAGATCCTCACCGCGCACGCGGCCAAGGGGCGTGAGTGGGACGTGGTCGCGGTCGTCGGCGTGCAGGAGGGCGTCTGGCCGGACCTGCGGCTGCGCGGCAGCCTGCTCGGCTCCGAGACGCTGGTGGACGTCGTCGAGGGGCGCTCGCCGGAGGGCGGCGCCGGCGTCGCCGCGGCCAGCCAGACCGCGGCGCTGCTGGACGAGGAGCGACGGCTGTTCTACGTGGCGGTCACCCGCGCGCGCCGGCGGCTGCTGGTCACCGCGGTCGCCTCCGGCACGACCGGCGAGGCGGACGGCGAGGAGCAGCCCAGTCGGTTCCTCGACGAACTCACCGGCGAGGGGACCGTCGGAGAGGAGACCTCCGCGGACGACGTGGCGGCACCGGCCGTCGCCGACGAAGGCAAGCGCGCCGGCGTGGCCGGTGACGAGCACGCCGCGGCGGGCGGCGAGGAGGCGCTGGCGGTGCCGCCGCGGGCCCGCCCGCCGACCCGGCTGCCGCGCGCGCTGACGCTGCCCGCGCTCGTGGCCGAACTACGGACCGTGGTGACCGACCCGGCGGCGAGCCCCACCCGGCGGCGTACCGCCGCGGCGCAGCTCGCGAAGCTCGCGGCGGCCGGTGTGCGCGGGGCGCACCCCGACGAGTGGTGGGGGCTGCGGCCGCTCTCCGACGACCGACCGCTGGATCCGGTCCCGGTCACTCCATCCACTGTGGAGAGCGCGCTGCGCTGCGGCCTGCAGTGGCTGCTGCGCCGCCACGGGGGGAACCCGCCGGCGACCGCCCAGCAGGGCATCGGCAACCTCGTCCACGCGGCGGCGATGCTCGCCGGGGACGACGCCGACCCGGCCACGCTCGCCGACCGGCTGGCCGAGTACGTGGGGGAGCGGTTCGACGCGATCGAGCTGGCCGCGCGCTGGCTGGCCGAGCGGGAACGGGCCCGCGCCGACCAGATGATCGCCAAGTTCGTGCGCTGGCTCGCGGCGAATCCCCGGCGGGTGGCCGCGATCGAGCGGGACTTCGAGGTGACGCTGGACGACGGCGTGCGGCTGCGCGGCCGGGTGGACCGGCTGGAGGTGGACGCCGACGGCCGGCTGGTCGTGGTGGATCTCAAGACCGGCGCGTCGAAGCCGACCGTGGCCGAGCTCGCCGAGCATCCGCAGCTCGGGGCGTACCAGGTGGCGGTGGAGGCGGGGGCGTTCGCGGACGTGGGCACCGAGTCCGGCGGGGCCGTGCTCGTCCAGCTCGGCGACAAGGCCAAGTCGGCCGGCGAGCAGGTCCAGCCGCCGCTGCGCGACGCCAGCGACCCCGGCTGGGCGAGGGCGATGGTGCGCCGGGCCGCGGACACCATGGCGGCGGCCACCTTCGAGGCGGTGGCGAACTCGGGCTGCCGCGCCTGTCCGGTGCGCACGTCGTGCCCCATCTCCGGAAAGGGGCGGCAACTGTGAGCGCGAGCGCGAGGAGTGAGCGCGGCGAGCCCCGCAGCCGCGAACCACAGGCGGGAACTGTGAGCGCGAGGAGTGAGCGCAGCGAGCCCCGCAGCCGCGAACGACGGGCAGACACTGTGAGCGCGAGGCGGGCCCGGGCGCAGGCCGGGCCACGGTTCACACCCGTGGAGCTGGCGAAGCTGCTGGGCCTGAAGTACCTGCCCACCGACGAGCAGGCCGCGGTGATCAGCGCGCCGGTCGAGCCGCTGCTCGTCGTGGCCGGTGCAGGTTCGGGCAAGACCGAGACCATGGCGCTGCGGGTGGTCTGGCTGGTGGCCAACGGGTACGCGCGCCCGGAGCAGGTGCTCGGGCTCACGTTCACCCGCAAGGCGGCTGGCGAGTTGGCCCACCGGATCCGCATGCTGCTCGCCAAGGCCGTGCGCCGGCTCGGCCGCGACGAGCTGCTCGACGGCGAGCCGACCGTCGCCACCTACCACTCGTACGCGTCGCGGATCGTCGCCGAGCACGGGCTGCGGGCCGGCCACGAGCCGTCCGCCCGGCTGCTGACCGAGGCGGCGTGCTGGCAACTGGCCGACAGCGTGGTGCGCACCTACGACGGCGATATGTCCGATGTAGAGAGCGCGGTGACCACGGTCACCGACGCCGTCCTGCACCTCGCCGCCGAGCTGTCCGAGCACCTGCGCACGCCCGACGACCTGGCCGCCTGGACGGGGCGGTTCTTCGCGCAGGTCCAAAGCCGCGGTGGACGGGTCTACGCCGACGTCCAGCGGGTGCTCGACCGGCAGCGGGCCCGGCTGGCGCTGCTGCCCCTGGTGCGCGCCTACGCTGAGCGCAAGCGCGAGCTCGAGGCGATGGACTTCGGCGACCAGCTCGCGCTGGCCGCGCGGGTGGCGCGCGACCACCCCGAGGTCGGCGCGATCGAACGCGACCGGTTCCGGGTGGTGCTGCTCGACGAGTACCAGGACACCAGCCATGCCCAGACGGTGCTGCTGCGCTCGCTGTTCGGCGGCGGGCACCCGGTCACGGCGGTCGGCGACCCGTGCCAGTCGATCTACGGCTGGCGCGGCGCCTCGGCCGGCGCGCTGCGCCGCTTCCCGACCGAGTTCCCCCGCGAATCCGGCCGGCCGGCCCGCGAGCTGACGCTCTCGACGAGCTGGCGCAACCGCCCGGAGATCCTCGACGTGGCGAACGCGCTGTCCGCGCCGTTGCGGGCCGCCGGCGCCCGGGTTGCCCGGCTCGTGCCCGCCCCCCGGCCCGAGCCGCGCGTCGGCTCGGCCGCCACCGTCCACTGTGCCCTCCACAAGACGTACGTGGACGAGGCGGAGTGGATCGCCGAGCGCATCGCGGCCGCCTGGCGTCAGGCGGCGGGCGTGGCGCCCGACACGCCGATCGCCGAGATCCCGCTCGCCGCCCGGCCCACGACCGCGGTGCTGATCCGGGTGCGCAAGCAGATCCCCGCGCTCGACGCCGCGCTGCGCGCCCGCGGTCTGCCCGTCGAGGTGGTGGGCCTGGGCGGCCTGCTCGACACGCCCGAGGTGCGCGACGTCGTCGCCACCCTGCAGGTGCTCGCCGACCCCACCCAGGGGGCCGCGCTGCTGCGCCTGCTGACCGGGCCGCGCTGGCGGATCGGGCCGCGCGACATCGTGGCGCTCTACCGGCGGGCGGTGGCGCTCGCCCGCGACCGGCGCGCCACCCCTGCAGAGCAGGAGGGCTCCGGCGCGGCCGAGGAGATCATGCCGGACCGGCTGGACGAAGCCGCCCTCGCCGAGGCGCTCGACGACCTCGGCGAGCCCGAGCGGTACTCGCCGGAGGGATTCCGGCGCCTCAGTGCGCTGCGCGACGAGCTGCGCGCCCTGCGGTCCCGCCTCGACCAGCCCTTGCCGGACCTCGTGGCGGACATCGAACGCACCATCGGCCTGGAGGTGGAGGTCGCCACCCGGGCCGGGGACGCCGGCCTGGCCCGGGGACACCTGGACGCGTTCGGCGACGTGGCGGCGCGGTTCGCCGCGGAGTCCGAGGCCCCGACGCTGTCGGGGTTCCTGGCGTTCCTCGCCGCGGCCGAGGACGAGGAGCGCGGGCTCGCGCCGGGCGAGGTCGAGGTCGTCGAGGGCGCGGTGCAGATCCTGACCGTCCACGCCGCCAAGGGGCTGGAGTGGGACATCGTCGCGGTGGCCGGGCTGACCGACCAGCAGTGGCCGGCGCCGAGCAGCGGCGCCGACCACTGGCTGCGCGGCCTGGGCGTGCTGCCGTTCCCGCTGCGCGGCGACGTCGACGACCTGCCGGCCTTCCGCGTGGAGCACACCGCCGACCAGAAGGAGGTGGCGGCGGCACGGGAGGCCTTCGAGGCGGAGTGGCGCGAGCACGACCTGCGCGAGGAGCGGCGGCTGGCGTACGTGGCGGTGACCCGGCCACGGCGGCTGCTGCTGTGCTCCGGCTACTGGTGGGGGGAGGGCGTGGCGCGCCCCCGCGGGCCGTCGCCGTTCCTGGTCGAGGTCCGCGACCGGTGCCTGGCCGGGGCCGGCGTGGTCGACGTGTGGGCGGCCGGCCCGGCCGAGGGCGCGACGAACCCCACCGCCGAGCGGGTGGCCCGGGCGGTGTGGCCGAGCGACCCGCTGGGGGAGCGGCGACCCGCGATGGAGGAGGGGGCCGCCCTGGTGCGTGCGGCCCTGCGCGCGAAGACCCCCGCGCCGGCGCCCGACGAGCTGCCCGAGCCGGAGCGCGAGGAGGCGCGGCGGTGGGCGTACGAGGTGGACCTGCTGCTCGCCGAGCGGGCCCGGCGTCGCCGCCGGGACGTGACCGAGGTGGCGCTGCCGAGCCACCTGTCCGTCTCCCAGCTCGTGACGCTGCACCGGGACCCGGCCGCGCTTGCCCGCGCGCTGCGCCGCCCGCTGCCCGCCGCGCCCAACCCGTACGCCCGGCGCGGCACGGCGTTCCACCTCTGGCTGGAGCGACGGTTCGGGGCGAGCCGGCTGCTCGACATCGACGAGCTGCCCGGTGCCGCGGACGAGGGCGCCGCACCGGACGAGCGGCTCGCCGAGCTGCAGCGGTGCTTCCTGGCCAGCGAGTGGGCCGACCGCACCCCGGTACAGGTGGAGGTGCCGTTCACGACCGTCATCGCGGGCGTGGTGGTGCGGGGCCGGATGGACGCCGTGTTCCTCGACGAGACCGGCGACGCCGGGCCGAGGTACGACGTGATCGACTGGAAGACCGGCCGCCCGCCGTCGGACGCCGACGCCCGGGCGGCGGCCGTCCAGCTCGCCGCCTACCGCCTGGCCTGGGCCGAGCTCGCCGGCGTGCCGGTGGAGCGGGTGCGGGCCGGTTTCCACTACGTCGCCGACAACCTCACGGTACGCCCGGCGGACCTGCTCGACGCCGACGGGCTGACCGCGCTGGTGGCGGGTGTGCCCGAGGTCGACGACACCGGCCCCGTCTGACGACGCGAGCCGCGCGGGGGCCGCGTCTGGCGTCATCCTCAGGAGATCTCGTGCTGCACAGGCCGTGTCACCTGCACGGCGGATTGCAGCCGGCCATCCGCGCCGAGGGTCCCGAACATGAAGACTTCCGTGGAGATCACCTGTCCCTTTCGCATGACCGCCGTGAGCACGTAGTGGGCGGCCACCCGGTCGCCGGCGACGAGAGCGTCCCGGACGGAGACCGAGACCTCGGCGGCTCTCTTTCGCCCCGAGCGGACATGGGCGAGAAGTCGTTCCCGATCGAGTGGCAGGCCGTCACTGGTCAGCACGAAGTCCGGGGTGTGGTACCGGTCGAAGACGTCCGCCGGATCTGCTTCGCCGAATGCGACTTCCTGCGGGTACCTCTGCAGATAGGCAGCCAGGTCCCGGGCCGGTGTGTCGTTGCTGGATCTGGTCATGAAACCCTCCGATATCTTTGACAGATGTGTCAAAGATAATTGCTCCAGCTAATCTTGACAACCGTGTCCAACATCAGCGACTCCAGGCGTCGGCGCCGGGCAGACGCCGAACGCCGCAGCGCTGCCATACTGCAGGCCGCCATCGATCTGCTGGCCAGAAAGCCGCAGGCCGGCATGGAGGAGATCGCAGCCGCCGCCGGCGTTTCCCGCCAAACCGTCTACGCCCACTACCCGTCACGCGATCGACTGCTCGCCGCAGTCATCGAGTACCTGACCGCGGAAGTGGTGGCGGCCTTCGACACCCTCGACCTCGATCGTGGTTCTGCCCTCGACGCACTGGGCCGCTGGGTGGAGGCCGCCTGGCGCGTAGTCGCCCGGTATCCAATCCTGCTGACCGAAGCTGTCGCCACGCCGTCAGGAGACGAATACCAACGCCACCTGCCGATCAGTAGCCGCCTGATCCAGGTCCTCGAGCGCGGCCGGCGCGACGGCGAGCTGGACGACCGCCCACCGGTCAGCTGGCTGCTGTCGGCGATCATCGCACTCGGTCATGCGGCCGGGCAGGAAGTCGCGGCTGGCCGGATGTCGATGCAAGCCGCCGGGGACGCCTTTCGACGCAGCGTCCTTCGGCTATGCGCGCCGTCCGATGGTGAGCCTCGGTCCCGTCGCACTAACTGACACGCGGCACAGGCGCCAAGCCGAACGGATCGGGTCGGGGTGCGGCGCGCTGCCGGGCAGCCGGCTTTACGGGCTACTCGTGGCGAAGGAGTTCGGGGGTTGGGCGTCCGGAGCGGGTGCTGGCGCAGACGACCGCGATGGTCACCGCGCCGATGCCGCCGAGCCCGAGCAGGGTCAGCGGCGAGAGGGCGGGGACGAGGTCGCTGACGGCCTGGTCGAAGACCCGTGACCATGACCAGACCGTGAGCCCCACCAGGATGCTGGCGAGCGACAGCCCGGCCGCCACTGCGATCAGGGACTGACCGGCTTCGGCGGCCCAGATGAGCCGGCGGGGGACGCCGACGATCGTCAGTGGCATGTTCGCGCGGCGGCTGGCGAGCGACCGGTCCACGGCGGTGACGGAGAAGGCGACCAGCCCGATGGCGACCGAGATGGTGAGGCCCACGCCGATCAGCGTGATGATCGCGCCGGCGTCGAATCCGCTTGGCACCTCACGGTAGCCCTGCACAAAGCTCGCAGGGGCGGCCACCGCGACCGCCGCATACCACCGGTCTAGCGCTTCTGGCGTCGCGGCGACCTTCGCGAGGATGTCACCCGTCGTGGGTTCCTCAGCGATGATCATGTCCGGAGCGCCCAGACCGAACGGCGATGTACCCAGTTCGATGGTTTCTGCGGGTACACGATTGGCGCTCACTGCGTCGTCGCTGGGCTCGGTCCAGGCGAGCTGGGCACCCACCGGCAGGTCCTCGCCTCGGCCCGCGATCCGGTAGCTCGCCCCGTCGCGGCAGCCGGGCGCGGTGTCGAAGAGAACGGCCAGATCGTGGCAGGTGGCCCGGATCACCGCTACGTGGCGTGTCCCGTCCTGGGTGGTCGCGCCGAGATACTGGTGTAGGCCGATGTTGTCGGCGCCCACCACATCAGCGAGCCGGCGGGCCGCGTCGCCGTTGGTGTGAAGTACCTGCTGGGGCAGCCAAGCGGCGTCGGTGATCCGGTCCGCTCGCTGTTCCCGACCGTAGTTGGCGGCACCGATCAGCGCGACGCCGCCGACGAAGACGGCGACCGCGAGCCCCGCCACAAGGCGCGGCACGAGGGCTGGGCTGTGGCGAACGCGTCGAGCCATGAGCCGCAGCCACATTGGAGCGTTCCGCCACCGGATCGCCGGCGTCATGAGGTGGTAGACCAGGGACGGCAGCACGAGCGGAAGCGTCAGCGCGGTGGCCACCGTGCCAGACGCGAAGAGCAGCAACGTTACGGACGGCCAGGGTCCTGTCACCGTGCTCGTCAGCAGCGCGGCAACTGCGACACCGAAGGCGAGCGGCCGCCAGCGGCTCGGCGCTCCCGATGTGCCGGCCCGCCGGGTGGCGAGCGGTCTCGCGGCGGCCGGCGCCGCGCCAGCCACGGCAACGACAACGGCGAAAACAACAATGGTGATGGATGCGACCAGCCACGCGATCGGGCTTACTCTGATGTCCTCTGGGAACCAGTGGAACCGGCCGAAGGACCACGAGCCGCTTGCCCGGGCGAGGGGTGGGAACGCGGCCGAGCCGACGGCCACCCCGACAGCCGCAACGAGGCCCGTCTCAACAGCGTTGACCACCTGCGCCTGACGGGTCGAGGCGCCGAGGATACGCAGGGCCGCGAGCCTCTGGTCACGTACGGTCGCGGAGAGTCGAGCACAGGCGCCGAGCAGCACAGCCAACGGGGCCAGGAGAAAGAACGCGAAGGCGAACCCGGCGACCCGCTCAGGGGTCAACAGATGCTCCGAGCGGTAGGTTCCTTGGCGGCCCGTATACGTGACCACAGGCGCGGTGCCGAACGAGGCGACTGTCGTCGCTTGCGGTGGCATCGCGGACTCATCCACGCCCACGTATGCGATCAACTCATCCGGGGCGACCAGCCCGGGTTCGCTGATCGTCCCGACGATGCGGTACGGGAACCGATCCCGGGCAGCGGCGTCGTTCGCCATGAGGTCGATGAGCGCCGGCGAGAGCACGACCTCGCCCGGCGCGGGCAGACGGTCCACACCCGGCGGCACCGGTGTCTGCGCCGTCACGCCGCTGACAGCCATCCGCAGCAGTCGTCGCCCTGCCACAGCATCCTCGACGACGAGCATGCGCAGACCGGAGACAGCCTCGCCCTCTGCCGCGACCGGCGTTCGCGCGGCGACCCGGCCGGCCTGCGCGTCGACGACGAACGGCACCGAAAGCGCGCCGAGCACCAGCACGATGCCCGCCGCCGTGCCCAGCCCCAACAGCGCGGTGCGCATCAGGGAGCGACGACGGCCGCCGATGGTCAGCTGCAGGCCCAGCCAGATCCACGGGGCGTAGGAAGCCACGGTCCGCCGGAGCCTAGAAACCACGAAGGCCCACCCCATCGGCCGGCACGGCAGCCACGTTCGGGTCCTCGGCCGCGATTCGACCATCTCGCATGGCAATGAGGCGATCGGCGTGCCGGGCGACGTCGTGCGCGTGGGTCACCAGCAGCACAGCCGTACCCCGCGCCCGCGCGGCTTCGAGCAGACACCCCAACACCCGCTGCCCCGAAGTGCTGTCCAGGGCGCCGGTCGGCTCGTCAGCGAAGACGACGGCCGGCCGGTGCACCAGTGCCCGGGCGACCGCGGCCCGCTGCGCCTGGCCGCCGGAGACCTGTACCGTCAGGCGGTCGGCGACCTGCGCGATGTCCAGTTCGGCCATGATCTCGGTGGCCCGCCGCCGAGCCTCGCGCGCTTTGACCTGCGTCAACCGCAGCGGTAGCTCCACGTTCTCGATGAGCGTCAACTCCGGAACGAGATCACCGAACTGCAGCACGAAGCCGAACGACCGCAGCCGGTGATGACTCCTGGCCGAATCGGACAACTCGCTGATCGTCTCGCCACGAAACGCGACGGTGCCGGAGTCCGGTCGCAGCAGGCCCGACATCACATGGAGCAAGGTCGACTTCCCGCAGCCGGAGGGTCCCGTGACAGCCATGACCTCGCCAGCACGGACCTGCAGCGTGACGTCGTCCAGAGCGGCCGTCTGCCCGAAACGTAGAGAAACACTGCGGCACTCGATCAATGCATCGCCATCCATGCCCGCCGTCACGGTCACACCGTACGTCGTACTGCACCAGCGCGGGGAGCCGCGCCGCTGGTGCTTCACACGGGTGTTTCACTAGAGGCACATGGACTCGACGACCCCACCCCGGTCCGACCCGTGGCGCTCCGGCCTCGTCACGCGGTCGGCCGGGGCGTGGCCGGCGCAGGTGGACGACCGGGCGACGAGGCCCGGCCCGGTGCCGCCCGGGGCGGCGCTGCCCAGCGCGGCGGTGCGCCAGCGCCGCACGCTGCTGCTGTTCGGTGGGGCCGCCGCCGCGATCCTGATCGTCGGCCTCGTGGCGATGCTGGTCTGGATGCTCGGCAACGGCGCCGATCCCCGCCGGGGCCGTCACGCGCCGCCGGTAGACGCCCGGCCGCCGCTGGCGCGGCTCTGCCCGCCGCCGACCGCACCGCCCGCCACACCCGCGCCGCCCACCGACGCGCCCGTACCGCCGCCCGCCGGCCCCCGCACCGTGGACCGCGAGGCGGGCATCTCCTACCACCAGTACGGCGTGCCGTGGCTGCCCTGGCACGACCGCTGGGCGCGCGGCACCCTGCAGGTGGTGTACGCCGTCGGGCAGCACTTCGTCACCGAGACCTACCCGGGCGGGACGTACCACGCCTCGATCCTGTCCGGGCACGTGCCGGCGGCGGTCAACGACTCGCTGCTCATCGACCTCGAGTGCACCGGGCGGCAGCTCGTCGCGGACGTGCGCGCGTCGTACTACCCACAGCCCAACCGCATGGAGCCGATCCGCGAGGAGCGGACCGTCCTGGGTGGACTGCCGGCGTGGGTCACCGTCTTCCGCCTGCACTTCTCCGAGCCCGGGTTGCGGGCGACCAGCGAGCTGGTCGGCCTGGCCGTGCTCGACGTGGGCCGCCCGGACGCGGCCGTCCTCTACGTCTCGATCCCCGACACGCACCGCCACCTGGACGGGGTGGTCGACGAGGTGCTCGCCTCGGTCCGCCCGGTGTGACCGCGTTGCTTGACCGCAACCATTTCCGGTCTGGCGCTGTGACGTCCGCCACTGTAAGTTGACCCCAATCCTTGACCGTGGGTCAACCGGGGCGGTGGGGCGATGAGCGGTCTGGCGCTGCACGGGATCGGCGTCCGGTTCGGTGGCCTCGTCGCGCTGGACAACGTCTCGATGACGGTGCCGCCCCGGTCCATCGTCGGGGTCATCGGGCCCAACGGGGCCGGCAAGACGACGCTGTTCAACGTCGTGTGCGGGTTCGTGAAGCCCGACACCGGCACGATGACCTTGGACGGCGCCCCGCTGCGCCCCCGCCCGCACCGGCTCGCCCGGCTGGGCATCGCGCGGACCCTCCAGGGCGTCGGTCTCTTCGCCGGGCTGACCGTGCTGGAGAACGTGATGGTCGGCGCGCACTCCGCGGCGCGGGCCGGCTTCGCGTCGGCGCTGCTCGGCCTGCCGCACAGCGACCGCGACGAGCGGCGGCTGCGCGAGCGCGCGATGGCGCTGCTGGAGGACCTGGACGTCGCCGAGCACGCGCACAAGCTGCCGGGCGTGCTGCCGTTCGCCCTGCGCAAGCGGGTCGCGCTCGCCCGGGCGCTCGCCGCACGGCCGCGGCTGCTGCTGCTCGACGAGCCAGCCGGCGGGCTCGGCGCCGAGGAGTTGGACCGCCTCGCCCAGCTCATCTGCGACCTGCCGAAACGGGCCGACGACCCGTGCGCGGTCGTGCTCGTCGAGCACCACATGGATCTGGTGATGTCGGTGTGCGAGCACATCGTGGTGCTGGACTTCGGCCGGATCGTCGCATCCGGCGCGCCCGACGAGGTGCGCGGCGACCCCCGGGTCACCGAGGCCTACCTCGGAGCGGAGGCGCGATGACCGCGTTGCTCACAGTGGACGGTCTGGTGGCCGGGTACAACGGGGTGCCGGTCCTGGACGACGTCGCGTTGACCGTCCCGCCCGCGTCCATCGTCGCCGTGCTCGGCGCCAACGGCGCCGGGAAGACCACGCTGCTGCGTACCGTCTCGGGGCTGATCCGGCCCACCGCCGGCCGGATCGTCTTCGACGGCCACGACCTGCGCGACGTGCCCGTCGAGCGGCTGGTGCGCCTGGGGATCGCCCACGTGCCCGAGGGCCGGGGGGTCGTCGCCGAGCTGACCGTCGAGGAGAACCTGCGCCTCGGCGGACTGTGGCGGCGCGACCGCGCCGACGTGCGGCGGGCCATCGCCGAGGTGTACGACCTCTTCCCGCCCCTCGCCGCACGCCGCGGCCACGCCGGGCACCAGCTCTCCGGCGGCGAGCGGCAGATGCTCGCCCTCGGCCGGGCCCTGGTGGCCCGACCCAGGCTGCTGCTGCTCGACGAGCCGTCGCTCGGCCTGGCGCCCCGGGTGACCGCGCAGATCATGGCCCTGCTCGGCGAGCTGCGCGACCGCACCGGGCTGGCCGTGCTGCTGGTGGAACAGAACGTGCGCGGCGCCCTCTCGGTGGCCGACCGCGGTGTCGTGATGTCGCTCGGCCGGGTGGTGGTCGCCACCGACGCCGCGTCGCTGCGCGCCGACGAGGACCTGCGCCATGCGTACCTCGGCTTCTGACGACGGCGATCCGGAAAGGGGGCGGTAGTGGAGCGGTTCGTCTTCCTCACCTTCGACGGCCTGTCGAAGGGGGCCGTGTACGCGGCGTTCGCGCTGGCGCTGGTGCTGATCTGGCGCGGCACCCGCATCGTGAACTTCGCGCAGGGCGCGATGGCCGTCGTCACCGCCTACGCCGCGTACAGCGTGACCGCGGCCTCCGGGTCGTACTGGGCGGGCTTCGCGGCCGCCCTCCTCGGCGGCCTGCTGCTCGGCGCCCTGATCGAGCGCGGCGTGATGCGCTTCGTCGAGCAGGCGCCGCACCTCAACGCGGTCACCGTCGGGCTGGGCCTGGTGCTGCTGCTGCAGGGCGTGCTCGGGATGATCTACGGCAACGAGTACCGCCCGTTCGCCGCGCCGGTCGGGCAGGAGGCGCTGACCGTCGGCGGCATGCCGCTGGTGTCGCCGTTCGATCTGTTCGTCTTCGGCACCGTGCTGGCGGTGATGGTGCTGCTGGCGCTGCTGTTCACCCGCACCGCCACCGGGCTGCGGATGCGCGCGGCCGCGTTCGCGCCGGAGGTGTCCCGGCTACTCGGCGTCGACGTCAACGCCACGCTCACGCTCGGTTGGGCGCTGGCCGCCGCCGTCGGCGCGCTCGCCGGCATGCTCGTCATCCCGACCGGGCTCGGCCTGCACCCCACCGCGATGGACCTCGTCTTCGTCACCGCGTTCACCGCCGCCGTCGTCGGCGGCCTGGACAGCCCGGCCGGCGCGGTCGTCGGCGGGCTCGCCGTCGGGCTGGTCCTGTCCTATGTCAGCGGCTACATCGGCAGCGACGTCACGCCCCTGGCGGTGCTCGCGCTGCTGCTGGTCGTCCTGCTGGTGCGCCCCGGTGGGCTGTTCGCCGGGGTCCGAGCGAGGCGGGTGTAGGCAATGACCCTGCTGCGCCATCTCGCCGTCGCCGCGGTCGCGGGGGTGGCCCTGTTTTTCGCCACCTACCAGCTCGACCCGTTCCGCAACTACCAGCTCGCCACCGCCGCCGCGTACCTCTGCGCGGTGGCCGGCCTGACCGTCCTCGTCGGACAGAGCGGGCAGCTGTCCCTCGGGCACGGCGCGCTGATGGCCGTGGGCGCCTACACGGTCGCGCTCCTGCAGAACGCCTACGGTACGACGGGCCCGTGGATGCTGGCGGTGTCGCTGGCGGCGGGGGCCCTGGCGACGACGCTCGTCGGCGCGGTCATCGGGCTGGCGGCCGCCCGGCTGCGCGGCCCCTACCTGGCCGGTGTCACGCTCGCCGTGGCGGTGACCGTCCCGGCGATCGCGACCACGTTCGACGAGGTGTTCAACGGCGACCAGGGCCTGCCGGTGTACGTCGATCCGCCGCCGGCGGCGCTGGGTCGGTTCTTCCCCAACGAACGGTGGCAGGCGTGGCTGGCGCTCGCGGCCGCGCTCGTCACCATGGTGCTGCTGGCCAACCTGGTCCGCAGCCGGTTCGGCCGCACGCTGCGGGCGGTCCGCGACGACGAGGTGGCGGCGAGCCTCGCCGGCATCTCGGTGGCCCGCGTGCAGGTGCTCGCGTTCGTGGTCAGCGCCGCGTGCGCGGGCCTGGGCGGTGGTCTGCTCGCGGTGCTCGCGTTCAGCGTCTCGCCCAGCGCGTTCTCGCTGACCCTGTCCCTGTTCCTCATCCTCGCCATCGTGGTCGGCGGGCTCGGCAGCCTGGCCGGCGCGGTGTGGGGCTCGCTGCTGCTCGTGCTGCTGCCCCAGGTCACCGAGTCGGTGACCGACCAGTTGACCCTGTCGCCCGCGGTCGCCCAGCGGCTGCAGGGCAACCTCCCACTGGCGATCTTCGGGCTCACGCTGATCGTCGTCATGATCGCCACCCCGGGCGGGCTGCAGGGCCTGATCCGTCGCGGCGCGCGGGCGCTGGCCCGCGCCGCCCGCGGCCTCGCGACAAGCCTCAACCGGAGAAAGGTCGGTACGTGACATGCACGCGCTACCCGATGCGACGCGCGAAAGGCGCGTCGTCCGGCGCGGGCTCGCCGCCCTCGCCGTCCTCGCGCTCGTGACCTCGGCCGCTGCCTGCAGCGACGACGGCGGCTCGGGGCCTGCCCGGGCCGACGTGCCCGGGGTCACCGACACCGAGATCCTCGTCGGCACCCACCAGCCGCTGACCGGTCCCGCCGCGCCGGGCTACTCGAAGATCGCCAAGGCCACCGAGGCGTACTTCAACTTCGTCAACGCCCAGGGCGGCGTGCACGGGCGGCAGATCAAGTACAAGATCATGGACGACGGGTACAACCCGGCGAACACCCAGCAGGTGGTCCGGCAACTCGTCCTGCAGGACCGGGTCTTCGCGATCCTCAACGGGCTCGGCACGCCGACGCACACCGGCGTGCTCGACTTCCTCAAGGCGCAGGGCGTGCCCGACCTGTTCGTGGCCTCCGGCAGCCGCAACTGGAACCAGCCGGACAAGTACCCGCACACCTTCGGCTGGCAGACCGACTACACGGTGGAAAGCAAGGTCATGGCCACCTACATCAAGAACGAGCACCCAGGCAAGAAGGTCTGCCACTTCGGCCAGAACGACGACTTCGGCGCGGACAGCCTCGCCGGTGTCGAGCAGATCCTGGGCGCAAACGCGCTGGCCGCCAAGGAGACCTACGTGCCGACCAACACCAACGTCGCCCCGCAGGTCGGCGCGCTCAAGGCCGCCGGCTGCGAGGTGGTGGTGCTCGCCACCGTGCCCGGCTTCACCGCGCTGACGCTCGGCACCGCCGCCCGGCTGGCGTACCGGCCGCAGTGGGTCGTGTCCAGTGTGGGCGGTGACTACCTGACGCTGTCCGGCCGGCTCGGTCCGGAGGGCACGCCGCTGCTCGAAGGCCTGGTCAGCGCGAACTACCTGCCGAGCGTCTCCCAGACCGACGACCCGTGGGTGCAGCTGTTCCGCAAGGTCAACGACGAGTACAACAGCGGCGTGGAGTTCGACGGCAACGTCATGTACGGCATGGCGGTCGGCTACACGTTCGTGCAGGTCCTGCAGGCCGCCGGCCGGGACCTGACCCGCGAGAGCCTGATCGAGGCCGTGGAGCGGGGCGGGTTCAAGGGCCCCGGCCTGACCCCGTTCCGGTACTCCCCGACCGACCACTCCGGATACTCCGGGGTACGGATGGTCGTCACCTCCAACGGCGTGCAGACGCCGGTCGGTTCGGTGTACGTCACCGACGACGGCGACGGCCCCGTGACCGAGTACACCGAGCCGCCCACCACGCCGCCGGCGAACGGCGTGCCGGCGCCCTGAGCCCCGGGAGGGAAGACCACGCATGACGCCACAGGCCGCGCAGCGGCGCCGGGACATCCTGCGCGCCGCCGCGGCGCTGTTCGAGGAGAAGGGGTACGAGGCGACGCGCGTGACCGACATCGCCGCGCGGGCCGGCGTCGCCAAGGGCCTGGTGTTCTGGTACTTCGGATCCAAGGAGGGCCTCCTCCACGAGCTGGCGGCGACCGTGGAGGAGGCCCTCCTCGCGCTGATCCAGGCCGCGGTGCAGGGCCTCGCGGCGCCGCTGGAGCGCCTCTACGCGGCCACCCTCGTGGCCGTCCACTACATCGACGACCACTACCACCTGTACGGTGCGATCGGCGCCGCGTCCCGCAACCGGGCCGTCTCACCCTTCCAGGCGGCGATGCGCACGCACCTCGCGTACTCGACCGAGGCGATGCGCCGCTACCAGGAGGAGGGCGTCGCGCGGCGCTCGGACTCCCCGGAGCAGCTGGCGTACGCGCTGGCCGCGGTCGTCAACGAGCTGGTGCGGCTGCGCCGCCAGGGCATCCTGGCCCGGACCACGGCCCAGACCGCCGCGATGGCCGCCCGGTTCGCGGTGCACGGCGTGGCCGCCGACACGGCGCAGGCGCAGGCGGCGATCGCCGCGCACCCCCGCCTGGCGCGTCGGGTCGCCGCCGCGCGACGCCGCACGCCGTCCCCGCTGGCGGACCTGTTGGCCCGGTGACGAGGTGGCGGTACGCTGCCAACCCCGGCCGCCGCTGCGCCGTCGGCACGGTTGGGCGGCCCTGACATGGAGGTGACGTGAGCCGAGACGGTGACGTGAGCCGAGACGGGCAGCAGTACGACGCGGCCGGGCTGCGGGCCCGGGTGGCGGAGTTCCTGGCCAGCCACGACCACACCACGATGGACCGGGTGGAGTTCCTGCGGGCGCGCTTCGACGCGGGCCTGGCCTGGATCCACTTCCCGGTCGGGCTCGGCGGGCTGGGCGCGCCGCGCGCGTTGCAGCCCGTGGTCGACGAGGCGTTCGCCGCGGCCGGCGCGCCGGACAACGAGCCGCGCCGCATCGGCATCGGGCTGGGCATGGCGGCCCCGACGATCCTGCGGCACGGCACTGACGAGCAGCGCCGCCGGTTCCTTCGACCACTGTGGACCGGCGAGGAGGTGTGGTGCCAGCTGTTCAGCGAACCGAACGCCGGCTCCGACCTCGCGGCGCTCGCCACCCGCGCGGTCCGCGACGGCGACGACTGGGTGATCAACGGGCAGAAGGTGTGGACCTCACAGGCGCACCTGGCGCGGTGGGCGATCCTGCTCGCCCGCACCGATCCCGACGTGCCCAAGCACCGCGGTCTGACGTACTTCATCTGCGACATGACCGCGCCCGGGGTGCAGGTGCGGCCGCTGCGCCAGATCACCGGCGACGCCGAGTTCAACGAGGTGTTCCTCACCGACGTCCGGCTGCCCGACAGCCTGCGCCTCGGCGCGGTGGGGGACGGCTGGCGGGTCGCGCAGACCACGCTGATGAACGAGCGGGTGGCGATCGGCGGCGCCGCGCTGCCGCGCGAGGGCGGGATGATCGGGATCCTCGCGCGGACCTGGCGGGAGCGCCCCGACCTGCGCACGCCCGGCCTGCACGACGAGCTGCTGCGGCTGTGGGTCGCGGCCGAGGCGGTGCGGCTGACCGGCGAGCGGCTGCGCCAGCAGTTGGCCGCCGGTCAACCGGGGCCGGAGGGGTCCGCGGTCAAGCTGTCCTTCGCCACGCTCAACCAGCGGCTCTCCGCGCTCGAGGTGGAGCTGCTGGGCGTCGAAGGGCTGCGCCACGACGACTGGACGATGCGCCGCAGCTCGACTGTGGACTTCCTGGAGCGGACGCCCGTCTACCGGTACCTGCGGGCGAAGGGCAACTCGATCGAGGGCGGCACGTCCGAGATCCTGCGCAACATCATCGCCGAGCGGGTGCTGGGCCTGCCCCGGGAGCCGCGCTCCGATGTGGACGTCGCCTGGAGGGATCTGCCGAAGTGAAGCACCTGCTGGACACGCCGCTGGAGGCGGATCTGCGCGCCGGCGTCCGGGCGATGCTCGCCGACCGCTGCCCGCCGCAGCGGGTGCTCGCCCGGGTCGAGTCGGACGAGGCGTACGACCGGGCGCTGTGGCACACCCTGGCGGTGGAGATGGGCCTGGCCGGGCTGCTGATCCCCGAGCGGCACGGCGGCGCGGGGGCGGGCCTGCGCGAGGCGGCGGTGGTCTGCGAGGAGCTCGGCCGCGCGGTGGCGCCGGTGCCGTACCTGGGCAGCGCGGTCGTGGCGACCGCGGTGCTGGTCGCCGTCCACGATGAGGCGGCGCTCGACGCCGAGGACGCCGCGCTGCTTCGCGACCTCGCTGCCGGCACGCGCGTCGCCGCCCTCGCCGTGCCGTACTCGACGCCGCCGTTCGCGGCCAGCATGCCGGTCGTCGCGTCGGTGACCGACGGCTCGGTGACCGGCACGGTGCGCGGGGTCGCCGACGCGCTGGGCGCCGACGTCCTGCTGGTGCCCGCGGCCGACGGGCTGTACGCGGTGGACGCCGACGCCCCGGGCGTCGAGCGGGTGGCGGTGGCGAGCCTCGACCTCACCCGGCCGCTGTGCGACCTGGTCCTGCGCGGCGCGCCCGGCCGACTCGTCGCCCACGGGCCGGCGGCGGCCGCCGCGGTCACCGCCGGGCTGACCGCGGGCGCGGCGCTGCTCGCGGCCGAGCAGGTCGGCCTGGCGCAGTGGTGCCTTGACTCCACAGTGGAGTACGTGCGCGGGCGCTACCAGTTCGGCCGACCGGTCGGGTCGTTCCAGGCGCTCAAGCACCGGCTCGCCGACGTGTGGGTCGGGCTCACCCAGGCGCGGGCGGTCGCCGGCTACGCCGCCGCGTGCCTGGCCGACAATGATCCCGACACGCCGGTCGCCGTCGCGCTCGCGCAGGCGCACTGCGCCGGCGTCGCCGTCACCGCAGCGGAGGAGTGCGTACAGATGCACGGAGGAATCGGCTTCACCTGGGAGCATCCCGCCCATCTCTACCTGAAGCGGGCGAAGGCCGACGCGATCGGCTTCGGCACCGCGGACCGGCACCGGGCGGGCCTGGCCGAGCTGGTCGACCTGCCGGGGGCCGGACGGTGAGCGCGCCGGAGAGCGGCCGGGCCGCGATCGTCACCGGCGGCAGCCGCGGCATCGGGTTCGCCATCGCCCGGGCACTCGTGGCGCGCGGCGACCGGGTCTGCATCACCGGGCGCAACGCCGACAGCCTCGCCGAGGCGGTGGCGAGCCTGGGCGCGGACCGCGCGATCGGGGTCGCCGGCAAGGCGCACGACGAGCAGCACCAGGAGGAGGCGGTCGCGCGGGCCATGGCCGAGTTCGGCCGCATCGACTACCTCGTCAACAACGTCGCCACCAACCCGGTCTTCGGGCCGGCCATCGACGCCACGGCCGACCTCGTCCGCAAGATCCTCGACGTCAACCTCGTCTCGGCGCTGCGCTGGACGCAGCGCGTCCACGCGGCCTGGCTGGGCCAGCACGGCGGCGCCGTGGTCAACGTCGCCTCGGTCGCCGCGCTGCGCCCGTCCCCGGGCCTCGGGCTGTACGGCATGACCAAGGCGGCGCTGATCTACCTGACCGGGCAGCTCGCCTTCGAGCTGGCGCCGAAGGTGCGGGTGAACGCCGTGGCGCCGGCGGTGGTGAAGACCAAGTTCGCGCAGGCGCTGTACGTTGGGCGGGAGGCGGAGGCGGCCGCGGCCTACCCGCTGGGGCGGCTCGGCGAGCCCGAGGACGTGGCCCGCGCGGTCGCCTTCCTGCTCTCCGACGAGGCCGCCTGGATCACCGGGCAGACCATGGTGCTCGACGGCGGCGCCACTCTCGTCGGCGGACTGGGCTAACCTGCGCCGGCAGGGCCGGCTCGACGATGGCTTTGGCTGGTGACGCTTCACAACCGCTCGAAGGATCGTCCGTGTCTGGTGGGAATCCTCTCTGGGCGCACAGCCCTGCTCCTGGTCACGGCCGGTGGCATTCTCTTGCCGATCATCTTCGTAGCACCGCAGAGTTGGCGCGACGTTTTGCCATGCCGTTCGGCGGAGGCGACGTGGCGTACTGGCTTGGTGCGCTGCATGACGTGGGCAAGGCGGCGTGCGCCTGGCAGCACAAACTTGCTGCTGTGGCCCACTCGGGCGGTCAGGTCGGTATCGACCATAAGTCACTCGGCACGAGGATCGCGTACGAACGCGGCCTCGCCGGGTTCGCCAATGCCATCTTCGGCCACCACGGTGGGTTGATCGATACGCCCCGTCTGCGCGAGGCGTTCCAGAGGGAACTTGCTGACGCACCTGACAACGTGGCTTCCGCGGAGCGGGAACTGCCCGGGCTGTTGCCGGACCTGCCGGAGCGGCTTGACCATCTGGTGCCGCAGGAATGGCGGGCAGATCCGCTGGTAGGGGAGATGGCGCTGCGTCTGTGCTACAGCGCTCTGGTCGACGCGGACAGCCTGGACACCAGCGCTCACTTTCAGGGACTGGCCAGCCCACAGGTGCGGTCGGACGCCGACTTCGGCCACCTGTGGAAGCGGTTCGAGCAGCGGCGACGTGCCGAAGTCGCTGGGCGCGGCAGCACTCCGATCGGCCGTCTCCGGGAGCAGGTCTACGCGGACTGCCTCGTGGCGGCTGAGCGGGACCGTGGGGTGTTCCGACTCGGTGCGCCAACCGGGGCCGGGAAGACCCTCGCGAGCGCTGGATTCGCGCTCCGGCACGCGGAGAAACACGGCCTGCATCGGGTGATCGTTGCGGTCCCCTTCGTCACGATCACCGAGCAGAACGCAGCCGTCTACCGCAGGATGCTCGACGAGGACGGTGACGAGCCGGTCGTCCTCGAACACCACAGCCAGGTCGACTTCGATGATCCGAAAGCCGGGCGGTGGGCCCGTCTGGCGGCGGAGAACTGGGACGCGCCGTTCGTCGTGACCACCTTCGTCCGGCTCTTCGAGTCGTTGTATGCCCGTAAGCCGTCGGTGATGCGTCGGGTGCACCGGCTGGCCAACTCGGTGATCGTGCTGGACGAGGTCCAGGCGCTGCCGCACACCATGCTCCCACCGATTCTCGACGGACTCCGGCTGCTGGTGCGGTACTTCGGTGCGAGCGTGCTGCTCTCCTCGGCGACACAGCCGAGCTTCTGGGCGTTGGACGAGTTCAAGGACGTGCCCTGCACCGACCTGGTCCACGACACTCCGAAGCTGATCAGTGATCTGCGACGAGTCCGCTACGAGTGGCAGCTCGACCCGAAGCCAACGCTGGCCGACATCGCCGACCAGGCCGCGTCGGAGTCGGCTGCGCTGGTTGTGGTCAACACGACCGCAGATGCGAAGACGGTGTTCGACCGGTGGCGTGATGCCGAGCCTGAGGGTGTGGCCTGGCACCTGTCCACTCGGATGTGCCCCGACCATCGGCGGCGTGTGCTGGAGAAGGTGCGGGCACGCCTTAGCCGAGGCGAGCGTGTCCTCCTCGCGGCCACCCAACTGATCGAGGCTGGAGTGGACGTCGACTTTCCAGTGGTGTTCCGTGCGATGGCGCCGGCCGACTCGTTGCTCCAGGCAGCTGGGCGGGCCAATCGCGAGGGGCGGATGACTGACGGCGGACGGGTGGTCGTGTTCGCGCCGGAGGACGGCGGACAGCCTCCGACGTATGAGACGTTGGTCGGTTGCACCAGGCGTCATTTTGGACCGGACAGTGCTGACCCGGACAATCTTACGGCGCTCGGACGCTACTACCGTAACGTGTACGAGCTGCTTAATCTGGCTGACAGTCAGCACATCGGGCAGCTTATCCAGCAGGCCCGACGGCGGTGGGAGTTCGAGACGGTGGCCGACGGGCCGATGGACGCGAGCACCAGGCGACGGGAACGGAAGCTAGCGTTCCGAATGATCAAGGATGACGGGATCAGCGTGGTGACGCCACAAGGGGCCGAGACACCTGAGCTCCGGCGTGAGCTGGAACAGCTGATCGAGGAAATACGTCAGGCACCGGTTCCAGACCGGACGAGGCTGAGGCGGTTGCAGCCGTACACGACGAGCCTGCACCCCAGCGCACTACGCCAGCCTGGGGTACTGGCGTTGCTGCGCCCGATCCTCGGTAGCGCGGAGGGCACGCCCGGCGTGCTAGCCGAGTGGGTCGGCGAGTACGACGATGCCACTGGGATCGATCTCGACCCGAACCTGGAACAGTTCGTCCTTTGACGACCAAGTCGAGGGGCACCAGGCGAGCGGATAGCTGCTCACCTGGTGGCCCTATCAACCAACGAGTTGGTGCAATCCGCCGGCGGCGACCAAGGCGGCGAGGACGCCTGCAGGGAGTCCTTCGGCCATGCCGATCAGAATGCCGACCGCCCCGCTGAGCCCGATGATGACGACCCAGCGCAGGGGCAAGGGGGCCGGGCCCCCGCGCGGTTGGCCTCGGTTGAGTGGCCTGCGGTAGCGGCGTTGGCTTACGCTCATGTCGTTCCTCCGGACCTAACGGATGGCGGGGGAGCTGGGCGGTCCGCTGTTGGCGCAGCGGACCGTCTTTTTTGGAGGTCAGCGACCGCCCGGCTCCGAGTCAGCCAGGCGGGCGCCTGGCCGTACCAGTTGTACCTGCGTGCGAACTTCTCGTCAAGTTATCTGTTGGAACCGGACTCCGTCCGGTTCCAACATCCGAGGAAGTTGGTTACACTGCAGACGGCGCCAAGCTCAATGCTGGGGCCGCCTGCAGCGCCGCACGGTGCTGAGGATCGCAACCTCGGATGTTGACCGGAGGGTGTTCGCTGTAACCGGCATGGACCAGACGGACGCCGTCTGGTCCATGCCGGACGGATCACTGGACAGCGACGAGCAGTCTCGGGTTGATCAGTAAGTCGCGGTTTTGTCGTACCGTTCGTCAATCCTTATACCTGCAGTGCGAGATCAGCTTTGATCTTGGGAAGGTTTGTGCTGTGACAACGGATGTGGTCAACGGCCTGACTCTGAGGCGGAGCGCCGATGGGGATCTCCCCGTTGTCGTGCAAGTCAGCGGTGAGGCCGCGCTGTTCTCGCGGCCCGAGCTCAAAGTGGAGCGGGTTACTTATCCGGTAATGACCCCGTCCGCCGCGGTGGGCATACTCGAATCGATCTTCTGGAAGCCAGAGATGCGGTATCAGATTGTCGCGATCGAGGTGCTCAAGCCGGTGAAACAGTTCACCATCCGACGCAACGAGACCTCTGACGTCGCGCCGCTGTCCGAGGCGATCAAGGGAACTCGCCGGGTGGACACCGCTGCGCACCGCGACCAACGCAACGCCGTCTGTTTGCGCGACGTGGCGTACCGAATTCACGCCCACATCGAGTTGGCCGCGCACGCGGACAAGCCGGTCGCGGCTTACCGGGATCAGCTTCGCCGCAGGGTCCGCAAGGGAGCGTGCTTTCAGCAGCCGTACCTTGGCACACGCGAGTTCACCGCCGAGTTCGGCTTGCCAGATGACACTCCTCGCGCAAACGTCAACGAAGAGATCGGCATCATGCTGCACTCCATCCATCGCGACGGCAAATCCGGCCAGCCGAGGATGGAATGGTTCGCCGCTCGGGTCGTAGAGGGTGTGCTTTACGTGCCCGAGCGTGGGATCGAGTTGGCGCTTCCGGTGTAAGGCCAGGTGACCTAGTGCTCCTGCAACGGCTGGTCGAGTACGCCGAAACCAGCGCAGACATCATCCCGGCGTTCTACGCCCGTAAGCCGGTGCGGTGGCGCCTGGACATCGACGCGAACGGCGTGCCCCAAAAAGAGCTAATCAGCACCGCCGACAAGAGCGATCCGGAGCGGCGGTTCGGTGTACAGCGGCTGGTGCCGGCGGTGACCCGGACGGTCGGGATCTCACCCGCGCTCGCCGTCGACAACGGCGAGTACGTCTTCGGCTGGCTGTCGGAGGGCGCCAAGCCAGACCGGGTCGCGAAGCAGCACGACGCCTTCCGGGTCCTGATCAGCGAGTGGGCCGCCGTCGAACCTGATGGGCGCGGCCCGGCCATCGCCGCCTTCTACCGCGACGGGCATGCCAGCAAGATCGAGCCGCCGGCCGACTGGAGCAGGGGTGACCTGATCGGCTTCTGGGTCGACGGGGTCTACGCGGCGGACACCGACGAAGCGCGGCGGTTCTGGGCCCGGGTGGCCGGTGACCGGAAGGGTACGGGGCGATCGGGCCTGTGTCTGGTATGCGGGCAGGTGCAGCCGCTGCTGAAGACCGTGCCGCAGCAGATTCCTCGGCGGTGGGTGCCCGGCGCCACGCAGAACGCCTCGATGGTCAGCGTGAACGAGGCTGTGCACGGCTACGAGCTGCAGAAGTTCCTCACCAACACCCCCATCTGCGCTGACTGCGGCCTCAAGTTCATGACCGCGCTGACCCGTCTGCTCTCCGATCCGCGGCACAGCACCTCCCTGCCCGGGCAGAACGCCCGGCTTGCATGGTGGGTGCTCGGCGACTCGACCTTCGACCCGTGGGCCACCGTGGAGCAGCTGGATCCGGCCCAGATTCAGAGCCTGCTCGCGGGCCCCGCCAGCGGCAACGCGGCCGCGGTCGACGATCTGTCCCGGTACTGCTCAGTGACTGTGGGCGGCAACGTCGCCCGAGTTGTCGTCCGGGATTGGGTCGAGCAGCCGCTCCACCAGGTGAAGGACAACATCCGGGCCTGGTTCGACGATCACCAGATCGTCGATGCCTGGACCGGTGAGGTTGTGCAGATCAAGGTCTCCCAATTGGCGCGGGCGGCCGGGCGTTTCGAGGCCGGACGGAACGGAGGCCGCGGGACCTATGTCGCGTTCGGCGCGCCCAATGAATACCGACCGCCCGATCTGTTCTACCGCCTGCTCGGCGCCGCGCTGCTCAAGCGGCCGTTGCCGCCGAAACTGCTCAACCACGTCATCAACCGCATCCGAATCGACGGCCGGCTCGACGCGGCCCGAGCCGCACTGATCCGGCTCGCCCTCCGCCGCCATCCGAACCTGCCCGATCATGAACGAGAAAGGCTGACGCCGACCTTGAACGTGGAGTTCCAGCGGCCACCGGCCTACATATACGGCCGCATCTTCGCAGTAATGGACGACCTGCAACGGACCGTATCCCGGCTCGCCGGCCAGAATCTGAACACCACCTTCGCTGAGCGCTACTTTGGCCGGGCCATCGATAACCCGCAGGTTGTCATCGTTTCCGGCCGCCGGCACGTGCAGGCGTGGCTCAAACGGCTGCGCGGGCCCTTGGGCCGGGCGAACTCGTCGAAGGCATACGAACGCCTGCTCGACGACCTGTTTGTCCAGCTCCATGCGATTCCCAGCAGCGCAGTGATGCTGACCGACAAGGCCTGGTTCATCCTCGGATACCACCAGCAGCGGGCCGAGATGCGGGCCAAGCAACTCGCTGCAGCCGCGAACAAGAAGAAGGCTGACCTGCCCCCGGAGCCCGATGATGCGGCACCGACCACTGACGACGAAGGAGACGACGCATGACTGCCGCACACCTTGACCCGACCCGCCGCCACGACATCGTCCTGCTGTTCGACGTCAGCGATGGAAACCCGAACGGCGACCCGGATGCTGGCAACCAGCCGCGTACCGACGACGAGACCGGGCAGGGTCTGGTCACCGACGTGGCAATCAAACGCAAGATCCGCGACACGGTGTCGCTGCTGCGGGGCGACGACCCGCGCTACGGCATCTTTGTCGAGGCCGGCGTCGCCCTGAATACCCGAATCGAGGCAGCCTTGAAGGCCAACCCCGGCAAGGCCGACGAGGCGCAGCGTTGGCTGTGCGAGCACTATTTCGACATCCGGATGTTCGGCGGCGTGCTCAGCACCGGCTCGCGCGGCGGTGCTGGCCAGGTCCGCGGTCCGCTCCAGGTCACCTTCGCCCGCAGCATCGATCCAATCCTGCCCACCGACCACACCATCACCCGGGTCACCCAGACTCGACAGGAAGACATCGACAAGGGGGAGCGTACGGAAATCGGCTCCAAGTGGACCGTCCCGTACGGCCTTTACCGGGCGCACGCGTTCTACTCCGCGCCCCGCGCCGCGAAGACCGGCGTGACCAGCGACGACCTGGCGACGCTGTGGCAGGCCATCACCGTCATGTTCGACCACGACCGAGCCGCCACACGAGGCGAGATGAAGCTGTGCGGTCTGTACGTGTTCAGCCACCCCAACCAGTTGGGAGTCGCCCCGTCGGCCACCCTCACTCAGCGCATCAGGGTCGAACGAATCAACAAGGAGAAGGCGCCGCGCGCCCACACCGACTACGCCCGTTACATCGACGAATCGGGGCTACCGGACGGCATCGAGCTGGCCAAGCTGGTTGATCTTTGGACGTGACTGGCGAACCCGCGGACAGCGGCACCGACCTGCGGTGGGTGCCGCTGTCCGCGCTGGAGCACTACGCCTACTGCCACCGCCAGACAGCGCTGATCCATGTCGAGGGCGTCTGGTCGGAAAGCGTCGAGACCATACGTGGAGACCTCAGCCACGCAACGGTCGATCTGCCCGGAATCCGACGCCGGCGGGGCCTCACCGTGATCCGGTCACTGCCGGTGTGGAGCCACACCCACGGCCTACGCGGCATCTGCGACATCGTCGAATTCGAGAACGGCATCGCTACACCCGTTGAATACAAGGTTGGACGGTACAAGGCTGGCGGCCCTGCCGAGCTGCAACTCGGTGGGCAGGCACTCTGCCTCCTCGAAGCCGGCTTCGAGGTGCCGACCGGCTACGTCTACTCGGTCGCCGAACGGCGCCGACACGCCGTACCCATCGACGCTGACTTGCTCGACCGGGTCGTGGCCGCGACCGTCGCTTTGCGCCGGATGCTGGACAGCCCGGCGTTGCCGACAGCGCGCAACGACGGCCGCTGCCGGCGATGTTCCCTGCGCGAGGACTGCCTGCCCGAGCTGACCGACGGCCGACGGCGGGCTACACCCGACCTGTTGACCCCACGACCATTAGGACAGTGGCGTGACTGAACTGCTCAACACCCTCTACGTGCAGACCCCCGGCACCAGCCTGCACCTCGACGGCGACACCGTGCGGGTGTGCCACCCCGACCAGCCCGGTCGTCGACTGCTGCCGCTGGTCCGGCTCGACCATCTGGTCCTATTCAGCGGTGTGACGGCTAGTGACGACTTACTGCTGCGGTGCGCCGACGACGGCCGCTCCGTCAGCTGGCTCACCGGCAGCGGACGGTTCCGAGCCGGCCTAGTCGGTCCCACCCACGGCAACCCGCTGCTCCGCCAAGCCCAGCACCGAGCCGCCGACTCGCCGGACCGACGGCTGCCAATCGCCATCGCCATGGTCGCCGGCAAGATACACAACGCGCGACAGGTGCTGCTCCGCGCCGCCCGGGATACCAGCGGGCACCGGCAGACTGCGCTACGGGCAAGCGCCGAAGCGCTGGCCGGCCGACTTGAGCTGCTCGCCACCGCGACCGGCACCGACGACGTACTCGGTATCGAGGGCGTAGCCGCACGCGACTACTTCGCGGCCATGCCGTATCTCCTCAGTGATAGCAAGGGCTGGAAGGCCTTGGGGCGGACCAAACGGCCACCCACCGACCCGCTGAACTGCCTGCTCTCATTCCTGTACGGCATGCTGCGCGTCGCCGTACAAGGCGCGCTCGAACAGGTCGGGCTCGACCCGTACATCGGTTTTCTGCACGCCGTCCGGCCAGGCAAGCCCGCACTCGCCCTCGACCTGATGGAGGAGTTCCGGCCACTTCTGGTCGACCGGCTCGCGCTCACCATGCTCAACCGGCGCGAGCTGGCTCCGACCGACTTTGAAGAGCTGCCAAACAGGGCGTACCGGTTGACGGACGGTGGGCGCAAGACCGTGCTGGCCGCCTGGCAGCAGAGCAGGCAACGAAATTGGCCGCACGCGCAGCTCGGCCGGGAGGTGCCGGCGGCGTTGCTGCCGCTGGTGCAGGCCCGACTGCTCGCACGTCACCTCTGCGGGGACCTGGCCGTGTACCAGCCATGGACGGTGAACTGAGCCATGGACTTGCTTGTCACCTACGACGTCGAGACGGTCACCCCACAAGGGCAACGCCGACTACGCAAGGTTGCCAAGATTTGCGAGGCGTACGGCCACCGCGTTCAGAAGTCGGTGTTCGAGGTTGTCTGCCGCGAAACAGACAAGGTTCGCTTAGTCGCCGCGCTCCAGGAGGTCATCGACCCTGCTCAGGACAGCATCCGGATCTACCGATTGCCGGCCCGCGCGCTCGACGATGTCGAACATCTCGGCAAGCCACGGCTGATCGACCCACGGGGACCTCTAGTGATCTAGGAACCCCAAGTGAACGTGAGAACCCAGGAGGGTTCTGAGCCGAGAAATACGGATTAGATGCACAAATCGGACCGCGAGCAAGTCGAGTATGCATCGTTAGATCGCTATCTCGCCTGCTCGCGAACCGCTGCGCCCGGCCTCCACGCCGGGCGAGGATCGCAACGTGTGGTGGGGGCGCGGCTCGGTCGACCGGTGCCTACCCGCTGCGCCCGGCCTCCACGCCGGGCGAGGATCGCAACAAGGTGGCCCGTGGCGCCGACGGTGACCGCGCGCTTGAGCTGCGCCCGGCCTCCACGCCGGGCGAGGATCGCAACATGTTACGGCCGTCCTGCTTCGGTGCGGCCTCGACATGCTGCGCCCGGCCTCCACGCCGGGCGAGGATCGCAACCTTCAAGCCCCTGATCGGGCAGGTCGGCGAGCTCGCCAAGCTGCGCCCGGCCTCCACGCCGGGCGAGGATCGCAACCAGCGGATCGAGGTCGACCCCGGAACCCTGTAAGCCGGCGCTGCGCCCGGCCTCCACGCCGGGCGAGGATCGCAACATCTCCAGCGGCCTGCCGTGGGACGAGGACAACCAGGCGCTGCGCCCGGCCTCCACGCCGGGCGAGGATCGCAACGCCGCGATCGTGCGGGCGCTCATCACCTAGCCGGAGGGCTGCGCCCGGCCTCCACGCCGGGCGAGGATCGCAACAGGCGTCAGCGCCGGCCGGCGTGATTCTGGACACGGGGCTGCGCCCGGCCTCCACGCCGGGCGAGGATCGCAACGCGTGGGCCGGCGCGGACGCGCTCGAGCTGGCGGACCGGGCTGCGCCCGGCCTCCACGCCGGGCGAGGATCGCAACCCTCCGGTGTCTGGTGAGCGGGGCAGGGGCAGGGTCGCTGCGCCCGGCCTCCACGCCGGGCGAGGATCGCAACGGCACGTCGGGCCAGTGCGCGGCGAGCACCCGCGAAGCGCTGCGCCCGGCCTCCACGCCGGGCGAGGATCGCAACGCGCGTGACGTGCTGGGTCACCCCCTGGACCCCTGGCAGGCTGCGCCCGGCCTCCACGCCGGGCGAGGATCGCAACAGCGCTTGCCGTCGGTTACACGTCGCCACTTGTCAGTGTGGCTGCGCCCGGCCTCCACGCCGGGCGAGGATCGCAACAAGGTTGATGATCGTCTGCACAGTCACCGTAAGGCCCGGCTGCGCCCGGCCTCCACGCCGGGCGAGGATCGCAACGACCAGGTGCATTGCGTCTTCGCGGGTCACGATCACGATGCTGCGCCCGGCCTCCACGCCGGGCGAGGATCGCAACGACATGGACGCGGTCCCACACATCGGCGAGGACGTGGGCTGCGCCCGGCCTCCACGCCGGGCGAGGATCGCAACGCCGTAGGTGGAGAGCGAGCGCATTAGGTCGTGCCAGCTGCGCCCGGCCTCCACGCCGGGCGAGGATCGCAACGCCGTTGACCGCGCCGACTACGACGCCGAGGACACGCTGCGCCCGGCCTCCACGCCGGGCGAGGATCGCAACCAAACCCGCTTGTACGTCTCCCGCGCCCACCGCCAAGCGCTGCGCCCGGCCTCCACGCCGGGCGAGGATCGCAACTGTCGTGCTGCGACGGCCTTGGTGACGGTGCCCATCTCGCTGCGCCCGGCCTCCACGCCGGGCGAGGATCGCAACGCCGGTTCCAGAAGGCGTACAGCCTGACCGTCGACGGGGCTGCGCCCGGCCTCCACGCCGGGCGAGGATCGCAACCGGCCGCGATACAGGAGCGCGTGACGTGGCGGTAACGATGGCTGCGCCCGGCCTCCACGCCGGGCGAGGATCGCAACCGCAGGGTGTCAAGGGCGGGGACGTCGCGACCGTGCTCGCTGCGCCCGGCCTCCACGCCGGGCGAGGATCGCAACCGAAGTCGGGCGCCGTCCGGGCCGCGCCACGCCGCGAGCCGGTAACGCACCGGCTGCGCCCGGCCTCCACGCCGGGCGAGGATCGCAACCGAAGTCGGGCAGGTCGAGCAGGACCAGGCCGCGCAGCCCGGCTGCGCCCGGCCTCCACGCCGGGCGAGGATCGCAACGGCATCGAGCACGTCTGGGAGCGCGGCGACCTGCTGGTGCTGCGCCCGGCCTCCACGCCGGGCGAGGATCGCAACAACGGTCACACCACGTGCCCGACCTGTGGGCATCACACGGCTGCGCCCGGCCTCCACGCCGGGCGAGGATCGCAACCTCGCCTCGAACCGGCTCGGCATCAACCCGGAGGCCCTGGGCTGCGCCCGGCCTCCACGCCGGGCGAGGATCGCAACACTTATCCCCCTTGCTGTGTGTCGTGTAGTAGTGCCGCGGCTGCGCCCGGCCTCCACGCCGGGCGAGGATCGCAACCCAGCGCGATCTCTTCGGCGCGCTGCTCGGGTGTCAGGGCTGCGCCCGGCCTCCACGCCGGGCGAGGATCGCAACACCGCCCGCTCGGCGACCTGAGCCCAGAACGCCCTACTGGCTGCGCCCGGCCTCCACGCCGGGCGAGGATCGCAACAGCGGGCCGCGGGTGGGCAGCGCATCGTGCAGGCCACCTGGCTGCGCCCGGCCTCCACGCCGGGCGAGGATCGCAACGGTGCCAAGGTGTCGATCGTCGCATCGTCACAGTCGACAGCTGCGCCCGGCCTCCACGCCGGGCGAGGATCGCAACATGTAGTCGTCAAGGTCGAACTGGACCCGGTGACCGCGGCTGCGCCCGGCCTCCACGCCGGGCGAGGATCGCAACGACCAGACGGTGCTTGTCGTCCAGACGGTGACCGCCGGCTGCGCCCGGCCTCCACGCCGGGCGAGGATCGCAACCCGCACTGTCGCCACCGCGGTCGGGACCGGCCGGACCGGCTGCGCCCGGCCTCCACGCCGGGCGAGGATCGCAACCGGTCATGATCCGGCTCTTTCCGGCGCGATCCGGCGGCTGCGCCCGGCCTCCACGCCGGGCGAGGATCGCAACAGGTGGCGTCAAGGACGGCAGCGTCTACTACGCGTATGGCTGCGCCCGGCCTCCACGCCGGGCGAGGATCGCAACGTCAATGCGTCCTTGTCTCGCAACGCACGCACCGCGCCCGCTGCGCCCGGCCTCCACGCCGGGCGAGGATCGCAACACGTCGTTGACGGCGAGCGCCGGCGACCAGCCGTCGGCGGCTGCGCCCGGCCTCCACGCCGGGCGAGGATCGCAACGACGTGACGACGAGGACCAGGACCAGGACGTAACGACGGGCTGCGCCCGGCCTCCACGCCGGGCGAGGATCGCAACCTTGACCTGCTGCGCGAATGTGCCCGCGCCGACGGGCTGCGCCCGGCCTCCACTCCGGGCGAGGATCGCAACCTGTCGACCGGCGAGGGGCAGGCCGCGCTCGTCGCCCGCTGCGCCCGGCCTCCACGCCGGGCGAGGATCGCAACAGCGGGCCCGAGCTGCCGCACCCGGCGCTCGACGAGGGCTGCGCCCGGCCCACGCCGGGCGAGGATCGCAACGACGTCGACGTCGACCTCGTGCACGTGACGCTGCGCGCTGCGCCCGGCCTCCACGCCGGGCGAGGATCGCAACCCGGTATACGAGCTCCAGTGGCGGTTGGCAGACCTGCTGCGCCCGGCCTCCACGCCGGGCGAGGATCGCAACTCCTGCTCGACGTACTCGGCGTCCCCGGCGGCGACCAGGCTGCGCCCGGCCTCCACGCCGGGCGAGGATCGCAACAGGCGTCCACTGTCCAGTTCTCAACGTGCAACAAGCTGCGCCCGGCCTCTACGCCGGGCGAGGATCGCAACCAGATCCGCGTCGAGGAGCACCGGGGCACGGTGCGGGAGCTGCGCCCGGCCGCCATGCCGGGCGAGGATCGCCAACCAGCCAACGGGGCATGTGGGAGCCGAGGAAGAACATGCTGCCCGCTCCCCGGACGGGGCGCGGATTGCAACGGTGCGACGTGATCGACGACGCACTGGCTCGGCGGCCGGAGTGTCGCGCTAGGGTCGCAACGTGCCACCGAAACCGAAGACGCCGCCGAAGGCGGCGCCGAAGCCGAAGACCCTGCGGGCCCCGAAGATCCCGTCGACGAGGTACCCGATCGAGCGGTTCACGCTGGACAACGGGCTGCGGGTGGTGCTCGCCCCGGACCGCAGCGCTCCCGTGATCGGCGTCGCCGTCGTGTACGACGTGGGCATCCGCTCCGAACCCGAGGGCCGCACCGGCTTCGCTCACCTGTTCGAGCACCTGATGTTCCAGGGCTCGGAGAACCTGGAGAAGCTGGCCCACTTCCGCCACGTGCAGGGCTCCGGTGGCACGTTCAACGGGTCCACCCACCTGGACTACACCGACTACTACGAGACCCTGCCCGCCAACGCCCTGGAGCGGGCGCTGTTCCTCGAGGCCGACCGGATGCGCGGGCCCCGGCTCACCGAGGAGAACCTGCGCAACCAGGTCGACGTGGTCAAGGAGGAGATCCGGGTCAACGTGCTCAACCGGCCGTACGGCGGCTTCCCGTGGCTGAAGCTGCCACCGGTCATGTTCGACACGTTCCCGAACGCGCACGACGGCTACGGCTCCTTCGGCGACCTCGAGTCGGCCACCGTCGACGACGCGCGGGCGTTCTTCGAGCGCTACTACGCGGCGGGCAACGCCGTGCTCGCGGTCTCCGGTGACTTCGACGTGGCCGAGGCGACCAGCCTGGTCGAGCGGCACTTCGGGGACGTGCCCGCGCGGCCGGCCCCGCAGCGGCCGGACTTCGCCGAGCCGGACCTGACCGCCGAGCGCCGGCACGCGTACGAGGACAAGTTGGCGCCGCTGCCGGCGGTCGCGGCGGCCTGGCGGGTGCCCGACCCGATCGCCGACTTCACCGCCTACCTGCCGTACGTCGTGCTCGCCGAGGTGCTCACCGACGGTGACGCGTCCCGCCTGATGCAGCGCCTGGTGCTGCGCGACCGGATCGCAACGAGCGTGGGCGGCTACATCGGGTTCATGGGCGAGCCGTTCGAGGTGCGCGACCCGACGGCGCTCGTGCTCCAAGCCCACCTGCCGCCCGGGGGAGACGTCGACAAGGTGCTGCGCACCGTGGACGAGGAGTGCGAGCGCATCGCGAACGACGGCCTGGAGCCTGGCGAGCTGGCCCGCACCCAGGCCCGGATGGCCGCCCACCTGCTGCGCGACACCGACGCGGTGCTCGGCCGGGCGCTGCGCATGGCCGTCCTCGAGCAGCAACGCGGCGACGCGGGTCTGATCAACGACCTCCCACGCCTGATCGCGGAGGTGACCGAGGCCGACGTGGTGGCCGCCGCGGCCTCGCTGCGCCCGTCACGCCGTGCGGCGGTCGAGGTCGTTCCAGGAGGTGCGCGATGAGGCCGCTGCCGGCGCTCGGGCCCACCCGCAGGCTCACCCTGCCGAGGACGGCCGAGCGGACCCTGTCCAACGGCCTGACCGTGATCGCGATCCGGCGGCCGTCGGTGCCGCTGGTGGAGCTGCGGCTGCGCATCCCGATGCCGGCGGCCCGGCTGAGCCCCGCGCACGTCGCCCGGGCCTCCCTGCTGTCCCAGACCCTGCTCTCCGGCACGTCGACGATGTCCACTGTCGACATCGCCGCCGAGCTGCAGCGGGTGGGCGGCGCGCTCAGCGTCGGTGCGGATCCGGACCGGCTGCTGATCAGCGGCAACGCGCTCGCGTCCGGCCTGCCGCGAATCCTGGCGATCCTGCGCGAGGTGCTCACCGACGCGACGTACCCCGCGCCCGAGGTGAACACCGAGCGGGACCGGCTGATCGACCGCATCCAGGTCGCCCGCAGCCAGCCGGCGCACCTGGCCAGGGCGGCGCTGCTGCGCCGGATCTACGGATCCCACCCGTACGCCGTGCAGACGCCGGGCCTGGCCCAGGTCCGGGCGGTGACCCCTCGCGCCCTGCGCGCGATGCACGACGAGCGGCTGCACCCGGCCGGGTCCACGCTGGTCATCGTCGGTGACGTGGTGCCGGCACGGGCGCTGGACGCCGCCGAGGAGGCGCTGTCGGCCTGGGACGGTGGCGGCAAGGAGGTGCGCCAACCGGCGACCCCGCCGCTGGTGCCCGGCCCGCTCACGCTGGTCGACCGGCCGGGCAGCGTCCAGTCCTCGATCCGCATCGCCCTGCCCGCGGTGCCCCGCACCCACGAGGACCATGCCGCGTTGCAGTTGGCCAACCTCGTGTTCGGCGGCTACTTCTCCTCGCGGTGGGTGGAGAACATCCGCGAGGACAAGGGCTACACGTACGGACCGCACTCGCTGATCGAGCACTCCACCGCCGGTTCAGTGCTGCTGGTCTCCGCCGACGTGGCCACCGAGGTGACCGCGCCCGCACTGGTGGAGACGCTGTACGAGCTCGGGCGGATCGCCACCCTGCCGCCCGGGCCCGACGAGCTGGAGCAGGCCCGCCAGTACGCCCTGGGCACCCTGCAGCTCGGGATGTCCACCCAGTCCGGGCTCGCCGGGCTGGCGAGCACCTACGCGGGCTTCGGCCTGCGGCTGGACTACCTCGCCGACCACGCGGCACGGTTGGCGCGGGCCACGCGCGAGGAGGTGGCCGAGGCGGCGGCGCGCTACCTGGCGCCGGCCCGCGCGGTCGCGGTCGTGCTGGGCGACGCGGACCGGGTCGAGTCCTCGGTCGCCGCGGTGCTGCCGAGCGAGCGGGGCGAGTCGCCGGTGGACGACGAGTAGCCGCGACGCGAGTGGCCGAGGCGAACAGTCAGCGCGACGAGAGCCGGGCTATGCAGACACCCCCGCTGTTCCGATCCCCTCTGAACCGTGCCGCCCACCGCCGTACGGACGAGGCGTGGCTGCGCCAGGCGTGGCAGCGGGCGCGGGTCGTCGTCGTGGACACGGTCGGCGGCGGCCAGTTCCTGGTCGGCGCGCAGGACGCGCTGGTCCTGGTGGATCCGGCGAGCGCCCCGGACGGGGAGCGGCTGTTCCTCGGCGAGGACGCGGACGGGACGCCGTATTTCGGGGTCGACGGCCCGCTGCCGGAGATCCCGGGCACCCGGCGGGTCACCCTGCGGCAGGTCGCGCACCTGCTCACCGAGCGGGACGGCGCGCTCGCGGTGGCCGCTGTGGCCCTCGCCTACTGGCACGCCGCGCACCCGTACTCGCCCACCAGCGGCAGGCCCACGATGGCGCGCGACGGGGGCTGGGTGCGCACCAGCGACGAGGGGGACAACCTGTGGCCGCGCACCGACCCCGCGGTGATCATGCTGGTGCACGACGGCGTGGACGGGCCGCAGGGACGGTGCCTGCTCGGCCACAACGCGGCCTGGGCCTCGCCCGGCGTCCGGCGCTTCTCCTGCCTGGCCGGGTTCGTGGAGCCCGGCGAGTCCGCCGAGGCGGCGGTGGCGCGGGAGGTGGCCGAGGAGGTCGGGCTCGCCGTGGAGGAGATCACGTACGTGGCCAGCCAGCCGTGGCCGTTCCCGGGCTCGCTGATGCTCGGCTTCCTGGCGCGGGCCGACCCGGACGCGCCGATCACGGTGGACCCGACCGAGATCGCGCACGCGCGCTGGTTCACCCGGCGCGAGATCGCCGCCGTGCTCGACGGCGAGGATGTGCGGGGCGCCGACGGCGAACGGATGACGCTGCCGCCGCCGGCATCGATCGCGCACTTTCTGCTGAGGACCTGGTTGCACCGCGGCTAGGCCGTCGCCCGGCCGCCGGGCGACCGGTCTCAGGCGTGCGGACGGTCAGGCCGGGTCGGGCTCGGGGCGTCGGCGTGCGGTGTCGGGCTCGGGGCGTCGGCGTGGAGGTTCGCCGAGCCGGACGACCTTGACCCGCTGGCGGCCGGAGCGCACCGCACCGACCGAGGCGAGCGCGCGGGCCAGGTGCAGGGCGACCTCCCGATCCTCGGCGAACATCATCTGCCGGCGCGGCTCCGGCGCGATGCGCTCGTCACGCACGCGCTGACCGTTCGCCCAGGCCGACGCGAGCTCCTCCGGCGGCACGTGACGGACATCGGTCTTGACGATCAGGTACCGCATCAGCCAGGTCCCAGGGCCGTGAGCCTCAGTTCACAGAGCGTTACGGAAGTCCCACGTGTGGAAGTTCCATGGCGCGATGGCATTCATGTTTACGCACGGTCGCGATCTTCCGCAAGGCCTTCGCCCCTGTTGGACCGCCTTGCTTACCCGTTCGGCCAGCGAGTCATGTTCGGTCGGTGGAGTCCCGGATGGGCGAATCGGGCGTGTACGGAGGGTAACTCCTCGGCGAGACCGGTCGCCGGGGGCGGCGGCTCATGGTCGCGCGGCGCTGTGCTCGCGTGGGCGGGGCGGGGTGCGGCCACCCGACGCCCCCATCGCCCGCGCGGTCTCTCGCAGCCAGTCCAGTGACTGCTCAGCCGGCAGCGCCGCCGCGCGCAGCCGTTCGAAGAGCAGGGCGTACCGCTCGACGTCCGGCTTCTCGGTGAGCACCAGATCGGTCACCAGCGTCTCCACCGCCACCGTCTCCGGATCCGCCGGGTCGGCGAACCGGTACATCGAGAAGGCGCTGTGCGGCAGGTACCACTCCGCGACCCTCGCGTCGCGGGGCAGCACCAGCAGGGTCACGTTGGGGAGCTGGGCGAGCCGGCAGAGGTGGTCGAGCTGCTCGCGCATGACCTCGGGCGGGCCGCCGCGAGCGGTCAGGGCCGCCTCGTCGAGCACCGCCTCGTAGCGCGGCGGATCCAGCTCGCGGTTGAGGATCGCCTGGCGGGCCAGCCGCGCCGCGACCTCCGCCTCCAGGTTGCGGTCGCCGTCCTCGCGGGGCAACCAGAGCGAGGAGTGGATCCGGGTCCGCGCGTACCCGGGGCTCTGCAGGAGGCCGGGCACGATCGCGGCGGCGTACTCGCGGATGTCCACGGCCCCGGACTCCAGCTCCGCGTACCCGCGCTGCCGCTGGGTCATCACCGGGTACTCGCGCAGCCAGCCCCGGGTGTTCGCCGCGTCGCGGGCGATGGCGATGAGCTGCTCCCGCTCGGGCCCGTAGACCCCGTAGAGGTCGAGCAGGTCCAGCACGTCGCTCAGGTCCGGGCGGCTGCGCCCGTTCTCCAGGCGGGACAGCTTCGAGGCCGATGCCCATCCGACCCGCGCGATGACCTGCTCGCCGGTGAGTCCGGCGGCCTCCCGGTGGCGGCGGAGCTCGCCGCCGAGCCGGCGGCGCCGCACGATCGGGCTGGGTCCACGTGACACCGGCAGCCTCCCCGTCGACTGGCAGTTGCCTTGAGGGCCGCTTGGCCAGGCAACGCTTGCGCCACGCCTGCGGCCGGGCGGGAAACGGGCCAGTGGCCGAGCGGCGGTCGGGTGACCGGAAACAGTATGGACCGGCCGGTCGCCGTGCCGTACCCCCCGCCATACATAAACAGCATTGAGTAGTCAAAAGGATGCTTGCGAAAGATCTCTTTTGAAAGATATCGTGCCAGTCATGCTGCCCGATCTCCCTGAGCGGCACGTCCGCGACCCGCGGGTCCTGCGGGCCATCGCGCACCCGGTGCGCCTGCGGCTCATGGAGGAGCTGGCCGCAACCGGCCCCGCGACCGCCACCGAACTGGCCGAGCGGGTCGGCGAGAGCCCGGCCAACTGTTCGTGGCACCTGCGCCAGCTCGCCCGCTACGGGTTCATCGAGGAGGCCGGCGGCGGCCCTGGCCGGCAGCGCCCGTGGCGGGTGGTGGTCCAGGCCCACAACTGGGGCGACGCCGACGAGGATCCTGAGTTCGCCGCGGCCGGAGACGCCGCCGCCGAGGTCCTTGTCGCCAACGAGTACGCGGCGATGCGCCGCTGGTACGCCAGGCGGCGCAGCGGGCCACCCCAGTGGCGCGAGGCGGCGTTCCTCACCCAGAGCCAGGCCTGGCTGACCGAGGACGAACTCAAGGCGGTCGGCGAGGAGATCCGGGGGATTCTGCTGCGCCGGCTCGATCCGGACCGGTTCGACCCAAAGAAGCGACCGCCGAACAGCCGACTCATCCGTTTCGTGGCCTGGGGCGTGCCGCACACCCCGGCCGGCACTCCTGGAGACACCGATGCGTGACGTACTACGCCGGCCGGACTTCCGGCTGCTCTTCGCCGGACTCGTCGCGAGCATGACCGGTGAGTCGATCCTGCTGCTCGCGCTCGCCATCTGGGTCAAGGACCTGACCGGCTCGGACGGCATGGCCGGAGCCACCATCTTCGCGGTCGTCGCGCCGATGACGCTCGCCCCGCTGATCGGCTGGGTCGTGGACCGCTTTCGCCGGCGGCCGTTCCTCATCGTCGCCAACCTGGTCTCCGCGGTTGTGCTCACGCCGCTCTTCGCCGTCGACGGACGCGACGACGTGTGGATCATCTACGCGGTCGCGGTGGCCTACGGCCTGTCGTACATCGCGGTCAGCGCCGCACTGCAGGGGCTGATCAAGGCTCTGCTCCCGGAGGAGCTGCTTGCGGACGCCAACGGCGCGCTGCAGACGGTCAGGCAGGGTCTGCGGCTCGGCGGTCCGCTGCTCGGGGCGGCTCTCTACACGGCGGTCGGCGGCGCGGCGCTCGCCGTGGTCGGCGCGGCCGGATTCGTGCTCGCGGCGATCGCGATCACCGCGCTGCGGATCTCCGAGGTCGGACCGGAGCGCGGCGCGGGCGGCTGGCTGGTGGAGGCGGCCGCGGGCGCGCGGCACCTGGTCGGCGAGCCCGCGCTGCGCCGGGTCGTCCTCGGAGTGGCCCTGGCGCTGCTCGTCGTCGGCTTCTGCGAGTCGATCATCTTCGCGTACGTGGACCAGGGTCTGCACCGGCCGCCCGCCTTCGTCGGGGTGATCGTCACGGCCGAGGGCATCGGCGGCCTGCTCGGCGGCCTCGCCGCCGCACGGTTCGTCCGCCGGCTCGGCGAGGTGGGCGCGGCCGGCCTCGGCATGCTCCTGTTCGGGGCGGGCTTCGCCGGACTGATCTGGCCGCACCTCGCCGTCGGGTTCCCCGCGGTCGTCGTCGCCGGCTTCGGCCTGCCGCTGGTGGTCGTCTCCTTCAGCACGATCATGCAACGGCGCACGCCGGCCGAGTTGATGGGCCGGGCCGCGGCCGCCGCGGACGCCCTGATCAACGCGCCGTACTCGCTGTCGATCGGCATCGGCGCGCTGCTGGTGTCCATCGTGGACTATCGGGTGCTCTTCGCCGTGATGGCGGCGGGCATGGGGGTGGTCGCGGCCTGGCTGTGGGCGGGCCGGTCGCTGGCCGCGCCCGCGCCGGCGGCGGCCGAGGCGGAGTCGCCGGCCACGCCTACCGCCGAGCCGACTCCGGTGCCGTGAGGGTCGTGACCCGGCTGGCTCACGCCGCGCTGATCTCGGCCAGCCGCTCCTTGACCTGGGCCAGCGACGGATTGGTCATCGTCGAGCCGTCCGGGAACCGCACGGTCGGCACCGTCTGATTGCCACCGTTGACGCTCATGACGAACTCGGCCGCCGCCGGGTCCTCCTCGATGTTGACCTCCGTGTAGGCGATGCCCTCGCGGTCGAGCAGGGTCTTCAACCGCCGGCAGTAGCCGCACCAGGTCGTCGAGTACATGGTCAGCATCGGGTCGATCCTCCTCACGGGGCCGGACAGGGGTTCGGTCGGGCCGAGCTGGCGCACGGGGCCGAGCCCTCGACAGCGTATGTAACGCCGGCGGGGCCCGATCCATGCCCGGGCCAGCACTGGTGCGAGGTTCGGGGCGGCGACGCGCCGCGCCCGACGCCGGCCCGAGCGGAGCGGGCTGGGATGATGCCTGGGTGGACGCACAGCGGGTGCTCGCGGGCCTGGACCCCGAGCAGCGGGCGGTGGTGGCGGCGCCCGCCGGGCCCGTGTGCATCCTCGCCGGCGCGGGCACCGGCAAGACCCGCGCGATCACCCACCGGATCGCGTACCGGGCCCTGACCGGCGAGGTGGCGGCCCGGCACGTGCTCGCGGTGACGTTCACCACCCGGGCCGCGGCCGAGATGCGGGCCCGACTGGCCGCGCTCGGCGTCACCGGGGTACCGACCCGCACCTTCCACTCCGCGGCGCTGCGTCAACTGCGCTACTTCGCGCCCCGGCTGCTCGGCGGCCGGCAACTGCCCGAGGTGGTGGAGAGCAAGCTTCGGCTGGTCACGCTCGCCGCCGCCCGGTGCGGCGTGCGTGCGGACGCCACCACCGCCAGGGACCTCTCCGCGGAGATCGAGTGGGCGAAGGCGTCGCTGATCGAGCCGGGGGAGTACGCGGTCGCGGCCGCGAAGGCCCAGCGGGACACGCCGGTGGACCCGGCGGTGATGGCCGACGTGTACGCGGCCTACGAGCGGGTCAAGCGCGCGGGGGGCGTCATCGACTTCGAGGATCTGCTGCGCGCGGCGGTCTGGGCGATCGAGGAGCACGACGACGTCGCCGAGCAGGTCCGGGCGCAGTACCGGCACTTCGTCGTGGACGAGTACCAGGACGTCAACCCGGTGCAGCAGCGGCTGCTCGAGGCGTGGCTCGGTGACCGGCGTGACGTCACCGTCGTCGGCGACGCCAGCCAGACGATCTACTCGTTCACCGGGGCCACCGCGGCGTACCTGATCGACTTCCCCCGCCGCTACCGGGATGCGGTCGTCGTGCGGCTGGTGCGCGACTACCGGTCCACCCCGCAGGTGGTCGGCCTGGCCAACGCCGTCATCGGTCAGGCCCGGGGCGAGCACGCGCGACTGCGGCTGGAGCTGCGCGGCCAGCGCCGGCCGGGCCCGGAGCCGGACCTGCGGGCGTTCCCGGACGAGCCGACCGAGGCGGCGGCGGTCGCCGCGCGCTGCGCGGAGCTGATCGAGGCGGGCACGCCAGCCCGTGAGATCGCGGTGCTGTTCCGCACCAACGCCCAGTCGCAGGCGTACGAGGAGGCGCTGGCCGAGGCCGGCGTGCCGTACGTCGTGCAGGGCGCGGAGCGGTTCTTCGAGCGCGCCGAGGTGCGCCAGGCGATGGTGGCGCTGCGCGCGGCCGCGAAGGTCACAGTGGACGATCAGCCGCTCGCCGCGGTGGTCGCGGACGCGCTGGCCGCGGTCGGCTGGCGGCCGGACCAGCCGCCGGCGGGGGGTGCGGCCCGCGAGCGCTGGGAGGCGCTGGCCGCGTTGGTGAAGCTGGCCGAGGAGTGCGCCCACCTGAGCGTGGCCGAGTTCTGCGAGGAGCTGGCCCGGCGCGCGGCCGCCCAGCACGCGCCGACGCTTGAGGGGGTCACGCTGGCGAGCCTGCACTCCGCCAAGGGGCTGGAGTGGGACGCCGTGTTCCTGGTCGGGCTCGTCGACGGCACGCTGCCCGTCGCGTACGCGAAGACCCCGGAGGCGCTGGAGGAGGAGCGCCGCCTTCTCTACGTGGGAATCACCCGCGCCCGCGAGTGGCTCTGGCTGTCGTACGCGGCCGCCCGCTCGCCCGGCGGCCGGCAGCGTCGCCCGTGTCGGTTCCTGCCCCGGCTCGATCCCGGGGGCGCGCACAGCGGGACCGGGTCACGGACGGGCGCGGCGCGGCCCGACGGGCGCAGGCGGCGTACGCTCGTCGTCTCCTGCCGCATCTGCGGGGCGACCCTGCTGTCCGGTCCGGAGCGCAAGTTGGGCCGGTGCGCCGACTGTCCGTCCGATCTGGACGAGGAGCTCTACGAGCGGCTGCGTGAGTGGCGGGCGCGCACGGCCTCGGCGCAGAAGGTTCCGGCGTACGTGGTCTTCACCGACGCGACCCTGACCGCGCTGGCCGAGCGCAGGCCGACCCGGGCGGAGGATCTGTTGGCGATCGCCGGTATCGGACCCCGCAAGCTCGGGCTGTACGGCGAGGCGGTCATCGCCCTCGTCAATGGCGCAGCGGTCGACGATGTCGCGCTGCTGACATCTTCGACACAGGTTCCGTAATTCGGTTGCCGGCGTCCTGCCGCGGGGCGTAGCCTGCGAAACGCACCTTCTCGCGGGGAGCCTGCCGGCTGCGCGGGAAGGCCACACCAACTACTGGCACGAGGACGACCGACGAGCACGAGGACGGAGGTGCACCGATGAAGCTCTTCACGATTGAGCGACCGTCGGCGATGCCTGCTGTCCTCGCGCAGGTCACCGTGTCGGCCCGCGCAGCTCTGCCCACCGCCCACGTAGCTCGCGTGGGACGTACGGCTGTGCAGGCGGTCCCCGGCGCGGTTGTCCAGCAGCTTGACAACCCGATGCTGCTCGCTGCGTCCCCGGCTGACGGCGCGTTCGCGGGCAAGGACATCGATCGTGGTGAGTACGCCATGGGCGGTGTCCGCGGTGTTCCACCTCGAGGTAGGCCGGTCTAAACCAGACCACCGGCTCACCTTGAGGCCGCGGAACCCGCAAACGGGATCCGCGGCCTTAGTTATTTCCCCACCCTGGAAATGTCGATCAAGGAAGTGAGGTGACCGGGATCATGAGTCTGGCGCTCACCCTGCTCGATGTCGCCGTCGAGCCGGGTGCGGACCTGCCGTGCCGGAAGTTTGACCCGGACCTGTGGTTCTCCGAGGCGCCGGCCGAGCTCGAGCTGGCCAAGTCCCTGTGCGGTGGCTGCCCGGTGCGGCTCGAGTGTCTGGCGGGCGCGGTCGAGCGCGCCGAGCCGTGGGGCGTCTGGGGCGGCGAGATCTTCGAGCGGGGTACCGTCGTGGCGCGCAAGCGGCCGCGGGGCCGGCCCCGCAAGGCGGACGCCGCGCGGGACGCCGCACTGCAAGCCGAACTCGAGGCGCGGCTCGCGTCGACCACCGGTCTGGCGGCCTGACATGGCAGACGTCCACACGCCAGCCCGCTGGCTGCGTTCGCAGCCGGCCCGGCCCGCCGTACCCAGCTACCCGAACATTCCGCTGACTCGACCGAGGAGCACGAGGTTGTATCTCATCAACGAAGCCATGGCGCGGGCTCGAATGCGCCGGCCTCAGGCATCCCGCTCTGAGGCGCACCGTTTTGAGCACCGTTCCGCCCGGCGCATCGCGATGCGGGCCCTGCGTGAGCAGGACCGCTGGCTGAGCGGGCGGTAGGTCATCCAGGCCCGCCGGGCACCGGCCCACGTACCGGTGCCCGGCGGGCCGGTGATCCAATATCCACACGAAATTCCGTATCCCGAGATTCCGTATCTCGCGGTGCCCGGCCCGGGCGAGGCCTACCCGAAATCCGGGTCACGGCCCGGGCCGGCGCGGGGACAGCCGGACGGGCCGGGGCGGGGACAGCCGGAATCGGGCGGGTCACTCGCTTGGCTCGGCGAAGCCGGGCAGCCAGCGACGCAAGATTGCGCGGTACGGCGCCTTGGCCTCGAGTTGGCACAGCACGCCGATCGAGCCCAACGTGACCCGGTGGATCATCAGGTAGTTGGGCGGCAGATTGAGGTGCTTGCCCAACTGGTGCGCCGGGCTGCGCGGATTGGCGATCCGGGCGGCCTCCTGGCGCAGCCACGAACGGGTGAACCGGAACTCCTCGGCCGCGATCGGTTCCAGCATCGGGCGGACGTAGTCCAGCACCGCCTGCGCGTCGATGTCCACATCGGGCTTGATGAACCCCTCGTTCCGCAGCCCGTCGAAGACCGCCTGCGCGTCGCCGGCCAGGGCCAGCCGGGCGAGCGGGCCGATCGGCTCGGGCGGCCCCTCGGGCATCCGCGCGACCGCCCCGAAGTCGATCACGCCGAGCCGGTTGTCGGGCAGCAGCCGGTAGTTGCCCGGATGCGGGTCGGCGTGCAGCATCTTCACCCGCACCGGCGCGGAGAAGTGCAGCGTGGCGATCATCTCGCCCGCCCGGTTGCGCTGCTCCTCGGTGCCGCGGGCGATGATCTCCGCCAGCGGGATGCCGTCGACCCACTCGCTGACCAGCACCCGCGGCGCCGCGGCCACCACGGGCGGCACGTAGATACCGGGATCGTCGGCGTACTCCTCGGCGAACGCGCGCTGTGCGCTGGCCTCCAGTTCGTAGTCGAGCTCCTCGGTGATCCGCGCCCGCAGCTCCGTGACCAGCGGCTTGACGTCCAGCCCGGGTTGGATGACCTTGAACAGCCCGGCCAGACGCCCCAGCTGTCCGAGGTCGGCCAGCAGCGCGTCCCCGGCTCCCGGGTACTGGATCTTGACAGCCACCGGGCGCCCGCCCTTGCGACCGCGCTCCTTCCAGACCGCGCGGTGCACCTGCCCGATCGAGGCGGCCGCGGCCGGGACGTCGTCGAACTCCACGAACCGGCTGCGCCAGTTCGCGCCGAGCTGTTCGGCCAGCACCTTGTGCACGCTGGCCGCGGGGAGCGGCGGTGCGGCCTCCTGCAGACGGGTCAGCGCCTGCCGGTAGGGCCCGGCGAGGTCCTCGGGCAACGCCGCCTCAAAGACGCTCAGCGCCTGCCCGAGCTTCATCGCGCCGCCCTTGAGCTGGCCGAGCACGCTGAACAGGTGTTCAGCCGTTCGTTGCTGGATCTCGGTCGAGATGACCTCGGAGGCCAGCCCGGTCACCCGCTTGCCCAGCCCGAGCGCCGCGCGCCCGGCGAAGCCGAGCGGCAGGGCGGCGAGCTTCGCCGTACGGGTGACAGCCCGGCGCGGAATGTCGTTCACGACTCGATTCTGACGCACTCCGGCGGCTGGCTGGTCGGTACCGCGTCCATGGGCTCGGGCGGGACCTGTCGGGACCGCACCCCCGAGACCGATCGCGCCGCGCTGCCGGAGCGGTGGGCGGACCGCCCGGGGCGAGCCGGTCGCCGGACATGGTGACAGTGACAGCGCGGGTGCGGCGCCCAGGAGCGCCGCCGCGCCTCACCCGCGCCCCGCAGCTCAACCGTCGCCCCGAGCGTGCGGGGAAGGTCGCCGTCCAGGTAGCGCAGCACCTCGTCGACGGTGTACGCGGTGGCGGCCAGGGCGGTGGCGGTGTCGCAGACCTCGGCGACCGGGCCGCGGCCCGGGCGGGCGTCGGGGGTGGCGAGCTGGGCGGCGAGCATCGGCCAGGCCGGGTCGCGGTCGGTGCGGTGCAGGTCGACGCAGTTCAGGCAGGGAGCGCCGCCGGGCGGCACCAGCGGCCCGACCAGCGCCGTGCCGTCGCGGACGGCCACGGCGAGGTGGGGGACGCCGCGGTAGGCGAGCGCGTGCAGCGTGGCCGGACCCGGCGTGGCCCCCACCTGCACGACGAACGTGGCGTCCTGTCGCCGCGGCAGTGGGGTGACTCGGGTGCCCGGGGCGAGTCGCGCGATCGTGTGGGCCGCCACGGCCGCACGCGGCCGTGGCGGCCCGTCGACCGGGTCGCCGGCCATCAGTTCGCCGGCCTCGACCGTGCCGGCGAGGGCCGGGTCCACGTGCCCGATGCCGGCCAGGGCGAGCGCGACCGCGACGGGCAGGCCCAGCCGACCCCGGCCGGTGACCCGTATCCGTGCGGCGGCCCGGCGGGCGAGGATCTGGGCCGGGGTGGCGGGGTCGGGATCGGCTCGGTCGCGGCGGCGCAGCGCCAGCGCCGCGGCCTCCCCGACGATCCGTGCGCGGGCGGGCTCGGCGAGGCCGCGGGGCAGCAGGGTGTGCGCGCTGACGACCAGGCCGTACCGGCGGAGCGTGTCGAGCAGGGCCCGGGCGTCCTTCTCGCCGATGCCGCGGCGCCCGGCGGCGGCGAGGACGCCGGACTCGGTGCGGGCCCCGTCGAGCAGGTCGAGCAGGCCCGCCGCCGCGGGGTTGGGCAGGTCGAGGATGATCGCCTGCGGCTGGAGGCCGAGTTGGAGCGTGCGGGGACCACGCCACAGGGCGGTGAGCCCGGGCAGCAACACGGGGCGGCTCATGGGTGGACAGGGTGCCACCAGCCGCCGTGTGAGCCATTCACTTATCCACAGGCTGCGGCGTCTCTCAACGGGTTATCCACAGAAACTCACCGGGTTTTCCACAGCACCCTGTGCAAGACTGCGCCGCCCGCCCGCCCGGCCGTGCCTGTCGGCGGTCCGACCGCCGACCGCCGTGACGCGACCGCCGACGGCCCGACCGCCAGGAGCACCGCCGATGACGGCTAGGCGGCGTCCGCCTTGCCCAGGATCCGGTTCATGGTCGTGCCGCAGACCGGGCACTTGCCCTTGGCGATGTTCATGTTGGTCTTGGAGACCTCGACCGTTCCCTCGAAGTCCCGCTTCTCCTTGCACTTCACGCAGTAGCCGTTGTAGCTCGCGGTCTTGCTGGTCACGTGGCTCTCCTTCGTCATCTCCCCGGCCGCCGGGACGGCCTGCCGCGAACACTACCCGCAGGCCAGCCCAGAACTAGACACGTCGGTCAAAGGTATCCGAAGTTCGCCATCACCGCGCATGAACTTTCGGCGCGACACGCCGCAAGGAGGGACGGAGTTCGCGGTGTCGGAAGTTTGCCACTTGCCGCCCCCCGGAGGTGCCCCGCTAACGTGCCCTCGTCAGGTTCAGTCCGCGACACCGCAGGGGTCCTGAGGTACCCGATGACCAGCGCGCGTAAACCGGTCGTGGAGGTACGGCGCAGCCAGCGCCGGCACCGGACGGTGTCCGCGTACCGGGATGGCGAACGTGTGGTGGTGCTGATCCCGGCCAGGTTCTCCCGGGCCGAGGAGCACGAGTGGGTCGACAAGATGCTGGCCCGGCTCGCGGCACGGGAGCAGCGGGCCCGGCGGGGTGACCGCGAGCTGCTCGCGCGCTGCCGCCGCCTGGCCGCCCGCTACCTGCCCGAGCATCCGGCCGCGGCCAATCCGGCCAGCGTCCGCTGGGTGAGCAACCAGAACGGCCGCTGGGGCTCGTGCACGCCCGCCGACCGGACGATCCGGATCTCCGACCGGATGCAGGGCATGCCGGGCTGGGTGCTCGACTACGTGCTGCTGCACGAACTCGCCCACCTCGTCGTCCCGAACCACACTCCCCGGTTCTGGTCCCTCGTGGCCCGCTACCCCAAGGCGGAGCGTGCCCGCGGCTACCTCGAGGGCGTCTGCGCGGCCGCCGGTCTGTCCCTCGCCGAGGACTGACGCCGGCCCCGGGCAGCCCGGACCCGGTGACTAGATTCGGCGATCGTGACGAGGCGGGTGGTGATCGCGCTGCTGACGCCGGTGCCGTGGGCACCGCCGGGGGTCGAGCCGGCGACCTGGCGCGCCGCCCTCGCCGAGGACGTCGTCGACCTGCTCGCCGCTCTCGTGGAGGTCGAGCCGGCGATCGCGGTCACCGAGGCCGACCGGGACCTCGCCGCCGCCGTCCGCTGGCCCCGCATGCCGGTGTACGCGCTGCCGCACGCGACGCTTCGGCCGGCGCTGACGGCCGCCGCCGAGGACGGCTACGAGCAGGCGGCCGTGGTCGTCGCCGACGCGCCCGACCTGCCCGGGCTGCTCGTCGCCAAGCTGCTGCGCCCGCTGTCCACGCGCGCCGTCGCGGTCGCCCCCGCGCTGGGTGGACCCGGCCTGCTCGGCGTCGCCGCGCGCCTGCCCGCCCCCGACTGGCTGCCCGACCTGGACCTGGACTCCGCCACACCGATGGATCTCACCCGGGCCGCCCCACGCCGCGCGCTGGTCGCCACGGCCCCCGGCTGGCGTCGGCTGCGAGGCCCGGGAGACCTGCCCGGCCTCGACCGGGAGGCCGCGCCGATCACGAGCGGTGTGCTGACGGCCGGGTGACGCCGGCCGGCGACGCTCACGTCGCCGTCGCCGGTACGGACCTTCGGCGCCGCGTCGGCAGTAGCCTGTCGTCGCCTACTCGGGGAACTCCAGATCGAGTTGGGTGCGGGCGAACCGGACCGGGTCGGCGAAGTCCTCCTCGGCGGGCAGCAGGTCCGGGTGGCCCCAGATCGCGTCGCGCCCCTCGATCCCCCGGTGCTCGGTGAGCGCCGACCACAGCGCGGCGGCCTCCCGCAGCCGACGCGGACGCAACTCCAGCCCGACCAGCGCGGCGAACGTCTGCTCGGCAGGTCCGCCCGCGGCCCGCCGCCGCCGGAACGCCTCGCTGAGGCGTACCACGCCCGGCAGGCGGTCGGTGGCCGCCTGGTCCACCACGTGGCACACCCAGCCCTCCACAAGCGCCAGCGCGGTCTCCAGGCGGGCCAGGGCGGCCTTCTGCTGCGGGCTGTCCTCGGGCGCGAAGACCCCTTCGATCTGGATCTCCCGCATGGTCTCCGGGCTCATCGGGTCGAACCGCCCGATCGCCTCCTCGACCGCCTCGCGGTTGACCCGGATTCCGGCCGCGTACGTCTCCACCGCCGTGAGCAGGTGACCGCGCAGCCACGGGACGTGCTCGAACAGCCGCTGGTGGGCGGCCTCGCGCAGCGCCACGTACAGCCGCACCTCCTCCTCGGCGATCTCCAGCCCGTCGCCGTACGCGGCGATGTTGGCCGGCAGCAGCGCGGCGGTGCCGGCCGGGCCCAGCGGGAGTCCGATGTCGCCCGCGGAGAGCACCTCGGCGGCCAGCGACCCGAGCGCGTGGCCGAGTTGCGCGCCGAACAGGGCCCCGCCGATGCCGGCGAGCATCGCCTGCATCGGCCCGAACTGGGCGCGCGCCTCCTCGGGCACGAGATCGCCGATCGCCGCGACCATCCGGCTGGCGACCGGGTCGCACAGCTTGCGCCAGACGTCGAGGGTCTGGGAGATCCAGTCGGCGCGGCTCCACGCGGCGACCGTGCGGATCCCGGACGGCAGCGCCGAGTTCGGCTCCAGCCACAGATCCGCCAGGCGCAGCGCCTCCGCGACCGCGGCGCGTTCGGCCGGCGTCACCGCCGGATCGCCGGGACCGGGGCCGGCGGTGGCCTTCCCGAAGCCGATGCCCGGTATCGGAACGGGCAGTTGGCCGGGGCCCTGGCCGGTGAGGTAACCGAGCGCGACCTGGCGGGCGAGTTCCCAGTTGACCGGCCCGCTGCCGGGGCCGGCCAGGAAGAGCCGCTGCAGCTGTTCGAGGAACCGCTGCATCTGCTGCGGGTCGCCCGGGTCGGGCGAACCACCCGGCAGGGCGAAGCCGAACGGCATGTCGGGCACGCGTCAACGGTACGCGACCCCGGCCACCGCCCGTCGCCGGCCGCCCCGACGGGCCGGCTCGCGCCCTCCGGAGCACAGCCGGGGCCGCCCGCCCCAGTAGGCTCGTCGCATGGGGCGTCGTGGTCTCACCGTGCTGCTCGGCGCGGTCCTCGTGGTCCTGATGGCCGCGGGGATCGCCGCCGCACCGGTGCCGTACGTCGTGCTCGGGCCGGGCCCGACGGTCGACGTGCTGGGCAGCGCCGACGGGCGTGACGTGATCGAGGTGGGCAACGCCGACACCTCCGACTCGGCCGGACAACTGCGGTTGACCACGGTCAGCGTCGCCCCGGACATCTGGCTCATCGACGCGATCCGCGGCTGGTTCGACGACGAGGACGCGGTGGTGCCCCGGCAGCTGATCTACCCGCCCGACCGGACCGAGGAGGAGGTCGACGAGCAGAACCAGCGGGACCTGCAGGTGTCGCAGAGCGCCGCGGAGATCGCGGCGCTGCGCAAGCTCGGCTACCCCGTGCAGGTCACCGTCACCGAGGTGCTGGCGGGCGCGCCCGCCGAGGGCAAGCTCGCACCCGGGGACGTGATCACCTCCGTGGACGGGGCGGAGGTCACGAGCACCAGCAAGCTGCAGGAGCTCGTCCGCGCCAAGCCGGCGGGAACCACGCTGACCATCGGGTACCGCCGCGACGGGCGGGACGCCACCACGTCGGTCACCACCGAGGCGGCCAACGGCGCGCCCAGGCTGGGCATCGCCGTGGAGAACCGGCAGCCCAACCCGTACAGCTTCAAGATCGATCCCGGCAACATCGGCGGGCCGTCGGCGGGGCTGATGTTCGCGCTCGGGATCCTGGACAAGCTGGATCCGGACGACCTCACCGGCGGTCTGGTCATCGCGGGCACCGGCACGATCGACGACGAGGGCCGGGTCGGCCCGATCGGCGGGGTGCCGCAGAAGCTCGTGGGGGCCCGGCGCGCCAACGCCAGCGTCTTCCTGACCCCGGCGGACAACTGCGCGGAGGCGCTGGCGAACGCGCAGCCCGACCTGAAGCTGGTCAAGGTCACTTCCCTGGACGACGCGCTCGCCGCGTTGCAGGCGCTGCGCGAGGGACGCGAGCCGACGTTGTGCAGCCGACAGTGACGAGCCGCGTACGCTTGACGCCGGCCGGACCAGCGCACCCTCAGAGCCAGCGGAGCTGATAACCGTGGTCATGCGTACCCCCGTCCCCCGGATGAGCCGTCGCGGCCGTGTGACGGTCGCGGTGCTCATCGGGGCCTTCCTGTTCTTCACCCTGCTCGGCTGGGCGGTCGAGGCATGGACCGACTGGCTGTGGTTCGAGGAGACCAACTACACCCAGGTGTTCACCGGCGTGCTGGTCACCCGGGCGCTGCTCTTCCTGATCTTCGGCCTGGCCGTGGCGCTGATCATCGCCGGCAACCTCTACCTCGCCTACCGGCTGCGGCCCATGCTCTTCCCGCACTCGCCCGAGCAGCAGGTGCTGGACCGCTACCGGATGATCCTCACGCCGCGCATCGGCACCTGGATCGCCCTCGCGGCGGGCGTGATCGGGCTGTTCGCGGGGCTCTCCGCCCAGGGCAACTGGGCCCAGTGGATGCTGTTCGCCAACAAGCAGCCGTTCGGCGTCACCGATCCGCAGTTCGGGGTCGACGTGGGGTACTACATCTTCGAGTACCCGTTCTGGCGCTACCTGCTCGGCGCCGCGATGACCACCGTGGTGCTGTCGTTGCTCGGCGCGCTGTCCATGCACTACGTCTACGGCGGGGTGCGGCTGACCGGTGCCGGCGACCGGATGACGACCGCGGCCCGTGCCCACGTCACCACCCTGGTCGCGGTCTTCGTGCTGCTCAAGGCCGGGGCGTACGTCCTGGACCGGCGCGGCCTGCTGCTCGGCGACATCGAGGGCTTCGGCGTCACCGGCGCCGGCTACTCCGCGGTCAACGCGCTGCTGCCGGCCAAGGAGATCCTGGCCTACATCTCGATCGTGGTCGCGATCGCGATCGTGGTCTTCTCCAACGCGTTCATGCGCAACCTCGTGTGGCCGGGCATCTCGCTGGCCCTCCTGGTCATCTCCGCGATCGCGGTCGGCGGGATCTACCCGTGGGCGGTGCAGACGTTCACCGTCAACCCGAGCCTGCGCGACAAGGAGGCGGTGTACATCCAGCGCAGCATCGAGGCCACGCGCGCGGCGTACGGGCTGACCGACACCAAGGTCACCAGCCACCCGGCGAGCAACCTCACCCCGCCGGCGACGCTGACCACCGACACCTCGATCGTGCCGAACATCCGCCTGCTCGACCCGGCGCAGGTCTCGGACACCTACACACAGTTGCAGCAGGTGCGCGGGTTCTACGACTTCGGCGAGAAGCTGGACATCGACCGGTACACGATCAACGGGCGCACCCAGGACTACGTGGTCGGCGTCCGCGAGCTCGATCCGAGCAAGCTGGTCGGCGGGCAGCGGAACTGGCTCAACCGCCACACCGTCTTCACCCACGGGTACGGCCTGGTCGCCGCGCCCGCCAACCAGGTCGGCCGGGACGGCCAGCCGTGCTTCGTGTCCGGCTTCCTCGGCAGCCAGGAGGAGGAAGAGGAGCGTTCGGGCGGCGAGTCGTGCTCGTCGACCACTGAGCAGATCCCGACCACCCAGCCGCGGGTCTACTACGGCGAGCGGCTCACCGACTACGCGATCGTCGGCAAGCGGGACGGCGGCCGGGACGTGGAGTTCGACCGGCCGGCCGGCGAGGCGGGCGACCAGTACTACACCTACCAGGGCACGGGCGGCGTGAAGATCGGCTCGTTGGCCAGGCGGCTGCTCTTCGCGGCGAAGTACCGCGAGGTCAACTTCCTGCTCTCCGAGGCGGTCAACGAGAACTCCAAGATCCTCTACGAGCGCGACCCGCGCTCGCGGGTCGAGAAGGTCGCGCCGTTCCTCACGCTCGACGGTGACCCGTACCCGGCCGTGGTCGACGGCCGGATCGTGTGGATCGTCGACGGCTACACGACGGCGAGCACCTACCCCTACTCCGACCGGATCAACCTCCAGCAGGCCACCAACGACAGCCTGACCAACCGTGGCACGTTCCAACTCGCTCGCCAGAGCATCAACTACATCCGCAACTCGGTGAAGGCCACGGTCGACGCGTACGACGGGACGGTCACGCTCTACGCGTTCGACGAGGCCGACCCGGTGCTCAAGGCGTGGAACGCGGCGTTCGGCGGTGACCTGGTCAAGCCGCGGGACCAGATCCCGCAGCAGCTGCAGGAACACCTGCGGTACCCGGCGGACCTGTTCAAGGTGCAGCGGGACCTGCTCGCGCGGTTCCACGTCACCGAGGCGAACGAGTTCTTCTCGGGCCAGAACTTCTGGGACGTACCGGAAGATCCGGCGCAGCCGGGGACGAACAAGCAGCCGCCGTACTACCTGCTCACCCGGCTGCCCGGCCAGGAGGCGACGCGCTTCCAGCTGGTCGCCGCGGTCACGCCGGTCCAGCGGCAGAACCTCGCGGCATTGATCTCCGGCTCGTACGTGGACGGCAAACCGACGCTGGAGGTGCTGGAGCTGCCGCCGGAGAACCGGATCCCGGGCCCGGGGCAGGCCCAGCAGCAGATGGAGAACAACGCCGAGGTGCGCGAGACGCTCACCCTGCTGCAGTCGGAGACCTCCACGGTCGTCAAGGGCAACCTGCTGTCGCTGCCGTTCGGCGGCGGGATGCTCTACGTCGAGCCGATCTACCTCAAGAGCAACGTGGAGAACCCGTACCCGCTGCTGAAGAAGGTCCTGCTCAACTACGGTGACCATGTCGCGTTCGCGGACACCCTGGACGCGGCGATCAAGCAGCTCGTGGAGTCCGGCGGGGCGTCGGTGGCGCCGCCGGGCGAGACGCCGCCGCCCACCGCGCAGCCACCGGACGGCGTCTCCGGCGACCTCGCCGCCGCGGCCGCCGAGGTGCGCAAGGCGATCGACGAGGTGCGGGCGGCGCAGCAGTCGGGCGACTTCGAGCGGTACGGCCGGGCGCTGGCGAACCTGGACGCGGCGCTGAAGCGGTTCGAGGAGGCCCAGCGTCGAGCCGGGGTGGCTCCGCCCGGTCCGACGCCGTCGCCGTCGCCGGACAGCTCCCCGTCACCGGGCAGCTAGCACGTGGCCGCGGCCTTGCCGTGATCGCGGCCACACCGTGACGCCGGCCGTGCCGTGCCCGGTTTTGCGGGTACGGCACGGCTGCGCTACCCTGGTACCCGTCGAGCGACGCGGGGTGGAGCAGCTCGGTAGCTCGCTGGGCTCATAACCCAGAGGTCCCAGGTTCAAATCCTGGCCCCGCTACTACGGAAAACGCCCCCTCAGAGATCAGCTGAGGGGGCGTTTCGCTTCATCTGTGACCAGATGTACGACCATCCGCAGGTCAATGCAGTGTCGATCATGGTCTTGTGAACCGCTAGGGGTTGCAAGCACTCGTGGGTTCGAAGCCCACACCGTCCGCCCGTACGAAGCCGGAAAGCGTTGTGACGCTTGAGAAAGTAGCGCCACAACGCTCCCGCCCCGGGCGGCGCCAGCCCACGGAGACCCGTCCCGACCCGCTGACGCCCGCTGGCTGTGCCAAATACGTGCCAGACCATCCCGGCGCGCTTCTGGCGAGGCTTCGGCGATGCTCTGGGTGTGGAGTACGTGTCCAGAGTGCCGCGGCCGCCGCTGGACGGGCTGATCGACGACCTCTACTACCTGGAGGGGACGCCGCCGTACGCCCGGCTGATGCTGCCGCCGGCGCCGGCGGCGTTGCTCATCGTCAACCTCGGGGCGCCATTCCGCATCCGCGGTGGCACCGACATCGAGATGGCCGAGTACGCCGACGGCTGCGTGGTCACCATGCCCACCTGCGCGTGGGAGTTCGGCTACCCACGCTGGACCCGGTCCGTCGGCGTGCACTTCAAGCCGTGGGGGCTGGCGCCGTTCCTGCCGATGCCCGCGGCCGAGCTGTGTGACCGGCCGGTGACGGTAGAGGAGGTTTGGGGCCGGCCCGCCATTGCTGAGCTGCGAGACCGGCTGGCCACGGCGGACGGACCGCACGAGATGCTGACGCTGCTCGAGGAGGAGCTACTGCGACGGCTGTGCGAGACCGCCGGCCTGGGGCTGGTCCGCCATGCGGCCAGCGTCATCGCGGCGACCAGCGGGGCGGTGGCGATCGGCGACCTGAGCGCGGCAGCCGGTGTCAGCAGCGCTCGTCTGGCGCAGCGGTTCAAGGAACTCATCGGCGTCACGCCGAAGCGGCTGGCCCGCACCTACCGCTTCACCGCCACCGTGTTCTCGATCAACCCCGCCCAACCGATCGACTGGGGCGACCTCGCCGCTGGCGCAGGCTACTTCGACCAGGCCCACTTGGGCCACGAGTTCCGGGAGTTCACCGGTCTCACGCCGACTCAGTACATCGAAGTCCGGCGACGGTTCCTGCGCGAACATCCCGGCCACACGCTGGAGGGCTGGCCGCTGCCGGCCGTTTGATTTCTTACAAGAGCGTCAGCTCGCGACACGCCAATATGAGGGGCGACCCAAAGCAGAGAGGAGAGCCCCTTGGGCAAAGTCGTCATGTACGCCTCGGTGTCGGTAGACGGCTTCATCGCGGACGAGAATGACCAGCCCGGACCGCTGTTCGACTGGTTGTCCAACGGTGACGTCCCGTTGGACGAGAGCGGCGTGTTGAAGGTGTCGCAGACCTCCTACGACTACGTCCGGCCATATTGGGACCAGATCGGGGTGACCATCGCTGGACGCCATGTCTTCGACCTCACGGACGGCTGGGACGGGAAACCTCCGTCCGGGGTCGACCACGTGGTGGTCGTGACGCACCGGCCGCCGCCCGAGGGCTGGGACCCCGACGCGCCGTTCCATTTCGTCAGCGGCGTCGAGGCAGCCGTGGCCAAGGCACAGGAGCTTGCGGGTGAGCGTATCGTCGAGGTCGCGGCTGGCGACGTCGGTGGCCAGGTGCTTGCCGCGGGCCTGGTCGACGAGGTGCGCATGGACGTCGTACCCGTCGTCTTCGGGTCCGGCAAGCGCTACTTCGGGTCGGTCCACGCGCAGCATCTGTTGGAGGATCCCGACGTGGTGATTCGGGGCAACCGGGTGCTTCACCTGCGCTATCAGGTGCGCCGTTGACCGACGTGAGCGGGTAACGGCCGTCCTCCGCGGCCTGTTCTCCGCTGGCCGGCGGCGGGTCGAGGCGACCGAGGTGGGCGCCCGATCCACGAGCGTGACGACTGCACCGATGGGCAAGGTCGGGACCAACGGCCCTGGTACGCCAAGAAAAGGCCGTGGCACGGTTGCGGCTGATGCAGCCGAGCCGGTGGAGGATGTCGTTCGGTGAAGCCCGCCCTGCGTCCGCTGCACTACGACGACGGACAGCGGCCCTTCCTCGTCATCTGGGAGGCCACCCAGGCCTGCCCGCTGGCCTGCCGGCACTGCCGGGCCGAGGCGCGGCCCGACCGCGACCCGAGGGAGCTCGACACCGACGAGGCGACCGAGCTGATGCGGCAGATCGCCGCGTTCGGTCGCCCCGCCCCACTGTTCGTGATCACCGGCGGTGACCCGTTCCAGCGGCCGGACCTCTACACCCTGGTGCGCCGCGGCACCGAACTCGGCCTGCCGGTCTCGGTGTCGCCGTCGGGCACGCCGACGCTCACCCGGGAGGCTCTCGCACGCCTGCACGAGGCCGGCTGCCGGGCGATCTCGCTGAGCGTGGACGCCGCCACCGAGGCGGCGCACGACGGGTTCCGCGGCGTGGCCGGCGTGTTCGGCTGGACCGCGCGGGCCTGGCGCGACGCCCGTGAACTCGGTCTCAAGGTGCAGGTCAACACGACCGTCACCCGGCACACGGTGGAGCACCTGCCGGCCATCGCCGCCATGGTGCGCGACCAGGGCGCGCTGCTGTGGAGCGTGTTCCTGCTGGTACCGACCGGCCGCGGCCGGGACCTGGAAGCGCTGGACGCGGCACAGGCCGAGGACGTGCTGCACGTCCTGTACGACCTGGGCGAGACGATCGCGGTCAAGACCACCGAGGCGCACCACTTCAAGCGGGTGTGCCTGCAGCGGCAGGTGCTCGAGGCGCGCGGGGTCGACCCGGCTGAGGCGTTCGGGCTGGGCCCGCTCTACCACGAGCTGCGGGAGAAGATGATGCGGCTCGGGCTGATCCAGGGCCGCGAACGCCCGCGCCGCCCCCCGTTGACGGTCAGCGCCGGACGCGGCTTCGTGTTCATCTCGCACGTCGGCGACGTGTACCCGACCGGGTTCCTGCCGATGACCGCCGGCAACGTGCGGGAACGCTCGCTGGTCGACATCTACCGCGGCGACCCGCTCTTCGTCGGCCTGCGCGACGTGGACCGGCTGGTCGGCCGCTGCGGCCGGTGCGAGTTCCGCAGCGTGTGCGGCGGCTCCCGCGCCCGCGCCTACGCGGTCACCGGCGACGTGTACGCCGAGGAGCCGGCCTGCGCGTACCAGCCCGGCTCGTTCCCGTACCAGGACGATCTGCGGGCACTGCTGGGATGACATACCTGGGATGACGTACCACTGAGCCCGCGGAGGTCCGTGGCGTCTACTCTCGTGGGCTCAGGGGTGGTCGGAGGTTACGCGCCGTCGATGGCGGCCGTCAGCTCCTCAAGGGTCGGGCTGCCCAGGTTCCTGCCGTTGACGAAGACCGTCGGCGTGGAGTTGACACCGCGCTCGGCCATGGCGTCGGTGTTGTCCTTCACCCAGTCCCCGTATCGGTCGTCGTCCAGGCACTGCTTGAACGAGTCGCGCGACAGTCCGGCCTGGGCCGCGAGGTCGGCGATCTCGTCGTTGGTGTGCCCGGCCCCGCCCTCGGCCGGCTGCCGGGCGTAGAGCGCCTTGGTGTACTCCACGATCTTGTCCTGGTCCGCGGCGCAGCCGGCGCCCGCGGCCGACCGCGACGAGTAGCGGTTGGTGGAGGCGCGGTCCAGGATCGAGACCGGGCGGTAGACCACGTTGATCCGGCCGGACTCGAGGTAGCGGTCGAGCGTGGGCTGTGCCGCCTGCTCGAACCTCTGGCAGGCCGGGCACAGGTAGTCCAGGTAGATCTCCACGGTGACCGGTCCGTCGCCGACCTTGATGCCGTTGCCGTCGGGGGTCGCCGCCTTCGGCACCGGGAACGCCTCGCTCGGGCGCTGGGAGTGGTAAATGGCGTAGCCGGCGAGCCCGGCGATCACCAGCACCGCGACCGCGACGACGGCGGTCACCCGCGCGCGCCGTAGTCGCCGCTCCCGCGCCAGCTGCTCGCGTACCACGCGGGCGGCCTGCTTACGGCTGACGCGCTTGCTCATCTCGTCCTTCCCCTCGTCTCGCATCACGCCGGGCGACACCGCGGCGGCGCCGCTGGCCGTCTGCTCGCTTCCCGGGTACCTTTCCGGATCCGGTGCCTGGATCACTACGGCCGTAGGTCACCGGTATGGGGACCACCGGCCCCTTCTATCGATGCGCTTCCGTCGAAACCGCCACGCGTTGCCGCGAGCCGAGGACGCTCCGCGACAGCGATAGGAGCATCGCGCCGAAGACCAGCACCCAGACCGCCACCGCCAGCCACGTCCAACCACGCCCGATCTGTTCCACAATCGGGAGATCGGCCGCCCTGCCGAGCTGGATGCTCGCCACCGCGTACATCCCGAGCGGGAAGACCACGCTCCAGAACGCCGGCACGTAGCTGAGGCGGAACCGGCGCAGCACGTGCCGCCAGACCCCGAACGCGACCAGCAGTGGAATCAGCCAGGTGCCGAACGCCCACAGCACGACTCCCAGTCCGGCCACGACCGCGCGGGTGGCGGTCACCGCGGGGGAGGGCACCATGTCGAGGATCCGGGCGGCGGCCAGCACGGTGATCGCGGTGGCGCCCATGGTGACCCAGTACGGCGGGGTGAGATCCTCGGGCCGCACCTCGAGCAGCAGGAGCCGGGTCAGCACCAGCGTGGCGACCACCAGGTACAGCACCACGCCCACCGACCACATCAGGACCGCGAGCAGCGCCGTCATCCGGGCTCCGGGGACAGCCGGGTGGTCGAGCGCGGCGAGGCTGACCGCGATCGACTGGGTGCCGACCACCCAGATGAACCAGGTGCCGTTGACCCCGGCCAGCACCGGCCGGGGACGCTCGCCGAGGATCAGCCGGACCGGGATGGTGTAGGTCAGGCCCAGCCAGACCAGAGCGCCGAGCCCGGCGAGCAGCACCGCCGCGTCGCGGTGGCCGTCAGTGACCAGTCGGGTCGCGAGCACGTTGCACGCGGCCACGACGGTGAAGAAGGCGTATCCGCGGTCGGGCGCGGTCAGGTCCGCCAGTACCCGTCGGGGATAGCGCAGCAGCCGCCAGCCGAGGGCCGCGAACAGCACGGCGAGACAGGCCTCACCCACGACGAGCAGGGCCGCGGAGGCCGTCGGCCACCCCACCTCGGACAGGGCCGTGGAACAGATTCCGGTCGCCATGACCAGTGCGAAGTAGCCGGGATACATGTCCCGAACCGACACCAGCCAACGATAAGAGCGATCGACGCTCGGCCTGCACATGCCGTTGGTCCCAGGCGGGGGTCATTGGACCCTGCCGAGTCCGTATCGACCGACTAATCCAGGCTCTTTGCAATCTTGTCCTTGCGGTTCGGTGTTCGTACCTTGTGCTGGCGAACATCCCCACCACAAGCGCGAGATCGCGGGAGCGCCGCCCCGACCGGACGGGGTCAGGTGCGGACCACGATCAGGTAGCCGAGGTAGACGGCGTAGGCGAGGACGAACAGGCCGCCTTCGAGCCGTGACGCTCGTCTGCCGGAGAGAAACACCGGCATGCAGGCGAGCACGGCGGCGGTCATGACCGGCAGGTCGACCCAGACCAGCGGTGCCGGGACGTGCAGGCCTCCGGGGGCGATCAGCGTCGGCAACCCGAGGATGAGCGCCACATTGTAGACGCCGGAGCCGATGAGGTTGCCGATCGCGATGTCGCGGTGGTCGCGCACCGTGGAAATGATCGTCGTGACGAGCTCCGGCGCCGAGGTGCCGATGGCCACAATGGTCAGACCGATGACCGCGTTGGAGACGCCGAGTTGCCGGGCGAGGTCCACGGCGCCGTCCACCAGCCAGTCGGCCCCGACCACGACCACCACGATGCCGACCAGGAGCGCGGTGACCTCGAGGGTCGCCAGCAGCACCGGGTGGCGGCTCGGGTCGGGGCGCCCCTCCCGTTCGTACGCCTCGTGGATCGCCGCCCTCTCCCGGCGGCCGGCCCGCGTGACGGCGACGGTGTAGAGGACGGCGACCGCCAGGAGGGCCACGCCGTCGATGCGTGTGAGCGCGCCGTCGGCGGCCAGGGCGAGGAGCGCCAGCGCGGCGAGACCCGTCATCGGCAGGTCGACGCGCAGCGTCCGCGCGTTGAGCGCAAGCGGCCGCAGCAGGGCGCTCAGGCCGAGGATGAGCAGCAGGTTGACCGTGTTCGTGCCGGCGATGTTGCCGACCGCCAACTCGCCGACATTGTTGACAGCCGCCTCGATGCTGATGGCCAGTTCCGGGGTGCTGGTGCCGATGGAGACGACGGTCTGACCGATGACGATCGGCGGGATGCCGATTCTTCGGGCCACCTGCGAGCCGCCCCGCAACAGGAGTTCGCCGCCGACAACGAGGGCGACGAGCCCGGCCGCGATCAGGGCGGCAGCAGCCATCAGGCGGTCCAGGTCAGCCGGTGCCGAGCGCGTCGATGCGGGCCATCTCCGCAGGGCTGAGCGAGAAGCTGAAGACGTCGAAGTTGCGCCTGATCCGCTCCGGAGTGCCCGACTTCGGGATCACCACGATGCCGTGCTCGATGTGCCAGCGCAGCACGACCTGCGCCGGCGTCACGCGATGCGCGTCAGCTATCTCCACCAGCACCGGGTCGTCCAGGTCGGTGCTCTTGAAAGGGCTGTAACCCTCGACGACGACACCGCGTTCGCGGTGCCCGGCCAGCACCTGCGGGTCGTGGAGCGCCGGCGCCCAGCGGATCTGGTTGACCGCCGGGGCCTCGCCGGTCGCTGCGGTCACCTGGTCGATCTCGACGAGGTCGAAGTTGCTCACGCCGACGGCCCGCGCCAGCCCTTCGTCGCGCACGGCCAGGAACTCCCGCCATACCGCCTCGGCTCGTCGCGCCGGCGGCCAGTGGATCAGCCAGAGGTCGACGTAGTCGGTGTTCAGTGCGGCCAGGCTCGCGGCCAGCGCGTCGCGCTCTCGGCCCACCTCCTCGGGCAGCAGCTTGGTGGTGAGGAACACCTCGTCGCGGCGCAGCCCGCTGTCGCGCAGCGCGCGGCCCACCTGGTCCTCGTTGCGGTACATCGTGGCGGTGTCGATGTGCCGGTAGCCGACCTCGAGCGCGTGCCGGATCGCCTCGTACGCCCGGTGTCCGGTCAGTTGCCAGGTGCCGAACCCGATCAGAGGCATCTCAACCCCGCCGGGCAGCGTCACGGTCCGCGCCATCGTCCCGGTCATCCCCACCCCTCCTCGACCCTGGTCACGCCCGGAGCCGGATCGCAGGGTCGCGATCCGGCCCGGTGCGCGTGCCCATGGTCAGCCGCGGCGTGCGGCCTGCATCTGCCGTTGAGCCTGCCTGACCTGGGCCCTCACCGGCCACAGGGCCGCCGTCAGACCGACCAGCGAGGTCAGCAGGTGCAGGCCGTTGTCGGGGATGTTGAGCGACAGGAAGTTGGTCCCGTCCGTCCTGTTGACCGCGAACAGCCCGTACAGGAACAAGGCGCCGAACGCGAGGAACAGCAGCCAGCCGAACGTGCGTGCGGTGGACAACGTCCGGGACAGGGCGACGCCGATCACGCCGACCGCGAGGTGGACGAGGTTGTGCAGCGGATTGATCTCGAAGCCCAGCAAGGTCTGGTCCGTGTGGCCGGCGAAGTTGCCGTCGAAGCCGGTCACCAGGAAGCCGATAAGACCGATGAGGATGTATACGACACCCACCGTGAGCGCGATGATCTGGGGTATCGAGCGCCCAGCGGGCATCGGGCCGGCGGGACTGGAGTCGTTGCGTGCCATCGTGGTCCCCCCCTACATATCGGCAGTCACGCTCCGACTACCCGACGTACCTGGGCACAAACCGACAGTCACAGTGCCGCGCAGGGTGAGGCCGGCCAGGATCCGGTGAGCGAGGGTCCGGTGGGCGAGGGGCCGGTGCGGGAGGTGGGATGTGCCCCGATGCGGCGGACGTTTCACAATCGGATGAAAAGACTCGCACGAGGAGGCTTGACGGGTGCTCGATCCGCATGAGCTGTACGTGCTGAGCGACGACGCCCCCACCCTGGACGGCGCCGTTATGATCCACGCCCTCAGCGGTTTCGTCGACGCCGGTGCCGCCGTCCGGCTGGCGCGCGAGCACCTGCTCGCGCGCCTGGACAGTCGCGTCGTGGCCACCTTCGACATCGACCAGCTGCTCGACTACCGGTCCCGCCGGCCCGCGATGCTGTTCTTGGAGAACCACTGGGCGGAGTACGACGAGCCGCGGCTCGAAATGCACCTGCTGACCGACACCGTCGGCACCCCGTTCCTGTTCCTCACCGGACCCGAGCCGGACCTGCAGTGGGAGCGGTTCGTGCAGGCCGTGCTGGCGCTCGTCGACCGGCTCGGCGTGCGGCTGGCGGTCGGGCTGAACGCGATCCCGATGGCGGTGCCGCACACCCGCCCCACCTGGGTCACCGCCCACGCCACCCGCCCCGAGCTGATCCCCGGGTACGAGCCGTGGCTGCACCGGGTCCAGGTGCCGGGCGCCGCCGGGCACCTGATCGAGTACCGGATGGGCCAGCGCGGACGGGACGCGATGGGCTTCGCGGTCCACGTGCCGCACTACCTGGCGCAGGCCGAGTACCCGGTCGCGGCCGAGACGCTGCTGGACTGTGTGGCGCGGGCGACGGGTCTGGTGCTGCCGACCAGCGACCTGCGCGCCGCCGCGGAACAGGTCCGGGTCGACATCGACAAGCAGGTCGCCGCGAACGACGAGGCCAGCGCGCTCGTGCGGTCACTGGAGCAGCAGTACGACGCGTTCCTGCGGGGGCGGCAGGACAGCCTGGTCGAGCAGACCGACCTGCCCACCGCCGACGAGATCGCCGCCGAACTCGAGCGTTTCCTCGCCGAGCAGAGCAGGCCGACCGATCCGCCGGCGTCCTGAGCCCCGCCCGGTCCCGCCGCTACACCCACTGCCGGCCCGAGTACACCCGGACGCGCCGGCCCGCGTGCCCCCGGGGGCGGCCCGTCACCTCGTGGTGGTGCTGCGGCTCGGCGTACCTCGTCAGGCCGATCACGGCGGCGAGGGTGACCAGGAAGCCCGTCGCCGCCAGCCACTCCCGCCCCGGCCACACCCGGTCGCCGAGGAACAGCAGGCCCACCACGGCGGCGGGCACGGCGCCGGCCGCGTCCATCGCCGCCACGGCGGCTGTCGTGGAGCCGCGCTGCATCGCCAGCCCGAGCAGCAGTTGACCGACGAGCGAGTGGGCGACCACCAGGTAGAGCAGCGGGCTCGTGACGAACGCCTGCACCGAGTGCGTCGACGCCAGCGGCCGGGCCGCGACGGCGGCCGCGGAGAACGCCAGCCCGGCCAGCGCGCCGAGCGCGACCGAACCGGGGGGCCCGTGCAGCCGGACCGCGAAGAAGCCGAAGCCGCCGATCGCGACCAGGGCCACGACCAGGGCGACGAGTCCGGCCGTCCCGAGCGGCTGGGACGGGGCCGGCCGCGCCGCCACGACGAGCCCGGCGATGCCCGCGAACAACAGCCCGAGCAGGGCCACCTCGGCACCGGGCAGGTGCCAGCGCAGCACGAGCACGCCGAGCAGCGCGGTCACGCCGAGACCGGCGGCCACGCTCGCCTGCACGAGGAACAGGGGCAGGTCGCGCCGGGCTGCGAGCGCCAGGACGAAGCCGGCGAGTTGACAGCCGAGGCCGACGAGGTAGGTGCGGTGCCCGGCCAGCCGCAGCAGCAGCGCCGGATCGAGGGTGTGGTGCACGGTGGTCCGCGCGGCGGCCACGGACTGCAGCAGGTTGGCCAGTCCGTAGGCGACGACCATCGCGGCGAGAAACAACCAACCCGCGGACACCACTGGCCGAGGATAGAACGTCTGGCCGGCCGGGTCGGGACGTGCCGCCGAGATCAGCCGGCCCGCCGCGCGGCGAGCCGTTCGAGGATGTCCTCGTGCAGCCAGCCGTTGGTGGCCACCGCGCTGCCGCCGGCCGGTCCGGGCCGGCCGTCCAGGTCGGTGAACTCTCCGCCCGCCTCGGTGACGATCGGGACCAGCGCCGCGAGATCCCACAGGGACAGCTCCGGCTCGACCATGATGTCCACCGCGCCCTCGGCGACCAGCATGTAGCCGTAGAAGTCCCCGTACGCCCGGCTGCGCCAACTGGTGCGCATGATGTCCAGCATCGCGTCGAGTCGGCCGGTCTGCTCCCAGCCGTGCAGCGAGGAGTAGCAGAAGCTGGCGTCGGCCAACCGTTTGACGCCGGAGACCCGGATCGGTGTGGCCGTGGCCGCGTGGCGGCCCGCGTACGCCCCGTGCCCGATCGCCGCCCACCAGCGGCGCCCGAGCGCCGGTGCGGAGACCATGCCGACCACCGGCTGGTCGCCCTCGATGAGCGCGATCAACGTCGCCCAGATCGGCACGCCGCGCACGAAGTTCTTCGTACCGTCGATCGGGTCGAGCACCCACTGGCGCGAGCCGGGGCCCGCCGCCGCGTCGCTGTGGCCGAACTCTTCGCCGAGCACCCCGTCGCGCGGCCGCGTCCGCGCCAGGGTGGCCCGCAGCGCCTTCTCCACCGCGGTATCGGCGTCGGAGACCGGGGTCAGGTCGGGCTTGGACTCCACCCGCAGGTCGAGCGCGCGGAAGCGGGCCATGGAGACCGCGTCGGCGGTGTCCGCGAGCAGGTGCGCCAGGGCGAGGTCGTCGGCGTATCGAAGGGTGGCCACGGTGGGAAACTTAGCCGACCCGACGGAGCCGATCATGGAGAGCCGGGCGGGCGACCCGGCGTGTCGCGCCAACCGGCTCAACCGGGGTAGGGCTCGCCGCGTGAGGACAGCAGCCGGCGGAACGACGCCAGCCGGCGCGGATCCGCGCCGCCGGTCGCCACGAGCGCGTCCAGCCCGCAGTCGCCCGACGCGCCCGTGTGGTCGCAGTTCGGCGGGCAGTCGGCGGAGGCCTCGACGAGGTCCGGGAAGCCGTGCAGCAGGCTGTCGGCGGAGACGTGGGCGAGTCCGAACGACCGCACACCCGGCGTGTCGATGATCCAGCCGTCACCGTCGGGCAGCGGCAGGGCCACGACGTTGGTGGAGGTGTGCCGGCCCTTGCCGACGGCGCTCACCTCGCCGACCGCCCGGTCCGCCTGGGGAATGAGCCGGTTCACCAGCGTGGACTTGCCCACCCCTGAATGTCCGAAGAGGACCGAGATGCGACCGGCGAGCGCCGTTTGCAACGCCCCGAGCGGCTCGTCCGGCCGGCACAGCACGTACGGCAGGTCCAGCTCGGCGTAGTAGTCCAGGATCTCCCCGGGCCCGGCGAGGTCGGCCTTGGTCAGGCACAGCAGCGGATCGATGTCCGCGTCGTACGCCGCCACCAGGCACCGGTCGATGAATCCGGTCCGGGGCGGTGGGTCGGCCAGCGAGCTGACGATGACGAGCTGGTCGGCGTTGGCCACGACCACCCGCTCGGTCCGACCCTCGGGCGAGGCCTCGTCGTCGTCGGCGGTGCGGCGCAGCACCGACCGGCGCTCGGCGATGCGCACGATCCGCGCCAGCGTGTCCGGCCTGCCGGAGACGTCACCCACCAGCGAGACGCGGTCGCCCACGACCACGCCGCGCCGGCCGAGCTCCCGGGCGCGCATCGCGACCACCCGGCGCCCCTGGACGTCACACGTGTAGCGGCCGCGGTCGACGGCCACGACGAAGCCCTCGGCCGCGTCCTCGTGCCGCGGCCGGATCCGGGTTCTCGGCCGCGACGAGCGGCCCGGCCGCACACGTACGTCGTCCTCGTCGTAGTCCAGCCGTCGACGCGTCAGAGACCACCTCCCTGCCCCTTGTGACCGGTTCGGCTCTCGTGGTCGGTCCGGTCCGGCGCATTCGTCAGCGACTCCCATAGTGCCGGGAACTCCGGCAGCGTCTTGCCGGTACACGCGACATCGCTGAGGCGAACCCCGGGCACGGCGAGCCCGACCACCGCCGCGGCGTGCGCCAGGCGGTGGTCGTCGTACGTCTCGAACACGCCCCCGTGCAGCGGCCGCGGATGGATCTCCAGGCCGTCCGCGGTCTCGGTCACCGCCGCGCCGAGCCCGGAGAGCTCCCGGGCGAGCGCCGCCAGGCGGTCGGTCTCGTGGCCGCGCAGGTGCGCGATGCCGCGCAGTCGGGACGGGGAGTCCGCGAGCGCCGCGAGCGCGGCGAGGACCGGGGTGAGCTCGCCCACCCCGCTCAGGTCCGCGTCGAGGCCGTGGATGCGGCCCGTGCCGCGCATCGTGAGCCCGTCGGTGCCCAACGTCCACGAACCGCCCATGGCGGCGAGCAGCGAGCGCAACTGGTCGCCGGGCTGGGTGGTGCTGCGCGGCCAGTCGAGCACGGTCACCTCACCGCCGGTGACGAGCGCGGCGGCGAGGAAGGGGGCCGCCCCGGAGAGGTCCGGTTCGATGTCCCAGGCGCGACCCACCAGGCGTCCGGGCTCCACGGCCCACACGTTCGGCGTCGAGTCGTCCACCCCCGCGCCCGCCGAGCGCAGCATCTCCACCGTCATCCGCAGGTGCGGGGCGCTGGGCACGGGCGGGCCGACGTGCCGGACGACGATGCCGCGGTCGAAGTCGGCCCCGGCCAGCAGCAGCCCGGAGACGAGCTGGCTGGAGGCGGAGGCGTCGATGGTCACCTCGCCGCCGGTCACCCGGCCGACCCCGTGCACGGTCAGCGGCAGGCCGCCGCCGGGCGCGCTGTCGATCCGTACCCCTACGCTCCGCAGCGCCTCGACAAGCGGGCCCAGCGGGCGGGCCCGGGCGCGCGGGTCGCCGTCGAAGGTGACCGGGCCCTCGGCCAGTCCGGCCACCGGCGGCAGGAACCGCATCACGGTGCCGGCCAGCCCGACATCGACCCGGGCCGGGCCGGCCAGCGGGCGCGGCCGTACCACCCACCGTTGATCGTCTACGGTGGATACGTGCGCGCCCATCGCGCGCAGCCCGCCGGCCATCAGCTCGGTGTCGCGCGCCCGCAGCGGGGCGCGCAGCGTGGAGGGCCCGACCGACACGGCGGCGAGCACGAGGGCCCGGGCGGTCAGCGACTTGGACCCGGGCAGACGCACGGTCGCCCGCACCGGCGCGCTCGCCGTCGGGGCCGTCCAGGGAACGCGAGGGGGCGAAGGCACGGGTACCAGTGTGCCGGAACCCGTATCCACCCCGCCCGACCGCGCCGGTCGCCGCGGCGGCGGCGCCCGTCGCGGGCGCCGGCTGTCGGCGGTGCCGGGTAGCTTTGCGGCCATGTGTGGGCGGTACGCGTCGACGCGCAGCAGGACCGAGCTGACCGCGCTGTTCGATGCGGTCGACGAGACCGGCGGGGCGGACCTGGCGCCGGACTACAACGTGGCGCCGACGGACGCCGTTCCGATCGTGCGCGCGTCCGGCACCGGCCGCGGCTTGGCCGTCGCCCGTTGGGGGCTGCTGCCGCCCTGGGCGCGCGATCCCCGCGTCGCTGCCCGCATGATCAACGCCCGGGCCGAGACGGTCGCCACCTCCCGGGCGTACGCCGAGTCGTTCGCCCACCGTCGCTGCCTGGTGCCTGCCGACGGGTGGTACGAGTGGCTGCGCCTGCCGACCGGGAGGCAGGCCTACTTCATGACCCCGCGCGACGGCGGGGTGGTCGTCTTCGCCGGCATCTGGGCCAGGTGGCGCGACCGGCTCACCTGTTCGATCGTGACCACGGCCGCGATCGGCGACCTCGCCGGTGTGCACGCCCGGATGCCGCTGCTGCTGCCGCCCGAGCGCTGGGCGCTCTGGCTCGCCCGCGACGCCGACCCGGCCGAGCTGCTCGCCGCGCCGCCGGAGGCGTACCTGTCCACATTGGAGATCCGTCCCGTGGGCCCAGCGGTGGGGGACGTGCGCAACGATGGACCGGATCTGATCTCCCGGGTGGAGGTGCCGCTGCCCGGCCCCGCCGCCCGCACCGAGCCGATAGCCCAGCCGCTGTTTTGACTGGCCTGATTTGGCTCGGTTCAGGCCGATTGATCACCGCAGGTTTTTTCGATCACGCTTGAAACCCTTGTCCTCTTGGGAAATGTGCGGTAGAACACAGCGCCGGCAGTGGGAGCGACGGGCGTCGCTCCCGTTCGGCGCCGGCGCATGATCGCGTCCGGCGGTCACACGGAGGACGACCCCACGGGGGAGGTGGGTGATGACTCGGGCGCGCATGCCACGCCCGCATGAAGTCGCCGCGGCACGGCGGGACCCGCGGCTGATCCGAGCGATGCGCGAGCGGCACAGGGACCCGTCGTGGCGCACGCGCGGGGTGTGCAACGGGGTGGACCCGGAGACCTTCTTTCCCGCGCCGAGCGAGCCCGCGGACGCCGCCGTCGCGCTGTGCCGTCGATGCGATGTGCAGGGGGCCTGCCTGGCGTGGGCGCTCGATGTCGGCGACTGCCACGGCGTGTGGGGCGGCACGACCGCCCGGGAGCGGCGGGCGATGCTGGTCGCCTGGCGCTCCGAGATGCACCGGGAGTTGCCCGTGGTCCCCTCGTCCGGTGGCCACGCGGACGAGGGCGGCGAGAAGCTGACCGTGGATGACAACCTGAGCGTGGATCTGGTGCCCGCGGTCGCGCGATGATCCCGCGAGGACGACGGCCGTCCCTGGGACGATGATCCGGTGGGCGAGTTCGAGACCCCGTACGGGACGGCCCGAGCGGTGCTCGAGCATCCATCCACATCGCACACGATGAGGAGCCTGCTCGTGCTCGGGCACGGCGCCGGCGGCGGCATCGAGGCCCCGGACCTGGTCGCGGTGGCCGGCGCGGCGCGGCGCGCGGGCGTCGCGGTCGCGCGGGTTGTCCAGCCGTACCGGGTGGCGGGTCGCCGCGCCCCGGCCCCCGCCGCGCAGCTCGACGCCGCGTGGCGAGCGGTGGTGAGCGGGCTGCGCGCCGACCCCGAGTTCGCCCACCTGCCGCTGATCGTGGGTGGCCGCTCGAGCGGAGCGCGGGTGGCCTGCCGCACCGCGGAGGCCCTCGACGCGGCGGGCGTGGTGGCGCTGGCCTTCCCCCTGCATCCGCCCAAGCGACCGGAGCGCTCGCGGGCCGGTGAACTCGCCGCCGTCCGCGTGCCCACTCTCGTCGTGAACGGCGATCGTGACCCGTTCGGCGTGCCGTCAGCCGGTGGGCAGGTGGAGGTGTGTGTGCGCCCCGGCGAGCGGCACGACCTGCGGCGTGACCCCGACGCGGTCGGCGCGGCGGTCGTCGCGTGGCTGTGCCGGCACGGGTGGGCGGACCGGGTGTGACCGCGGCTTCGGCGGAGGCGGGAGCGACCGGATGACCGGTACGGCGTAACCGGCCAAACCAGGCGTGACCGGGCGCGGGCGCGGTCGTTGAACGGCACGAGCCCGGGGTCTGGGACCGTGGCGCCCGCCGCCGCGTATCCGTACCGTGGGTCTCCCAGGTTCCTCCCGGTCCCGGCAGCCGTCGCCGGGACCGGGATCGCCCCGTGTCGGTCACCTCACTCGCCATCCGGAATTTCCCGGACGCCACCTGATGTTGCACGGCGCGAGAGCCACGTTCGGAAGGGGTGGTCCTTGGGTACGGCAAGGGCGTGCGAGGAACGCGCCGAGCGCCCGGCGCAGCGGGTGAAGAGACTGCTGGAGGCACCCGCGTGGCCGCTCGACGGCACGTCCCAGCTCTCCGGCGTATCCTCTGCGCAACGGGCGAGGGGGGACGTGCGAGTGACCGACGGCGAGAAGCCCGACGAGCGGCGGGCCCGCTTTGAGCGCGACGCGCTGCCCCTGCTCGACCAGCTCTATGCGGCAGGGCTGCGCATGACTCGCAACCCCGCCGACGCCGAGGATCTGGTGCAGGAGACCTTCCTCAAGGCGTACTCCGCCTTCCATCAGTTCGAGGAGGGCACGAACCTCAAGGCCTGGCTGTACCGGATCCTCACCAACACGTACATCAACTCGTACCGCAGGCGGCAGCGCCAGCCGGTGCAGGCCCCGACCGAGGAGATCACCGACTGGCAGTTGGCCGCGGCGGAGTCACACACGTCGGGCGGGCTGCGCTCCGCCGAGGCCGAGGCGCTGGACCGGCTGCCGGACAGCGACATCAAGGAGGCTCTCCAGCAGCTGCCCGAGGAGTTCCGCCTCGCCGTCTACCTCGCCGACGTCGAAGGCTTCTCCTACAAGGAGATCGCCGAGATCATGAACACGCCGATCGGGACCGTCATGTCCCGGCTGCACCGCGGCCGGCGCAACCTGCGGCGCATGCTGGAGCGCTACGCCGCGGACCGGGGTTTCGCGCGTGGCGCGGAACCGGAGGCGCAGGCCGAGCGGCGCCCCGCCGAGCAGGAGGTTCAAGCGTGAGCTGCGGGCACCCGCATGAGACCGACTGCAGCGTAGTCCTCAACGAGGTCTACCTCTACCTGGACCTGGAGTGCTCGCCGGAGCGCCGGGTCATGATCCGAACGCACCTCGACGAGTGCTCGCCGTGTCTGCGCGAGTACGGCATCGAGCAGGAGGTCAGGGCGCTCGTCGCGCGGTGCTGCGGCGCCGAGACGGCGCCCGACGGGCTCCGCGAGCGGCTGCGCCGCAAGATCGAGGAACTGATGGCCGTGGACGTCGAGGCCCGCGAGTACCTGCCCGAGTGAGCGTTCGGGTGGGCCCGGTCGCTAGGAGCGTTCGGGCACCCGGGCGACCGCGAAGACCGACTGGCCGAAGGGCGGCCGGACGACCTTCTCGATGGCCTTCGTCACCGGCAGCACGAACGTGTCGTAGAACTTGACCATCGGGCCTTCCTTGGGCGCCAGCTTGAAGATGCTGGTCGCCGTGTAGTACCCGATCAGGCCGAGCGCGTTGGCGTAGTGCATCTTCTCGACGACCAGGCCGGCCTCCTCCATCGCCGCCCGCATCGTCTTCTTCGTGTAGCGCCGCACGTGGCCCGTGGCGATGTCCACCGGGCTCATCGCGAACATGAACGCGGGGACGATGATGATCACGAAACCACCGGGCCGCACCAGCCGGGCCATGCTCCGCAGCGCGCCCACGTGGTCCTCGATGTGCTCCAGCACGTTGTACGACACGGCCGCGCTGTGGTTGCCGGTCTCCGTCGTCGGGAGCAGCATCTCGCGTACCTCGATCTTCGGGTACGCCCGCAGCCGCTCCTTGAGGCTCACCAGGCGCTCCGGGTCCGCCTCGGTCGCGGTGAACCGCGGCACGAAGGTGGACCACTCGATCGCGTAGTCACCCAGGCCGCTACCGATCTCGATCGGATCGTCGCCCAAGTACGGCAAAGCCAGTTCGACGAACCAACGGCGGTGGTTGACGGCTGTCGCCAAGCCCTCGAGCACCTCCGACTGGACCCGCTGGTCGCCGGTGATCTTTGTCATGACCGTACCTCTGGTCCTCTCCCGCTCGTTCGGTAGCAAGGTGACCTGGAGAGTTAATCACGAACGGTGGGTGCCTGGCAGCCCTGGTGCCGCGTTCAACCGGGTCGATCCCCGTGGCCGCGACTCCGCCCCCCAAGGCGAGCGCGCCGTCGGCTAGAGTCGGTGGGCTATGGCCGCCCGACGCCACCCCATCGTCGCGCAGTCTCCCGCGCCCGACCCGCCGGCGGCCGGTCAGCGGTGGCGGCCCGACGGCTACTTTGCCGCGTCGCTGCTCCTGGTCGCGTGGGCGGTCGGTGTCGTGCTCGCCGGCACCTGGGTGGGGGACTGGCAGCTGCACGTGGCGACCGTGCGGACGCTCGCCCAGGACTTCGTCAGCCCGCCCGACCCGATGGTGGGCGTGGGTGAGGGGAGCCCGTACTACTCGCCGTACATGCTGCTCGCCGCGGCTCTGGTGCGGCTGACCGGCGCGGCCCCGCCGGTGGTCCTGGGGATCTTCGGCGTGCTCAACACCGTGCTGCTGCTCGTCGCGCTGCGCCGCTTCGTGGCGTGCTTCACGCCCTCGCCCCTGGCCGCCACGGCCACGCTCGCCGCGCTGCTGCTGCTGTGGGGCTTCCGGTCGCCCGGGTGGAGCGGGTTCCCCGATCTCTACTCGCTCGCCCACACGCTGCCCTACCCGAGCACGCTCGGGTTCGCGCTCATGCTCCTGCTGTGGGAGCGGCTGTGGCGGCTACGGGAGGCCCGCACGGTGGGCGGCCTGCTGGTGATCGGGGGCTTGGCCGCGGCGATCCTGCTGGTCCACCCGTTCACGGCGGTCGAGACCGCGATCGGTGCGGTCGCGCTCGCGGTCGGGGGACGGCTGCCCGCGCGCGCCTGGCTGGGCCTGGGGGCGGCCGGCGCCGCCGCGATCGGGGCGGCCGCGCTCTGGCCGTACTCGTCGCTGGCGGACCTGTTCGCCGGCGCCTCGGCCCTGGTGGGGATCCACCGGCCGCTGCGCGCGGCGCTGCTGGACTCGGGTTCCCTGATGTGCCTGTACGGCGTGGTCGCGCTGCCCGCGCTGGCGCTGCGGGTGCGCCGCGACCGGCTGGATCCGTTGGCGCTGATGTTCGTGCTCGCCGCGGCGGTGGTCCTCGGCGCGCTCGTCGCCGGTCAGCACCACCTGCTGCGGGTGATCCCCGTCACGATGCTCCCGCTCCAGGTGGCGTTCGGCGTGTTCGTCGGTGACCGGCTCGCCGGCCCGGCCCGGGCCCGACTGGCCGCCGCCGCCGTCGCCGTGGTGCTGTTCGTCGGCGGGCTCGCGGTGAGCACGACGCCGCTGCGCGGCGCGGCGAGCGCCCTGCCGGTCGCCTGGCTGCCGCCGTCGCTCGCCGCGCAGGTGCGCGCCGCGCCGGCCGGGGCGGACGCCGACCGGGTGCGCGGCCACGCGCCGGCCGGCGCGACCGTGTTGACCGACGCGCAGCACACCGACCGCCGCCTGAACCTGCTCGGCTACTACGCCGTCAACCCGGGCTGGCCGAATCCGTGGATCGGGGACGAGGCCGCCCGGGCGGCGGACCGGGCCCGCCTGCTCGACGCCGCGACCGCCCCCGCCGAGCGGGGTGAGATCGCCCGGCGGTACGACGCGGCGTGCGTGCTCATCACCCGTACGCCGGCGGTCACGGGCGCCGACGCGGTCGACGGCTACCGGCGCATCGACACCTGGGGCGAGCGCGGCGCCCTCTACTGCCGCTAACGCGGACACGAGTCAAAGGGGTGCGGCCTGGCGCCACGGGCCCAACGAGACTAGCCCGAGAGGGGCAGCCGAGTGACCCCGGGGGGAGCAGTTCCGAGCGCCGTCGGGCCGCCTCGCGCAACGCCACGCAGGGGACCTATCGAACGGACCGCCTGCATGTCTTCGATGAGAACCTCTGTTCCGCGGGGGCAGCCGTCGGAGCATGATGCCCGGTGTTACTACACCTGGCCGGTGTTACTACACCCGTCCGTACCGTTGGTAGATCAGGGTCCGGCGGCGGAGGCGCCGTGTACCGCTGCCCACCACGTACGTTTCCCTTCGGGCTCAATTCATGCCGCTAGACGGGTGACGGTGGGCCTGAGGGAGGCGGTCATACGGTCCACGAGGTGCATAGCAGGGCGATGGACGGGGTCGGGACTGCGGTCGGGAAGGAACGCCCTTACTCTGATCCACCGTGGCCCAGTAACGAGGGTGGCTGGTAGAGGAGTTGTAGATGGCCGGCGACGTGGATGGACAGTCGGTGGCGATGGACACGGATCCCGACAGCGGATCCTCGGCCAGTGGCGAGCACGGAGGTGGCGCCCGGAAAGGCTCCCTCGAAAGCGACCAACCCCGCTTCAGCTTCAGTGACCGCCATATCGCCGCGATCCTCGGCGTGATCTCCACAGCGGTGTTCGCGTTCGCGGCCCGGTTACGTTACAGATCGGGGTACATCGCCGGTGATGAGCCGCACTATCTGATCTTCAACGTGGCGTTGGAGAAGTACGGCTCCTTGGACATCATGCCGGTCTATCAGAACCGTGATTACTGGTCGTTCTATCCGGGAGTGATCGAGCCGCACATTTCGCCGGGCCCGGACGGGCAGCCGTTGCCGTTGCACGGTTTCGGTGGGCCGTTGTTGTGGCATCTGCCCTATCTGGTGTTCGGCAAGGGTGGGGCGATGGCCTTCATGGTGGCCGTTTCGGTTCTGATCGTTGTCAACATCTTCTTCTTCCTCCGCGAGCTGGGCATCGTCCGTGTGTACGCGGGTCTGGTGGCGCTGTTGTTCGCCATCGGCTCGCCGGTGTACATCTACGCGCCCATGCTGTTCATCGAGCCGATCGGGGCGCTGGCGGTCCTGTACGCGATGCGGGTTCTCTGCCGGCCGGCCCTCAGTAACGTCCGCCTGGCGGTGGCCTCTGTCGGGTTGGGGATCATTCCCTGGGTCCACGGTCGCTTTATCGTCTTCTCGGTGCTGATCGGCGCGATGCTGCTGTGGCGGCTGTACCGCGAGCGGGGCTTGGCGAGTTTTCGGCCGTATCTGCTCTGTTTGACGCCGCTCGCGGTGCTGGTAGGCGGGCTGGAGATCTACAACCTGGTGGTCTGGCACTCGCTGAACCCGGCGCCGGCGAACGCGAACGTCGGCAACGGTGTGTTCCAGATCCCTCTGCACGAGGGCTTCCTCGGCACGATGCTGGACCGCCGCTTCGGGTTGCTGCCCAACTTCCCGATCTTCGCCTTGGTGCTGCCGGGCATTCTGCTGACCCTGCGCCGCGGGCTCATGCAGCTGCATGCCGTGATGGCCATCGTGATCGTTCCGTACCTACTCGCCATCTGCACCTTCTCTGCATGGTGGTCCGGGTATGCGCCACCTGCGCGCTACATCGCCGCAGTGGTTCCGTTGTTCGCGTACTACGTCGCGGTTACCCTGCAGCGGCTGCATCACTGGCTCGCCGCGACCCTCGCGGCCCTCGCCGGGCTCGGCTCGTACGCGCTGGCAGTCGTCGGGGATGTCGTGCCGCGGCTTCGGTTCCACCCGGACCCGGAGGCCAACTTCCTTATGGTGGAGATGGGCCGGCTGATCCGCTGGCAGTTTCAGCAGTACTTGCCCAACGCCTTCGTCTCCGGCCAGCGATGGTCGTTCGCGTTGTGGGCGCTCGCCGTTGTGGGCTTCGGTGTCGTGGTCTACATGCTCGGCCGATTGAGGCCCGCTGCGCACACTCCGGATTGGCGGGTACGACTGCTCGGCCGACAAACGGGCTCGGGTGGAGACTGACGTGGTTGACGTCGGGGTGGGCCGCGAGGGGGTGGATGACCGGGTGAACGTTCGATTCCCGGTATCCGACCGGCACGTGGTCGCCGCGTTGGCCGTCATGGCGTCGGTGCTCTTCGGATTCGCCGCCCGGTTGCGGTACGTGCACGCCACACTAGCGGGTGATGAGCCGCACTATCTGATCTTCAACGTGGCGTTGGAGAAGTACGGCTCCTTGGACATCATGCCGGTCTATCAGAACCGTGATTACTGGTCGTTCTATCCGGGAGTGATCGAGCCGCACATTTCGCCGGGCCCGGACGGGCAGCCGTTGCCGTTGCACGGTTTCGGTGGGCCGTTGTTGTGGCATCTGCCCTATCTGGTGTTCGGCAAGGGTGGGGCGATGGCCTTCATGGTGGCCGTTTCGGTTCTGATCGTTGTCAACATCTTCTTCTTCCTCCGCGAGCTGGGCATCGTCCGTGTGTACGCGGGTCTGGTGGCGCTGTTGTTCGCCATCGGCTCGCCGGTGTACATCTACGCGCCCATGCTGTTCATCGAGCCGATCGGGGCGCTGGCGGTCCTGTACGCGATGCGGGTTCTCTGCCGGCCGGCCCTCAGTAACGTCCGCCTGGCGGTGGCCTCTGTCGGGTTGGGGATCATTCCCTGGGTCCACGGTCGCTTTATCGTCTTCTCGGTGCTGATCGGCGCGATGCTGCTGTGGCGGCTGTACCGCGAGCGGGGCTTGGCGAGTTTTCGGCCGTATCTGCTCTGTTTGACGCCGCTCGCGGTGCTGGTAGGCGGGCTGGAGATCTACAACCTGGTGGTCTGGCACTCGCTGAACCCGGCGCCGGCGAACGCGAACGTCGGCAACGGTGTGTTCCAGATCCCTCTGCACGAGGGCTTCCTCGGCACGATGCTCGACCGCAGCTTCGGGTTGCTGCCCAACTTCCCAATCTTGGTGCTGGCGCTACCCGGCGCCCTCCTCACGATGCGGCGCGGCCTGCGGCGACTACACCTCGCCCTCGCCGTGGTCATCGTGCCGTACATGCTGCTGGTGAGCACCTTCTCCATGTGGTGGGCGGGGTACAGTCCGCCCGCGCGTTACTTCGTGGCGCTGACGCCGCTGTTGGCCTACTACGTTGCGGCGCTGCTGCAACGGATGCACCACTGGCTGACGACGGCGATGGCGGTGCTCCTCGCGCTGTTCGCCGCCGCGTTGGCGATAGCCGGAGACGTCGTTCCAACCGTTCGGTGGAACTGGCACGAGTGGCCACCGGCCCAGGCGATGGTCAAGCTCGGCCAGGTGGTCGCGGTGCCGTTCGCGCGGTACGTGCCGTCGTCATTCCTGCCCGATCAGGGGCGAAATTTCGCCGGGTGGCTCTTCGGCCTGGCGGCCGTGACCGTCCTGCTCTGGCTCATCGGCCGTCGCCTCCCCGCATCCCGGGTTCCTGACTGGTCCAGTCGCCACCACCGTGTGTAGGCGGCCGCGGTGAGTCGGCAACTCGTCAGCGTGTCAGCCCTCGGACGTCCCAGAGCCAGACGTCATCCACGCGCTGTGCCGGTCCGAGGAGCTGCTGCAACACATCCAGCAGTTCGGCCTCGTGCGGGTGCTTGCCGAGAACGACGACGGATGCCCGCCAGAACTTGAGATCCTCGACGGCCGCTTGCCGGTCCAGATTTCCGACGCTCAGGACCACGCCGCGCCGTGCGACGGTATCGAGCAGCGAGGAGGTAGGACGTGGCGGTGAGGTGAAGATTGCGCTGCGGTCGTTCTCTCCGCTCGGTCCGATGAAGTAGCCGCCGGGTACGGCGAAGTCCAGCCCGGTGAAGGACGACCATCGCATGGTCGAGATGTTTGAGGGCTTACTGGATGGCAGGGGCACGGGGACGAGCGTGCCGCCGTCCTCGACGTACGGCCGCCACGCGCCGCTCGTGATGAAGTGCGGAGGCTCCTGAGCGGGCTGCGTCCACAGCGGCGTCGGCGCGATCGGCAGCAGGGCGGCGACCAGGACGGCGTACCAGGCCAGCCGCAGTCGACGCGAGGGCCGAAACCGGAGGAATCCCGTGGTCGTGATCCGCTCGGTCGCCAGCGCGAGCAGTATCGCGACCATCGGCACGACCATGAGGGCGTACCGCGACGGGATCGACATGTCGATCAACGGCAGATGCGACAGGTAGCGGTACGGTCCTGGGATCCCTGTCCCGTGCTTGGCGATCACGATCTCGTTGCCGAGCGAGATCGAGCCGAATACGACGGCGATCACCAGGGCGGCCCGGGCCACGACATTGCGCCACAGCCAGACCGCGAGCACCGCCACGAGCAGCATCAGCGGCCAGCCGAGGAACGTGTTCTCCTCGCTCGGGTTCAGGGCGTACTGCTTGGCGATCGCGCGATCACCGGCGAGCGATTCGGACGAGAACAGGAAGTAGGAGTACAGGTCCGCGTAGAACCTGGACGGGGTGAAGGGCAGCGCGTCGTACGACTGGCGCCCGAAGAACTGGAAGTACAGCGGATACGCCAGCGCGACGACCCCGAACGCGGTGGCCACCCCCAGACCGGCGACGAAAGTCGTGAAGCGCGCCCTGACCTCAGCGCGGTGCGCCAGCGCCCAGGTGACGACGAAGCACAGGCATCCGATCGCGGCGAAGAGCAGGAACTCCTCGTTGAGGAACGCCTGCCAGACGACGAGCAGCCCGAGGATCAGCCCGTTGCGCACGGCCCGCCCGGGTTCGGCCAGCTTGATCACCCGCCATCCGATCAGCGGGATCAGGAACTGGGCGATGAAGTTCGGGTGCCCGACCGCCTGCGACAGCATGGCCGGTGCGAACCCGCAGAATCCGCCGGCGACGAACGCGGCGAAGCGGTTGCTGACCACGTGCCGGGAGAGCAGCCAGTACCAGGCCGCCGCGGTACCCGCGAGCGAGAGGACCATGGCGACCAGCACCGTGATGTGCGGCCCGAAGAGCAGCGTGACGGGCGCGAGCGGGATGCTCATACCCAGCACGGACGTATTGGCCATCATGTTGACGCCCATCGGGGCGTTCAGCCGGTCCGTGAACAGCGGGTTCTGCAGGTCGGTCAGCACGTGCGCGCCGTGCGCCATGACGAACTCGAAGAACTGCTGGTCAACGCCGCCCACGCCCGCCACCACTCGCCCACCGGGGTCCACCCACAGGTCCGCGGTCACGTAGATCGCGGTGGTGAGGTAGGCCAGCGACACGGCGAGGTCGATGCGCCAGCGCCTGCGACGGGAGCCCTGATCAGGTTCGGCGGCTGCCAGGGGCTCACGATCCGAGGCGGGGCCGATCGCACGCTTCCTATGCCCCTCCTTCTGGACACCACCGGTGCTGCGCGACTCGGCATCGACAAACGGCATTTCGTGACCACCAAGACGGACGATGCGCCTGGGCGCATGAGGGGTTGCCGGAGAGAGACTAACGGGTATCGCCAAACCACACAGCCGGATACAGCATGTCCCGCCACGATGGTGGAGAGGTTTGCCATGATTTGTAGAGAGTTATGACGGTGCGGTAGGTCGCGGGGGAATCTCGCCGCCGGTGCGGACGGTTGGGTCCGCCCGTGGTTTGATACGTCGCGGGATCCGCGTGGCAACAGGTAGGAGGATCGGCAGCATGGCGGAGGAGATCCGCGCCGAGATGGTGGCGAACGTGTGGAAGGTCGTCGCCTCGCCGGGCGACACCGTGGCCGAGGGTGACACGCTGGTCATCCTCGAGTCGATGAAGATGGAGATCCCCGTCCTGGCCGAGTTCGACGGAGTCGTCAAGGAGATCGCGGTCAACGAGGGCGACGTGGTCCAGGAGGGCGACCTCATCGCCGTCGTGGAGTAGCCGATGGTCCTGGTCCGCCCCGCCACCCCAGCCGAGTACGCCGCGATCGGCGAGCTCACCGTGGCGGCGTACCGCGCGGACGGCCAACTCGACGACAAGCCGTACGAGCGCGTGCTGCGGGACGTGGCCCGCCGGGCCCGCCGCAACGAGGTGCTGGTAGCCGTCGACGAGGAGAGCGGCCAGCTCCTCGGGACGGTCACCTTCGTGCTGCCCGGCAGCGATCTGGCGCAGCTCTCCCGCCCCGGGGAGGCGGAGTTCCGCATGCTCGCCGTGGACCCGGCGGCCCAGAGGCGTGGCGTGGGCCGGGCGCTCGTCCAAGCCTGCCTGTCCCGGGCCGCGGAGCACGGCTGCTCGGCGGTGGTCATCTGCACCCGGGACTTCGCCAAGGCGGCGCAGCGCCTGTACGAGGGGATGGGCTTCGTCCGGGCGCCGCAGCTGGACTGGTCGCCGGTGCCCGGGGTGAACCTGCTCGGTTTGCGCCGGCGGCTCCCGCCGCCGGCGCCGCCCGCTCAGCCCGAGCGGGCCGGCCGACTCACCAGCTCCAGCGCGACCTGAAGGGCCGCCTCCTGCCGTTGCTCGTCGGTGACCTCGGGCGCGGTGAGCACGAACCAGCTGCTGTGCAGGGCCCACAGGCCCATGGCGATGCGCAGTTGGTCAGTCAGCGGGGCGGCCGGGTCGACCAGCGCCGCCACGAGCGCCTGAAACCGCTCGCGCAGCTTCAGGCCGATCGGCATCCCCTTGACCACCGCCTGGTTGCTCTCGAGGAATCGCATCACCGGCTGATACCGCCCGGCGTGCAGGGTCTCCACGTACCGCAGGATGAACTCCCGCCGCACCTCTGGCGTGCGCGGCTGCGTCCGCAACCAGGCGATCAGCTCGTCGATCTCCTCGAGCCGGTCACTTAGGAAGCTCTCGACGATCTCCTCTTTGCTCTTGAAGTGGTAGTAGAGCGCCGCCTTGGTCACCCCGAGCCGTTCGGCGATCTCGCGCAGTGACGTCTTGTCGTACCCGCGTTCGGTGAACAGGTCGAGGGCGACCCGTTGGATGCGGGTCCGGGTGTCGCGCATCTCCCCGGTCGCCGCCCGCCCGGGGTCGTGCCTCACCGTGTCGTTCATCACTGGTCCAGCAGCTCGGATGGACGCCATTTTGCGGTCAACCTACCGTGCCCGCTGGTACGTTAACTAGCCGGCCGGCAAGTAAGCGGTGGATCGTCTCTGGGGGGAGTCATTGGTGTCCGACAGCGTCGCCGCACCGTCACGCCCGCAGCCCGGTCTGCGGATCATCCTGTTCGGCCTCGCGATCACGATGCTGCTCGCGATGCTCGACAACACCATCGTCGGCACGGCGCTGCCGCGCATCATCGGGGACCTGCGGGGCGATCCGGCCCACCTGTCCTGGGTGGTCACCGCGTACGTGCTCGGCAGCACGGTCTCCACGCCGATCTGGGGCAAGGTCGGCGACCTGTACGGCCGCAAGGGCATCTTCATCACCTCGGTGCTGATCTTCCTGGGCGGCTCCGCGCTCTGCGGCCTGGCCGGTGAGTTCGGCAGCGCCACGGTCTCCGGGATGACCCAGTTGATCGCGTTCCGGGCGATCCAGGGCCTCGGGGCCGGTGGCTTGCTCGTCGGGGTGCTCGCGATCATCGGGGACCTCGTGCCGCCCCGGGAACGCGGCAGGTACCAGGGGATGTTCGCGGCGATCATGGCGGCCGCGATGATCGCGGGCCCGCTGACCGGTGGCTTCCTCACCGACAACCTGTCGTGGCGCTGGGCGTTCTACATCAACCTGCCGCTCGGCGGGGTCGCGCTGTTCCTGCTCGTGACCCGCATGCACCTGCCGAAGTTCCGCAGCGAGCACCGGATCGACTGGTGGGGAGCCGGCCTGCTGTCGGTCGGCGTGACCGCGCTCGTGCTGATCACCACCTGGGGTGGCAACGAGTACGCCTGGCTCTCCCCGCAGATTCTCGGCCTGGCCGCGCTCGGCGTGCTCTGCATCGGCGTGTTCCTGGTGCTCGAGCGCCGCGTGCCCGAGCCCATCCTGCCGCTGTACGTCTTCGCCAACCGCAACTTCACGCTGGTCACCGTGATCGGCTTTCTGCTCGGCCTGGCGATGTTCGGCTCGGTGACGTTCCTGCCGCTGTACCAGCAGACCGTGCAGGGCGCCTCGGCCACCAACAGCGGCCTGCTGCTGCTGCCGATGATGGCCGCCTCGCTGGTGACCTCGATCGTGATCGGGCAGGCGATCACCCGGACCGGCCGGTACCGGATCTTCCCGATCGCCGGTGGCGTGCTGATGGCCGTCGGCATGCTGCTGCTGGCCCAGTTGGACGCCCACACGTCCAAGACAACCTCGGCGCTCTACATGGCCGTCCTCGGCACAGGCATGGGCTTCCTCATGCAGACCACGATGCTCATCGCGCAGAACAGCGTGGATCCCCGCGACATGGGCGTGGCGAGCAGCACGTCTGCGTTCTTCCGCAACATCGGCGGATCGGTCGGCGTGTCGATCTTCGGAGCGATCTTCGCCAACCGCCTGTCCCACGAGCTGACGTCCCGGCTCGGCGCCGAGACCGCCGGCCGCTTCAGCGGCGGGCAGGGGTCCCGTCTGGACCCGGCCGCCCTCGACCAGATCCCCGCGCCGGTTCGCGAGTCGCTGCTCGCCAGCGTCGCGGGCGCCACGTCCTCCATCTTCGTCTGGGCGACGGTGTTTGCGGTCGCCGTGCCCGTGCTCGCCTGGTTCGTCACCGAGGTGCCGCTGCGCAGCGCCGCGGACCTGCGCGACGCGGGCGCCGAGCAGCGGGGCGTGCTCACCGGCGCGGACTGATCGCGTCGCAACCGCGCGGTCCATCCTCGGATCCGCGCGGTTCACTCGCCGGTCGCCACCAGGTCGCGCACGTCCCACAGCCACACGTCGTCGATGGGCTGGGCCGGCCCGGCCAACCCCTCGATGGTCCGGCGGATGGCGTCGGCGCGGCGGTGGTCCCGACGCAGCACGAGGATCGCGGCGTTCCAGCGGCGTAGGTCGCGCACCAGTTCGGCCCGCAGCGCCGGGGTGATCGTGACCACCCGGCCGCTCTTCTCCACCGACTCCATCAATTGGGAGAACTCGCTAGGGGCCGCGCCGAGCAGCGCCTTGCGGTCCGGGCGCCGCGGATCGGGACCGAGGAAGTACCCGTGCGGGATGCGGAAGGCCAGGATGGTGTCCGCAGCCCAGACCATCCCCTCCATGCTGACCTCGCCCGAATTGGGCAGCGGCAGCGGAACCAGCGCCTGGTCGGGGCCGACGTACGAGCGCCACGCCCCGCTGCTGATGAACGCGGGCGTGGGCGCCCGCGGCACGTCGTCGAGCCGGGTGGGCACGACGGGCAGCAGGACGGCGGCGAGCGCGCCGAGCCACAGCGCCCTGTAGCTCGGCATGCGTGACGGTGCGCTGACCCTGACCGCCTGGACACGGTCGACCGAGACCGCCAGCAGCACGCCGATCGCCGCGGTGACCACGAGGGCGAGTCGGGTCGGCACGGCCATCGCGAAGGGCGGCACGGAATCGAGCAGGCTCCACGGGCCGGGGACACCGGTGGGCTTGCGGGCGTAGTGCAGCTCGTCGCCGAGGGAGAGGAGAGCGAAGAGGACACCGACGATCGCCGCGAGGCGGACCACGAGATCGTGGCGCAGCCACAGCACGATGAGGGCGACCGTGGCGACCAGCGGCCAGCCGAAGAAGCTGTTGTTCTCGGCGATCGTCAACGAGAAGTCGGTGTCGGCCAGCGCCCCGCCCAGCGACTCCGCCGAGTACGCGGTGTACGAGCCGACGTCGGCGACGTGGCGCTGGAACTGGTCCGGCAGGCTGCGGTAGTGCGCCGGCCCGAGGAACTGGAACCACAGCGGGTAGGCGAGCAGGACGGCGGCGACCGCGGCGGCGACGCCGAGCCCCGCGGCGAAGCGGCCGGCCATGCGCTTGGCGTCCCGCCAGCGCAGGACGGCGTAGGAGACGGCGAGCACGGCGCACACCCAGGCGGTGACGAAGAGGATCTCCTCGTTGATGAACGCCTGATAGGTCACGAGCAGGCCCAGCGCCACGCCACCCCGGATCGCGCGGCCGGGATCGAGCAGCCGCATGACCTGCCAGAGGATCAGCGGCACGAGGAACTGCGAGGAGATGTTCGGTTGGCCGTGCAGGTGGGCGATCATCCCCGGGGAGAAACCGCAGAAGGCACCGCCGATGAACGCCGCCGTGCGGCGCAGCCGGAGCCGACGAGAAAGGAAGAAGTACCAGGCGGTCGCGGTGAGCGCGAGCGCGGCGGTGGCCCAGGAGACGAAGGCGACCGCGGGCCCGAAGGCCAACGTGATCGGGGTCAGGGGAATCGTCACGCCGAGCGCCGAGGTGTTCGCCATCATGTTGACCCCGTCCGGCACGTTCATGCGCGTGCTGAACAGGGGGTTCTCCAGGCTGGTCACGCTGCGCGCCGCGTGCGCCAGCAGCCACTCGAAGAAGATCTGGTCCTGTCCCCTCGGCCGCGCCATGCGGGTGCTGGGTCGTGCCCACAGTGGACTGAGGACGACCATCGCGGCGATCCAGTAGACGGCGATCGCCGCGAGATCGCTGACGATCGGCGCCGGCCGGGGGACCGGGAAACGCCGTCGTGGGCTCGCCGCTTCGTCGGGTGACGGTGTCTGCGAGCTGTGGTGGAAGGTCACGTCGTTTCCCGCTTCCGCCGTTATCGCCTAAGCGCCACCCCGGTCAAAATGTCGAATACATCGTACTTATCGGACATCCTACTTATCGGTGAGCTGCGAAACCTACTGAACGTAGGTCCTCGATCGACGGGGGAGGAGCCTGCGCAACCGGTCGAGCGGTGAAGGGCTCGGCTCCGCCTCCTCGTCGGGCCCTTCCTCGACCGCCACGATCTCGCGGGCCAGCCGGGTCGCGTCCGGCGCGAGGTCCGGCGTCATCAGCGCCAGGCGCGCCATGGACCAGGCGATCGTGACCGGGCGGTGCGCCGCCACCTGTGCGACGTCGGCCAGCCGTTCGCGCACGAGCGCGGCAACATCCGAGCGCGCCGTCGGATCAAGCCACGCCGCGGTGATCATCGAGAACATCGCCGCCTCGGCGATCCAGTCCTCGTCCCCGAAGACCAGATCGACGAGCGTCCGGCGTCGCGTCGAAGGCCCCCACGGCTCGTCCGTGCCGTGGTGCAGGAGGCCGAGGCACGCCCACGTCTGCACCGTGCGCACCCACAGCGACGGGTCGTGCCGGGCCAGCGTCCGGCCGAGTTCGTTGTCGGGTGGCGCCGGGGGGTGGACGAGCGCGGCGAGCAGGTCCGCGGGCGGCACGGCGGCGAGCCGCACCGCCCGGTCGTACGCGGCGGGCGGGTGCGGCCAGGCGGGGTAGGCCACCTCCACCAGCGCGGCCTGGCTCGCCGGCGCGGGCGGCGGCACCGCGGGAACAGCCCGGGTCCCCTCGTACCTCCACAGCCGCAGCCCGACGGCGCGCCTGGGCGTGCGGATGTCCGGCGGCAGGATCTGCTGGATCCGCACGTCCAGGCCGGGAAGCGTGTGCAGCAGAACCGCCATGGCGCTGGGCGGCTCCAGGCTGCTCACCGTCAACTGCCCGTTCGCGCCAACGTCTCCCTTCTCCAGCACCTGCCGGAGGATGTTGATGACCGCCTCGCTGGCCGGCGGGACGTGCCCGAGCCACGGCCGGCCCTGGCAGCTGTCGGCAAGGTCGCTGTGCTCGTGGCTGCCGACGGGGTGCGCGCGGGTGTAGTCGACGAGGCCGACCAGGTGGGCCACGTTCTCGTCGCGGCGAAAGCGCAGCCGGTATGCGGTGTGCACCGCGCAGTCGTTGGTCGGATCGATGGCGAGCGCCCGTTCGGCCCAGCCGATCGCCTCGTCGAGGCGGCCGGCGTCGGCCAGCGTGGATGCGATGTCCGCGTGCACGGCCAGGTCGCCCGGGTCGTACGCGAGCGCGCGCTGCCAGGCGGCGACCGCGTCGCCGACGCGACCAGCGCTGCGGTACGCGTACCCGAGCCACACCTCGGTGAGCTTGCCCGGCTGCACCTCGGTGCCGTGCCGGGCCCATTCGATGGCGAGTGCGTGCTCGCCGAGCCGGCGGGCGAGCGCCGACGCCGTGCCGAGCAGGGCCGGATCGTCGGGGTGGGCGCGCACCGCGTGCCGGGCGAGCGTCAGGTACGCCCGCAGGGGACCCCGTTCCTGCTCGGGCACCGGGTCGGCGAGCTGGGCGCAGACGGTCGCGAACACCCGGGCGAGCGAGTCCGGGGTGAGCCGGCCGGGCAGCTGCGGGTCGAGCACCCACGGCACCCCGGCCCAGTCGCCCTGCGGCTTGTGGGCGGTCGCGGCGGCGAGCAGCTCGAGGGCCTCGCCGTACGCGCCGGCGGAGGCCAGCAGGTGGGCGCGGGCCACGACCGTGCCCACGTAGACCGGGCCGTCGAGCGGATACAGGTCCACACCGGCGCCCGGGCTGCGCGCGGCGAGCTGGGCGAGCGCCTCGTGCACCTCCGGCATGGTCGGGGCGTGGGCGAGGGCGCCGGCGATGTGGCTGGCGGCGTGAGACAGGTCACCGTCGGCGAGCGCCATGCGGGCGAGCGCGAGCTCACCCTCGGCAGACAGGCGCGGGTCGTCGGTCCCTTCGGGCACGGTGGTCGCTCCTCTGTCACGGTCGTTGCCGCAGCGTGCTGAGCGTAGGGCAGCTCCCCGCCGCCCGCACGCCCTGCGCAAAGCTGCTCGCGGAATTGCTCTGATGTGCTGTTTCGTGCAAGACTGCGCAGCAGATGCGCGAGAGCCGCGCACGGCCTGTCCAAGGGCCGCCCGATGGGCCGCGAGGGAGGGAGTCACGGTGACCGGTCCGGGACACGGCATGGCTGCCGACATCGCCGAGCAGCCGGAGGTCCTCGCACGGCTCCTCGCCCCGGCCCAGGCGGACGCCGTCGCCCGGGTGGCCGCCGCGATCGCGCGGCGGCGTCCCCGTCACGTCGTGCTGACCGCCCGCGGCACGTCGGACCACGCCGCGCTGTACGCGGCCTACCTCACCGAGATCCGGCTCGGCCTGCCCGCCGGCCTCGCCTCTCCCTCCGCGATCACGGTCTTCGGCGCGCGTCCGGACCTGGCGCAGGCGCTGGTGATCGCCGTCTCGCAGAGCGGTGGCTCCTCGGACATCGCGGAGGTGGTCACGGTCGCGCGGGCCTCCGGCGCGCTCACCGTGGCCGTGACGAACAACCCCGCCTCGCCGCTGGCGGCCGCGGCGGAGCTGACCGTCGACATCGCCGCCGGCGAGGAACGGGCGGTGGCGGCGACCAAGACGTACACGGCCGAACTGCTCGCGCTGCTCATGCTGATCGAGGGCGTGCGGGCCGGGGACGGGCGGCTGCCGGCGGCCGAACGCGCCGCGCTGGCCAGCCTGCCGTCGCTCGCCGCCGGTCTGCTCGCCGACCCGACCGCCGTCGACCTCGCCCAGCGGTACCGGTTCGCCGACCGCGTCGTCACGACCGGGCGCGGGTACGCCTACCCGACCGCCCGCGAGGCGGCGCTCAAGCTCATGGAGACCTCGTACCTGCCCGCGCTCGCCTTCTCGGGGGCGGACCTGCTGCACGGGCCCCTGGCGATGGCCGACCCGGACGTGCCCGTGCTGGCCGTCGTGGGCGGCGGCCCCGGAGGCGCGGCGATGCGCCAGGTGCTCGCGAAGCTGGGGGAGCGGCGCGCGGACATCGTCACGGTCGGCCCCGCCGACGTGCCGGGAGCCGCGGCCCGGATCCCGGTGCCCGCGGTGGACGAACGGTACGCCCCGCTGCTCGACATCCTCCCGCTGCAGCGCCTCGCGCTCGCCCTGGCACTGGCCCGCGGCGCGGATCCCGATGCCCCCCGCGGCCTGAACAAGGTCACCTCGACCCGGTAGCCGCGCAGTCACCTCATCGGATTCGATGATCACCAGCGGGCTTCACCCGCGTGGCACGCTAAGTGCGTGTCCACCCTGCGCAACCTGGTTGAGGAGCACACCAGCCTCGACGCCGCGGACATCGAGCACCTGCAACGGCTCGCCGGCGACTGGCAGTTGATCTCGGACCTGTCCTTCGCCGACCTGCTGTTGTGGCTCCCGCTGTCCAGCCCTCCGGCCAGCGACATGGCCAGCCCGGCGTACCTGTGCGTGGCGCAGGTGCGCCCCACCACGGGGCCGACGGCGTACCAGGACGACCAGGTGGGCCGGATCATCAGCGGGCCGGAGGCGGCCCACCTGGAGATCGCCCGGACGCAGGCGCGGATCTGGCGCGAGGGCGACCCGGTCTGGTACGGCGAGACGCCGGCGCGGCACGAGGCGATCCCGGTGCGGCGGCGGGACGCCGACGGCGAGCCGGGTCCGGTGATGGCGGTGGTGGCACGCGACACCAACCTGTCCATCGCCCGCAGCCCCAGCCAACTGGAGCTCAACTACCTCACCACCGCCGACGACCTGGCGCAGATGGTGGCCGACGGCACGTTCCCGCCGCCGCCGCACCCGGGCGAGACGACGAGCGCCCCGCGGGTCGGTGACGGGCTGGTCCGGCTCGACGCCGGTGGCAAGGTCACCTACGCCAGCCCGAACGCCCAGTCGGCGTACCGTCGGCTCGGACTCACCGCTGATCTGGTCGGCGAGGATCTGGCGGCGCTGACCGGCCGGCTCGCCGACGACGCCCTGGAGGGATCGGAGGCGGCCGCCCGGATCCGGGCGGCGTTGCGGGGTGAGGCCCCGCCGCGCAAGGAGATCGAGGCACGCGGTGCGACCGTGGTGCAGCGGGCGTTGCCGCTGATGCCGGCCGGTGTGCCGATCGGCGCGGTGGTGCTCGTCCGCGACATCACCGAGGTGCGCCGACGGGACCGGGCACTGATCACCAAGGACGCGACGATCCGCGAGATCCACCACCGGGTGAAGAACAACCTCCAGACGGTCGCCGCGCTGCTGCGTCTGCAGGCCCGCCGCGTCTCCTCGCCCCAGGCCCGCGCCGCCCTGGAGGACTCGGTCCGGCGGGTCGCCTCGATCGCCCACGTGCACGAGACGCTGTCGATGTCCGGTGACGAGCGGGTGGAGTTCGACGGGATCCTCGACCGGGTGGCGGGCGCGGCCGCCGAGGTGGGCTCCTCGGAGAGCACGGTGCGCATGCGCCGGGAGGGGACCTTCGGCGTCCTGCCGGCCGAGATCGCCACGCCGTTGGTGATGGTCCTCAACGAACTGCTGCTCAACGCCGTCGAGCACGCCTTCCCGACGCCGACCGGCGAGCCCGGGGAGGTGCTGGTCACCGCGCACCGGTTCCGCAGGCAGTTGCACGTCGCCGTGGCCGACAACGGGCGCGGCCTGCCGGAGGACTTCGACCCGGCCGGTGGGCGGCTCGGTCTGCAGATCGTGCGTACCCTCGCCACGGGCGAACTGCGCGGCACGATCGAGCTGCGCCGCCGTCCGGGCGGTGGCACCGAGGCGGTGCTCGTGGTACCGCTCGCCCGACGGTGACCGGGCCCGGACGTGGCGGGGCCCCGGCGACGTGTGTCGCCGGGGCCCCGCCACGTCGGTCTCAGAGAGAGTGAGCGCGGACTCGAAGGCCGTTGCGGCGCTTGAGGGCGCGCCGCTCCTCCTCGCTCATCCCGCCCCAGACGCCGGCGTCCTGACCGGTTTCGAGTGCCCACGTGAGGCACTCCTCGGTCACCGAGCAGCGCCGACAGACCGCCTTCGCCTGCTCGACCTGGAGAAGAGCCGGGCCGGACGTCCCGATGGGGAAGAACAGCTCCGGATCTTCGTCTCGGCAGGCAGCACGGTGGCGCCAGTCCATGGCGGCTACACTCCTTGGTGTGTGATCAGTGATATGCGTGGATCTTCCCTATATGTCCCCGCGCCGCACGGCGCGTGACTAGGCCGTTGAACACCGCTTGTGAATGCTTTCACGAACTAACGCAATGTCAAGGCCCGTCGTGGAAAAAATCCAACCGGGTGAGTAACCTCACCCCTTCTTTGCCCCGGTTTGACCTATTTGTAGTGACCCCCGCCTACGACAATCCGTAACCGATATGGCCGCGTCGCCAGGAGGCGCACGGGGGATGTGTGACGCGTGTGAACGGCTAGCATATTACCCGTAATGCCCGGGGGACGTCGGTGAAATCCACTTTTTCCCGTTCCCCGCAGTATTCGCCGTCGACCTGGAAAGCCACCGGGCGCTCCGCGCGCAGCGTGAACGCCCTCAGATCGTGCAGGCGCAGCACATGGCGGCCGCGCGGATTCGGACGGCGGGACAGGATCTGCGCCAGGGTGCGGGCCGTGGCCGGCAGGTGCAGCGCGCGCAGCGCCAGCACATCCAGGCCGAGGTCGAACGACGCCTCCGGGTTCGGGTTCACCGGCCGGCTGTTCAGGTACGTCCACGGCGCGGTGTTCTGCACGATCACGGTCGCCAGCCCCGTCTCCGGTGGTTCATCCGTGCGCTCGAGCGTGATGACCGGCTCCCGGTGGCCGCCCGGCATGAGGTACTGCGCCACCGCCGAGCGCAGGTACAGACCGGGCGTCGCGGTGCGACCACGGCCCCGGGCGCGCTCCACCCGGCGGATCACCGCCGCGTCCAGCCCGAGCCCGGCGCAAAACGTGAAGTACCGGTCGTCCGCGCGCCCCAACCCGATCGTGCGCGTCCGCCGCTGGCGCAGCGCCTCCAGGATCACGCCGGTGCCCTCCACCCAGTCCCTGGGCAGGCCCAGGGCGCGGGCGAACACGTTCGTCGAACCGCCGGGCACCACGGCCAGGGCGGGGAGCGTCGCCGGCTCGGGCGGTCCGGCGGCCGGCAGCAGCCCGTTGACCACCTCGTTCACCGTGCCGTCGCCACCGAGCGTGACCACCACGTCGAACCGGGCGGCCACCGCCTCCCGGGCGAGCGCGGCCGCGTGCCCGCGCCGCCGCGTGTACTCCACGTGCAGGTCGACTTCGCTGCGCAGGGCGCGGACGAGCACATCGCGGCTGCGGTCGGTGGTGGTCGTCGCCTTCGGGTTGACCACGAGTAGCGCCCGCACCTCTACCTCCAGACTCGGGGCGCGGTGACCGCGCGCTGCGCCTGCGCCACGCCCGCCCGCGGCCTGGCCACCTGTCGACGCGCGGCCGCGTAACCGCGCGGGGTGCGCTGCCGCCCGTCGGCCGCCGGCATGACCGGCACTGTATATCGTTGCCCCATGACGTCGCCCGGCGCGCCCGATATCCCCGCAACGCCCAGCGCCACGCTGCGCTGGGCGGTCTGGCTGCTGTGGGCCGAGGCGGCGGCGCTCGCCGTGGTCGCCGGATTCCTGCTGTACGAGGACCTGACCGTCGAGGCGGCCGACCTCGCGGCGGGGTTGGCGATCACCGGATACACCGCGGGGTTGGCGGTGGTGCTGGCCCTGCTCGGGGTGAACCTGCGCCGGCGGCGCTCGTGGCCCCGCGGCCTGGCCATCGTGCTGCAGATCATCCTCGTGTTCTTGTCGATGCCCATGATCAGGGGCGGGCTCGTCTGGCTCGGGCTGCCCGCGCTGGCGCTGGGCGTGACGATCATCGGTCTGCTCGTCGCCCCACCCACCCGGGAGGCGCTCGGCATCCGGTGAGCCTCACCCCCGGGATCGGGCCTTGCTCCCGGGACCCCCGCTCACGCCGCGGCTGACCAGTTCGATGCTGGCCCGGTCGTTCGCCGTCGCCGACGTGACCTCATCAGCGAGCGTGGTGAGCACCCGCCACGCGAACGAGTGCGCCGGCGGCAGTGTCGCCACGCCGTGGGTCGGGACGGAGACCCGGACGGTCAGCGCCTCCTTGGTGATCTCGAACTCACAGCTCAGCTCGCTGTCGGGCGCGGCGACCGGGATGAGCATGGCGCACGCCTCGTCGACCGCTATGCGCAGGTCCTCGATCTCGTCGAGGGTGTACTGCAGTCGCGCGGCGATCCCGGCGGTGGCGGTGCGCAGCACGGCCAGGTAGGCACCGTCGGCGGGCACGACAAGGAGCACCACGTCGCGTTCCACCGCCGTCGAGTCGCTGTGCTGCACCTGACCCACCAAGACACCGTCCCCCGGGGACTGACTCTAGGGGGTGGCGGCGCGTTTCGCTGCGCCGGTGGCCGCGGGCCCTGGGTGGCGAAGCGCCCGCGGTCAGGCGTGAGGGCTCGCCGACCCCGTGCTGCCGGGCTGCGTCGGCAAGGCCCGCGCCCGTCGCGTGGCCTCCAGCGTCAGCGGCGGTCGCCGCTGTCCCGGGCCGCATCGGCAAGGGCGCGCAGTGCCGGCCCGGACAGGCGGTAGGGCACCCACTCGTCCATCGCGACCGCACCGATCGCCTTGTAGAACTCGCGCGCGGGGTTCCAGTGCAGGACCCACCACTCCAACCGGGCGTAGCCACGCTGCACGCAGATGTCGGCGAGCGTGGCGAGCAGGGCCTTGCCGATTCCGCTGCCCCGGGCGCTCGGACGGACGTAGAGATCCTCTAGGTAGATGCCGTGCACGCCCTCCCAGGTGGAGAAGTTCAGGAACCACAGCGCGAAGCCGACAAGCTCGGTCTCGCCTCGGATCCCGGTGGGCCCGCTCGTCGCGGCGGCTTCGGGGCTCTCCGTCCGGACCTCGGCGACGTGCACGTAAATGGCCGGGCTCTCCCCGAACAGCGCGGCGTGCAGTTGCTCCTCGGTGATGTGGCACTGCTCGGGCGCGCGCTCGTACGCGGCGAGCTCGTGGATCATCGAAACGACGGCCGGCACGTCCTCGGGACGTGCCGGCCGGATGAACGCGTTCACGCCTGCTTCGTTTCCCAGAAGATCTTCGCAATCTCGTCGATCTTGTCGAGCAGCTGCTGGGCGACGGCGGGGTCCACGGTGCCCTTGCCCCCGGCCGAGCCGGCCAACTTGGTCGCCTCGTTGAAGAGCTGGTGCAGGTTCGGGTACTTCTCGAAGTGCGCCGGCTTGAAGTAGTCGGTCCACAGCACCCACAGGTGGTGCTTGACGAGCTCGGCCCGCTGCTCCTTGATGATGAGCGCGCGGGTGCGGTACACCGGGTCGGTGTTCGCCTGGTACTTCTCGCAGATCGCCTTGACCGACTCGGCCTCGATCCGCGCCTGAGCCGGGTCGTACACGCCACACGGCAGATCGCAGTGGGCCTTCACCACGGTGCGTGGCGCGAATAGTCGCGACAGTCGCATCGGACCCCTCCTGGGATGTTTGCGATGATCCTACAGCGACCCTACTCCTGTTCGGGTTCGAGGAACCGAGGAGGCCACTACTTGCCGGGACCGTTCTTCGCCGTGCTCGTGCAGGGCCCGTCGATGGCGCCCACCCTGCGCCACGGCGACGCGTTGCTGGTGCGGCGCGGCTCGACGGCCCGGCCCGGCGACGTGGTCGTCGTGCGCTTCCGCGGGGAGCCGGGCCTGTTCGTCAAGCGCGCCCGGCGCCCCGCCGACGGCGGCTGGTGGGTCGAGGGGGACAACGAGTTCGTTTCGGATGACTCTCGGCGGTACGGGCCGGCAGAGGTGATTGGTCGGGTGCTGCTGCGGTACTGGCCGCGGCCGCGACTAGTCTGAGCGGCGTGAACGACCCACAGCACACGGCCGAGCGGACAGACACGACACTGCGGGAGGATCCCGTCTTCGTCCGGCACGAGGGGGGCAAGCTGGCCGTCGCGGCGACGGTACCCCTTGCCAGCCGCGAGGACCTGTCCATCGCGTACACGCCTGGCGTGGCGCGGGTGTGTGAGGCGATCGCGAAGGATCCCTCGCTGGCCATGGAGTACACCTGGGTCGGTCATACCGTGGCCGTGGTCACGGACGGCTCGGCCGTGCTCGGCCTCGGCAACATCGGCGCACGCGCGGCGCTGCCTGTCATGGAGGGCAAGGCGGTGCTCTTCAAACAGTTCGCCGGCGTGGACGCGGTGCCGATCTGCCTCGACACCCAGGACGTCGACGAGATCGTCGCCGCGGTGACGGCGCTCGCGCCCTCGTTCGGCGGGATCAACCTGGAGGACATCTCGGCGCCGCGCTGCTTCGAGATCGAACGGCGCCTGGACGAAGCGCTGCCGATCCCGGTCTTCCACGACGACCAGCACGGCACGGCGATCGTCGTGCTCGCCGCGCTGCGCAACGCCGCGAGGCTGCTGGGTCGGGGCCTGGACACGCTGCGGGTGGTGGTCTGCGGCGCGGGAGCGGCTGGCGTGGCGGTGACCAAGATGCTCATCGCCGGCGGGGTGGACGCCGCGGCACTCGTCGTCTGCGACTCGCGTGGCATCATCCACAGTGGACGTAGCGACCTCAACGGCTCCAAGTCCGAGCTGGCGGCGTTGACCAACGCGGCCGGGCGCACCGGTTCGATCGCGGACGCGCTAGCCGGTGCCGACGTCCTGATCGGGGTCTCCAACGGCCGGATCGAGGAGGAGGCCGTGGCCCGGATGGCGTCCGACCCGATCATCTTCGCGCTGGCTAACCCCACGCCCGAGGTCGACCCGGCTGTGGCTTCCCGGTACGCCGCGGTGGTGGCGACGGGCCGCAGCGACTACCCCAACCAGATCAACAACGTGCTCGCCTTCCCTGGGGTGTTCCGCGGCGCGCTGGAGGCCCGCGCGGAGCGGATCACCGAGGAGATGAAGGTGGCTGCGGCCGAGGCGATCGCCGGCGTGGTCGCCGACGACCTGCGGGCGGACCAGATCGTGCCGAGCGCGCTCGACACCCGGGTGGCACCGGCCGTCGCGGCCGCGGTGGCCGCCGCGGCGAGCGGATAGCCGCCGCTCGTGACCGCGCCCGCGCCGACACCGCGACGCCCTGCGTCCGGTGGCCCGCCAACCACGCCAGGTCAGGAAAACTGAGTACATATTCGCCGTCTTCGTCGACGTGCGCAGTGGCTCTCGTCATGTACTGGGGCGGGAGTCGACTGCTAGCGTGCGGCCATGCGTGCCGTGTATGCCTCCGCGATCAACCCCGATGATCCGCTCGCCGGTCTCGCCGTCGGTGACCTGCCGGAGCCCACGCCGACCGAGGTCGGCTGGGTCACCGTCACCGTGCGCGCCAGCTCCCTCAACCACCACGACCTGTGGGCGCTGCGCGGCGTCGGGCTGCCGCCCGACCGGCTGCCGATGATCCTCGGCTGCGACGCGGCCGGCGTCACCGAGGACGGCGAGGAGGTCGTCGTCTACCCGGTCATCGCCGATCCGGCCGACCCACGCGGCTACTCGCTGCTGTCCGAGCGGCACCCCGGCACGCTCGCCGACATGGTCGCCGTGCCGCGCGGCAACCTCGTACCCAAGCCACCGGAGCTGTCCTGGGCGCAGGCCGCCTGCCTGCCCACGGCCTGGCTCACGGCGTACCGGATGCTGGTCACCAAGGGCCGCGTGGCGGAGGGCGAGTCGGTGCTCGTGCAGGGCGCCGGCGGTGGCGTGGCGACCGCGGCCGTCGTGCTCGCCGTCGCGCTCGGCAAGCGGGTGTACGCCACGAGCCGGGACCCGGGCAAGCGCGAGCGGATCGCGGCGCTCGGCGCGACCGCGGTGGAGCCCGGCGCGCGGCTGCCGGAGCGCGTCGACGTGGTGATCGAGACGGTGGGGGCGGCGACGTTCGACCACTCGCTGAAGTGCGCGGCGCCCGGCGCCCGGATCGTGGTCTCCGGGGCGACCTCCGGCGCCGAGCCGCCGGTCAACCTGCGCCGGGTCTTCGCCATGCAGTTGGAGATCCTGGGCTCGTCGATGGGCACGCCGCAGGAGTTCGCCGACCTGATGGCGCTCTGCGTGCAGCGCGGCGTGCGCCCGGTGATCGACAGCGTCTTCCCGTTCGACCGGGCGCGCGAGGCTTTCGAACGCCTGCACTCCGGCGACGTCTTCGGCAAGGTGGTCCTGGAACACGCCGGCTAGTCCTCGACCGGCGCACGGCGGCGGAGCATCAGGGTACGCAGCACCTCGGCCACCGACCACGCCTGGAACGGGCAGCCGGTGGCGACGTGGGGCGGATCGCCCTCGGCGGTCTCGCTGACCGAACCCAGCCCCCACTCGCCGAGGTGCGCGACCAGCCCGTCGAGCAGGCCCGGGGTGTCCACCGCGGACCGCCGGCAGGCGTCGGCGTACGGGCCGATCAGCCACGGCCACACCGTGCCCTGGTGGTACGCCTCGTCCCGCTCGCGCGGCGACCCCCGGTGCGTGCCCCGGTAGCCGGGCTCGCCCGGGGCGAGGGTGCGCAGGCCGAGCGGGGTGAGCAGTGCGGCGCCGATCGCCCGCAGGGTCCGCGGGTCCGCGGTCATCGGGGCGTACGGCAGGCCGAACGCGAGCAGTTGGTTGGGGCGCAGCCGCACGTCCTCGGGGTCCACGGTGTCGCGCAGGACCCCGGTGGGCAGCGGGAAACGCTTGCCGAACGACGCGCGGGCCAGGGTGTGCCAGCGGCGCAGGTCGGTGCTGTCCCGGCCAGTCCGCTCGTCCAGCGTGGCGACGGCGGCCAGCCCGTTGATCCACAGCGCGTTGAGCTCCACGGCCTTGCCCCGCCGCGCGGTCACCGGTTCGCCGTCGACCACCGCGTCCATCCAGGTGAGCGCGTACCCGTCCGCGCCCTGGCAAAGCAGGCCGTCCGCCGGGTCGACCCGGATGCCGAAGCGGGTGCCGGCCAGGTGGTGGCGGACGATCGCGGCCAGCGCTCCGGCGAGGTCGTCGGCGAGGTCCAGGTCGCCTGTCGCGGCGACGTGCCGCTCGACCGCGTGCGGGAACCACAGCGTGGCGTCCGCGGTGTTGTACGCGGTGTGCCCCACGTCGGCGGTGTTGGCGAGCATGCCCTCGCTCAGCGTCTCCGCGTACGCGCGCAGCAGCGCCAGCCCCTCGGCCGTCCGGCCCGTGCACAGGAACAGCCCCTCATAGGCGGTCATCGTGTCGCGCGACCAGGAGCCGAACCACGGGTAGCCGGCGACGACGTCGGGCCCGGCCGGTCCGGCCACGACGAAGGCGTCCGCGGCGAGCGCGAGCGCGGCCTCGGCCTCGTCAGCGGGGCGTGCCGCCGCGATCACCGCCCGGGCCCGGCGTCGCGCCGCCTCGATCGTCTCGGTGGCCGGCGGTGGCCGCACGGCGAGGTCGGCCGGGTCACCGGCCCACGCGACGATCTCCATCGCGGCGCCGGGCGCGTCGAGGTCGGCCGAGAAAAAGCCGACGTGGCACAGGTCCTCGGTCGGGTTGAGGCCGCGCGCGGCCTCCTCGCGGTGGTACGCGCCCCGCCACCACTGCCCGTCCGGGACGAAGCCGGGGCCGGCGATCCGGTACCGGCTCTCGACCTCGGCGCCGTCCGCCGTGCGCCGTACGGCCAGCGGCCGGTCGGCGTACCGCTCGCCGTGCGCGTCGCGCCAGGTGCCGAGGGCGTGGACGGCGAGCGAGACCGGTCCGCCCGCGACGAGCCGGTGCACGACGGCGAGGCTCGGGTGGCCGTGGCGCATCGCCAGTTCCCGTTCGAGCACCACGTCGCCGACCCGCCAGCGCCAGCGGGGCAGGCCCTCGGTCAGGTCGAAGCGCTCCAGGTGCACGTGTCCGCGCGGGTCGACGGCGCCCGAGGCCCACTCGTGGGTGGCGAGCCGGACCCGGGCTCCGCCGGGCAGCAGCAGCACGGGATCGAGGCTGGCCAGCGCCATGGCCCGCCGGGCCGGGGTGGGGTCGGCGACCACCAGCAGCCCGTGGTAGCGGCGGGTACGCAGCCCGCAGACCGTGCCCATGGCGTACCCGCCCCGCCCGTCGGCGACCAGCCACTCCCGGGTGGCGCCCTCGGCCAGCGAGCCGCACACCTGCGTACCGAACCGCACGACAGCGATCGTCCCAGGCGCTGCCGCTGCGCTCATCGCGAACCGAGGACTTCCACGGTACTGTGGAAGTCATGACCGCAGCGTTCGAGGAGCTACCGTTCAGCGAGTTTCTGCACCGGCCCGCGGCAGCCGCGGAGCGACTCAACGAGGTGCGGGCGCTGCGGCTGCGCCGGCGCGAGGCGAGCGACCTGGCGTTGTTGCGAGCCGACCAGGCCGAGCGCGACGGGGTGGTTGTCGACTTCACGGCCCGACTGCTCGCCGGCTTGATCCGTACCGGGTCGCCTGCGGCGGTACGCCGAGTGCTCCCCGAGGCCTTGCCGTGGGTCACCTTCCTGCCCGAGGCGGACATCGACCAGTTCCTGACGGAGTTGGTGACGGTGGCCCAGGGGGCCGCTGCGATCGGAAACCTATCGCCGATGGCGGTGTTGCTCACCCAGTGGCGGCACACGGCCGAGGTGTACGCGGACCCTGCCCTGTTGGCGACGCTCACCAGGGAACCCGAGGGGGATCTGGGGCCGGTGCCGGTTCCGGACGGCGAGCGGTGAGCCCGAAGCGCGGCGACCGCGCCGCACCGCCCGCGACCGGTGACGAGTACGAGGTGCGTTTCGCCAACAGTGCGGCGGCCGAAGGCTGGGAGCATCTCGCGAGGCATGCGGCGAGCAATCTCCGGCGAGCGTATGAGGTGATCCGTGCCACGCCTCGGTCCACGACCTCACCTGAGCGCCACCACCGGCTGAAAGGCGCGCTCGGGACGGGCCGGTGGAAGGGGGCGGAGTACGAGGGCTGGCAGCACGAGGTGACCGCTAGCGGCCGGATCTGGTATCTGATCGACGACGAGCGTCGGACAGTCTGGGTCACCTATGCCGGTACCGGTCATCCGAAGGAGACGGACTGACGGTAGCGGGACCCGTGATCAGCGGGGCCGTGACCGATGGGTCATGACCGATGCGGACAATATTGGGCATGACCGGCGCGGAACGGGAGCGGTTGGCGGCCGCGGACGCAGGGGAGCAACCCTGGCGGGCGTGGGGGCCGTACCTGGCCGAGCGCCACTGGGGCACGGTCCGCGAGGACTACAGCGAGCACGGCACGGCCTGGGACCACTTCCCGCACGACCACGCCCGGTCCCGCGCGTACCGCTGGGGTGAGGACGGCCTCGGCGGGGTCTGCGACGACCGGCAGACCTTCTGCTTCGCGTTCGCGTTCTACAACGGCGTCGACCCGATCCTCAAGGAGCGCATCTTCGGGGTCGCCGGGCCGGAGGGCAACCACGGCGAGGACGCCAAGGAGTACTGGTGGTACCTGGACTCCACGCCGACCCACTCGTGGATGCGCTGGCGCTACCACTACCCGCAGCGCGAGTTCCCGTACACCGACCTCGTCGAGCGCAACCGGGCGCGGACCCGCGACGAGCCGGAGTACGAGCTCGCCGACACCGGCGTCTTCGCCGAGGACCGATACTGGGCGATCACCGTCGACTACGCGAAGGCCTCGCCCACGGACCTGTGCCTGCGGGTCACCGTGGTCAACCACGGCCCGGACCCGGCCCGGCTGCACGTGCTGCCCACGCTCTGGTTTCGCAACACGTGGGCCTGGGGGCTGCCGGGCCAGGACGCCGTGCCGGAGATCCGGGGCTACGAGGGCGCCCTCGTCGCCCGGCACCCGACGCTCGGGCGGCTGGCGCTGGCCAGCGGTGACCCGACTGCGCAGCCGCTGTGCTGCGACAACGAGTCGAACGCCGAGCGGCTGTGGGGGCTGCCGGGCCGCTCGCGCTACCCGAAGGACGGCATCAACGACCACGTGGTCGACGGCGCGCCGACGGTCAACCCGGACCGGGTCGGCACGAAGGCGGCGCTGCACCACGTGCTCGACGTGGAGCCGGGCGGCAGCGCGGAGATCCGGCTGCGCCTCGCGCTGGTCCCCGACGCCGACGGCGACCCGCCGCCCGGTGGCGCGCCGTCCGACCGCCCGCTGTCGGACGGCCCGTCGTCAGGGCCGGTCCGGCTCGATCTGGGCAGCGGGTACGAGCAGGTGCTCGCCGCGCGCCGGGCCGAGGCGGACGAGTTCTTCGCCGACCTCATCCCGGCGACCGCGACCGCCGAGCAGGCCGCGGTGGCCCGCCAGGCGATCGCGGGGCTGATGTGGGGCAAGCAGTTCTACCGGTACGACGTGGCGCGCTGGCTGGACGGGGACCCGGGCGGGCATCCCCCGCCGGAAGGGCGGCGGCAGGGGCGCAACCGGCACTGGACGCACCTGGACGCCGGCGACGTGATCTCCATGCCCGACCCGTGGGAGTACCCCTGGTTCGCGGCCTGGGACCTGGCGTTCCAGTGCGTGGCGATCGCGCCGGTCGATCCCGGATTCGCCAAGCGCCAGCTGCTGTTGCTGCTCGGCGACCGGTACCTGCACCCGAACGGACAGATCCCGGCGTACGAGTGGGCGTTCGACGACGTGAACCCGCCGGTGCACGCATGGGCGGCGCTGCGGGTGTTCGAGGCCGACGGCGGGCGCGACCACGAGTTCCTCGCCCGGGTGCTGCACCGGCTGGCGCTCAACTTCACCTGGTGGGTCAACCGCCGCCAGATCGGCGACGACCACGTGTTCGCGGGCGGCTTCCTGGGCCTGGACAACGTGGGTCCGTTCGACCGGGGCGCCCCGCTGCCGGTGGCGGGCGTGCTCGCGCAGAGCGACGGCACGGCCTGGATGGCGATGTACGGGCTCAACCTGATGGAGATGTGCGTCATCCTCGCCCGCCACGACCGGCACCGGTACGCCGACCTGGCCGCGATGTTTCTGTCGCACTTCGCGTCCATCGCTGACGGGGCGTACGAGCAGGGCCTGTGGGACGGCGAGGACGGGTTCTTCTACGACGTGCTGCGCTGCGCCGACGGCACCCGGATCCCGCTGCGGGTGCGCTCCGTGGTCGGCCTGCTGCCGCTGGCGGCGGCCGCGACGCTGGACGACGCGACGCTGGCCCGGCTGCCCGAGGTGGCCGAGCGGCTGCGCTGGCTGTCCCGGCGCAAGCCCGGGTACGCCGACGTGCTCGGCCAGCGGTACCACGACGAGGGGCGACCCCAGCGCCTGCTCTCCCTCGTCACACCGGAGAGGCTGGTGCCGGTCCTGTCGCGGATGCTCGACGAGGAGGAGTTCCTGTCGCCGTACGGGCTGCGCTCGCTGTCGAAGCGGCACCGCGATGAGCCGTTCTCGGTGACTCTCGCCGGGACCGAGTTCACGGTCGGCTACGAGCCGGGCGAGTCGTGGACGGAGCTGTTCGGCGGCAATTCCAACTGGCGTGGGCCGGTCTGGTTCCCGGTCAACTACCTGCTCATCGACAGCCTGCGCCGGTACGCCCGGTTCTTCGGCGACGACCTGCTCGTCGAGTATCCGACCGGCTCGGGGCGCAAGCACACGCTGGGCGAGGTCGCCGACGACCTGTCCGGTCGGCTCGTGCGCCTGTTCTGCGACGACGCCGACGGGCGGCGGCCGGCGTTCGGGGACGACCCGCTGCTGCAGGGCGATCCGCGCTGGCACGACCTGCTGGTGTTCCACGAGTTCTTCCACGGCGACACGGGCGCCGGGCTCGGCGCCTCGCACCAGACCGGGTGGACCGCGCTCGTCGCCACCCTCATCCTCGGTCAAGCAGCACGCCGGGGTTGAGGATGCCGGCGGGGTCCAGCGCCTGCTTGGCCGCCCGCAGCGCGGCCGCGAAAGGCTCCGGGCGCTGCCGGTCGTACCACGGGCGGTGGTCGCGGCCGATCGCGTGGTGGTGGGTGATCGTGCCGCCGTGGGCGACGACCGCCTCGCTCGCCACCGCCTTCAGGTCGTCCCACACCGCCTCCTCGGCGCCCCGGCGACCCGGGGCGTAGACGGTGAAGTACGGCGCTGGCCCGTCCGGGTAGACGTGGGTGAAGCGGCAGGTGACCACCGCGCCGGCCGCCGCGAGCGCGGACACGACGCCGGCGTGCAGGTCGGCGAAGCGGTCCCAGGTGCAGGCGGTCTCGAACGTCTCCACCACGACCCCGAGCCGGGCGAGGGCGTCGCGGCGGTACGGGGCGGCCACGAACGAGTCCCGCCACTCCTCTACAGTGGACTCTCCTTCGGGTGCGGCGCCGCCGTGTTCCCGGCACACCTCGATCGCGCGGTCCAGGGCCGCGTCCACGGGATGGTCGGCGGACTCGAAGCCGAGCAGCAGACGGGGCAGGCCGTCCGTGGCCCCGGCGCCGAGCGCGGCCTCCAGCGGGTCGAGCAGCCGGCAGTTGCTCGGCGCGAGCCCCGACTGGACCACCGCCCGGGTCGCCCGCACCGCCTCGTCGTAGCCGGGGAAGGTGACCGCGGCGCGGGCCCGGTGGCGTGGCCGGGGCAGCACCCGTACCCACGCCTCGGTGATCACACCGAGTGCGCCCTCGGAGCCCAGCCACAGCCGGTCCGGCGACGGCCCGGCGCCCGACGCCGGCACCCGCAGCGACTCGGCCACCCCGACCGGCGTCACCACCCGCAGCGACTCCACCGCGTCGTCGATGTGCGTGTACCCGGTCGCGAAGTGCCCGCCGGCGCGCGTGGCGAGCCAGCCGCCCAGTGTGGAGAACTCGAAGCTCTGTGGGTAGTGGCGCAGCGTCAGCCCGTACGGCCGCAGACCGTCCTCGATGGACGGACCGAGCGTGCCGGCGCGGATGCGCGCGGCCCGGCTCACCTCGTCCACCTCGACCACGCCGCAGAGCGCGCTCAGGTCCAGGGACAGCCACGGCCCCTCGTCGCGGTACTCGACGCCGCCGACGACCGAGGTGCCGCCGCCGTACGGCACCACCGGCACGCCGGCGTCGCCCGCCCAGTCCAGCACCGCGACCACCTCGGCCTCGTCGCGCGGGTACGCCACGAGGTCCGGCGGGTTGGTCACCTCACCGCGCAGGTTGCGCACCACGTCGCGGTACGCCTTGCCGCGCGCGTGCGCCGCGCGAGTCCGTGCGTCGTCCCGGCAGATCGCGGCGAGCGCCTCGGGGGGCGCGAGCCGCGCGGGCGGCAACTCCGGCACCGGCGGGACGGGCGTGACGGCCCCGTCCAGCGGCAGGTACGCGGCGACACGCGCGGCCAGCGCCCGGCACGCCTCCTCGTCGAGAGCCTGATCCGCCCAGCCCCAGCCCCACCACGACCGTTCCCGCACGAGGTGGACCGTACCCGGGATCAGGCGCCTGGGGCGACCACCGACCACGTCTGCCGGGCGATCTCCCGCTCCTCGTCGGTCGGCACGACGCAGACCGCGACCTCGGCGCCGTCCGGAGAGATGATTCGCTCGCCGAAGCCGGCCGCCTCGTTGCGGGCCGGGTCCACCGCGATGCCGAGCCGCTCCAGCCCGGCCAGCGCCGCCGCCCGCACCGGGGCCGCGTGCTCGCCCACACCCCCGGTGAAGGTGACGGCGTCCACCCGGCCCAGCGTGGCGTAGTAGGCGCCCACGTAGTGGCGGATGCGGGCGCAGTAGACGTCGAAGGCGAGCGTCGCGGCGGGATCGCCGGCGGCCCGGCGGGCGAGCACCCGGCGCATGTCGTTGTCGCCGCAGAGCCCGGCCAGGCCGCCCCGTCGGTTGAGCAGCCGGTCGATCTCGTCCACGCCGAGGCCGGCCTCCCGGTGCAGGTAGAACACCACCGCCGGGTCGATGTCCCCGGTGCGGGTGCCCATCACCAGCCCCTCCAACGGGGTGAACCCCATCGAGGTGTCCACGCTGCGGCCGCCGGCGACGGCGCAGGCGCTCGCCCCGTTGCCCAGGTGCAGCGTGATGGTGTTCACCGTCCTCAGTGGCCGGCCGAGCAGGGCGGCGGTGCGCCGCGACACGTACGCGTGCGAGGTGCCGTGGAACCCGTACCGGTGGATGCGCAGCCGCTGGGTGAGCGCCGTGTCCAGCGCGTAGGTCGACGCGGCCGGGGGCAGCGTGCGGTGGAAGGCGGTGTCGAAGACGGCGACCTGCGGCAGCTGCGGCAGCGCCGCGCGGGCAGCCTCGATACCGGCCAGGTTCGCGGGGTTGTGCAGCGGCGCGAGCGGGCTGAGCCGGCGCACCTGGGCGACCACCTCGTCGTCGATGAGCGTCGGCTCGGTGAACCGCAGCCCGCCGTGCACCACGCGGTGGCCGACCGCGACGATCGCCTCGGTGTCCACTCGCGACAGCACGGTGCGCAGCGCCTCCTCGTGCGAGGCCGCGTCGCCGCCCGGCTCGCCGATCCGCTCGATCAGCCCGCTCGCCGTGGTCTCGTCGCCGCGGAAGACGCGGTACTTCACCGACGACGAGCCGCAGTTGAGGACGAGGACGTCAGTCATGGATGCCCGCCTGTGCCGCGGTGATGGCCACGGTGTCGACGATGTCGCGCACACTCGCGCCCCGGGACAGGTCGTTGACGGGCTTGCGCAGCCCTTGCAGGATCGGGCCGATCGCGACGGCCCCGGCGGAGCGCTGCACCGCCTTGTACGTGTTGTTGCCGGTGTTCAGGTCCGGGAAGATCAGTACGGTGGCCCGCCCGGCGACCGGGCTGCCCGGCAGCTTGGTGGCGGCGACCGAGGGGACCACGGCGGCGTCGTACTGGATCGGTCCCTCGACCGGCAGGTCGGGGCGGCGCTGACGGACCAGCGCGGTCGCCACGCTGACCTTCTCCACGTCGCTGCCGCGCCCCGAGTCGCCGGTGGCGTAGGAGAGCATCGCCACCCGCGGAGTGATCCCGAACCGCTGCGCGGTCGCGGCCGAGCTGAGCGCGATGTCGGCGAGCTGCTCGGCGGTGGGGTCGGGGATCACCGCGCAGTCGCCGTAGACCAGCACGTGGTCGGCGAGGCACATGAAGAAGACGCTGGAGACGACCGAAACCCCGGGCGCGGTACGCAGGATCTCGAAGGCCGGGCGGATCGTGTCCGCCGTCGGGTGGGCCGCGCCGGAGACCATCGCGTCGGCCAGTCCACGGTGGACCATCATGGTGCCGAAGTAGTTGACGTCGCCCATCCGGTCGTGCGCGGCCTCCAGCGTCACGCCCTTGTGCGCGCGCAGCCGCGCGTACTCGGCCGCGAACTCCTCCCGCCACGGCGACGTCGCGGGGTCCTCGACCCGGACCGCGGAGATGTGCAGCCCGAACTCCCGCGCCCGGCGGGCGATGTCGTCGGGCGGCCCGAGCAGCGTCAGGTCGCAGACGTCCCGGCGCAGCAGCTGGTCCGCGGCGCGCAGGATCCGCTCCTCGGTCCCCTCGGGCAGCACCACGTGGCGGCGCCGCTCGCGGGCGCGTTCGATCAGCGCGTACTCGAACATCAGCGGGGTCACCCGGTCGGTCGCCGAGACGTCGAGCCGCCGGGCCAGCTCGGCACCGTCCACAGCCGACTCGAACGCGCCCAGCGCCGCTTCCACCTTGCGCGGGTTGTCCGGCGTGAGCTGGCCGGCGAGCCCGTTCAACGCGGACACCGTGTCGTAGCTGTCCCGGGTGGTGGACAGCACCGGCAGCTCCGGGGCGGCGCGGGAGGCCAGCCCGGTGACCCGCGAATCCAGCGGCTGCCCGAGCGTGAGCACGATGCCCGCGGGCGCGACGGTGCCGGTGGCGTGCGCCGCGACCGTGGCCACCACCAGGTCCGCCCGGTCGCCGGGGGTCACCACGAGGCAGCCGTCGGTGAGGTGGTCGAGGAACGTCGGCACCGTGGCGGCCCCCACCACGGTGTCCAGCACGTCCCGGGACATGCTGGCGTCGGTGACCCCGAGGACCGGCGTGGCGCCCAGGGCCGTGGCGACCTCGCCGACCGTCGGTGCGGCGATCGTCGGCACCTCCGGCACCGCGTACGCCGGCACCGGCAGGTCGGCCAGCGCGGCGAGCGCGGCGTCGCGCTCGGCCGGCGCGACCCGGTTGGCGATCACCGCGAGCGGCCGCGCGTCCCGGTCCACCAGCGCGTGGTACGCGGTGCGCACGGTCTCGGCCAGGTCGACCGCGTTGCGCCCGTGCCCGTCGATGATCGGCAGCACGACGGCGGCGCACTCGGCCGCGAACCGCAGGTTCAGCGCGAGCTCGGCCGCGATCCCGCGCCCGGCGTGCGGGTCGCCGGTCTCCCGGCCGAAGTCGGTGCCCACGATCACCACCGCGTCGCACTGGCGCGCGACCGCCCGGTGCCGGTCCACGACGATGCCGACCAGCTCCTCCAGCCGACCCTCGCTGACCAGCTTGTGCGCGGTGGCGTAGTCGGTGCCGGACAGCTGCTCCAGCGGCATCGCCATGTGGTACCGGGCGTGCAGCAGCGCCATGATCGGGTCGGGGGAGGAGCGGACGAGCGGGCGGAACGCGCCGAGCCGCCCGACCCGCCGGGAGAGCACCTCGGCGACGCCGAGGGCGATGATCGACTTGCCGCCGCCCGCCTCCAGGCCGGTCAGGTAGACGCTGCGTGCCACGCCCACACGGTAAGGGGTCACGGCGGGTGCGCGGGGCGTAGACGGGAGATCACGCAGGGACGTGCGGGTCGATGGCCGCGGCCGCGGTCACCGCGCATCGTAGCCGCTACCTGCCGCACGAGATCGTGGTCGAGGTGGTCAGCCCCGGCCGCGACCGCCGATGATTCGTGCCTCCGGTGCGGACCCGCAGCCACGCTGCGGGTCCGCACCGGAGTTGGCGGTCTTCGCGTCGGCGCGACGCGCTACTCGTCCTCGTCGTCCAGGCGCGCCAGCCAGGTGGCGAACCGCTCGACCGGCGTCTCGAACTCCGGGTTGAGGTCCACGAAGTCGCGCAGCCGCTCGGCCAGCCACTCGAGCGTCACGGTCTCGCCGCCGCGCCGCTCGGCGAGCTCCTCGATGCCTCGGTCGGTGAAGTACACGCCTTCCTCACCCCCGCGGCAGCGCCGCCTCGATGAGCTCTGCCTGCTCGATCTCGTGCACCTTGGTGGAGCCGGTCGCCGGGGCGGCCGCCGCCGGCCGGGAGATGCGCCGCAGCCCGACCCCGGGCAGGTGCTCCAGCAGGTTGAGCGCGATGAACTGCCAGGCGCCCTGGTTCGCCGGCTCCTCCTGCACCCAGGCGAAGTCCTCCGCGTTCGAGTAGCGCTCGAGCGCCGCGCGGATCTCGTCGACCGGCAGCGGGTAGAACTGCTCGATGCGCACGAGCGCCGTGTCGGTCAGGCCGCGCTCGGCACGGGCCTGGAACAGCTCGTAGTAGATCTTGCCCGAGCAGAGCAGGACCCGCCGGACGGCGCCCGGGTCGACGGTGGCGTCGTCGATCACCGGCTGGAAGCCCCCGCTGGTGAACTCCGAGACCTGGGACACGCACAGGCGGTGGCGCAGCAGCGACTTCGGGGTGAAGACGATCAGCGGCTTGCGCTTGGGCGACAGGGCCTGGCGGCGCAGCAGGTGGAAGTAGTTGGCCGGGGTGCTCGGCATCGCCACCCGCATGTTGTCCTCGGCGCACAGCTGGAGGTAGCGCTCCGGCCGACCGGAGGTGTGGTCCGGCCCCTGGCCCTCGTGCCCGTGCGGCAGCAGGATCACCACCGACGACTGCTGGCCCCACTTGGCCTCGCCGGAGGAGATGAACTCGTCCACGATGGACTGCGCACCGTTGGCGAAGTCGCCGAACTGGGCCTCCCAGAGCACCAGCGCCTGCGGGTTCTCCACCGAGTAGCCGTACTCGAAGCCCATCGCGGCGAACTCCGACAGCAGCGAGTCCTGGACGAAGAACCGCGCGTCGTGGGTGGCCACGCTGGCCAGCGGCATGTACTCCTCGCCGGTGCGCGCGTCCACGATCACCGAGTGGCGCTGCACGAACGTGCCGCGCCGCGAGTCCTGTCCGCTGAGCCGCACGGTCACGCCCTGCGCGAGCAGCGAGCCGAACGCCAGGATCTCGCCGAAGCCCCAGTCGATGTCGCCCTCGGTCGCCATCTTCGCGCGGCGCTCCAGCAGCGCGGCGACCCGCTTGTGCGGTTGGAAGCCCTCGGGCAGCGCGACGTGCGCGTCGCCGATGCGCCGCAGGACGGATGCGTCCACCGTGGTGTCCACCACCGGCTCCGGCTGCGGCTGGCGCTGACGGGGGCGCTGCGGCCGGCTGTCCGGCGAGGGGGCGGCGTCGCGGGTGGCCTTGAAGACCGTCTCCAGTTGCTGCTGGTAGTCGCGCAGCAGCTCCTCGGCCTCCTCCACCGAGATGTCCCCGCGACCGATGAGCTCCTCGGTGTAGATCTTGCGGACCGACCGCTTGGCGTCGATGATCTGGTACATCAGCGGGTTCGTCATCGACGGGTCGTCGCCCTCGTTGTGTCCGCGCCGCCGGTAGCAGATCAGGTCGATGACCACGTCCTTGTTGAACGCCTGGCGGTACTCGAAGGCGAGCCGGGCCACCCGTACCACCGCTTCGGGGTCGTCGCCGTTGACGTGGAAGATCGGCGCCTGGATCATCCGGGCGATGTCCGTGCAGTACAGCGACGAGCGCGAGTACTCCGGCGCTGTCGTGAAGCCCACCTGGTTGTTGACCACCACGTGGACCGTGCCGCCGGTGCGGTAGCCGCGCAGTTGCGAAAGGTTGAGCGTCTCGGCGACCACGCCCTGGCCGGCGAACGCGGCGTCGCCGTGCACCAGCAGCGGCAGCACCGTGTAGCCCTCCAGGCCCAGGTCGATGCGGTCCTGCTTGGCCCGCACGATGCCCTCGAGCACCGGGTCGACGGCCTCCAGGTGCGAGGGGTTGGCGACCACCGACACGGTGACGTGGTGCGCCCCGTCCGGGGTGGTGAACTTCCCGGTCATGCCGAGGTGGTACTTCACGTCACCCGAGCCCTGCGTGGACTTCGGGTCCAGGTGACCCTCGAACTCCGAGAAGATCTTCTCGTACGGCTTGCCGACGATGTTGGCGAGCACGTTGAGCCGGCCCCGGTGCGCCATGCCGATGACGACCTCGTCCAGGCCGGAGCGCGCCGACGCCTGCAGGATCTCGTCGAGCAGCGGGATCAGCGACTCGCCGCCCTCCAGCGAGAACCGCTTCTGGCCGACGTACTTGGTGTGCAGGAAGGTCTCGAACGCCTCGGCCGCGTTGAGCCGGGCGAGGATGTGCTTCTGCTGCTCCGGGCTCGGCTTCTCGTACTTGCGCTCCACCCGCTCCTGGATCCAGCGCCGCTCCTCCGGATCCTGGATGTGCATGTACTCGACGCCGACCCGGCGGCAGTACGAGTCGCGCAGCACCCCGAGGATGTCGCGCAGCTTCATCTTCTCCTTGCCGGCGAAGCCGCCGACCGGGAAGGTGCGGTCGAGGTCCCACAGCGTCAGGCCGTGCTGGAGGACGTCCAGGTCCGGGTGCTTGCGGATCTTGAACTCGAGCGGGTCGGTGTCGGCCATCAGGTGGCCGCGCACCCGGTACGCGTGGATCAGCTCGATCACCCGGGCGGTCTTGTCGATCTGCCCCTCGGAGCTGACGGCGACGTCGCGCACCCAGCGGACCGGCTCGTACGGGATGCGCAAAGACGTGAAGATCTCGTCGTAGAACTCGCGCTCGCCGAGCAGCAGCTCGTGGATGGACCGGAGGAACTCCCCGGACTGCGCGCCCTGGATGATCCGGTGGTCGTACGTCGAGGTGAGCGTGATGATCTTGCTGATCGCCAGTTCGCTGAGGGCCTCCTCGGACATCCCGGCGTAGGGCGCCGGGTACTCCATCGCCCCCACGCCGAGGATCGTGCCCTGGCCCGGCATCAGCCGGGGCATCGAGTGCACCGTGCCGATCCCGCCCGGGTTGGTCAGCGAGATCGTGGTGCCGGCGTAGTCGTCCATGGTCAGTTCGCCGCGCCGGGCCCGGCGGACCAGGTCCTCGTACGCCTGCCAGAACTGGCGGAAGTCCATCTGCTCGGCGGCCTTGATGCTGGGCACCACGAGGGTGCGCGAGCCGTCCGGGCGCTTGAGGTCGATCGCGATGCCGAGGTTGACGTGCTCGGGATGCACCACGACCGGCTTGCCGTCGACCTCCGCGTACGAGGTGTTCATCTCCGGGTGCTCGGCCAGCGCCTTGACCATCGCGTACCCGATGATGTGCGTGAAGCTGACCTTGCCGCCGCGACCGCGCGCGAGGTGGTTGTTGATCACGATGCGGTTGTCGGCCATCAGCTTGGCCGGCACCGCGCGCACGCTCGTCGCGGTCGGCACCGCGAGCGAGGCCTCCATGTTCTGGACGATCCGGGCGGCGACCCCGCGGATGGGGGTGGTGGTGGCGCCCGCGGGCACGGGCTGCGCCGGCGCGGGCTTCACGGTCGGTTTCTCCGCCGCCTTCCCGGTGGTCTTCGCCGCGGTCGTCGCCGTGGTCTTGGCCGCGGGCTTCGGCTCGGCCGGGGCAGCGGGCGTGGTCGTCACCGGCGCGGCGGGCGCGGCCGGCGCTGCGGGGGCCGGCGCGGCCGCTGCCGGGGTGACGGCCGGCGCGGCCGTCGTCACGGGCGTGGCCGGTTGCGCGGCCTTGATCGTGGGCGTCTCGATCGTGGGCCGGTAGTCGGCGAAGAAGTCGTGCCAGGCGGGATCCACGCTCTCCGGATCGGCGAGGTAGCGCTGGTACATCTCTTCGACGATCCATTCATTGGGACCGAAACCGGCGAGTGGATTGTCCGCGGAGGTCTGCTCGGTCGACACGGCCAGTGTTCGCCTCTTCCACACGTGCGGGTGAATGTGAGTCAAGCGCTGTCAAGGCTACGCGGTGCGCCACGGGCCGCCGTCCCCGGCATCGGCCCCCCGGCATCGGCCCGTGGCGCACCTCACGCCTTGATCTCGGTCATATCCCGACCTCGATCATATCACCCTTTCTGGGGAAATAACTCCCGGTTTAGGCGATATCGCGGCGTCGGGTGATCAGGATGCCGATCAGACCGGCGACGACGGCGTAGCCGAGCAGGACGAGGGCCCCGACCCACCACGGCGGCATGCCCGGCGTCTGGCCGCCACTGACCATCAGCATCGACGCGATCGACGGCACGCCCCACTGCAGGTCGGCGATCCACTCCTGGTCGAGCCAGTCGGCCAGGACGGTCAGGAATTGGACGACCGCGGTACCGACCGTGTAGGCCAGGACAGCGATGATCGTCGCCGCGATCTGGCTGCGGATCAGCACGCCGATGCCGACGCCGAGGATGCCCCAGATCACGTACGCCAGCAGGTTGAGCAGGATCGCCCGCTGCACCGGCCAGGCGCCCAGCTGGCTTGGGAAGTCCTCGGCACGGAGGAAGAGCACCGTCGCCGGGAGGTTGAGCCCGGTGGTGATGGCCCACAGCCCGGCCCCGAACAGGACTGCGGCGACCAGCTTGGCGAGGATCACCGCGGTGCGGCGCGGCGTGGTCAGGAACGTGATCGTCGCGGTCTGGTGGTAGAACTCGCTGGTCACCAGCACGATGCCGAAGAGCATCACGAACATCACGCCGAAGAACTGGCCGGACGTGTAGAGGTTGGCCGCCTGCAGGACCACGTCGCGGTTGGCATCGATCTGGGCGGCCTGTTCCGCCGTCAGGCCAGGCGGGGTGGGCTGGCTGAGGAAGAAGTGCGCGTTCACCGCGTTGAGCAAGAACGCCAGCGCCTGCGTCGCGAGCGCACCGAGGATGAACAGCCACCAGGCGTTGGTCGTGCGGACCTTCACGAACTCGCTGCGGATCAGGCGCAGCGGCGCCGGGCCGGGGGTGCCGAGGTTGGGTCGTGCCATGGTGATCATCGGATCGTCGCCTTTCCGGCCGTCAGTTCCAGGAACACCGCCTCGAGATCGGGCCGCTCGGGGGTCAGCTCGTGCAGCTCCACGCTGGCGCGCAGCGCCGCCGCCCCGATCGCCGGGGCCTCGACCCCGCCGACCAGCAGCGAGCCGTCGTCGGTGCGCTGCACCGTCGCGGCCGGACCCAGCTCGGCGAGCAGCTTCTCCGGCTCCGGCGTACGCACGCGCACGCGGGCCGCGTGCGCCATGCCGTTCACGATCGTCTCGACCTTGCCCTGCGTGACCAGCCGGCCGGCCGCGATGATCACAAGTTCGTCGGCGAGCAGCTGCATCTCCGAGAGCAGGTGGCTGGAGACGAGGACGGTCCGCCCGTCCGTGGCGAACCGGCGCAGCAGGTCCCGCATCCAGCGGATGCCCTCCGGGTCCAGGCCGTTGGCCGGCTCGTCCAGGATGAGCACGCGGGGGTCGCCGAGCATCGCCGCGGCGATGCCCAACCGCTGCCTCATCCCGAGCGAGTACCCCTTGAACTTGCGCTTCGCGGCCGGGGTCAGCCCGACGAGCTCGAGCACCTCGTCGGCCCGCTTCATCGGCAGGCCGGCCGCGGCGCAGATCGCGCGCAGGTGGTTGCGGCCGGTGCGGCCGCGGTGCGCGGACGACGCCTCCAGCACCGCGCCCACGGTGCGCAGTGGCTGGTCAAGGTCGACGTAGCGCCGCCCCCCGATCGTCGCGGTGCCCGCCGTCGGCCTCACCAGGTTCAGGATCATGCGGAGCGTTGTCGTCTTGCCGGCGCCGTTCGGGCCGAGGAAGCCCGTGACCCGGCCCGGCTCGACGACGAACGACAGGTTGTCCACCGCCCTGACCGTGCCGTACTGCTTGGTCAGACCGGAGACGACTATCTGGGCGTCTGCCATGTCACTCCTCCTGTTCGGACGCACGGCCCCCCGGGCGGCGCCCCGAACAGAGTGGCCGCTCGGCCGTCCCCCGGCATCGTTCCGCAGGAGGACTCGCGTCTCCTCCCCGGGCCTATCATCCCCGGATGAGCGTGTCGTACGCCGTGGGCCTTCCCAACGTGGGGGAGTTCGGAGATCCCGCCACGCTGGTGGAGCTCGCGGTCGCGGCCGAGGAGCACGGCTGGGACGGCGTCTACCTATGGGACCACCTGCTCTACCGCGACCCGAACTGGCCTGTCGCGAATCCGACCGTCGTGATCTCGGCGATCGCCGCCCGTACCACCCGCATCCGGCTCGGGGTGCTGATGGTGGCGCTGCCGCGCCGGCGCGTGCAGGTCGTCGCCCGGGAGACCGCGTCGCTGGACGTGCTCTCCGGCGGGCGTCTGGTCTTCGGCGCCGCGCTCGGCTCGATGGACGAGGAGTATTCGCGGTTCGGTGAGGACTCGGCGCTTGCGGTCCGCGCCGCCCGTCTCGACGCGGGGCTGGCGCAGCTGGTGGACCTGTGGGACGAGTTCCTGCCGCGGCCGGTGCAGCGGCCGCGTATCCCGATCTGGTGCGCGGGCCGATGGCCCCGGCGCGCCGGGTTCCGCCGCGCGGCACGCTGGGACGGTGTCATGCCGACGTTCGCGTCCGGACGCGACGTGTCGGTGGTCGAGTTCGCCGAGGTCGTGCGGTTCCTCGCGGCCGAGCGTGGCTCGCTGGACGGATTCGACATCGCGCTGGAGGGCAGCACGGGCATGCACGGCGGCGAGGCCGTGGTCGCGCCGTTCGTGCAGGCGGGCCTGACGTGGTGGGTCGAGGCGATGGGTTGGTGGCGGGGCGGGGTGGCGCACGCCCGCGAGCGCATCGCGGCGGGGCCGCCCAGGGGCGTCTAGCCCGCGTCTAGCCCGACGCTCCTAGCCGCTCTCGATCGCGATCCACGTCGCGGCCGCGTGCGCCAGCAGCTCGCCGTCGGGCCCGTACACGCTCGACCGCACGTACGCCTTGCGCCCCTCGGTGCCGTCCGCCCGGCCCACCACCACGCACTCGGCGCCGGCGGGCGCGAGCGCGAGGACGGCCGCGGTCATCCGGCCGAGCACGTACGGACGGCCGGGGGAGATGATCGCCCACCCGCCCGGGCAGTCCAGGGCTGCCCACATCATGGGCTCCGACACGTCGGACGGCACCCGCCACACGGCGGCGGTGCGACCGTCGCCGACGGGGCCGGGGAAGATGCGCAAGCCGTCCCCGGCCGCGCGCCTCGGGCCGCAGACGAAGCAGGTGGGGAAGGGGTGGTCGACGAAGCCGGGGTAGGCCTGCCCCACGCGTGCCGCCTCCTGCGTGGACACGGGCGCGACCGGCTCGCCCGGCGCCGCCGCCCGGTGGGCCTCGGCGATCACCTGCCCGTCGGCATCCACGACGAGCACGCCGTCGTCGGTCTCGCGCACCTCGAGCGGCACGTCGAGCGGCGGTGGCCGGCGCAGTGTGACGGTGGCCGGGGACGGCGCGAGCAGGCTGCCGACCAGCCCGGCCGTGTAGCCGCCGTTGCCCGAACCGGGCGGACCGTTGTACCTGCCGGAGATGATCACGCCTACACCCTAGAACACTCGACTTCGGGGGCGAGAAGTCCTAATGTCTGGACAAGCAGCCAGCCCGGGGAGGTGGTCGGCGGTGCGCATCGGACTGCTCGGGGCGGGTCGGATCGGCGCAGCGCACGCCGAGGTCCTGCACGCCCATCCCGACGTCAGCGAACTGGTGATCGCCGACGCGGACACCACCCGGGCACAGAGCGTGGTCGAGCGGCTCGGCCCGGGCGCGAGCAGCGTGGACTCTGTGGACGACGTCCTCGCGGCCAATGTGGACGCTCTGGTCATCGCGACGCCCACCTCGTCCCACGCCGACCTCATCTGCCGCGGCGTGGAGGCGGGGCTGCCGGTCTTCTGCGAGAAGCCGGTCGCCGCCGACCTCAAGCGCACGGTGGAGGTGGTCGCCCAGATCGCGCAGGCCGGCGCGGTGGTCCAGATAGGGTTCCAGCGCCGCTTCGACGCGGGGTACCGGGCCGCGCGCGAGGCCCTGCGCAGCGGGGCGCTCGGCACCCTGCACCGGATGCACCTGGTCACCGCCGACCCCGCGCCACCGCCGCCCGAGTACATCCCGCACTCCGGCGGGATCTTCCGCGACTGCCACATCCACGACTTCGACATCGCGCTGTGGCTGACCGGCCAGCCCGTCGTCGAGGTGTACGCCACCGGCGCGAACCGGGGTGCGTCCTTCTTCGCCGACGCCGGGGACGTCGACACGTCGGTCGCGCTGCTCACCTTCGCGGACGGCACGCTCGCGACCGTGCAGGGGTCGCGCTACAACGGCGGCGGGTACGACGTACGCGCGGAGCTCGCCGGCACCGCCGGCACCTACGTCGTGGGACTGGACCACCGCGCGCCGCTGCGCTCGGCCGAGCCGGGCGTCGACTGGCCCGGCGGGAGCCCGTGGCCCGACTTCTGGGAACGGTTCCGCCCCGCGTACCGCGCGGAAATCAACGCCTTCCTCGACCTCGTGGCGGGCCGCGGCGACAACCCGTGCACCGCGGCCGAAGGGCTCGAGGCGCTGTACGTGGCGGAGGCGGCCGAGGAGTCCCGCCGGGAACGCCGCCCGGTGCGGGTGGACGACATCCGGGCGGGGGCGGCGGCCGCGGTCACGCGGCCCGGGTCAGGAGGTGTCGCGGCATGAGGCTCGCTGGAGCGCCGATCTCATGGGGAGTCTGCGAGGTTCCCGGCTGGGGGCACCAGCTGTCGCCGGACCGTGTGCTCGGCGAGATGGCCCACGTGGGACTGGCCGCCACGGAGTTCGGCCCCGACGGGTTCCTGCCCGACGGCGGCGCGGCGCGCCGGCAGGTGCTCGCCGAGTACGGCCTGGCCGCGGTCGGCGGCTTCGTGCCGCTCGTGCTGCACGACCCGCACCGCGACCCGACCCCGGCCGTTCGCCGGGCGCTGGCGGTGTTCGCCGAGGCCAAGGCCACCACGCTGGTGCTCGCCGCGGCGGCCGGCCGGGACGGGTACGAGGCCCGTCCGGAGCTGGACGACGCCGGATGGGCCACCTTGCTGTCCAACCTGGACCGTGTCGACGCTCTCGCCCGCGACGCCGGCGTCACCGCGACCCTGCACCCGCACGTCGGCACGATGGTCGAGCGACCCGACGAGATCGACCGGGTGCTCGACGGCAGCGGCATCGGCCTGTGCCTGGACACCGGGCACGTGCTCGTCGGCGGGGGCGACCCGGCGGCGCTGGCCCGGCGGGCGTCCGGGCGGATCCGCCACGTGCACCTCAAGGACGTCGACGCGGCGGCGGCGAAGCGGGTGCGGGCCGGCGAGATCGGCTACCGGGACGCGGTGGCGGCCGGCATGTACCGGCCGCTCGGCGCGGGCGACGCCGGCATCGCCGAGATCGTCGCCACCCTGACCGCCGCCGGTTACGACGGCTGGTACGTCCTGGAGCAGGACCTCGTGCTCGACGCCGAGCCACCCCCCGACCGCGGCCCGGTGGAGCAGGTGCGGCGCAGCCTCGACTACCTGCGAGGGCTGGCCCGATGAGCGGGGAGGAGCGGGGCGAGGGCGCCTTCGACCTGATCACCGTCGGCCGCTGCGGGGTCGACCTCTACCCGCTGCGCACCGGCGTACCTCTCTCCGATGTGGACACGTTCGGGCGGTACCTCGGCGGGACGGCGGCGAACGTCGCGGTGGCGGCGGCCCGGCTCGGGCGCCGGGCGGCGCTCGTGACCCGCACCGGCGCCGACCCGTTCGGCGAGTTCATCCACGCCGCGCTGCGCGGGTACGGCGTCGACGACCGGTTCGTGACTCCGGTGGCGCACCTGAAGACACCCATCACGTTCTGCGAGATCTTTCCGCCCGACGACTTCCCGCTGTACTTCTACCGCGAACCGAAGGCGCCGGACCTGGAGATCCACCCGCACGAACTGGATCTCGACGCGCTGCGCGCCACCCGCATCCTCTGGCTGACCGGCACCGGCCTGTCGGTCGAGCCGAGCCGCGCGGCGCACCACGCCGCGCTCGCCGCGCGCGACGGCGGGACGACCGTGCTCGACCTGGACTACCGACCCATGTTCTGGCCGTCCCGCCAGGCCGCCAGCGCGGCGGTACGCGAGGCGCTGGGGACCGGGGCGGTCACCGTGGCCGTCGGCAACCGGGAGGAGTGCGCGGTGGCGACCGGAGAGGACGACCCGGACCGCGCGGCCGACGCGCTGCTCGCGACCGGCGGGGTGCGGCTCGCCGTCGTCAAGCTCGGGCCCGCGGGGGTGCTCGCCAGGTCACGCGACGGTACGGAGGTGCGGGTGGCGCCGGTGCCCGTCGACGTGGTGAACGGGCTCGGCGCGGGTGACGCGTTCGGCGGGGCGCTGTGCCACGGGCTGCTCGCCGGCTGGCCTTTGCGCGACACGGTGCGTTTCGCCAACGCGGCCGGCGCAATCGTCGCCTCCCGGCTGGCGTGCGCCCCGGCGATGCCGACCGCCGACGAGGTGTGGGCGCTCATCGGCCGGCCCGCGCAGCGCGACCCCGTGGACGGAGGGCGCGGTGACCCGGCGGCGGGCGGCGCGGTGGCGGCGCAGGCGCAGGCGCAGACGAGTGAGAGGGAGGCGACCGATGCCCGGTGAGCCGATCCGCGACCTGACCGCCCGCCGGGCAGCCCGGCCCGACGCGGTGCGCGAAGCGGCTCGACGGCGGCGCCGGCCGGACCGCTGGACCGGACAACGGTTGATGATCATCGCGGCGGACCACCCGGCGCGGGGCGTGATCGGCGTGCGGGACCGGCCGCTCGCCATGGCCAGCCGCGCCGACCTGCTCGACCGGCTGCGGGTCGCGCTGCGCCGACCGGGCGTGCACGGCGTGCTCGCCACCGCCGACATCATCGAGGACCTGCTGCTGCTCGGCGAGCTGGACGGCAAGGTGGTCATCGGCTCGATGAACCGCGGCGGGCTGGCGGACGCGGTGTTCGAACTGGACGACCGCTTCACCGGGTACGACGCGGACAGCCTCGCCGTGATGGGGTACGAGGGCGGCAAGATGCTGTGCCGCATCGACCCGGAGGACCCGGGAACACTGCCCACATTAGAGGCTTGTGGTCGGGCGGTGACCGCGCTGGCCCGCCACGGGCTGCTGGCGATGGTCGAGCCGCTGCCGGTGCGCCGGGTCGACGGGCGGGTGCGCCTCGATGCCGACCCAGACGCGCTGATCAGGGCGATCGGCATCGCCTCGGCGCTCGGCGGCACCTCCGCGTACACGTGGCTGAAGCTGCCCGTGGTCGACGAGATGGAGCGGGTGCTGGAGGCCACCACCCTGCCGGTGCTGCTGCTCGGCGGCGACGCCGCCCCCGACGAGGCGTACGAGGGCTGGCGCAAGGCGCTCAGCAACCCGGCGGTGCGCGGGCTCGTCGTCGGCCGCGCGCTGCTGTACCCGGCCGACGACGACGTGGCCGCGGCGGTGGACGCCGCCGCGGCGCTGCTGTAGGCGGCGCGGCTGGCAGGAGGAGAGGGCGGATGTTCACGGTGACGGTCACCCCGGAGTCGGCCGGCTGGACGTACTGCGGCCTGCGCGTGCTGGAACTGCCGCCCGGCGGCACCGCGACGTTCGACACCGGCAACGAGGAGATGCTGGTGCTGCCGCTGTCCGGCGCGGCGCAGGTCACCTGCGCGGGCGAGACGTTCGCGTTGACCGGCCGGGCCAGTGTCTTCGACCGGGTCAGCGACTTCGCCTACGTGCCGATCGGCACCCAGGTCACCATCGCCAGCGCGGGGGGCGGCCGCTTCGCGCTGCCGTCGGCGCGGGCCACGCGCCGACTCGCCCCGCGGTACGGCCCGGCCGAGGCGGTGCCGGTGGAGGTGCGCGGCGCCGGACACGCGACCCGGCAGGTGAACAACTTCTGCGCCCCGGAGGCGTTCGAGTGCGACAAGCTGGTCGCCGTCGAGGTGCTCACGCCCGCCGGCAACTGGTCGTCGTACCCGCCGCACAAGCACGACACGGCCGGCGACGGCGAGGCCGTGCTGGAGGAGATCTACTACTTCGAGACGACCGGCCTGGCGTACCAGCGCGTGTACGGCAGCACCGAGGTGCTGGTCGAGGTGCGCACCGGCGACGTCGTGCTCGTGCCGAACGGCTACCACGGCCCGTCGATGGCGGCGCCCGGCTACGACCTGTACTACCTCAACGTGCTCGCCGGCCCCGCGCCGCAGCGCACCATGGCGTTCCGCGACGACCCCGCGCACGCCTGGATCCGCGATTCGTGGGCGGGCCAGCCGCGCGATCCACGGGTACCGATGACCAGCCACCTCGGGAGGACGCGATGAGGCTCACCGTCGCCCAGGCCACCGTGGCGTTCCTGGCCCGGCAGTACACCGAACGGGACGGGGTGCGCCGGCGCCTGATCGCCGGCTGCTTCGGCATCTTCGGGCACGGCAACGTCGCCGGACTCGGGCAGGCGCTGCGCCAGGCGGCCGAGGACGGCGGCGACTCGCTGCGCTACTACCAGTGCCGCAACGAGCAGGCGATGGTGCATACGGCGGCGGCGTACGCCCGGATGACCGACCGGATGTCCACGTTCGCGTGCACCACCTCGATCGGTCCCGGCGCGACAAACCTGGTCACCGGCGCGGCGCTGGCGACCATCAACCGGCTGCCGGTGCTGCTGCTGCCCGGCGACATCTTCGCCACCCGTGTGGCGAACCCCGTGCTGCAGGAGCTGGAGGACCCCCGCTCGTACGACGTGTCGGTCAACGACACGCTGCGCCCCGTGTCCCGGTACTGGGACCGGATCAACCGCCCGGAGCAGCTGCCGTCCGCCCTGCTCGCGGCGATGCGGGTGCTCACCGACCCGGCGGAGACCGGCGCGGTCACCCTCGCCATGCCCCAGGATGTGCAGGCCGAGGCCTACGACTGGCCGGACGAGCTGTTCGCCGAGCGGGTCTGGCACATCCCGCGCCCGGTCCCCGAACCGGCCGCCCTGGACCGCGCGGTAGCCGTGCTGCGTTCGGCGCGCCGGCCGCTGATCGTGGCCGGCGGCGGCGTGACGTACAGCGGGGCGAACGAGGCGCTGGCCCGGTTCGCCCAGGCGACGCGGGTCCCGGTGGCGGAGACCCAGGCGGGCAAGGGCGCGCTGCCGCACGGGCATCCCTGCGCGGTCGGCCCGATCGGGGTCACCGGGTCAACGGCCGCGAACACGCTGGCCGCCGAGGCGGACGTGGTGCTCGGCGTCGGCACCCGGTACAGCGACTTCACCACCGCGTCGCGCACGCTCTTCGCCGACCCGGGCGTGCGTTTCGTCAACCTCAACGTGGCCGCGTTCGACGCGGCCAAGCTGTCCGGGGTGATGCTCGTGGCCGACGCCCGCGCCGGCCTGGAGGCGCTGCACCGGGCGCTGGACGGCTGGGCCGCCCCGGAGCGGGACTGGACGGACCTGGTGGCGCGGTGGGACGCGGCGGTGGATGCGGCCCGGGCGCCCGCGCCCGGGCCGCTGACCCAGAGCCAGGTCATCGGCGCGGTCAACGACGCCGCCCGCCCCGGTGACGTGGTCGTCTGCGCCGCCGGGTCCATGCCTGGCGACCTGCACAAGCTGTGGCGCAGCACGGACCCGAAGCAGTACCACGTGGAGTACGGCTACTCGTGCATGGGCTACGAGATCGCCGGTGGCCTCGGGGTCAAGCTGGCCGCCCCGGAGCGTGAGGTCTTCGTGCTGGTGGGCGACGGGTCGTACCTGATGATGGCCCAGGAGCTCGTCACCGCGGTGGCCGAAGGGGTGAAGCTGATCGTCGTGATCGTGGACAACGGCGGGTTCGCGTCGATCGGCGGACTGTCCGAGCAGGTCGGAGCCGCCCGGTTCGGCACCGCGTACCGGTTCCGCAGCCCGGAGTCGGGGCTGCTCGACGGCGACCCGCTGCCGGTGGACCTGGCGGCCAACGCGGCCAGCCTCGGCGCCCAGGTGCTGCACGCGGAGTCGCTGGACGACCTGCGCGCGGCCCTGACCAAGGCGCGGGCGGCCAGCGCCACGACGGTCGTGCACGTGCGCACGAAACTCACCGGTCCTGGTGCCCCGGAGTCGGGGGCCTGGTGGGACGTGCCGGTGGCGGCCGTCGCATCCACGGTGGAGGGTCCTGCCGCTCGCCGAGCGTACGAAGCGGGCAAGGCCGCCCAGCGCGGGTACTGGTGACGGTCGTCGTCCCTGCGCTCTCACCTCGCTGCCGTCGTCGTCCTCCTTTCTCTGCCTACCTATGCGCTACACGTGTGTCTCGTGCTTCCCGCTGCCTGTCCGGGCACCCGGTGCGTATGAGTAGGCAGAGCAAAGGAAGGAGCCGAGCAGGCCATCGATCCGGGAACAGGCCGCCGCCGCACGGCGGCTGCGCTGTCGGGTCGCCAGCGTTGGAGTTCTCAACTTGCATTCTGTTACTTGAACGAGGGTGAAGTTGATGGTACGGTCGCCGCATGGATCCACGGAACGCGTTTGAGGAGATCCGTCGGGTTGATCGACGGGTCCGGGTGAACCGGCGCTGGTACGTGCTGTCGTCCGTGGTGATGGCGGTCGCGCTGGCGGCCTTCTACATCGGCCTGAAGGCGTTTCCCGGGACCGCCAATGATCTGGTTCTGCCGTGGCTGCTCGGCACCGTGGCGGTGCTCGGCCTGCTCGGTTGGCAGAGCAGGCGGGCGGTCGACCGGGTGTACGGCCGGTGGGGGGAGCGCACGGCCCTGGCCAGCCTGGGCCTGGCCATCGTGACCATCGTGCTCAACAACACCGTGGTGCCCGACGGTCTGTCGGTCTGGACCGTGCTGCTCGGCCTGCTGCCGGCCATCCCCTTCCTCGTGCTGGCCTGGGGAGTGGCGCGTCAGTGACCGGGACACAGGGACGCGGGACGGAGCAGCACCCCCGCCACCGCCTCGACGAGGTGATCCACGCTCCGGTCCGGCTCTCCATCGTGGCCGCCCTCGCGGCGGCGGAGCGCATCCACTTCGGGTTCCTGCGCGACCTGGTCGAGGTGAGCGACTCTCTGCTGGCCAAGCACATCGCCACCCTCGAAGCGGCGGGCTACGTGCAGGTCACCAAGGGGTACGAGGGCAAGCGTCCGCGGACCTGGTTCGCGTTGACCGAGACCGGCCGGGCCGCGTACGACGCGTACCGTCACGCGCTTAAGTTGATCATGGATGGCGACGCCGGCGCGGTCCCAGGCAGTTCTCAGGAGAGCTCCAGCGACCGTTAAGGCGGGTACGCTTGACTGCGGCTATGGGTACCGGCCAGCCAGAGGCGAAGCTGCTCGTGGTCGAGGACGACCCGAATATCCTCGAACTTCTCTCCGCGAGCCTGCGGTTCGCCGGTTTCGACGTCTCCACCGCGACGACAGGGTCGGACGCGGTGGCGCAGGCGCGGGTGAAACGCCCCGATCTGGTCGTACTCGACGTTATGTTGCCTGATCTCGACGGCTTTGAGGTGATTCGGCGGCTGCGGGAGGAGGGTGCCCGTACCCCGGTGGTCTTCCTGACCGCACGCGACGCCACCGAGGACAAGATCCGGGGGCTCACGCTCGGCGGTGACGACTACGTCACCAAGCCCTTCAGCCTCGAGGAGCTCACGGCCCGCATCCGGGCGGTGCTGCGCCGTACCGGCCGCGGGGAGGCCCCGCCCCGGCTGACCTTCGCAGACCTGGAGCTGGACGAGGAGACCCACGAGGTCTGGCGGGCCGGCCGGCTCGTCTCGCTGTCGCCGACCGAGTTCAAGCTGCTGCGCTACCTCATGCTCAACGCCGGGCGGGTGCTGTCCAAGGCACAGATTCTCGACCACGTCTGGAACTACGACTTCCGGGGCGACGACAACATCGTGGAGTCGTACATCTCGTACCTGCGTCGCAAGATCGACAATGTCGAGCCGCGGCTGATCCACACGCTGCGCGGCGTGGGGTACGTGCTGCGCAAGCCGGTCTCGTGAAGAAGATGCTGCGCCGTGTCCCGCTGCGCGTGAAGCTCGTCGCGGCGGTGCTGGCCATGGTGGCGCTGGGCCTCGTGGTGAGCTCCGTCGCCAGCGCGGTCCTGCTGCGCAGCTATCTCATCGAGCGCGTCGACGACGACCTCGCCCGGGTGACCCGGTCGGCCAACTACACCGCGTACAGCGGGAACGAGACCGTGGTCCCGACCGACTATCTCGTCGCGATATCGCTGGCCGACAGGTGGCGCGTCGAGTACCTGCCGCCGGGGGTGGACCGAGCCGACTTCCCGGCGCTCCCTGCCCCGACCGAGGCCGCGCAGCCGCTCTCCGGCGCGGATGCGCGCACCGTGCGTGCCCTCAACGGCGGCTCGCCGTGGCGTGTGCTGATCACCGAGCTGCCGTCCGGGCAGCGCCTCGTGGTGGCCGAGCGGCTGTCCGACGTGGACAATGCGGTGGGTCGCCTGATCTGGATCAACACCCTGGTCGGCTGCTCGGTGCTCGTGCTGCTCGCCGCCGCCGGAGTGGAGATCGTCCGGCGCAGCCTGCGCCCGCTCGTCGACATCGAGCGGACCGCGGTGGCGATCGGCGAGGGCGACCTGACCCGGCGGGTGCCGGACGTCGAGGGCGGCGCCGACCCGCCGCAGACCGAGGTGGGGCGGCTGGCCAAGGCGCTCAACGCGATGCTCGCGCAGATCGAGGCCGCGTTCCGGGCGCGCGCCGCGTCGGAGGCCGCGGCGCGTTGGGCCGAGGCGGCGGCCCGCGACGCGGCCGCGGCCGCGCAGGCGTCCGAGGCGCGGGCGCGGCGCTCGGAGGAGCGGATGCGTCAGTTCGTGGCCGACGCCTCGCACGAGCTGCGCACGCCGTTGACCACGATCCGCGGGTTCGCCGAGCTCTACCGGCAGGGCGCGGCGCGCGACCCCGAGGAGACGGCGGGGCTGCTGCGCCGCATCGAGGACGAGGCGGCCCGCATGGGCCTGCTCGTCGAGGACCTGCTGCTGCTCGCCCGGCTCGACCGGGAACGACCGCTGCGGCTCGACCCGGTGGAGCTGCCGGTCATCGCGGCGGACGCCGTACAGGCGGCGCGGGCGGTGGCGCCGGACCGGCGGATCACCCTGGAGATCGCCGACGACGCCGGCCCGCTCGTGGTGCTCGGCGACGACGACCGGCTGCGGCAGATCGTGGGCAACCTGATGACCAACGCCCTGACGCACACCCCGGCGGGCACGCCGGTGACCGTCCGGCTCTCCCGTGCGCAGCCCGCCGACGCCGTGCTCGAGGTCATCGACACCGGGCCGGGCCTGACGCCCGAGCAGGCGGGGCGGGTCTTCGAACGCTTCTACCGGGCGGACGCGGCCCGCACCCGGGCCCAGGGGCGTACCGGCACCGGCCTCGGGCTGGCCATCGTCGCCGCGCTCGTGGCCGCGCACGGGGGGAGCGTCTCGGTGGACAGCCGGCCGGGGGAGGGCGCGACCTTCCGGGTGCGGCTGCCGCTCGCCGACGAAAACGCCCCTGGCGAGGCCACCGGCGGGGAGTCCGTCGCCGAGGCAGGTGGGCGCGCGGGGCCAACGCCCGGCCAGTCCACGCCCGAGCCGCCGGGGCGGCCGACGCCCGGCGCGTGACCTCGGCTCTCAGCGAACTCCCAGCGCCGCGCAAGGTCGAGACCAGCATGGAGGGGCAATCTGGAGACCATGAGTGAGCACGAGAGCATCCATCCTGGAGGCGAACCGGGCCGGCCGGACCAGCAGCCGCCGCAGCACCCGGCCGACCAGGCGCCGACCGGCCTCGACTCACCGGGCGGTGGACCGGCAGCGCACTCCGGGTCGGCACCCTCGGGCGAAGCCGGAGCTGCCGAGACGACCCAGCCGATAGCGGCAGCGCCGCTGGCCGCGGGCAGTCCACCCGTACCGCCCTACCCGCCGAACCCGCCGTACGCCCCGAACCCGCCGTACGCGGCGAGCCAGCCCTACCCGCCGGGCCAGGCGTACCCGCCGGGACAGCCGTACTCGAGCCAGCACGTGCCGGGGCCGGTGGTGGCTGGCCAGTTCGGTACGCCGGCCACGCCGGGACCGAACCGGGGAGTCGGCCGGAAGATCAAGCTCGTGGCCGCGGCGGTCGCGCTCTCGCTCGGCTCCGGCGGTGTCGGCGCCGCGGCGGCGCTCGCCCTCGCCGACGCCGGGGTCGTGGAGGTGACGAAGACGTACCAGCCCGCTCCGGTCGTCGACCGGTCGTCGCTGTCGGACATCGCGGCGAGGGTGCAGCCGAGCGTCGTGTCGATCCAGGCCGGCACGGCCGGGGGCTCCGGTGTCGTGCTGAGCGAGGACGGCTACATCCTCACGAACAACCATGTGGTCGCGGGCGCCAACCGCCTGGTTGTGACGTTCAGCGACGGCAAGAGGGCCCGCGCCTCGATCGTCGGCACCGATGCCCGCACCGACCTCGCGGTGATCAAGGCGCAGGGAGTCTCGGGCCTGCAGCCGGCCACGTTCGGGGACAGCGACGCCGTGCGCGTCGGGGACACGGTCCTGGCGCTCGGCAGTCCACTCGGGCTCGACGGCTCCGTGACGGCCGGCATCGTGAGCGCGCTGGAGCGCACGATCCGTGCCAGCGACGGTCGCTCGCCCCTCCGGGGTGCCACGATCTCCGGGGTGATCCAGACCGACGCGGCGATCAACCCGGGCAACTCCGGTGGCGCGCTGGTGAACCTGAACGGTGAGGTCATCGGGATCAACACCGCGATCGCCACCTCGGGCGGCGGCACGGGCAACATCGGTGTCGGCTTCGCGATCCCCGGCAACAAGGCCAAGCAGGTCGCCGAGCAGCTGCGCAAGGGTGAGCGGGTCAAGCACGCGTACCTGGGCGTCTCGGTCACCCCGGCCGAGGGCGGCGGTGCGGAGGTGGCGGCCGTGGAGGAGGGCAGCCCCGCGGCCGAGGCGGGCCTGCGACCGGGTGACGTGATCATCAAGATGGGCCAGAACGTCATCACCGATTCAGACGACCTTGTAGCGGCCGTCCAGTCGCGCAACGTCGGCGACCGGGTGGAGATCACGTATCGGCGAGGCGGATCCGAACACACGACAACCGTGACGCTCGCTGAAGCGTCCTAACCGCAGAGGCGCTCGCGGGGTCCAAGCCCTCCCCAGGGCGCCCGACCGTTGGAGTCTCATCCCTCCTCCCCAAGAAGCGGGCGGCGTGACCTCGGGGGTTGTCACGCCGCCCGCGGCTTCTGTGGGGGTCCTGCCCGGCGAAGGCTCGCGGAGGGGGAACAGGACAGATTAGGGCTGAATATGCTGTCTCACGTAGTTATGGGATTTTCACGATGTCTCGGGTGATTCGGGTATAGCGTCCCCGGTGTGAGAGCCGGACATCGAGGTACCAACGGCGAACTGCGGATCACCGTGGTATCGACCGCCCTGCCGCGACGCTGCGGGCTGGCCACCTTCACCAGCGACCTGAGCAAGGCACTGCGCGCGGCAGCCCCGCGCTGGGAGATCGGAATCTGCGCCGTGGACCGCGACCGGCTGAGGTACGGATCCGAGGTCACGACGGTCATCGGCCAGGACGACCCCGACGACTACGTCCGCGCGGCCGACGCGATCGCCGACGCCGGCACCGACCTGGTCATGATCCAGCACGAGTACGGCATCTTCGGCGGCCCCGACGGCGCCCACGTGCTCGCCCTGGCCGCGCGGCTGCGCGAGCGCGGTGTGCCGTACACCGTCACCCTCCACACCGTGCTGGCGCACCCGTCGCCCGGTCAGGCCGCGACGCTGGCCCAGCTCTGTGCCGGCGCGGCCCGGGTCACCGTGTTCACCGGCACGGCCCGCCGGCTCGCGATCGCCACCGGCCTCGCGCGGCCCGGTGCGCTCGCCGTAGTGCCGCACGGCGCACCGCCGGTGCTGCGTACTTCCGTGGACCCCGCCCACGCCGGCCCTGCGGTCCGGGCCACGCTCGAGCGGATCGAGGCCGGGCGGGTGCTCGCCACGTTCGGGCTCATCGGGCCGGGCAAGGGCCTCGAACACGCGATCGCCGCGCTGCCGGCGGTGGTCGAGCGCCACCCCGACGTCCGCTACCTGATCGCCGGCGCCACGCACCCCGAGGTGATCCGGGTCGACGGCGAGTCGTACCGGCACGGACTCGCCGACCTCGCCGCGCGGCTCGGCGTCGGCGAGCACGTGCACTTCATCGACGCGTTCCTCACCGAGGAGGAACTCGCCGTCCTGCTGCGCCGCACGCACCTGTACGTGACGCCGTACCGGTCCCCGGAGCAGATCTGCTCCGGCGCGCTCACCTTCGCGCTCGCCGCCGGCTGCCCGGTCGTCTCGACCGACTACCGGTACGCCCGCGACATGCTGGCGCCCACCCGTGCCGGCGCGCCCGGCGCGCTGGTGCCCTGCGGCGACGTCGAGGCGCTCGCCGCCGCGATCAACGACCTGCTCGCCGACGAGGAGGCGTGGCGACGGGCACGCGCCGCCGCCGACGCCCTCGGCGCGACCCTGACCTGGCCGTCGGTGGCGACCCGGTTCGCCGAGGTCGCCTCCGCCTCGGTCCGGCCACGCCGCCGGCCGCGCGTGGGCGCGTCCGTTCCCGCGCTGCGGCTCGACCATCTCGATCGGCTCACCGACGAGATCGGCATCATCCAGTTCGCGCGCGGCGACCGCCCCGACCCGGACTCCGGCTACTGTGTCGACGACGTGGCCCGGCTCGCCATCGTCGCGGCCGGCCTGGCCGCGCTGCCCGGACAGCGGGACACCCGCGTCGGCCGTTGGCTGTCTGTCGCCGTCCGCTTTCTCGCCGCGGCCGGCACCGACGCCGCCGACGGCATGCGCAACCTCATGGGGTACGACGGGACGTGGCGCGACGGGCCGCACTCGGGCGACCACGTCGGCCGGGCGATCTGGGGGCTGGGCGTGGTGGCGGCCAACCCGGCGACGGCCACCGTGCGGATCCGGGCGCAGCGGCTGCTGGAGCGGGCGCTGCCCCTGGTGGAGCGTCTGGAGTACCCGCGGTCGGTCGCGTACGCGATGCTGGGCCTGGCCGGGCTCGACGACCCGACGACACGGCCCGTGCTGCACGCCGGCGCGCGGTGGCTCGCCGACCGGCTCGGCGAGCCCGACCCGGTGTGGCCGTGGTTCGAGCCGGTGCTCACGTACGACAACGCGCGGCTCGCGGAGGCGCTGCTGGTGGCGGCGATGCGGCTCGGCGAGCGGGACCTGGCGGCCCGCGCGCTGACCGCCGCGGACTGGTACCTCGCGCAGGTCGGCCTGGACGGTGACGGCGGCGTGCTGCGGTGCGTGGGCAACGCGTGGCGGCACCGCGACGACCCGCTGCCCGGCGGTGGTCGGGAGGCCGGCGACGAGCAGCCGCTGGACGCCGCGGCGACCGTCGAACTCGCGGTGGCGGCGTGGCGGGCGACCGGCCGCTGGCGCTATGCGCGAATCGCCCGCCAGGCGTTCGGCTGGTTCCTCGGCGCGAACCGCGCCGGCGTGCCGCTCTACGACGAGGCGACCGGCGGCTGCCGCGACGGGCTGTCCGCCACGGCGGCCAACCCCAACGAGGGCGCCGAGTCCACCCTCGCCTACTACCAGGCCCTGCTGTCGCTCGTCCAGTGTGGACTCATGCCGGCGCCGTCTGTCGCCGACCGGTTCACCCGGCGTCGCCCTGCCCCGCGGCTGGCCCCCGCGAGGCGATGAACCCGCGCCCGTCCCCAGGGTGGTGAATCCGGGGTCGGGGGGCGGGGTATCCGGCCGCGGACGCAGGTCTTTCCGGTGCGCCGTTGTACGGTTCGTTCGAGCGCTACCGGTGTGTCCCGCCGCGCCCGACGGGCGGGCACCCGGCGCCGATGCTGGACGGGCGTGCGTGCGGCTTCGAGGAGGTTGTTGATGGTCCTTGACCCGGGAGCGGCGGTCACGGTTGCTCCGGTCGCGCCGGAACGCGAACTGTTCCGGCGCAGCGCGGCCAACCCGCTGCTTGCGGCCAAGGAGTGGCCGTATCCGGTGAACACCGTGTTCAACCCGGGCGCGGCGCTCGTGGACGGTGAGACCGTGCTGCTGTGCCGGGTCGAGGACCGGCGCGGTATCTCCCACCTGACCGTCGCGCGCAGTCCGGACGGGCTGACCGGATGGCGGGTCGACACCGAGCCGCTGATCGTCGACGACCCGGAGTGCCGCACCTCCTGCTGGGGTGTGGAGGATCCGCGGATCACGCGGGTCGACGAGCTGGGCGGCTGGCTGATCTCCTACACGGCGTACGGGCCGGAGGGGCCGTGCGTCGCGCTCGCCCGTACCGAGGACTTCCGGCGCGTCGAGAAGCTCGGCGTGGTGATGCCGCCGGAGGACAAGAACGCGTCCCTGCTGCCGCGCCGCATCGACGGGCACTTCGTGCTCCTGCACCGTCCGGTGTCGAGCACGTCGCACCGGGCGGACGTGTGGCTGTCGCGCTCCACCGACCTTTGCTCGTGGACCACCCCGGAACCGGTCTTCGGCGCGCGGCCCGGGCCGTGGTGGGACGCGGTGCGCGTGGGCATGGGCCCGCCGCCGATCGAGACCGAGCACGGCTGGCTCGGCGTCTACCACGGGGTCAAGCAGATGGTGAACGGGGCCATCTACCGGGTCGGGCTGGTGCTCCTGGACCTCGAGCAACCGTCGCGGGTGCTGCGCCGCACGGACTCGTGGGTGCTCGGTCCGGCCGCGCCGTACGAGATGGCCGGCGACGTGCCCAACGTCGTGTTCCCCACCGGCCTGCTGCACGACCCCGAGACCGACGAGCTGCGCCTGTACTACGGGGCCGCGGACACCTGCGTGGCGGTCGCCGTGGCCGACCGGTCCGAGGTGCTCGACTACCTGCTCAGCTGCCCGGAGCCTGCGCCGCACAACGGCGGCGCAGGCTCCAGCCGGGGTTAGCCGCCACTTCCCGCGGCTCCCGCCGCATCCAGGGCAGTGGCGGGTGCAAGGTGCGTCCCGTCGGTGGGGATGGCGACGAGTCTCGCCGGCGACGGATAATCGACGAACTTCGAGCCGACAAGGGAGGCGCGATGGCCGGTGTCCGTCGAACCTGGCGCTCCTGGTTCTGGAACCTGGTCCTCGCCGCGATATACGGCACCTTCCTGATCATCGCCGTCTCGGTCGCGTTCTCCGCCACCGACATCGGCTCGAAGGTTCTGATGGGTGTGATCGGGATGTACAGCCTGGCGGGGACGGTGCTCTCGTTGTCCCGGCGGGTCGTGGCGCGGCCTGACGGCATCTACATGCGCCAGTCGATACGCAGGACGTGGATTCCGTGGGACGCCGTTGAGCGGGTCGAGTGCGAGCGGTCGGAATCCGGGCTGTTGCCCACCTACGCGCCGGTCGTGTGGCTGTCCCGGACGATCGACACGGCGACGGTGGCGGACGTCGGTGGCGCCGGGGCGGTCGAGCTCTCGGTGCTCAGCTCCTACCTGCCCGGCGGGCCACGGCGGGCCACCGACGGGTTGAACGCCGCGCTGCGCGCCGTGCGCGCGCGAAGCTAGCCCGCGGCCACGCCCGCGGTGCGTCAGAGCTTGCCGGCGGCCTTGAGGCGCAGGTAGGCGTCGGCGACGGCCGGGGCGAACGTGGACACCGGCTCGTCGATGACCTCCACCCCGTGCCGGGCGAGCGCCGCCCGCATCCGGCGCCGGTCGGCGAGCGCCCGCGCCGCCGCCGCTGCGGTGTAGACCTCCGTCACGTCACGGCGCCCGGCCGCCAGCTCGTCGAGCGCCCCGTCGTGTACAGCGGCGAGCACCACGCGGTGGCGGGCCGCGAGCAGCGGCAGGACGGGCAGCAGGCCCTCGCCCAGCGCCCCGGGCTCCAGCGCGGTGAACAGGACGACCAGCGCCCGCCGCCGCTCCCGGCGCAGCACCTCGCCGACGATCCGCTCCCAGTCGGTCTCCACCAGCGCCGGTTCGAGTCCGGCGAGCGCCCGGATCAGCCGGGTCTGGGCCGTGCGCTTGCTGCCCGACGAGTGCGCCACCCGTACCTCGGTGTCGGCGGCGATCAGGTCGACCCGGTCGTCGGCGTACGTGGCGAGCGTGGCGAGCAGCAGCGCCGCGTCCATCGCCGCGTCGAGGCGGGGTTCGTCGCCGATCCGGGCGGCCGAGGTGCGGCCGGTGTCGAGCACGCACATCACCCGCCTGTCGCGCTCTGGCCGCCAGGTGCGCACGAGCACGTCGCGGCGGCGGGCGGACGAGCGCCAGTCGATCGAGCGGACGTCGTCGCCGATGACGTACTCGCGCAGCGAGTCGAACTCGGTGCCCTGGCCCCGTCCCCGCACGACCACCATGCCGTCGATGACCCATAGCCGGGACAGTTTCTCCGGCAGGTACCGCCGCGAGTCGAACCGGGGCAGCACCGTCACCGTCCACGGCGGAGTGATCTGGTCCGAGCGGCGCCGCGTCGTCTGCCGGAAGGCGAGCCCGAGAGGACCGTAGGAGCGCACGGTCACCCGCACCGCGCGTCGCTCGCCGCGCCGGGTCGGGGTGAGCACCGCCGGCAGCTCCACGCTCTGCTCCGGGTCCACCAGGACCTCGTGCCGGTACGGCGTGGCGCCTGCGGACGGCACCCACGCGTCACGGACCTGGCCTCGCAGCGTCCGCACCCCCCGGTTGGTCAGCGTGAGCGTGACCGTGGCCGTCTCACCGAGGCGGATCTGCGTGTCGCCGGACCGGGTGAGCTCGACGTCGCCGGCGGCGCCGGCGAGCAGGAAGTCCAGCATGGACAGTCCGGCGACCGTGCCGAGGGCGATCCCGGCCACCAGCCAGGCGCTCGGCCAGCCCGGCACCAGCCAGGCGCCGACGAGGTTGACGAATGCCCCGAGCGCGAGCAGCGCTGCCGCCTTCCCCGTCACCACGGTGCCGCTCCGTTCCAGCCGGTTGACCGCGTCATCGCGGCGTGGGCACCGTGAGCAGCAGGGATTCCAGGACGCTGTCCGCGGTCACCCCTTCGAGCTGCGCCTCGGGCCGCACCCGTATCCGGTGGCGCAGCGTGGGGCGCACCAGCGCCTTGACGTCGTCCGGGGTCACGTACCCGCGGCCGTTGAGCCACGCCCACGCCTTGCTCGCGGCCAGCAGCGCGGTCGCCCCGCGCGGCGACGCGCCGAGTTCCAGCGACGGGGCGCTGCGGGTCGCCCGGCAGAGGTCCACGATGTACCCCATCACCACGTCGGCGACCTGGACCTGCTGCACCGCCCGACGTCCGGCGGCCAGGTCCGCCGGGCCGGCCACCCGGGTCACCCCGGCCGCGGCCAGGTCACGGGGGTCGAAGCCGTGGTGGTGCGCGCGCAGGATCGCCAGCTCCTCGTCCCGCCCTGGCAGCGGCACGGTCAGCTTGAGCAGGAACCGGTCCAGCTGCGCCTCCGGGAGCGGGTAGGTCCCTTCGTACTCGATCGGGTTCTGGGTGGCCGCGACGAGGAACGGCTCCGGCAGCGGGCGGGCCTGCCCTTCGACGGAGACCTGTCGTTCCTCCATCACCTCCAGCAGCGCGGCCTGGGTCTTCGGCGGCGTACGGTTGATCTCGTCGGCCAGCAGCAGGTTGGTGAAGACGGGACCCTCGCGGAACTCGAACGCGGCGGTCCGGTTGTCGTAGATCAGTGAACCGGTCACGTCGCCGGGCATGAGGTCGGGCGTGAACTGCAGCCGCTTGGACTGCAGGTCGAGCGCCGCCGCCAGCGCCCGGATCAGCAGCGTCTTCGCCACGCCGGGCACGCCTTCGAGCAGCACGTGGCCGCGGCACAGCAGCGCGACCACCAGCCCGGCCACCACGCCGTCCTGGCCAACCACCACCTTGGCTATCTCGGCGCGCAGCCGGTGCAGCGCGTCCCGGCCGCCGTCGGTGGCGACGTGTGCCGCGTTGTCGGTGAGAGTCATCGGCCCGTCCTTCGCGTTTCTCGGGTGAGTTGGGAGACCAGGGAGTCCAGCGCCGCCACCGCCGTCATCAGCTCGGCGTCGTCGGTCGGCTCCGGGCCATGGAGGATCATCGACACCTGCGCCGCCGGCATTCCGGTGCGGGCGGCCACCGCCGCCACCACGTCCGCCTCGGCCGCCCCGGGCGGCAGGTCGAGGAGCGGCAGGATGCGGTGCCGGGCGGCCGCGCGCAGCGCGTCGAGCGCGGCCCCGCGCGCCCCCGCCCGTGCGTACAGGCGTCCGCGCCCGGTCACCGTCTCGGCCGCGGGCACCACCACGGGCAGCGGCTCGGGCACGGGAGGTCCGAGTCGACGGCCACGCCAGAGCGCGAGCAGGACGGCGACGAGGGCGAGTTGGACGAGGATCGGCCAGAAGCCGGACGGCACCGCGGACCACAGTGGATTCGGTGGCCCGTCCGCCCGGGCCTGCCCGCCCTCCTCGGCGTCGGGCAGGTCGATGCCCAGCCGGTCGCTCTCGAGCACCGAGTACGACACCGGCTCGGGCGCGTGCAGGTCGAGCCAGATCAGCCGCTCGTGCGCGCCGAGGAGCCCGGTGGCGAGCCGGGCGTTGCCGTGTTCGCCGATGCGGGAGTTGCGGAACGGGTCGCTCGCCCCGACGACCACCAGATCCAGGTGTGCCCAGCGGCCACCCACCAGGCCGCCGTCGTAGCAGCGGTACGGCTTGGTCAGGAACGGGAGCGCGACGTACCGCCTGTACACCGCCGTCGCGCGCCCGGCCTCCTGCGGGGCGGGCTCGGCACACCCCGGAGCGGGTGCGGTCGGCGCCCACCGGGACTGGAACGGAACCACCGGCAGGTTGTGCTGGTCCCGCCATGACGGTGCGACCAGCACCAGACGGTTGTCGACCGGCAGCGCGGCCAGCAGCCGCGCCAGGTTCGGGTTGGGGAAGTCGGGCGCGGGCACGAAGATCGTCGCCCCGCCGCGCAGCGCGGAACGCACCGCGTCCACGCTGCGCGTGTGCCGCTCCACGGTCACGCCCCGCTCGGCCAGCAACGCGGCCAGTCGGCTCGACCCGTCCGGCCCGGTCCCCGTGGGGGAGAGGGTGCCGGGCTCGCCGAGGTCGGGCTGTTCGATCGCGTGCGACACGCCGCTGATCACGATGAGCGCGGCCGCCACGGCGAACGGGATCACCGCCCGGTGCCAGCGCCGCCGCCTCGCGCGCCCGCCCGTCTCCTCGGCGGTCGCGCTGCGCGGCTCGGTGGTCGCGCTGGCCGGTGCGGCGGTCGCGCCGCGTGGATCGCTCATGCCGGCACCCCCTTGGGGGAGCGCTCCAGAGCGGCTACCACCTGCCCGGCGTACTCGCGCATCCGGGCATCATCGTCCACCGTGGCCGGCCGCTGGCCGTACCAGATCTCACTGAACAGGTCGGCGGCGCCCCGCAGCGGGACGGCCGTGTCCGGCCGCGCCCGGCCGCACGCGGTGGCGAGCTCGGTCACCGTCCACCCCGGACGGTGGTCGATCACCTCGCGCTCGATGAGTTCGCGCACGATCGCGCGCAACCGCTCCCGTACCGCTTCCGCGTAGCGGCCGGCCGCGGCGAGCTGGTCGGCGGTGAGCACGAGCACCTGGGCCGGAAGGTCGGGCATCTCGTCCGGCGCGAGCTGGTCGAGGGCCGGGGGAGCGGTGTCGCGCTTGCGTCGGCGCAGCAGCCACCGTGGCCAGCGCAGCAGCCACCGTGGCCAGCGCCAGCGCCAGTGCCGGCGCCACCGCGACCAGTGCCAGCGCCGCCGCCATGACCCGGCGTCGCGTGAGCCGGACCCGCCGCCCAGAAACGGCAGCGGGGGTGGCCAGGTGTACCAGAGCACGGCGACGACTGTGGCGGTCAGCAGCAACGCGATCACGACACCGACGATCCCGCCCGGTGTGATCTCGGCGAGCCGGGCGACGAGTTCGTTCCACGCGCGGGTCACGGCACCGCCAACGCCGGTTCGACCGACTCGCCCCGCCGCAGCGCCCGGGACAGCGCGATGTCCAGGCCCTCCGTGCGCATCCGGGCCTCCAGGTGGAGTACGGCGTCGAGGCAACCGAGGATCGGGTAGGCGAGCGCGTTGACCACCAGCCACGTGAAGACGGGCGCCAGCTCGCGCCAGGCGGCGACGTCGAGCGGCACGAGGTCCAGCGTGGCCTGGACGCCGAGGCCGAGGGCGAGCCGGAAGAACAGCCACCCGACGTACCCGAGCAGGCGGATGGCCCCCGGCCGGAACCCGGATCGGAGGACGAGCCTCGCGGACCGCAGCAGCGCGCGTCCCGGTCCGGCGCGGTCCACCGCGACCACGGGGGCGGCGAGCCCGACCAACGGGTAGCACAGCAGCCACGGCAGCACGGTGAGCGACCCGAGGCCGCAGACGAGCCCGGACACCACCGCCACCGTGGCGACGGCGGCGGCGACCGGCATCCCCGGCCGGCGCGGCCGCGGCACGGGCCGGCCGAGCAGCGCGGGCAGGGCGGCGGTCGCGGCCAGGCCGCCGAGCACGGCGAGGATCATCGCCTCGGCGGCGAACCCGGTGACGACGACCAGCAGCCACTGCGGGACGTAGCCCTCGCGGGGGATGTAGCTGGAGTCCAGGCGCGCAGCCTGTCGCAGCACGTACAGCACCGCCTGTTCGGTCGCGGCCAGGGCGAGACCCGCGCCGAGAAGCAGGCGGGCGCGAGTTCGCAGCAGCACCAGCGCCGCGTCCAACAACTCCCCCACCGTCATCGGCCGCAGCGGCAACGAGCCCTGTGCGATGCCGTAGTCCAATTCGCCCCCGGTCTGTCCTGTACTGCCCCTCACTAGGCCGTGTGACCGCTGTGGCGGCGGTCGAGGTACGGCCGGTCGGACGCCCGCACATGGTGGCACGGTCGGCGGTGGCGGCGCGACCCGGCGCGGCCGGGGGAGCGGGCGCTGACCGAGGCGTGGAATATTTGACCGCATGAGAGCACGGGTACTTGTGGTCGACGACGATCCCGCGCTGGCTGAGATGCTCGGCATCGTGCTGCGCAGCGAGGGTTTTCTGCCTTCGTTCGTCGCCGATGGCGAGCGGGCGCTCGTGGCGTTCCGGGAGAACCGGCCGGATATCATCCTGCTCGACCTGATGTTGCCTGAGATGAGCGGGATTGACGTCTGCCGCGCCATCCGTGCTGAATCGGGCGTCCCAATCGTGATGCTCACCGCGAAGAGCGACACGGTGGACGTGGTCCTGGGGCTGGAGTCGGGCGCCGACGACTACGTGGTCAAGCCGTTCAAGCCCAAGGAGCTCATCGCCCGGATGCGGGCCCGGCTGCGCCGCAGCGAGGACGTCACCCCCGAGACGCTGACCATCGGCCCGCCCGGCAACCAGATCGTCATCGACGTGCCCGCGCACACGGTCACCCGCAACGGCGTCGAGGTCAAGCTCACCCCGCTGGAGTTCGACCTGCTCGTGGCGCTCGCCCGCAAGCCCCGCCAGGTCTTCACGCGCGAGGTGCTGCTCGAACAGGTGTGGGGGTACCGGCACGCGGCCGACACGCGGCTGGTCAACGTCCACGTGCAGCGGCTCCGGGCCAAGATCGAGCCGGACCCGGAGCATCCGGAGATCATCCTGACCGTCCGGGGTGTGGGATACAAGGCCGGAACGAGTTAGTTTGGCCTGATCGGCGAGATGACTACCCCCCGTGCGCTGGCCTCGTCCGCCGCCGGTGTCCTTCGAGCGGCGGCGGGGATGGCGCGCCGTACCGTCCTGCCCCCCGTGGTGCGGGCCTGGGCGAGCGTACGGCGGGCCTGGCGCCTCTCGCTGCAACTGCGCATCACCACGATCACGCTGCTCGCCTCGGGCGCGCTCGTGGGCGTGTTCGGCGTGACGGTCGCCAAGCGGATCACCGACCAGCTCCTCGACGACAAGATCCAGCACGCGAGCATGCTGGTGGCGAACGGCGGCGACTGGGCCACGGGCCAGCTGAACACCGTGACCCAGATCAGCGACCCGGGCCTGGACAGCCTGCTGGAGACCGTGCTGGCGCGGTTGGCGCAGGATGCTGGTGAAGGCGTGGTGGTCGCGGCAGTGCAGAGCCACGAGCCGCTGAGCGCCGCCAGCACCTATCCGGATATCGGGGACATCACCCCGCCGGTCTCCGAGGAGCTGCGCGACACCATCACCGAGAAGCCGCAGCGCGCGAGACAGATCCGTACGGCGGACCTGGGCCGCGGCGAGCGGGCCTACCTGATCTTCGGTACCCCCGTCCCGATGAGCTGGGGCTACCTCGAGCTCTACTACTTCTTCCCCTTGGACCGGGAGGCCAAGGTGGCGGGGCAGATGCGGGCCACGGTGGCGGCCACCGGAGGCGCCCTGGTGCTGCTCCTCGTGGTCGTCGCCGGCCTGGTCACGCGGCTGGTCGTCCGACCGGTACGCCTGGCGGCACGCACCGCCCAGCGGCTCAGCGCCGGCCTGCTCGACCAGCGCATGGAGGTCCGCGGCGAGGACGACCTCGCCCTGCTGGCCGCCTCGTTCAACCAGATGGCGACCAACCTGCAGCGGCACATCCACCGGCTGGAGGAGATGTCCCGGCTGCAGCGCCGGTTCACCTCGGACGTCTCGCACGAGCTGCGCACGCCACTGACGACGGTGCGCATGGCCGCCGACCTCATCTTCGCCGAACGCGACTCCTTCGAGCCGGCGGTCGCGCGCAGCGCTGAACTCCTGCAGCGCGAGCTGGACCGCTTCGAGAGCCTCCTCACCGACCTGCTGGAGATCAGCCGGTTCGACGCCGGCTTCGCCGTGCTCGACGCCGAGCCGACCGACCTGGTCGGCATCGTGCGTCGGGTCGCCGACCGCCTGTCGCCGCTCGCCGCGCGGGCCGGCAGTGAGATCCAGCTGGTGCTCCCCGAGCACCCGGTGATCGCCGAGGTGGACGGCCGCCGGGTGGAGCGGATCCTGCGCAACCTCGTGGGCAACGCCGTCGAGCACGGCGAGGGCCGGCCGGTGCGGGTGACGCTCGCCGCCGACGAGGGTGCCGTAGCGGTCACGGTGCGCGACTACGGCATCGGACTGCAGCCGGGCGAGGAGAAGATGGTGTTCAACCGGTTCTGGCGGTCCGACCCGTCCCGGGCCCGCCAGACGGGTGGGACAGGACTCGGCCTGTCGATCAGCCTCGAGGACGCTCGGCTGCACGGCGGCTGGTTGGAGGCGTGGGGCGCGCCCGGCGAGGGCAGCCAGTTCCGGCTGACCCTGCCGCTGAGGCCCGGCGACCGGCTCATCTCCTCGCCGCTGCGGCTGGTGCCGGAGGATGCCCGCCGTGCCGGCAGCCCCGACGCGCCACCCGACGCCGACTCGCCCGGTACGCGAGGCGGCGGCGCGGCCGGCGCACCGTCGGATCTCGTCGAGACGGCCACGGAGGTCGGCAGTGGTTAGGCCTCGGGTGGCGCGAACGGCGGCGGCGCTGCTGGCCGGCGCCTTCCTGCTTGCGGGATGCGGCATACCGCGGGAGACCGGCGTCGTCGTCGACGGGCCCGTCGCCGAGCGCGACGCCGAGGGCGACGGCACCGGGGCAGACACGCCGTATCCGCCGGGCGCGGCCAAGACCGACGAGGAGCTGGTGCGGTACTTCCTGCAGGCGGCCGCGGGGGATGTCTCCAGCGCGCCTGACCGGCTGCGCAAGTTCCTGCTGCGGCCCGACACCTGGCAGCCGGGCACCACGATCACGGTGGTCCGGCTGGGCAGGATCCGGACCGTGCAGCCGGTGGGCCAGACCGGTCAGGTGGAGGTGCCGATGCAGCCGGTGGGTCGGCTGACCCCCTCCGGGTACGTCGTGCCGGTGATCGAGCCCGAGATCACGCACACCTTCCGCGTGGTGTCCCGCGAGCCCACCGAGGCGCAGCGCTACATCGAGAACCCGCCGTCGAACGTCATGTACCTCGACAGCGCGGCGTTGACCGACTGGTACATCCCGGTGTCCATCTACTTCTGGGACACCACGGGCAACCATCTGGTCCCGGACCTGCGCTACCTGCCGAAGTCCGTGCCGCTCCCGGCCCGTCCGACGCAGATCGTGCGGTGGGTGCTCGACGGGCCGTCGGAGTGGCTGCAACCGGCCGTGCAGCCACTCCCGGACGGCATCGACCTGCGCGACAACGCCGTCAAGGACGGCGACCGGCTGGTGGTCAACCTCAGCGCGAAGGCGGCCGAGGTCAAGGATCCCGAGCGGCTGCTCATCCAGCTGGGCTGGTCGCTTCGGGACACGTACCGGGGGCCGATGGTGCTGCAGATCGAACGCCAGCCGAAGGTGGAGGGGGCGACCGACGCCAACCTGTCGGCCAACCGGGCGGCGGTGTTGGGCGAGCCGATCGCGTACTGCGTCGTGGCCGGCACCATCATGCGCGGCAGGGGCGAGGAGTGCCTGCCCGGGACCGACCTGCCGGCGGGGCTCGCGCCGGACCTCAACCGCAAGGTCCAGTCGGCGGCGATCACCCGCGACGGGAGGCGGGCGGCCGTCGTGCAGGCGGTGGGCAACGGCCGCGCGCAGGTGGTGGCGAGCGAAATCGATTCGGCGACCGGGAGGACGGAGAGGTCCACCGTCGGTACGTTCGACGGCCCGGTCGGCCGGCCCGTCTGGCTCGCCTTCCCCGGAGAGTCGGCCGAGCGCGGACTGATCCCGATCCGCGGCGAACTGCACGAGTTCCAGGCCGGGTCCGAAGGCACGTCCAGGGTGGATATCCAGGGGCGGTCGGAGCTGCGGGACATCACGGCCGTGGCGGTCGCGCCGGACGGGCGCCGGATCGCGATCGCGGCGGGTGGCCACGTGTACGTGGCCACCGTGGGCATCGTCGCGGGGAAGGTGTCGCTCGGGCCGCCGCGCCGGCTGGTGAGTTCGATCAGCGGCATCGTCGGCGTCGGCTGGAGCCGACAGGACCGGATCGTCGTGGGTGGGAAGAGCGGCGACAGCGCGGCGATCGCGGAGCTCAGCGTCGACGGGGGCATCGAGGAGATGTTCCGGTCGGGGCTGGACCCGCTCGAGATCACCAGCCTGGTGGCGTTCCCGAACAGCCCCGCCCAGCCGTCTCCCGGGCTGGTGAAGATCCAGGCCAACGGGACCGCCTGGAACGTCTACGTCACCACGTACCGGAGCCTGAAGATAGCCGAGCCGGCGACCCCATCGCCGGGCGCCTCGCCGGTGCCCGTGGATCCGTCGGCGACGGTCACCGCGTCGTTCTTCGCGGACTGACGTGGTCGGGTGGCTGGGCGACGTCGGGGTCGCGCTGCGCGAGATCGCCGCCGACCTCACCGCGCTCGTGCTGCCGCTGGCCTGTCCGGGGTGCGGCCACGACGTCTCCCCGCCGGCCGCCCGCGTCTGCGCCGCCTGCGCCGCGGCGTTGTCGGCCGCCGCGCCCGGCCCGGCCGCCCCGTCACCCGCCCCACCCGGCATGCCGCCGTGCGTCGCGTTGGCGCCGTACGACGGGGTGCTGCGCGAGGTGCTCCTGGCCTACAAGGAGCGCGGGCGCCACGACCTGGCCCGCACGCTCGGCAGGCTCCTCGCCGCGGTCGTCTCGGTCGGGTCCGAGCGGTTCGCGCCACTCGCCCTGGTGCCGGTGCCGGCGACGGCGTCCGCGGCCCGTCAGCGCTACGGCGACCACATGGCGCGCCTGGCCGGGCACGCCGTCGACGCGCTGCGCGCCGCGGGGTGGTCGGCCGTCGTGTCGCGCCCGCTGCGGGCCCTGCCGCACCCGGACTCGGCGGCGCTGGACAGCGCCGCCCGCATCCGCGCCGCCGCGGACGCCTTCCGGGTCCGCGAATCCGTCGCGTCCGCGCTGCGCCGCGCGGCGGCGGCCGGAGTCCGCGTGGTCGTGGTCGACGACATCGTCACCACCGGAGCCACGCTCGCCGCGGTCACCCGCCGGTTGGCCGCCGTGGGTGTCCCGGTGACCGGTGCCGCAGTGCTGGCGGCCACCCAGCGTCACGTGATACGCCGGTGACCGTCGGTCGTCTTGTGACGCGATAGGCAGGGCCGGTGTTGGCATGCGGGATGACGCGTGAGCAGCCGGGGACTAGCGTGAGAAGTGCTCCACCAGGTCATCGCTGTGGAGGAGGTCCCCGTGGACATCGTCGTCAAGGGACGCAACGTCGAGGTACCTGAGCACTACCGGGTACACGTCGCTGAGAAGCTCCGCAAGGTCGAGCGCTACGACCACAAGCTCTTCCGGATCGACGTCGAACTGTTCCACGAGCCCAACCCGCGCCAGTCGGACCGCTGCCAGCGGGTCGAGATCACCTGCTACTCGCGGGGGCCCGTGGTCCGGGCGGAGGCGTGCGCGCCGGACTTCTACGCTGCGCTCGACATCGCGATCGCGAGACTGGAGACGCGGCTGCGCCGCGCCGCCGACCGCCGGCGAGTCCACTATGGACGGCATGCGCCGGTCTCCGTCGCCGCCGCCACCGCCGCCACCGCCAGTCTGTTCCCGGAGGTACCCGCCGCGCGCGGCGACAGCGACGCAGCGGGCGCCGTCGCCGGATCCGGCGAGCACGCAAAGCGCGGCCCGGCCGTCGAGACCATCGAGGCCGAGCACGGCCCGGGGCGGATCGTGCGACGCAAGGAGCACCGCGCCCGGCCGATGACCGTGGACGACGCGCTGTTCGAGATGGAGCTCGTCGGGCACGACTTCTACCTGTTCCTGGACAAGGAGTCGGGCCGGCCGAGCGTGGTCTACCGCCGCAAGGGCTACGACTACGGGGTGATCAGCCTCGTCGAGTAGCGGCCGATCGCACGGGCAGGTGGCGCTGAGAGAGTGCTTTCGTGGCCCCGGTCACCAACCTGGGGTGGCGGTCCGCCCGTCGACTGGAGCGTGTGTCCGTTTCGTGGTGGTATAGCCGGGTCAATGCGTGACTGCTGACGGTTTCGGGCGCGGGCGGCCTACGATGGACCGGCAGACTGTCTAGGGGAGCGCTACCCGTGTCGATTCTGGAAAAGATCCTCCGCGCCGGCGAAGGCCGGATGTTGCGGCGCCTGCAGGCGATCGCCAAGGCCGTCAACTCGATCGAGGACAACTACGTCAATCTCACCGACGCCGAGCTGCGTGCGTTGACTGACCAGTACCGCGAGCGCCTGGCCGACGGGGAGACGCTCGACGACCTGCTGCCGGAGGCGTTCGCCACGGTGCGGGAGGCCGCCAAGCGGGTGCTCGGGCAGCGCCACTACGACGTCCAGATCATGGGCGGCGCCGCCCTGCACTTCGGCAACATCGCCGAGATGAAGACCGGTGAGGGCAAGACCCTGGTCTCCACCCTGCCGGCGTACCTCAACGCGCTGACCGGCCGGGGCGTGCACGTGGTCACGGTCAACGACTACCTGGCGCAGCGCGACGCCGAATGGATGGGCCAGGTGCACCGGTTCCTCGGCCTGACCGTGGGCGTGATCCTGCCCAACCGCCCGGCCGCCGAGCACCGGGCGGCGTACGAGTGCGACATCACGTACGGCACGAACAACGAGTTCGGCTTCGACTACCTGCGCGACAACATGGCGTGGTCGAAGGACGACCTGGTCCAGCGCGGGCACTACTTCGCGATCGTGGACGAGGTCGACTCGATCCTCATCGACGAGGCGCGCACCCCGTTGATCATCTCCGGTCCGGCCGAGCAGTCCGCGCGGTGGTACACCGAGTTCGCCAAGATCGCCGAGCGCCTGGAGCGGGGCACGGACGGCCAGGGCGACTACGAGGTGGACGAGGCCAAGCGCACCGTGGCGATCACCGAGCGCGGGGTGGCGAAGGTTGAGGACCGGCTCGGCATCGACAACCTGTACGAGTCGGTGAACACCCCGCTCGTCGGCTTCCTCAACAACGCGATCAAGGCCAAGGAGCTCTACAAGCGGGACCGCGACTACATCGTCGCCGACGGCCAGGTCCTGATCGTCGACGAGTTCACCGGCCGCATCCTGCACGGGCGCCGCTACAACGAGGGCATGCACCAGGCCATCGAGGCCAAAGAGGGCGTCGAGATCAAGCAGGAGAACCAGACGCTCGCGACGATCACCCTGCAGAACTACTTCCGGCTGTACGAGAAGCTGGCCGGCATGACCGGTACGGCGATGACCGAGGCCGGCGAGTTCAACAAGGTCTACAAGATGGGCGTGGTGCCGATCCCGACCCACCGGCCGATGATCCGCATCGACCATCCGGACGTGATCTACAAGACCGAGCAGGCCAAGTTCAACGCGGTCGTCGAGGACATCGTGGAGCGCCACCGGGCGGGCCAGCCGGTTTTGGTCGGCACGGTCAGCGTCGAGAAGTCTGAGCGCCTGTCGCAGATGCTGCGCCGCCGCGGCATCAAGCACGAGGTCCTGAACGCGAAGTTCCACGCCCGGGAGGCGGAGATCGTCGCGCAGGCGGGGCGCAAGGGCGCGGTCACGGTCGCGACCAACATGGCCGGCCGCGGCACCGACATCCTGCTCGGCGGCAACCCCGAGTTCCTGGCCGCGGCCGAGCTGCGGCAGCGGGGCCTCGATCCGGTCGAGACGCCCGAGGAGTACGCCAAGGCGCTCGAAGAGGTCCTGCCCCGGTGGAAGCAGCGGTGCGCCGAGGAGGCCGAGGAGGTCATCGCCGCCGGCGGGCTGTACGTGCTCGGCACCGAACGGCACGAGTCGCGGCGCATCGACAACCAGCTGCGCGGGCGTTCCGGCCGCCAGGGCGACCCGGGCGAGTCCCGGTTCTACCTGTCGCTGCAGGACGAGCTCATGCGCCGCTTCCGCGCCGGGGCGGTGGAGGCGGTCATGGACCGGCTCAACATCCCCGAGGACGTGCCGATCGAGTCGAAGTTGGTCACCCGCCAGATCAAGAGTGCGCAGGCGCAGATCGAGGCGCAGAACGCGGAGATCCGCAAGAACGTCCTCAAGTACGACGAGGTGCTCAACCAGCAGCGCCAGGTCATCTACGCCGAGCGCAGGCGTGTGCTCGACGGCGAGGATCTGCACGAGCAGGTCCAGCACATGATCGACGATGTGATCGCCGCGTACGTGCAGGGCGCCACGAGCGAGGGGTACGCCGAGGACTGGGACCTCGACCAGCTGTGGAGCGCGCTCAAGCAGCTCTACCCGGTCGGGGTGACCCTCGAGGAGCTGGAGGAGGAGGCCGGCGGCCGGCAGGCCCTCGACGCGGACTTCCTCACCGCCCGTCTGCAGGCCGACGCGCACGAGGCGTACCGGCGCCGCGAAGAGGAGCTGGGGCCCGAGGCGCTGCGCCAGCTCGAGCGGATGGTGCTGCTCCAGGTCATCGACCGCAAGTGGCGCGAGCACCTCTACGAGATGGACTACCTGCAGGAGGGCATCTCGCTTCGGGCGTACGCGCAGCGTGACCCGCTGGTGGAGTACCAGCGCGAGGGCTACGACATGTTCATCACCATGATGGACGGCATCAAGGAGGAGACCGTCGGTTACCTGTTCAACCTGCAGGTGCAGGTGGAACCGGCGCCCGCTCCCGCGCCGGCGATGGTCCCGGCCGGGGTTCCGCTGCCCGACGGTGCCGCGGCCAGCAACGGTGGGGGTGTCGAGATCCGCGCGAAGGGGCTCGCTCCGCGCGGGGTGCAGCCGCGAGCGCTGCAGTACAGCGCCCCGGTCGTGGATGGCGAGGCCGGTCGCAGCGGCGTGGTCCACCAGAGCGCTCCGGCGCTCGGGCTCGGCGCGGCGACGAGTGCTGCGGCCGCCTCCCGCAAGCCCGCTGGGGGTCAGGCGACCGGCGGCAGCCCGTCGCGCAACGCTCCGTGCCCGTGCGGCTCGGGCAAGAAGTACAAGCGCTGCCACGGCGCCCCGGGCGCCTAGCCGCTCGCGCTCGCTCCCGCGGCCGGTCCTGTTCAGGGCCGGCCGCGTCATTTATGACCACGGCGAGATGCCGCATCGGGGGATCCGCGGCAACCGAGTCCATGGTCCGGCTCAGACCACCTGCGCGAGCGTGCACAGCCAGCCGGAGGGCCGGCGTTCCAGGCGCAGGGCGAGGGCGAAGGCGTGGCTTTCCATGCCGAGCACGGCGGCGGCCTCCGCCACGCCCGGGCGGGGTTCGCACACGCGCAGTCTGCGCAGTCGGATGCGGGCCGGTGGCCCGTTGCGCACCGGCCGCGTGGCGACCGTCCGGATCGGCCTGTGCGCCCGGTCGGGCCGGGCGTGCCGCGCGGGCCCGGTCGGGGACGTGGCGCGAGTCCGCGCCCGGGCCATCTGCTCGGCGACGGCGGCGAACTCGGTCGGTGCGGTCAGCGGGCGCAGGTGGGTCGCCGGACGGTACCCGTTGAGCACCTCAAGGCACAGCGACAGGAAGTGCATCGTCGCGCCCTGTGCCGGGGACGGTCGCCGCGGGGGCAGGCTGCGGGCGGCCAGCGGGCCAGCGGTGGCCCGGGGCGATGCCTCCGCTTCGCCCGCCCGCTGCACGGGGGCGCCCGTGGGCAGCACGCGCGCACCGGAGTGCGGCACCGGGCCGGGGCGCGACCCGCCCGCGACCGCAAGCGGGCCGGTCCAGTCGAGCGGTAGCGGCGGCTGTGCGAGGGCAAGGAAATCGGTCGCCGCGCGCCCCACCTCGTCGTCGTACGGCGGGTCGATCGCTGGGGCGGGGCGGACGCGAATCGCAGGCGCGAGCAGAGCGGGCATGACGGCTCCCCAGAACCCGGAAGTTGGATCTTGAGTTTGATTCAGTTTGCTTCGGATTAGTTCTAGTAGCCTCCGACAGGTGCCGTCAACAAGGCGTGACAGATCAACTACCCATTCCCGGGTTCTGGGTGCGGGATCTCAGGAGCCGCCGTTTCGGCCCGATGCGCGCGTGCGTCCTCGCGGACCGGTCACTCGTCCGGCTCGTTGCGCTTCACCAGCGGGTTTCGCGCGATGTAGGCGGCGGTCTCCTCGTAATTGCGCTGGATGTACTCCTCGAGCTTCGCGCGCTCCACGCGCCACTGGCCGCGGCCGCCCACCCGGATCGCGGGCAGCTCCCCGCTGCGCACCATGGCGTAGGCCTGCGCCTCCGTGATGTTCAGCTCGGCCGCGACGTCGGGCAGTTGGAGGAACCGGGGCTGGTTCATGTGCTTCAGTTTGCCATTGATTGCCTGTGGACGCCCCGGACGATCAGGGGGTCAGGTGCCGAAGATCCGCGGGGCGGACGCCGGCGAGGTGTAGAAACGACAGCGTGACGGAGCTTGTCCGGGTCTACCTGCCCGCGACCCTTCCCGCGCTCGCCGACCTTCGCCAGCGCGACGAACTGGGCACGCCGCCCGTCGCCGCGCACGCGGTGACGCCGTCGCTGCGGGAGTGGTACGCCGAGGGCGACGAGGAGGAACTCGAGTACGTGGCCTTCACGCGCGCCGCCCAGGCCGCGCTGCGGCTGCTGCACGCCGACCCGACCGCCCCGCGGCGGCGGGTCGTGGTCTCCGCCGACGTGCCGATCTCGGTGATCGCCCGCACGGACCCGGACCTCGGCTCCAGCGCGGTGTGGCTCAGCTCCCCGGTGCCGCGTTCCGCAGTGGCCGCGATCCACGTGGACAGCGCCACCGCGGAGTCCGACGTCGCCGCCGCGGCCGAGGTCATCGAGGCGGCCGCCGCCGGCGACCCGGACGCGCGGTTCACCGTGGACGGGGTGGAGGATCACGCTCTGGAGTGGTACGACGTGTCCGAACTCGATCAGCTCGGCTGAGTCGTCTCGGGCATGGCGGGCTCCGGCTCGGCGGGCTCGCCTGTCGCCGGCTTCGGCACCGCCGGTTCGGGCCTGCCCGCCGACGCCTTGTCCGACGCCTTGTCGAGTGGCGAGCGCTCCGAAGACCGCCGCGGCGGCCAGCCCGCCGTGTCCGGACCCTCCTCGGCCCAGTCGTCGTCGGAGCGTGCCGGCAGGGTACGCCCGAACAGGATCATCGCGACGACTGGACAGAGGAACAGCACGACCAGGGCGTGGTTGACCCGCGAGTCCGCGGCCCAGGCGAAGGCGATGCTGTCGGCCTCGCTGGATCCCGCCAGGGTCAGCAGTCGGGCGCCGCCCACCTGCGTGAACACCTCGGCCAGCAGCAGCATGGCGCCCGGGGCGAGGCCCGCGGTCAGGTACGCCGGCCAGCGGGCTTCGGGGGCGAGGACGCGCAGCCGCCGGTACGCCAGCAGTCCGCCGACGATCGCGCTCAGCGCCGCCGTCGTCGGCGCGAACCACCGGAAGGCGTTGACGCGCGCCTCGGCCGTGCCGTCCGCGCCGAACAGGCTCATGAGCTGCTCGCGGAACAGGTTGATCAGAAACCCGGTGAGGAAGACACCGAGGGCGGCGACGAGGCCGGCCGCGGCGACCGTTCGCGGCACCAGCACGCCCAGCACGGCGCCCAGCAGCGCGGCGAGCCCGATGGCGACCGCGAGCCCGGGCCTCGACTGCTGGACCCCCCAGGTGAGCAGCACCGAGGCGGCGGCCAGGGCACCGACGACCAGGCCCGCCGGCACGGCGACGACCAGCCGGGGCAGGGCGCGTGCGGCGGTCGCTGGCTGGCGGCGGGCGAGCGTCGTGACCGCGGCCAGCCCGACCGCGCCACCGGCGAGCAGGCTCGCCGCCATCGCCGTGGGCAGCGCGATCGCGACGCTGGTCACGGCCGGTCCGTCGAGCGCCGCGACCGACCAGAGGATCACCGCGAGCCAGGCCAGGGCCAGCGTGACGAGCAGTCCGACCCGCGGTTCGGCCGGGGCGTCGATGGGTTCCTCGGCCTCGACGGCGGGGGAGGTCTCCGTCATGTCGCGCCTCCTCGTTGCGGTACCGGTCCCGGTGCGGCAGCGGCTCCCAGCGTACGCGGACGACGTTTGGGTATCGGGGCGCGAGGGGGCGGGGTGAGAGGATGTGAACTGGACGCGCCACCGTTGTCGCGATCATGGAGGTGCCCCTGATGGACGCCGTCGTCACCGTCCCCGAACCACGCAACGAACCGCAGCGCGCCTACGCCCCGGGCAGCGCCGAGCGCGCCAGCCTGCAGCGCCGGCTCGCCGAGTTGGCCGCCGAGCGGATCGACCTTCCCATGACGATCGGTGGTCAGCAACGGATGGGCGGCGGGGAGGCGATCGACGTCGTCCAGCCGCACAAGCACCGGCATGTGCTGGGGACCACCCACAACGCAACCAACGAGGATGCCGCCGCCGCGGTCGCGGCCGCGAAGAAGGCGGCGCCGATGTGGCGGGCCCTGCCGTACGAGGAGCGGGCGGCGATCTTCCTGCGCGCTGCCGACCTGCTCAGCGGACCGTGGCGCGACACGCTCAACGCCGCGACGATGCTCGGGCAGTCCAAGACCGTGATCCAGGCGGAGATCGACTCGGCCTGCGAGCTGATCGACTTCCTTCGCTTCAATGTCTACTTCGGATACAAGCTGCTCGCCGAGCAGCCGATGTCGACGCCCGGCGTGTGGAACCGGTTCGACCACCGCCCGCTCGAGGGCTTCGTGTACGCGATCACGCCGTTCAACTTCACCGCCATCGCGGGCAACCTGCCCACGGCGCCGGCCCTGATGGGCAACACGGTGGTGTGGAAGCCCGCGCCGACGCAGCAGTTCGCCGCGCACTTCACGATGCGCCTGCTGGAGGCGGCCGGGTTGCCACCCGGGGTGATCAACATGGTCACCGGCGACGGGATCGCCGTCTCCGAGGTCGCGCTGACCGACCCGGATCTCGCGGGCATCCACTTCACCGGCTCGACCAGGACGTTCCAGTTGCTGTGGCGCACGGTCGGGGAGAACATCGACCGCTACCGCAACTACCCCCGGCTGGTCGGCGAGACCGGCGGCAAGGACTTCGTCATCGCCCACGCCAGCGCGGACCTCGACGCGCTGCACACCGCGCTCATCCGCGGCGCGTACGAGTACCAGGGGCAGAAGTGCTCCGCCGCCTCCCGCGCGTACATCCCACGCTCGCTGTGGGAGGGCGGCGGGCTGCGTGACCGGTTGGCCGCCACGACGGAGTCGTTGACCTACGGCGACGTCACCGACTTCACCAACTTCGGCGGGGCGGTCATCGACGCGCGGGCCTTCGCCCGGCACACCGCCGTGCTCGAGATGATCAAGAACTCGAACGTGTGCACGATCCTCGCGGGCGGGACGGTGGACGGATCCGAGGGGTGGTTCGTGCGGCCGACGCTGCTGGAGTGCACCGACCCGACCCACGAGGTCTTCACCACCGAGTACTTCGGACCGATCCTGGCCGTGCACGTGTTCGAGGACGACCACTTCGAGGACGTCGTGCGCCAGGCGGAGTCGGTCGCGCCCTACGCGCTGACCGGGTCGGTGTTCGCCACGGACCGGCGGGTCGTGGAGTGGACGACCGAGGCGCTGCGGTTCGCCGCCGGCAACTTCTACATCAACGACAAGCCGACCGGCGCGGTCGTCGGGCAGCAGCCGTTCGGCGGTGCCCGGGCGTCGGGCACCAACGACAAGGCCGGCTCCTGGCAGAACCTCGTCCGCTGGGTGTCCCCGCGCACGATCAAGGAGACGTTCGTCCCGCCGACCGACTACCGGTACCCGCACATGGGCTAGCGGGGCGGCGGCCGGGTCAGGCTGGGGCGACGGATTCGATGCGGTCGAGGGCGAACATGCGCTCCTCCTCGCGCAGCCGGCACCACGCCTCGACGACCCGGCCGTAGACCTCGATCGGTTCGATCACCCGCTCGGACTGGTTGCCCTGCGCGTTCGTGTAGCGGATGAGCACCGGGGTGCCGTGGTCGATGGCGTGGCTGAGCAGGTGCCGTTCGCCGGCGGACAGGTGCGGGGCGAGGGCGGCGAGCAGGGACTCGGTGTCCTCGGGGTCGTGGCGGGTACCGCCCCGCCCGGTGATCGCCCGCGCCGGGCCGCCGGTCGAGGCAGCCTCCGCCGGGGAGGTCCGCGCGGGCGTGGGCCGTGGCCCGGCCAGCAGCGCCGCGGCCAGCGCGGCCGGGTCGGCGGGCTGCGGGGCGGTCCATTGCCGCCTCGGCGACGGTACGGGGAGCGGGCGGCGCCGCGCGGTCGCGCGGCGCCGCTGGACGCGCTCGATCAGCGGGGCGCCGTCCGGGGACTCGCCGACCGGCGCGTATCCGGCGCCGCGCAGCGCGGCGAGCGTTTCCGTGACCGGTTTGCGGCTGGCCAGCACGGTCGGCGCGAGCACCGTGAGGTCGAGCGGGGCGAGCGCCCGGGCCGCCGCGATCTCGGCGAGCAGGGCTGGATCCTCGCCCCGGATCACGCACCCCACCGCCCGCACCCGGACCTCCCCGTGCCGGCGGGCCACGTCGCCGATGAGGTACTCCAGCGGCTGCGGCACCGTCCCGCCGGCCGCGACCTGCGCGAGCGCCGCGATCAGCCCGTCCGGGGTCTGGCCCGCGTCGAGCGCCCGGCGTACCGACGCGGGGGAGAAGCGCCAGGTCACCGCTTCGCCAACGGACTCCCGGTCGGCCGCCGAGTCGAGCAGGGCGGCCAGGGCCGCGGTGGGTGTGCCGGGCACGACGGCGGTCAGGTCGGCGCCGAGCAGCGCGGTCGAAACCGCTCTCGGCAGCAGCCGGCTGGCCGCCTCGGCCAGCGGCTCGGTGCCTGCCCCGGGCCGGTCGCCCGTCCCGGGCCGGTCGCCCGGATCGGCCGGTGCCTCGGCGTCCGTCGCGGCGCGGCCGGCGAGCAGCGCCCGCCCGAGCGGGGTCAGCGCGCCGTGGGCGACCAGGCCCAGCCACCCGGCCTCCCGCCATGTCGCGCAGATCACGTCCGTCGGGTCCGCGAACGCCGCGACCAGCAGCGGAGCCCGCCAGGTCAGCACGGGCGGCAGGTCGGCCCCGTCGACCACGCCCCGGTCCGCCGGCAGGTCCGCCAACACGTCGAGCAGGTCGCGGCGTACCTCGCGGATCAGGTCCCCGAGCGGCGGCGGGGACAGCGCCGCGGGCGCCGGCTCGCCGGTCGGCGACCGGGCGGCGAGCGGCGCAGCCGGCAGCCGCCACCAGGCCTCCAGCAGCGGCACCAGCCGCTGCGCCGGCTCCCCCTCGCGCCAGGCGTCGTACATCGCCGTGGGCAGCAGCTCGGTGGGCGGCCAGTCGTCACCGGCCATCGCGAGCAGGCCGGCGGTGTGGGCGAGCTCCAGGCACAGCCGCGTCTGCGCCTCCGGCGCGCCGATCGCCTTGCCGAGCCGGCGCAGCTCGCGCGCGCCCACCCCGCCGGCCCGCAGGAGCGCGGGCGGGGCGGTCGCGCAGGTCTCCAGCAGTGCGGTCACCCGCGCCACCGCCTCGTTGGCCGCGGCGGCCGCCTCGCGCGCGACGGCCTGCGGATCCGCCTCGGCCAACGGCGGTACGGGTGGGCGCGGCGTGAACCGGGCGTGCGGCCCCTGGTCGGTCTCCGGTCCACCGGCGGTGAGCGGCGGGTCGGGGCGCGGCGGACGGGCGACGGCGCGCGCCGCGTGCGTGGCCATCCGCAGGTCGTCCCCGTCGGCCCAGACCAGGCCGCGCATCGCCAGCACACGCAGCGTGGCGTCGAGGTCGGGGTCGTCGGCGCGGCGCCCGACCAGCGCCGCGAGCCGCTCGCGGGCCACCGGCCCACCACCGTGCGCGTGGATCGCCTCGATGAGCTGGACCGCCGGCAGCGGGAGGCGGTGCACGGCGGCCCGGACCGACGGCAGGGACTCCAACCGGTCGGCGAGCTCGGCCAGCGTCCGGGGGACCGGATGGGCGAGCACATCCGGACGCCGGGTGAGGATCTGCGCGAGTTGGTCGGCGGACATGCTGGCGAGCCATACGCCGAGGTTGGACGCCACGGGGCCGTAATCTAGCCTGGCCGCCATGACGTACCACGTACCCCGCAGCCGCGATCCTCGGTTCGGGGAGCAAGGGGGGCTGCTCACCTACGGCAGCTACCTGCGCCTCGCGGATCTGCTCGACCAACAGGTGCCGGAGTCGGATCCGCCGGCCCACGACGAACTGCTGTTCATCACCATCCACCAGGCGTACGAGCTGTGGTTCAAGCTGCTCCTCTTCGAACTGACCGATGCCCGGGACCGGATGCTCGCCGGCGAGACGTACCTGCCGCGGGTGCGCCTTGAGCGCTGCCACGCGATCGAACGGGTGCTCGTCCACCAGGTCGACGTGATCGACACGATGACCCCGCAGGACTTCCTGGAGTTCCGCAACAAGCTCGCGCCCGCGTCGGGTTTCCAGTCGGTGCAGTTCCGGGAGATCGAGTTCCTGTCCGGGATGAAGGACCCGGGCTACGTCAACCGGTTCCGGGGGCTGACCGAGGAGGAGCGCGAGCGGCTGCGGCGGCGGCTGGCCGAGCCGAGCCTGTGGGACGGGTTCCTCGCCGTGCTCGCCGCGGCCGGGTTCGACGTGAGCAGCGAGGACGCGCGGTTCGCGGCGTACCAGAGCATCGCCCATGACCGGGCGCGCTACGGCGCGTTGTGGGATCTCGCCGAGGCGCTGGTCGGTCACGACCAGGCGTGGTCGCTGTGGCGGGCGCGGCACGTCCTCATGGCCGAGCGTCAGATTGGGACAAAACCGGGCACGGGAGGCAGTGCAGGAGGAGCGTACCTGCGCTCCCGGGTGGACCTGCGCTTCTACCCCGAGCTCTGGGAGCTGCGTTCGCGCCTGTAGCGCGCTCCGGTCCCCCGTTTGTGCCACAGGTTGCGCCGGAGCGCCCACACGCGGGCAGGTTGCGCTATACCGTGTGGCTCATGCGTGGCGTCCAGATCGGCCGGGCCTGCCGCGAAGCCGTCGGGCCCGAGCCGAGCCGCCCGGGCCCGAGGGGAAGACATCCCGGGACCGCCTGATCGGCACGTTCCCTACCGTCCGCGCCGGACAGTTCACAATAGATGACCCACAGTAGAGGTGTCACAGTGGAAAAACCACTGTGGATGTCCGGAAATCCTGGACGCAGGGGCGATGAGGTGAGAGCGTAGATGTCATGGCGGATGTAGGTATCAACGCGACGGCCGCGGCCCTGCTCGGGCTGCTGCACGACGGCCCGATGACGGGCGGCCAGCTGATGGCCGTGGCCGAGCGGCGGCTCGGCCCGTACTGGTCGATGACCCGCAGCCAGGTCTACCGGGAGCTTCCGGCGCTGGCCGAGGCGGGGTACGTCAAGATGGGCAAGCCGGGGCCCCGGGCGAGCCAGCCCTACTCGATCACCCCGTCCGGCAAGCGCGCCTTCCAACGGTGGCTGGCCGAGCTGCCCGGGCGCGACGCGCTGCGCAACGCGGTCGCGCTGCGGGTCGCGTTCGGCGCGCTGCACTCCGGAGACCAGCTCAAGCAGCTGCACGCGCACGCGACGGAGTACCACACGCAGGCCCTCGCGGCGGTCCGCGACCAGGTCAAGGAGACCCGCAAGAGCGGGGACGAGTACGGCGCTGCGGCGCTGGAGTTCGCGGTGAACTACCACCGGGCGGCGCTGACCTGGCTCAAGTCCGTCCCCACCAAGTAGGACCGGGCGCTGCGCGTACGCTTGATACGTGAGCGTTGCCGACTACCCCGAACAGCTGAAGGCGCTCGATGCCACCCTGCGGAGCATCGAGGCGGTTCTGGATCTTGACCAGCTCCGCAAGGAGAAGGCGGAGCTGGAGGAGGCCGCGTCGGCTCCGGACCTGTGGGACGACCAGGCCCGGGCGCAAAAGCTCACCTCGCGGCTGTCGTACGTCGTGAGCGAGATCACCAAGCTGGAGCAGCTGCGTTCCCGGGTCGACGACGCGGGGGTGCTGCTCGAGCTCGCCCAGGCCGAGCACGACCAGGCCGCGCTCGCCGAGGTCGGCGCGGAGATCGCCGCGCTGCAGAAGGCGGTCGGCGAGATGGAGGTGCGCACCCTGCTCTCGGGGGAGTACGACGCCCGCGAGGCGCTCGTCACGATCCGCTCGGGCGCCGGGGGCGTGGACGCCGCGGACTTCGCCGAGATGCTCATGCGCATGTACCTGCGCTGGGCCGAGCGGCACGGCTACCCCACCGACGTCTACGACACCTCGTACGCCGAGGAGGCGGGCCTGAAGTCGGCCACGTTCGCGGTCAAGGCGCCGTACGCGTACGGCACGCTCTCGGTCGAGGCCGGCACCCACCGGCTGGTGCGGATCAGCCCGTTCGACAATCAGGGCCGACGGCAGACCTCGTTCGCCGCCGTCGAGGTCGTTCCGGTGGTGGAGCAGACCGATGACATCGAGGTCCCGGAGGACGAGATCCGGGTCGACGTGTACCGGTCGAGCGGCCCGGGCGGGCAGGGCGTGAACACCACGGACTCGGCGGTGCGGATCACCCACCTGCCGACCGGGATCGTGGTCTCCTGCCAGAACGAGCGCTCGCAGTTGCAGAACAAGGCGACCGCGATGAACGTGCTGAAGGCCAAGCTGCTGGCCCTGCGGCGGGCCGAGGAGCAGGCCAAGCTGGACGCGCTGCGCGGCGACGTGGCCGGGTCGTGGGGCGACCAGATGCGCTCGTACGTGCTGCACCCGTACCAGATGGTCAAAGACCTCCGCACGGAGTACGAGACGAGCAATCCGTCTGCGGTCTTCGACGGAGAGATCGACGGGTTCATCGAGGCCGGGATCCGGTGGCGCCGCCAGCGGGAGCGGGCCGCGGCCTAGCCGGGGCCGACCTGCGCTGTTCCGCTTTGCGCGAAGCGCGTAGACTCACCCACCGTGATTCGGCTTGAGCATGTGACGAAGACCTACCCGAAGGCGTCGCGGCCCTCACTGGACGACGTGTCCGTGGGGATCGAGAAGGGTGAGTTCGTCTTCTTCATCGGGCCGTCGGGTTCGGGCAAGTCCACGATCATCAAGCTGCTGCTTCGGGAGATCCAGCCGACGCGCGGCAAGGTGCTGGTCAACGGCCGCGAGGTCGGCTCGATGCGCTCCTGGAAGATCCCGCAGTTCCGCCGCTCGATCGGCTGTGTCTTCCAGGACTTCCGCCTGCTGCCGAACCGCACGGCGTACGAGAACGTCGCCTTCGCGCTCGAGGTCATCGGCAAGTCGAAGGCCGTGGCGCGGCGGGTGGTGCCTGAGGTCCTGGAGCTGGTGGGCCTGGGCGGCAAGGAGCACCGCTACCCGCACGAGCTCTCCGGCGGTGAGCAGCAGCGGGTGGCGGTCGCCCGGGCGTTCGTGAACCGGCCGCTGATCCTGCTCGCCGATGAGCCGACCGGAAACCTCGACCCGGACACCTCGATCGAGATCATGCGGTTGCTCGACCGGATCAACCGGACCGGCACGACGGTGGTCATGGTCACCCACGACTCCAACATCGTGAACCAGATGCGCAGACGGGTCATCGAGATCGACTCCGGGCGGATCGTGCGTGACCAGCCACGCGGTGTCTACGGATAGCGGCCAGTAGCCCCTCCCCCGGCCCCCGGCGACTCCCGAAAGGTTTCTGCGATGCGCGCGAGGTATGTCCTGACCGAGGTCTTCCTCGGGCTGTGGCGAAACGTCACGATGACCATCGCCATGATCATCACGATGGCGGTCTCGCTCACCATGGTGGGCGCCAGCCTGTTGATGTTCTGGCAGGTCCAGGACATGAAGGAGTGGTACTACGACAAGATCGAGGTGTCGATCTACCTGAAGAAGGACGTCACGGACGAACAGCGCACCGCGATCGAGGCCGCCATCAAGGAAGACCCGCTGGTCGAGCACTACGAGTACGAGACCAGCGAGCAGGCGTACGAGAACTTCAAGCAGATGTTCCGGGACGCGCCGGACATGGTCAGCGCGGTCAAGCCCGAGTACATGCCGGAGTCGTTCCGGATCTCGCTCAAGAACCCGGAGCAGTACCAGTTGGCGTACGACCGGTACAAGGACTACCCGGGCATCAGCGAGATCAGGGACCAGCGGGCGCTGGTCGACAAGATCTTCAGCATCCTCGGCGGGATGCAGACCGTGGCGCTGGCGATCGCGATCGGACAGGGTGTCGCCGCGCTGCTGCTGGTCGTCAACACCATCCAGGTCGCGGCCTACAGCAAGCGGCGCGAGGTCGCGGTGATGAAGCTGGTCGGCGCGTCGAACTGGTTCATCCAGGCGCCGTTCGTGCTGGAGGCGGTGTTCGCTGGAGTCATCGGCGCCCTGATCGCCTTCGGCGCGCTCGCCGCGGCCAAGGCCTTCCTGCTGGACAGCGGCTCGCTGGAGGCGCTCACCGACATCCTGCTGACGGTGCCGTGGTCCCGCGTGTTCACGACGCTGCCGTTCCTGCTCGGCATCGCCGCCGCCGTGAACGCGGTCACCGGCTGGGTCACCCTGCGGTTCTACGTCCGCGTGTGACATCGCCGGCCTCCCGCCGCACGTGCGGGTAGCATGTGACGGCTGCTGTGACTCGCGTTCGGCCGTGGGCGTTTTCGGACGCTCACGGCCGAACGACCTGAACAGGGCGGAATCCGACAGTGCGGGAGGGAGGTGTCGTCGCAGTGCCACGCGAGAAGGGCCGCAAGGTCGTCGCCACGAATCGCCGGGCCCGTCACGACTACACCATCCTCGACACGTACGAGGCCGGGATCGCGCTGACGGGCACCGAGGTGAAGTCGCTGCGGGCCGGGCGCGTCTCGCTGGTCGACGCGTTCGCGCAGGTGGAGGACGGCGAGGTCTACCTGCACGGGATGCACATCCCGGAGTACACCCACGGCACCTGGACCAACCACGAGCCCAGGCGAAAGCGCAAGCTCCTGCTGCACAGGATGGAGATCAACCGGCTGGTCGGCAAGGTGCGCGAGAGCGGGCTGACGCTGGTGCCGCTCTCCGTCTACTTCTCCAACGGCTGGGCCAAGATCGAACTCGGGCTCGCCCGAGGCAAGAAGGCGTACGACAAACGGCAGACCCTCGCCAGACGGGACGCCGAGCGGGAGATCAGCCGTGCGCTCGGCCGCCGCGGCAAGGGCATGGCCTAGCGCCGCGAGCGCCCTGGCCTGAGCCGGAAACGGGAATGCCGGCCGTGCCCCGCGGCGTTAAAATGGGCGTCGTGTCCGAGTCACGGGCACCAAGGGGGTGACAGGTTTCGACTGCGTTCGTTGAGTCAGGGGAAGCGAGCCGAGGAAGCCAACGTCGTCTCGTTAATCGTCGTTGGGAACCAATAAGCGCCAACGTTAAGCGCGCTGACCTCGCTCTCGCCGCCTGAGGCGGGAAGCAGGTTGTCGGTCCGGGAGTGCCTTCGGCCCGGTAACCGGCATCAGTGAGAAGGCTGGCCGATCAGCCCGGTCGCGGGGCTGGCACGGCGAGATCAATCAGCGACTGGGCCCGTCACACCGACTTGCTCGCGTGATCGGTGGGGCCGAGTAGAGGCACAGCGAGCTGCGCTCGGAGAAGCCCTGGCAAGGCGACGGAGGACCCGGGTTCGATTCCCGGCACCTCCACCCGGGGTCACGCTCGCGGGTAGCGCGTGACCTGAGCTCACAGCGCCTCGACCGGTAGTCCGGTCGAGGCGTTTTCGTCTCTCGCTCGCCGGTGCGGTTCCAATCGGGTGCGTCGTCCAGGCGGAGGTGCGATTCGTCCCGGCGACCGTGCGGCTCAATACTTCTCCACAGTGGAGAGTGGGCCGCAGACGGTGCCGGTGCTGGGTGGTTATTGGCTGGACGAGCCGAGCGTGGGCGGCTATAGCATGCACAGCCATGACTACAGCAGGTGCAACCACCACAAACACCTCGCGTGGTTTCGCGGTGCCGGCGTCGCCATCGTTGGACGGGCTGGAAGAGAAGTGGGCGCGCCACTGGGAGGACGCCGGCGTATACCGGTTCGATCGGTCGCGGAGCCGTGACGAGGTGTTCTCCATTGACACGCCGCCACCGACGGCGAGTGGTTCCCTGCATGTAGGGCACGTGCTCTCGTACACCCACGCCGATGTGATCGCCCGGTTTCAGCGGATGCGGGGGCGTGAGGTGTTCTACCCGATGGGGTGGGACGACAACGGCGACTGAGCGGCGAGTGCAGAACTACTTCGGGGTGCGGTGTGATCCGTCCCTGCCGTATGACCCGGACTTCACCCCGCCCGAGAAGCCGGGCTCGGTGGAGGTGCTGGTGTCGCGGCCCAACTTCATCGAGCTGTGTGAGCGGCTGACCGTCGAGGACGAGAAGGCGTTCGAGAGCCTGTGGCGGCGGCTGGGGCTGTCGGTCGACTGGAGCTTGACGTACCGACGATCAGCACCGAGGCGCGGCGGGTCTCGCAGCGGGCGTTCCTGCGCAACGTGGCGCGGGGTGAGGCGTACCTGTCGGTGGCGCCGACGTTGTGGGACGTGACCACGCCGATCCCGAGAAGGGCACCGGCCTGGTGATGGTGTGCACCTTCGGCGATCTGACCAATGTGGTGTGGTGGCGGGAGCTGCAGCTGCCCACCCGCCCGATCGTCGGGCGTGACGGGCGGATCCTGGCCGACCCACCACCCGGGCTGGACGATCCGGCCGGGCGTGAGGCGTACGCGCAGCTGGCCGGGGCGACGGTGCGGACCGCGCGGCAGCGGGTGGTGGAGATGCTGCGCAGCGCCGGCGACCTGGATGGTGAGCCGGTCGAGGTCGTGCACGCGGTGAAGTTCTACGAGCGGGGTGACAAACCTCTGGAGATCGTCACCACGAGGCAGTGGTACATCCGCAACGGTGGCCGCGACCACGACCTTCGCGAGGCGCTGCTCGAACGGGGCCGGCAGCTCGCGTGGCATCCGGAGTTCATGCGGGCCCGCTACGAAAGCTGGGTGACCGGGTTGACCGGGGACTGGCTGATCAGCCGGCAGCGCTTCCACGGGGTGCCGATCCCGGTTTGGTACCCCCTGGACAAGCACGCCGAGCCGGTCCACGACAAGCCCATCCTGCCCGACGAGTCGATGCTGCCGGTCGATCCCGGCATCGACACCCCACCGGGCTACGAGGCCGCCCAGCGCGGCATGCCCAACGGTTTCATCGGCGACCTTGATGTCATGGACACCTGGGCCACCTCCTCACTGACACCGCAGATCGCCGGCGGGTGGGGCCGCGACGATGACCTGTTCCACCGGGTGTTCCCGATGGACCTACGCCCCCAAGCCCACGAGATCATCCGCACCTGGCTGTTCGCCACCGTCGTGCGCTCGCACCTGGAGCACCACACCCTGCCCTGGAGACACGTCGCGATCTCCGGCTGGGTGCTCGACCCGGACCGCAAGAAGATGTCCAAGTCCAAGGGCAAGGCGGTCACCCCGCTGGGTCTGCTGGACCAGTACGGCTCAGACGCCGTGCGCTACTGGGCGGCGAGCGGCCGGCTCGGCACCGACACGGCGTTCGACACCGGGCAGATGAAGGTCGGCCGCCGGTTGGCGGTGAAGATCCTCAACGTGAATCGGTTCGTGCTCGGCCTCGGCGCAGCCACACCCGGCGCCACGGTCACCCACGCGCTGGACCGGTCCATGCTCGCCGAACTCGCTGCCGTGGTCGACGAGGCGACCGCCGCGTTGGACGGCTACGAGTACACCCGCGCGCTGGAGCGCGCCGAGCAGTTCTTCTGGCGCTTCTGCGACGACTACATCGAGCTGGCCAAGGCCCGCGGCTACGGCGAGCGCGGCCAGGCCGCGGCGGACTCTGCCCGCACCGCCATGGCCGAGGCCCTGTCGGTGATGCTGCGGCTGTTCGCCCCGTTCCTGCCGTACGTCACCGAGGAGGTGTGGTCCTGGTGGCGCGAGGGCAGCATCCACCGCGCCGAATGGCCCACCGCGGACACCGTGCGCGAACTCGCCGCCGGGGTGGACGGCACCCCGCTCGCCGTCGCGAGCCAGGTCATCGCCGCCATCCGCAAGGCCAAGTCGGAGGCGAAGCTGTCGGTGCGGGCCGAGGTGGCCGCCGCGCTGGTCCGCGCTGACGCCGGGCTCGCCGAGGTGCTCCGCTCGGTCGCCGACGACGTGTGCGCCGCCGGCCGGGTCGCCTCACTGGACATCGAGATCGGCGACGGACCGGAGGTGGTCACGCGCGTCCGGCTGTGACGGCCGCTCGGCGGGTACCGGCCGGGCCGGGGAAGGTGGCGCTCGCGCGTGCATCACGCGTCGACGAGCGGGTTTCCAGGGACCGCGAGATTTCGTCGGTGCCGCCCCGCGGCCGGTGGGCGTACGATCCCCTAAAGGCGGCCGGGAGGTGCCACTGTGACCGGACCTGCTGCTCACCACGCCCGCACCGCGCCCGACCCGCTCGCCGCGGCCCGCAGGCACCGGGTGGAACTCCGCAGCGCCATCCAGGCCTTCGAAGCGGCGCTGGCCGTGCCCGCCGGCGACCCGAGCTGGCGGAAGCGCGTCGGTGATCGGCTGCGCGACCTGCGCGAGGCGTTCGCGGAGCACGTGACGGTCACCGAGGGCGCCGACGGTCTGTACGCCCAACTGCTCGACGACACCCCGCGCCTCGCCTGCGCCGTACGGTCGCTGGTGGACGAGCACGGCGCGCTCGCCGGCGCGATCCAGACGCTGTACGCCGACGCGACGGCCGGAGAGATCGAGCGGCTGCGCGAGCGTGGGGTCGACCTGCTGCGCGGGTTGGCACGCCACCGCCAGCGCGGCGCGGACCTGGTCTACGAGGCGTACGCGACCGACATCGGTGGGGAGACCTGATCGTCGGGGGAAACCGCGGCGCGGGGTTGTGCGTCCAAGGGGCATGCGTCGGACTCTCGCTGCCCTGATCGTCGTCTTCGGTCTCGCCGGCTGCGCCGGCACGACCGGTGCCGGGGGTGATCCGGGCACCACGCCGGACTCCGATGTGGAGACCGCCTTCGCCGAACGCGCCGAGATCGTCGCCCAGGCGTGGCGGGAGCACGCGGCGACCGGCGCGTGGCGCGACGGCTTCGTGCCGCTCCAGGAGCTCACCGTGCCCCCGCCGGGTGGATTCCCCGACGGAGACGCGAAGTCTGCGTTCGAGGCCGGCTACTACGTGGCCGAGGTTCCGCTGCCGGAAACGGCACCTGAGCCGGGCACGGTCCGGTTCCCGGACGGTGCCACGTTGTCCCTGCCGCTGGTCAGCGCCCGCGAGGCGTACGCCGCGCTGGACCAGGGCGACCCGCCGTGTCGCAACGGGACCCCGGTGGCGCCAACGCCCTCCGCGGGCGGGCCCTCCGGTCCGGACCAGGCCACCTCCGCCGTACCGCCGCACGTCTGTGCGGTGCTGACCGTGACCGGGGTGACGCTCGGCGAGACCAGGCTGCGCACCAGCCGGGGCGAGGCCAGCGTGCCGGCGTGGCTGTTCACCGTCGCCGGGTTGACCGAGCCGGTGGCGCGGGTGGCCGTGGCGCCCTCCGCGGTGCACCCGGTTCCGACCCCGTCGCTGCCCGACTCACCGCACGTGCCCGGGCTGGTCACCGCGCAGCACCTCACCTCCGTCGACGGCGCCACCCTGGTCTACCAGCTCGGTGTGGGCACCTGCGACTACGACATCCGTCCGCTGGTGCACGAGACGCCCGAGGTGGTGGTAATCGGCGGCTCGGTGCGCACGAAGCCCGGAATGTGTAACGCGATGCTCAAGCTGGAGCAGGTGAGGGTCACCCTGGCGCAGCCGCTCGACGGGCGCCCGGTGGTGGACGTCGGCACCGGTACGCCGCTGACGGTTCGCTGACACGCGTCGCGGCGGACCCCGAGGCGCGGCCAGCGCCACCATCAGCCGTTAACCGGAGGGCCACGGGCAGGCTATCGTGCGAGGCATGGCCTTCACGGTGGTCGCCGTGGGCCGCGCGCGGTAGGGGAGTCGTTGGTGTACCGGGAGCCGGGAATGGCCGAGGGACAGGCGATGCGGTCGTTGGCGGGGCGCCTGCTGGTCGCCACGCCCGCGCTGCGCGATCCCAACTTCGAGCGCACCGTGGTCCTGCTCATGGCGCACGAGGAGGGTGGGGCGCTCGGCCTGGTCCTGAACCGGGCCACCGAGGTACCGGTCGCCGAGGTGCTCAACGGCTGGGGCGCGCTGGCGCGCGACCCGGCGGTGGTCTTCGAGGGCGGACCGGTGCAGCCGGAGGCGGCGATCTGCCTGGGCCGGGCGCGGCCCGGGGCTGTGCCGGACCCCCGTGGCTTCCACCCGGTGACCGGCGCGATCGGCACGATCGACCTGTCCGGGGATCCGGAGGGCCTGCGCGACACGGTCGAGGGCGTCCGGGTGTTCGCCGGGTACGCGGGCTGGGGAGCGGGCCAGTTGGAGGCGGAGATCGCCATCGGGTCCTGGTTCGTCTTCGACGCCCTGCCGGGCGACCCCTTCGTGCCCCGGCCCGATGATCTCTGGCCGATGGTGCTGCGGCGCCAGGGCGGGATCATGGCCGCCGTCGCCCACTTCCCGCCCGACCCCACCCTGAATTGATCTTGATTGTGCCACCACGGGCATACCGAGATGCCCTCCGGCCGCGAGGGTGTGTACTATTGCGCGGGTGCCCGCTCCACGCGGGCGCGTCGGGGCCGTGGCGCAGCTGGTAGCGCACCACACTGGCAGTGTGGGGGTCAGGGGTTCGAGTCCCCTCGGCTCCACCGATGGTGGACGTGCGCGAACCGCGTCTTGGGCGGTTCGCGCCTCTATTTGCAGGATCAGCGGAGTGTCGTCTCGGCTGATCGGGATGCGAATGACTGGCGTGGCAATGCCGTCGTCGATGCGCAGCTCCGCGAGGAGGGCCTCGCACATCGATTTGCGCTCCTGAACGCCGCCAGTCGCGATGATCTTGGCGATCTGGTCGCGGATCTCGATCAAGTGGGCGATCGTCGGATCGTCCTCGTCGACGTCCATGAGGAAGATCAACTCGTCGCGGCGGTGGCGGAGCTGCCGGATCTGTTCGGAGATCTTCTCGATCCGGCGGGCGACGGTGTCACGGTCGATCTTGTTGTCCTCGTATTCGGTGAGGTACCGGTCGACCACGTCTTCCTTCGCGGCGAGCTGCGTTTCGACGGTGGTCAGCTCGCGTTGGTAGCTGGCCCGTGCCAGGTGGTGTGCCGTTCGAGACGCGATGATCGCGTCGAGTGCTTCGTCGAGCCGGTTGGTGTAGAAGTCCTGGATGGCTTCCAGGACTTTGGCGTCGAGTGCGTCCGCGTCGATGCGCGGGGCGTCGCAGTGGTCGACGCCGTACCGGTTGCGGGTCCAGCAGGTGTAGTAGCGGTAGGTGCGGCTGCGGCCGTATGCGTTGGTGCCGATGTAGCGGCGGGTGCATTCGGGGCAGGTGATCTTGCCGGTGAGGTGGTAGTCGGATGCCGCGTTCGCCTTCTTGGCGGGGGTCTCGCCGCGTTCGGCGAGGATTTGCTGGGCGAGGTCGAAGGTGGCCGGGTCGATCACAGCTTTGTGGGCGTCGACGGCGATGACCTCGCGGAAGTGGACTTCGCCGAGGTAGACGCGGTTGGTGAGCACGTCGGCCACCGTCTTGTGGCTCCACGGTTGCGTTCGGGGCTGGGTGGCGGTCTTCCGGTGGGCGCAGCGGCGTAGCAGGCCGCGTTCGTTGAGGTGGGCGGCGATGGCGCGGCAGCCGAGCCGCCGCCGGGTGTACAGGCGGAAGATCCGCTGGACGATCTCAATCTCGCCATCGATGGGGACCAGGGTGTGCTCGGTCGGCTCCAGGGCGAAGCCGTACGGCACCTGCCCGAGCGTCCACTTGCCCTTGGACGCCTTACGCTCCATCCCGTTGATGACCCGGTCGATGATCATCTCGCGTTCGAACTCGGCGAACACGCCGAGCATCTGGACCAGCATCCGCCCCGCGGGGGTGGAGGTGTCGAACGGCTCGGTCGCGGACCGGAACACCACCCCGGCGCGGTCGAGTTCATCAAGCAGAGTGACCAGGTCCCGGATGCGGCGCGTGAAGCGGTCCACCCGGTAGACCAGCAGGACGTCGAACCGGCCGGCGCGGGCGGCGGCCAGGGCATTCTCCAGTCCGGGCCGGTCTAGCTTGGCGCCGGAGGCGTCGTCCTCGAAGCGGGCGACCAGGCTCCAGCCTGGCTGCGACTTCACGTAGGAGCGTAGGCGGCTGTCCTGGGCCTCGATGGAGAACGGCTGGGCTGCGTCCACGGGAGTGGTGTACGACGGGCCGTTGATCGGCGTGTCGTGAAGGAGGAGACGGCCACCGCGTAGATCCTTCGAGACGGCTAAGTCACAACGAAGGAGACCAAACGCGATGGCCGT